>Ga0315294_10002914_pt1 | contig 18602 bp, 15 predicted proteins | sample YL17G13_40_MG_FD_203626 | JGI IMG/M metagenome (GOLD analysis project Ga0315294, IMG submission 203626) | Sediment microbial communities from Yellowstone Lake, YNP, Wyoming, USA - YL17G13_40 | ecosystem: Environmental > Aquatic > Freshwater > Lake > Sediment | place: USA: Wyoming | collected...
TGGAAGGTGTGCAAACATACGAAAAGCAATACAATCATATTTGCTGACCAGAAACGCACCCTGGGAATCGGCGCCGGGCAGATGAGCAGGGTGGATTCGGCAAAGATTGCCATTATGAAAGCCTGTGCTTCACTCATAGGTTCTGCGGTGGCTTCAGATGCATTCCTGCCGTTTCCGGACACCCTTGAAGTTGCCGCTCAGGCAGGAGCGACAGCTCTTGTGCAACCGGGAGGATCTATCCGGGACAAAGAAGTGATCGATACTGCCAACCGTTTACACATGGCAATGGTTTTTACGGGTATACGGTACTTCAGGCACTAAAATGTGCTCTTTTTTCCATTTTGGGTTAATTTTGGCGATAAATTTATATTCTGCGAAATAATCATAGATTATTTAAATCGTTTATGGCTTAACAGTCATGGATGATTTCAGAGTTTGGTGATTATATGGAGTTTAACAAATTCATAACATTTGAAGAGTTAATTACGCCTCAAGCAATTACTATTGTTTATATTATTGGTGCAATTCTGATCACACTGGGTTCACTGGTATTTATGGGAATAGGGATTGTAATGCCACAGTACGGTAGTTATTCCAGCTCGAATACGTTCTCTGGTGGATTTCTTATTTTATTTGGGTTAATCTATTTGATCTTTGGAAATCTTTTTTGGCGAATGTTATGTGAATTTTTAATTGTCATATTTAAAATAAATGATACGCTGGTATCTATCAAATCTAAATCACCTTAATAACTTTTTTTTAACATAGTTTCCTTAAAACTGATTAAAAAGCTGATTGAGATGTTCGCTCTTTTGTGAAAACTACTTCCCTGCACTAAATGAAAAACAAAGAGAAAACCCGGGTCCTCATTCACCCCTTATCGCAGAGGTGACTAATAACCAGCCCATGCCTGATAAATATATCACATCCCAGGCAATAGCAATTTGTCGTCCTGATTTTCGTAGGAATATCAGACCTTCCCCGTGCACAGAATAGTGCATTGGGGGCGTACTCTGCCAACAGGTTATTCTTGAACGTCGGACAGATCTTACAAATGCACTTCCCAGCGTTTTCGTCCGAATCTTCTATGCTGTGAGGATAATCCTTTGGTGATTTCATGAGAATTCTCTCCAGATAGAATTAGAGCACGAATGGAATAATATCCTTCCCCGGCAATATCCCCGTAATGATACTCTTGCCAAACGGTCCGTGACGATGAAACGCTGTTCCGTTGCGATCATCTCAGAAAAAAGACAATCCTTTTTATTCCTGCCTTCTTCTTCGCTGTTCGAGAGCTTTAATACCCTTAACGCTGTTATTAGTATGGAACCGTGAATCCCCGTGGACTTGGTTAACCAGATGCCTCGGTAGGGACGTGAGGATCCATGTCCATATGCGCTTTTTTAATCTCCTCATATTAAGCTTATTTTTAGAAAATACGGTTAAATTTCATTTTTTGATGTAACGCCTTTTTATAAATGTTTCTATTGGATAAAATGCAAAATTTGGCCGTTTATATAGAGAAATTTTAATAACATATAGAATTTCAGAATCGGAACAGATATCAATCAAATTGAATTTGAAGAGAATCAACAGTTTTCCACTTCATTATTTTTTAGAACGTTTTGAAAAAAGATTGTCCAATGAGAAATGCCTGAAAAAAATATCGGGGGTTAGATCTTCCCGTACTTTTTGTGGGCCCGTTCAATTGTCATGATTTGGTCGACACAGACCGTGTCACCGTCAACGTGGTAAAAAAGGGTAAATTTGGAGGATATGTGCATTCGCCATTGGGGAAAACGAGTTTTGAGTTTCTTAATATCCCCAGTTGCCTGGGGATGGTCGGTCAACCGGTTGATATATTCTCCGATAACGTGCCGGTCTTTATCAGGCAACGACCTGATATAATCCTTTACGTTCTCTTCGATTTTTATCTTCACGAGATGCTCCTTTTAAAGACCAAGTTCCTTCTTGGCTTCTTCCCAGGGAATGTAGCGACCGTCCTTTCTGATTACATCGAGATCCCGTTCGAGTTGCATCAGTTTGTGTTCTGCAATGAGATCGGCGACGGTTTCGCCAAGGGACCTCCCCGGAGCTTTCAACAGGGACAGGTCAGCCCAGGTACTTGGGGTGAGGGCCACACGCTTATTTGCAATTTCTCCATCATTCACCTTTGTCTCGCTCATGATCTGACGATCTCCTTCTACTTACTACTCTCAATATTTTCTGTGATATCTGCCAGTTCTTGTACAGATACGCAAACTTATACAGTTATACAATAATGGTAATCCTTGAAATATAACATTTGTGTTTAATAACTGCTACCACTCATTTTTCTGCTGAAATTGTCAAAAAATAAAAAAAAAAATTTCAGTCAGAGTATACCAGCTTAATGCTATTAACTCTTATAAAAGTGAATCCGTAAGTTCGTGGGAGGAATGGGACTTTTCCTAAAAAAATCAGGGTGGGGAAGCCCCTGTGATAGATCCCCAGTTTTTCTGGATAGCATACAGGATAGCCCCAAATCCAAGGCATGAACTGATGCCAAATACAAGGATATTGATGATTGGGATGAGCAAGAGAACACAAAATGCCAAAAATCCGATAGTATAGATTTGCCATTCTTTCACCGTCCAATTGAAGTATCCGCAGATTACCCTTCCCAGACTCAAAGCTACAACGAGATTGGCGAGCAGGAGACCGATAAGTACCATGCCCCCGAGAACCAGTGCAAGGGGAAGGAGTACAATTGTGATAGCAAGGAGGACAAATCCTATGACTGCAATGATAATTGCGGCAAAGCCGGCAACCAAATTAACGATTCCATTGGTGCGAATCTCCGATTCAACCTGTAAGAACCTGACAGGCATGATCCTGATGAGGAGAAGTCCGATAATAAACCAGCCGAGGACCAGCAGGATTGCAGCTACGGCAAAAAGCCATACAAACAACCTCATTGGTGACTGATCGGGTTTTACTTCATGCGTTCCTGCACGCATTCTGTTTTCTCCTGACCTGCTCTGAATCGACAATGTACCTAAAACCGCTCCATCATTCTGAACTGATCCAGCACTGATTGTTGCATCTCTTCCAATTGTTGCCGATTTTCGTATGTTCACACTACCCCCATGGAGCTCGGCATCGTTACTGACATTGCCGGCAATGTCGACACTGCCACCAATCGCGACAACCTTTCCTCCAACGTCGTTATTTATGGTAACCGTTCCGCCGGCAGCAGTAACATCTCCTTTGACGGGTGCGTTGACCGTAATAGTACTCCCGATCGCAGTAATGCTCTGAACCGGTGCATTCACGGTTATCATATTTCCTGTAGCAAATACATCATCATTGACTGGTTCGACAATGTTTACCTGATCTCCTGCATACGTCACAAGTGCAAATGCACTCATGGGAATTATCAGAAGGGCCAATATTCCAATAAAAAGAATCCTCTTCATAACATCACCGGAATGTAAATTTATATGAAATTTATATAAATGTGTGTAATTGATAAAATAACCCGGCTATTATTTATTTGTATATGCATTCCTCGCGTACTTGATAGGAAGAGATGCGAGATAAGTTGTGGAATAACCGAATAGAACCAAATTTGTAAGTTCTTTATTCATTTCACATTCAATGGAAATTTCCATAAAAAACCTCACTCTTTATAATAAAATTTGTAAATTGAATTAGAATTTTATTTATGCATTCAGGAAAGAACAATCCAATAAATATTGTATGTATTGCTATCTCTGTCACCGCGATCTGTTAAGGGAAGATCATTACTGTTATTCAGATGGGACTCATTATTGTAGGCAATGCCATTCCCAGTTCCTTCATTGCGAATGTTGTGGGAAACCAGCCACACAATATCACAAGGTGAATGAGCATACATATTGTAATAGTTGTTTTGAAAAACTTCCTAAATGTGATATATGCCACACTCCTCTTTTTGGGAAATACTATGAGGAACGAAATACCTGTGTTTGTGTTCATTGTCATGACACTCGTCCTCATTGCAGGATTTGTAATATAACAATAAAGGAAAAATTTCATACAATTCAAGGGAAAATTGTCTGTAATTACTGCTTCGAGCATGAGAATCGATGTTATTGTTGTAAAGAGCTCCTCTTCCCTGGAGAAAAATTTGAAATAAATTCCATACCAGGAGCATTATTCTGCAAAACTTGCGTGGAGCAAGCGAAACGCTGTGATTCCTGTTCTCGACCTATTCCTGAAGAAGATTCTTGGGCCCTTGGAGATGGGCGATTCCTATGTAAAGAGTGTAATGAGAAAGGAGTTTTTGATATCCAGACCGCAAACGGGTATTTTTTCGAGATGCGTAACTTTTTGCTGTCGGAGTTCGGCGTTGTAATCGATATCCCGGTAAAGTTTAAATTTGTTACTACAATAGTATTAGAGAGTATTCCTGGCAACCGATCACCACCAGGCACTATGTTACGGGGGCTTTTTGGACGTCGGAAAGATGAAGAATTCTTTACCATTTATATTCTCAATGGACTGACAAAGAATGAATTCCAGGCCGTTTCAGCACATGAGTACACCCATGCCTGGCAAACAATCAACTGCCCCCAAAATCAGTCCCTTCTAATGAAGGAGGGATTTGCCTGCTGGATCCAGTATCAGGTATACAAAAAAATCGGAGATAAACGAGGAGCTGAAGACATAGAAAAGCGAGATGATCCGGTTTATGGAGAGGGATTTAAAAAGGTTCGCCAGCTCGCAAAGGAAAAAGGTTATGTGGGATTGCTCCAGTATGTCAAAAACAATATTTCGTGAGTACTATGAGCTATGAGTCCTGAAATTAATGATAGTTCACAGAAGGCGGATTCTGACCGGAGATGGGATTTACCCATTCCAATCTCGGTTCATGGAAAACCACTCTCTCTCTGTTTTTGTCACCGGAAGATAGATCGTTCTTTCTCAGTCTGGGGGTACACGATGCCTCTCTGTGCACGATGTACGGGTATCCTTATGGGATTCTATATGGGACTGGTTCTTGAAATTCTCGCTGTATCGTTCTCAATATTACTTTCCGTGCTTTTACTCCTTCCATTAATCGTCGATGGGGTGACGCAGATGATACACCTTCGAAAAAGCAATAACCTCCTGAGATTCGTGACAGGTTTCCTGTTTGGAATAGGTTATCTTTATCTGATGTTTGCCTTTTTCCATATGGTGATGTAAATATTTTGCGACGAGTGACGATATGGAAATAATATTATTTCTTCCTGAATATTCCCTGGAAGATTGACGATAAACCTTTCTCCTCAGTTTTCTCCCGGTATAATTCATATCGTTGTTTTACCCTGGGATCAACCAGAAGATCTCTCACTTTTTCACTCATTCTCATTTTTTTCCTGTCCATATCATTCGTGGCATCTTTATATATTGTGAAAAGGAAATCGGTAATTGCTCCAGGAATAATTTTTCCTGAAGTGTAATATTGATCCCAGATTCTGAAACCGTCGGCCAATAATTTTGCCTGATGCCCAGACATCATCAAATCGTTTGTGAAACCTTTACGATATGCGCTGTGAACAGGTGCATCTTTATCATAGACTTCTACCAGAATTTTGACAAACTGTTCATGTATCGATGGATTTGTAGTTGAGATAATTATCTTCCGGAACAAATATTCAAGAATTTCGCCTTGCTTATCCGGATATGTATTGAAAGAGGGACCCATTATATCCTTGAATATTCTGTGATAGGAAGATTCATTGTCATCTGATAGATCACGCAGTTCTGAAAAAAGATTTATTAATGACGCCTGGACATTGGTAAATTTTCCGATTTTTTGAATTTTTTCAAAAACGGGACGAATGGTATCTGGAATATTCGTTAAATTTACATTTTTAAACAGAATTCCTGCCAGTTTTGCTGAAAAATCACATAATTCAAGATCATCATCAGTAAGAGTTTCAATAATTCTTGTAACTTCCGGATATGTCGGATCTTTATCCTTCCATGTTATAGTGTAGACAAGGTTAAGTTCAGATATTTTTGATGGAATAATAAATTTTGATAAAATTGAATAATATGTCAGGAATTGATCCACTTCTTTTCCCGGCGTAATTCTTAATTTATACAAGAGCCGGTATAATCGGAGGTGATTGTTTTTTATGGCAAATGTAGTAAACCCGGTGTAGATTTTATCATCCGCTACTAATGCCGAGATAACGGATAGTACTGATTCATCGTCCTGGCGATTCGCAACGTACCTGCCAAGGGAATTCATTGCGGGATCATGGAACTCAGTTTTTAACAAATCAAGGAAAAACTGCTGAGTATCCTTTTCCATGATATGGGGCAGTATAACTGTATCCATAATATCTCCTGTTTCAGGAGAATCTGGAAGAATAAACTTGATATCGGTTAAAAACCTGAGAAGAGACCGCTGACTTTCATAGGAGGAAAGAGTGTGTAATAATCCAGTTCCCTTTGGTGCATATGTCCCTTTCAACGGATTAAAATCCATCCCTTGTATCGCGTTTCGTATACGTGCGATTTCTGCTTCCCCTGCATGGGGCCAGTATTCAAAGATTGTCTGAAGAGCGGATTTTGTTGCTATCTGGGTAACATCCGTCTGTATCCCCTTGCGTACAACAGCCTGGTAAAAATCCAAAGACTGAAGAACCAGATCGCTACTTCTGAAGCTGGTTTTTGACATCTGGTCAATTACGAACTTCAGAACCTGGGGATTGCGATCGATAAAATTGTAGGAACGGAGAAATGAAAGGAGATCTGTCCATTCTTTTTCTGACAGGACAGCACCTTTAATGACAGAATTAAGCAAATAAATATGATAAAGTTCCTCTGCACTTTCTGGTACCTTACTGATAACCTCTTTATAAAAGACAGAAAATCTCTCAAATGCTCCCGAATCACGGTTCTTTAAGGAATTCAGGACGATGATTGCATAAGGATGGACTGGTTTTTCAGGAGAGAAGGTGTTCTCTTCAAATTGGAAAATTGTATACTGGAAATTATATTCCTGCTGCGAGAAATGGAAATCTGAATCTGTCGTTGTCCCGCAGATCATAACGTTCAAAGAATAGGGATTTTTATTATACGTGCAGAATGTAACTTTTTTCCCGATCTCATAGGGTAAACAAAAGGTGATAGCTGCTATCCACAGTACAATATTCTGATTGGTATCAACAAGGATTATCGGGTGCCGGTTTTTTGATAAGTTAAGTACTGTTGTAATCATCTGACCCAGCTTTGAAAGCCGATCTCCTGCACCGAGAAAGTTGAATACATCATTCCAGGTGATGGATAAATCTGGTATTGTTCCCTCAAACGGTGGCAGATCGGTTTGTGCGGACTCTTTTGAAACCCAGATGGGTGATTTCCAGAGTTGGATTGGTAAACAATGGGGGAAGTCGCTCTCATAATTTTCAGTAACCAGAGAATGGCTGAAATAATTCCCGTACCTCCCGGAGTAGTCTTTCCCCAGATAAACGGATTGCATCACTGACCAGCGATCACCGGGCAGTGAAAAAAATGATAAGGAGACCGGGAATTTCTGTATCTCCTCAAGAGTGGGCTGGGAAGGAAAAGAGACGGGCGGGATATATACTCCTTTCTCCTCTAAAACACGTGCCGTCTCTTTATCAAGACTTTTACTCATCGCGTTCGTTTGGAATCCTTTTCCTGCACAGGAAGTGTAATAATGCTGTAACACTGTCATGAGGTCTCTCCCTACCTTTTCTTCCTGACTCCCTGGATTAAATTGTTTTTCCAGAGTAACCATAAGAATGGATCTTCGATCCGGTGCGAGGAGACTGCCTCAGATAATTTACCCCCGGTAGGAGGTTCTCCTAATGACGATACCCCAAAATAGGAAAAATGTTCAAAGTGATGCTGCATGATATTATTGAGATTCGGTCCGATCCAGTCGTAGAGATAGGCCAGCATCTCACTGCTTACTCTTTCACAGTCACTTATATCAAGAACAGATTCGTGGGGCGATGACTGTTGTAACATGGAATCCGGAGGAAAGAGCGATCGTAAGGCATCAATTTTGGAAAAAACAAGCGCAACTGGTGTTTTGATTCGTTCCTTTTCCGGGATTTGTTTGTCTTCACGGATCAAATTTACTACCCTCGTTACGATCTCTTCTGGTTGCGTCTGGATAGGAGGGAGCGGAATATCCGGCGGCAACCGATCGCGGACGGCAGGAATCTGAAGGGGATCAAGAAGAAAAATGATCCCTGAGGAATTGGAGATATATTTCGTTTCCCGTGCCATTACCTTCTCATCATCGAGCCTTTCCCCCGCAGTGTCAAAAAATACAAGGGTTACAACTTCATTTGAGCGCTGTCCGAAAAAATTCTTTTTTTCAAAGCCGAACCTGTATAAGAGGGGTGTTTTCTGGGAGACCCCCGCTGCGCCGGTCGCCTTTAGTAATTCTTTTTTCTGAAAGAGCGGTTGATAAAACTGTTCCCGATATCGCTTGATCGTTTCATCGTTGAGAGCAACGAGTGAAGCATTGAGGTTCATCCCAATTCGCTGTGCGAGCGCATTCAGCAATACTGCTATATAGACACTTTTTCCTGCATCTTTTGCACCGATCAGTGAAATATTGTAATCTTTTAATTCCCCGGTTGTAAACGGGAGGGAATTGTGACAGGAGGGGCAGATCATTTTAGTGGTTTTGGTTCTGCATATTGGACAGAGGGCACTTTTGGATTTTTGGCTGAACATTGATGTATTGGAATTAATAATATGATTCATCACTTTTGGAGGATGGAAATCCCAATAATCAGAAAAGGGTTTATCCTCTTCCAAAGAACATTCAGAAGCAATTGGATTGATACAGCGAAAGAGAATATCATTTGTTTCTTTTTCGTTGAAGCAATACGGGCAAATAAATTTTGACATGAACAACCTCAATTTTCTTTTTGGTAAACAATATTTATATGTTATTATTCTTATGTGATTAATGCTGAAAGGGATACTTTTCAGAATATACAATCAGAAAATTAGAGGATAATATGATTTATTTGGTTTTTTTTTGAAATTGATTTGGGCTGCTCTTTATCACTTGATACACGCCTCGTCAGGACCCGGATGATTGATCTGATAGACCTGATAACTGTCATCGCTTGAAAAAAAGACCTTGATATATGAAGGGGAAGGTAATGAACTCCCTGAAAGGTCGATGACGATCTCGTCTTTTGGTCCGATGGATCTCCCGTTAATTCGTGACAATTCTCTCCCATCGGATCGATTCAGGGGAGGAACTTTTCCTGCTTTTGCAATAACAACAATCTCCGGGAGTTCAGCGATGGGGGCATCACTCGTGAGCAGAATACTGTAATTGGAACGGAACATCGTTTTTTTCAGGGAATATCGAATTTTTCCACTTTGCATGAGGACTTTGGTAATGCAGCCTGTGTCAATTCCTGAGCTGAATAATTGTTCCTGTGAACTTGTGTATCCTGCAAAGACCTTGAAGAAATACTGTCGGGAACTGATAGTATTCAGTTGGAAAGCGCCTTTCAGTTCGTACTGCCCCTTGGATATAATCTCTTTGCTGGCCTTAGGATCTTCGGTATTGACTGGATAGTTATCGGGACGCCAACTGACCAGAGCATGCGAACAACCCGCCGGCCATTTCCACTTTAACTGAATATTCGATACACGATTTTCCGCTCTCAATCCAGAGATATCATCTATAAAAGTGATTTTTTGAGTCCTTCCGATTACTGCAATATCTCCCTCGATTGTTGCAGGAGTATAATACCATAGCCCTTGTCCCGGGGTTGGATCGACTGAAAAATCAGCCCTTGGCGAGCTGAGAATCTCACCGAGCGCGAGATCTGCTTTCGCTATTACCGCTCCTTCTTTATGCGAGTGCGGTTTTGAGGATTTAAACATCACAACAGATCCCCTTTGCAGCGGTTTCCACTGTATTATTGCCTTGGACTGTTCTTTTGTTACAGAAAAATCAAATAAGGCAGGAGGGGGTGTATTAGGGGTCACAGACTTCTCAATTCCCCTGCTTCTGACAATCACACCTTTAGTATCAAGGAACTCACAAAGGATTCGGTACGTATACATATGCCCATTCTTGACCGTACGATCCACAAATTTTGTCAATCCGAGCAGTGGCAATTCCTGTTGTACACCAGATTGAGGAGAAGTTGCCCCCTCTGTTTTAAATGCAACCACTCGTTTAACGTCTCCTGGCAGAGTCCATGATCCTTCAACAACGCCATCACCGGGCTGGAGCGTAAAATTCTGGACATCGTCAATAAAAAGGACACTGCCAGTGTATGCTCCCTTGAGTGAGAATGCATCCCCACGTTCTGAGAATACCGCATAAAAATAATTATGACCTACGGACCCCTGAGTATCTTCTGCAGTAAGATACTTGGTTTTTGTAACCAGAGTACCATCCTTGACGGAAGTTGGTATCGCGTGCTCTTTGCGAATTATTTGGTAGGAGAGATCCCCTATTGAAGGGCTCTTTTTCCATTGGAGAGTTGCAGTGCGGGAGATATAAGACACAGAACAATCTCCCGGAGGTTCCGGGGGGATCCTGCCGAGTCCCTGCCGGGCCTCCTCGCAATCCCTGCAGGAACCAAGAATCGATTCATAAGCCCGGATTGCATCATCATTTTTGCCCGCGCGTTCGAGATCCTTCGTTTTTCGGAGAGCTTCCTCAATTTTTTCTATCTCATTGCGTAGTTCAGAATACAACTCTCCGATGGATTTATTCTGGTATTCAAAATTTTGGTATTTCTGATATAGTTTTTTCAATTCATCTCTTGCGGTATACAGTCTTTTTTCAAAAAGGGCGGATTGGTATTGCTGGATAAGTGCATGTATCTTGGTAAGTTCTTCTTTCAGGTTCTTGATATTCTTTTCAATATCCTCATCCTGTTCAATCAGTTTATTTGCTTCCTCGAACTTTTCGAGTGCTTCCTGAAGCATCCCATGTGACTGGAAAAATCGTGCTTCCTCACTAATGAATTTGACCTTTTGAATGTTCTTAAAAATTAATCCGCATTTTGGACATGCATTATCGGCCGCCCTCTCCCTGTTTTTACACCGCGGGCACATGATGTAAAGGCTTTCCCCACAATTCCTGCAATGCTCAGAGGTGGTGTCGTTTAGCAAGTAACAGAAGGGACACTTGACGGTATCGGTTGAAGTGTCTGGTTCGATTTTCCCACCTGTTCTCCAGGAAATATATTCTTTGGCATAATTTTCTTCGACTTTTTTTGCGACGGCTTTTGTCATCATGTTTGAAAAGGTATTTTTATCCATCATCTTGTTTGAGCATGCGAAATCGATCTGGTCATTGAGCTCCGCCATACTCTCAAACATGATACTATTATGGTATTTTCTGGGATCACCCTCAATGAGAACTGTCTTCACTGCCCCAAGGATAATCTGGGCTGCAGTTTTTTCATTGTTGACCGGTCTCTTTCCCCACTCGTTCTGAAGAGAGCTGAATCTCTGCTGGATCTGCTGCGTGCTGGAATCCTTTGAGACCTCGAGAAAATCGTAGAGGGTAGCACGACCAAATACATTCAGTTGCTGTTTGAGTGATTGCATGAAAGAAGATTCTAAATCAGGATATGTTTCATGAATAGGCCTGGGTGGTGGTGGTGGCGGGGGTCCTTCTTTGATTTTGATTTTTTTGAACTGGATTCTTTGATTTATGGTTTCTTCGGTATAATCTTTTGACAATTTCTTGCAGACATCTTTATATTCATCCGGGGTGATATAGCCTTTTTGAGCGATTATTTCCAGAATCGAATCCAGTTTTTTGAATTTTTCTTCCTGACATTCTCTATTCTCCGCTTCCACCACCCTTCTTTTTTCTTCCCTTCTTTTGCTGTCGAGCAGGGAATCCTTGACTTTGGTGTTATCCTTCAGCATCTGATCGATCAATGGTTTTAATAAGGGATTGTTCCGGTTCTTGTTCCAGAATTTTATAAGGGTAGCAATAGCAGTTTCAATTTCTGTATTCGAGATATTGTCAAGAGGATCCGAGCAGGGATCTTTAAGGACTTTTATCAGGCCATACCGGGCAAAATAGTTGGGAACCTTATTCTTTTTGACGCACTGGCCAAGCATTGCAAGATATTCTTTCTCAGAAGCATCGTTAAACGTGAATGCCATGTCTTCCCCTCGGAATCAAATGAGAATTATTCAGTCATTTCTATACCATAAATATACATGTTCTGCTTCAATCTTCTAAAACACCTTCTTTTGCCTTAGTATTTGATCAGATGATATGACGATTCGGGAATAAAGAACAGCTAATCTAGAAGTTAGAAGAAATATTTTCTGAAAAGAAAATTAATTAGTGTTTTTCATTTTCTTCATTCGTAATCCATTGAAGTAAAAGAAAATGTTTACTGCTGTAATGGATGAATGAAAATAGAAAATTGTTTATAATTTTCCCTTTTCTATGAATTATTAAGTAAATTTGAATGATTTTTTTATATTTTCATATACATCTTGATGAAGAGGATAATCATTTTTACTTGTTACATAATTTATTTCAAAAAAATAATTTTTATGAAGAACAGTTAACCATGTATGTTGCATTTTCAATGGTCTGGATAGAGGTGAATCAAAAGGACAAGGTCTCTCATAAGTTAGTGAGACCTCTATTCCTTGCAAGTCCCCCAATTTTTGTTCTTTTTGAAAAATTATCTCTGTTTTTCCAAATGAATTTACCTTGATGTATATTTTAACATATTCATCAATCGATTCAATATTACCTCCAGTCGATTTACATGGAATTTTTTTTAAAAAAATTACTGTCTTTCCTTCACCACAAATAGTTTCAATTGGGCCAAAAACAAAGATTGCTCCTCCAAACCCTTGAGGATTAATTAAACTGTTTGAATCGGGTTTAAATTGCTCTTCACGGATAGTCCATGTTTCAGGATAACCGAATGATATACCGGAAGACAAATTAATATATTTTTTATAACCACTCGAATTCATGTTTTACCTCAATTTATATCAAAGATATTTCCTTCAATCCCAATATTTCTCAAAATCATAACCCCATAAATTTGTTAATCGATTGAAGATTTCCCAATCATCTCGTATATGTCCGTCTTTATCGAATAGAAGATTATGATTTGCCTCGTTTCCATAATCTTCTCCTTTGGCAATCAATTCTTTCCGTTTTTCTTCAGGAACACTCTGCCAGGATGTATCCTGTCGCATCCGTGCCCATTTTTCTTCAGGATACATATGGCGAGGATCATCTCTTTTCATTCCATCCTTGTGTTCTTTCTCATGTTCAAAATGCGGATTTCTTGCTTCAGGAGGTGCATTTTGCAAACTGCTATCTAATTGTATCTCTCCGTTGGAAAGACACCTACCCCAACAACTTTTTCCATCTTTATCTGACAAATCCTGATACGTAAAATCATTTCCTTCCCTTGGTTCTTTATAATCCTCAACCACATTATCTGAAGGAACTCTATGTTGTTTCGCATCCGCTAGTTGTCTATCATGAAGATCTTTTTGCCATTTATCATAATCGAAAGTTCCTCTTTTGTCCATATAGGATTTCATGGAGTCGGGAACTTCCCGCTCATCTATTAAATAAGGATTAAAATTTTTATTTTCTGAATCCACAACTCTCGTCTCTAAATGAGATCTTCCCTCATTATTATTTGCCAATAATGCATCTGCGTTCTTCTCACTTTTATTGTCAATATCACAGCTCATGCCCTCCTTCCCGGATAATAAAATTTTTCCCAGCTCCTGATATCTTTCATCAGCCGTAATTTTGTCATTATTGAAGGTTTTTCTCTCAATTTGCGATTTCTCGATTTTCTCTGCTCGATCCATAACCTTTCAAATCCAATATCTATAAAATAGTTGGTCAGTTTTCCTCATTTTTTAAAATTTCCCTTACGGATTTATAATACATCTGCAAATAATAAATGTAACGTTTTATTATAGCACCAATAGTATTCCCGGCTTTTCATGAACTCTCTGGCTTCGAGTACTCTCGAACATAAAAATTTAATGAATCGGAGAATTTTCATTTATCTAACGGTTAATCCGCTAATTTTATCAATTCCCCCCTTTCTTTCTCGACTCACATGAGTTTTAATATGGCACTCTTTACCCGAACAGATAATGACAACTGAAAGGATTCCGTCTTCATAAAGATTAAATCTGATATGTACAGGAGTACCTGCGGGCAGATTTGGTGGCAATCCATCAATGATGCCACTACCTAGTGCGTTATAGTCCTCCATTTTTTCTGAGGGCTCTACAGTCCCATCAGCCTGCTCCATGAGTTCTATTTTAACCGATCGCTGATCGGATTGCTTTGTGGAAATCTGGTATGTTCCTGAATGAGGGATTCTTGCATGTTTAGGTATTATAACAAGCACATGGTTCTTTTCCTTTCCGGCTTCAGCTTTAATAGAAAAAACAATCCCAAATGCTTTTGACGTGATAATCATTTCATTTACCATTTTTTTACATTAATTAAAAATAAAAAAAAATCCGAAATTATGAAATTTTAAGTCCCATATGTTCTGTTATAGCACCCTTAAGCTCGTTCTCGTTCATCACTCCACTTATTTTGGTGTTAAAATGGCACTCTTTATTCAAACAGGATGCATGGAGAGCAAGGGTCCCGTCATCTTTGATCTGGAATGTAATTTCAATTGATGTATTGGCAGGCAGATTTGGTGGCAATCCTTCTATTGTACCAAACCCAATAGAGGTGTTATCCTGCAATTTTTCTGATGGTTCAAAATTTCCGTCTGCTTGTTCCATAAGCTCAATTTTTACCGATCTTTGATTTGTTGCATAAGTCCCAAAACCCTTTTCCGTTTTTTCAGCTGGAAGTCGAGTGTGTTTGGGAATAATGAAGTAAACATAATTTTCATCCTGCCCGCTTGACCCCTTACGGGTGAGAACAACCCCAAATGCCTTTGAGTTAATAGGAGGAAATTCAAGTGATTTTGAATCTGGACCTATTGTTCCAGTACTTCCTGTTAACAATTGTTTTTTATAATATCCAATAATGGCCGCTCCCTTTGCAACAGCCATATCAGGTTCAAAAATTATCGGGTCCATTTGCAGGTCTGACACTATCGCCGCGCGCACCATTGGCATTCGGGAAGATCCACCAACCATGAGAAACGTATCAACGTGCGGATGCCCGGTTTTCTTTGCACCTTCCAGTAATAGTTTTGATAGTTCTATGGTACGGTTGAGGAGATCTTTGGTTAACTCTTCAAATTTCTTCCGGGTAAGTTCGATTTTCTCCTGCTGCTGGTTACAACTGACAACTGTCTTGTAGGTCTCTTTTGTGGTCAGGATCTTCTTTGCTTCTTCTGCCTTGTTTCTCAAATCCTGCATAGACTGTGGATCGAGTCTCGGATCGTTGCCCTCTCCATATTTCTCCATGAACGAGGTTGCAAAATATCCAATAATTCTGTCATCCCAGTCCTTGCCTCCCAGTTGATGGTCCCCCCCGGTTGTAATTGTTGATATCGCATCTTTATTTACATCAATCATCGTAATATCAAATGTACCGCCACCGAGATCATAAACCAGAACAGTCTGGGATTTGTCTAGCTTGTCAATTCCATAGCAAATTGCTGCAGCGGTTGGCTCATTTACCACACCATGAACCGTTAAACCAGCAATTTTTCCTGCGTTTTCTGTTGCCATTCTCTCCCGGATTCCAAAATAAGCCGGACAGGTGATCACAACATCTGTTACTGGTTCGTTCAGGTACGTTGATGCGTCCTGGACCAATTTTTTCAGAATAATTGCAGAAAGTTCTTCTGCCCGGAACGTTTTACCATCAATTTCATAAGAAAAGGTTTCATCACCTATATTTCTTTTCACAAAATCTACAACTCTCTTCGGGTCCTGATCAGCAGACATCTTTGCTACTTTCCCAACCACGACATTCTGGAGAGTCTCGAAATAAATGACGGAAGGCGTGATCAAATCTCCTTCAGAATTTGGGATAACTTCAGGTTCCCCGTTCTTATTTAAATGGGCAATACACGAATAGGTAGTTCCCAGATCGATACCGAAAATCTTTTTTGATTCTTCCATCTCATTACGACCTCTTTAAGATATCTAATATCTATGTTCTTTGCTTAAATCTTTTTAAAAATATTAAACATTTTTTCTCTCTCAAAATCATTTCAGAACTTTTATCTTCTTACTAAAATATGATTAATTATCTCAGGTTTATGTGATTGTGTCTATATTACGGGTGATTTCAAAATGAGTATTGTTGATGATTGGAAAAATGAATTGAACAAATTGTCCTCGGGAGATGGGCTGATAAATTGTTGTGGCATGATAATTTTACTTCCTGTACTTGCCATTGTTGGATATTTATTGTTTCTCCTTCTTATTCCAACTCTTATTATCTCAGCAGTGGTGATAACATGTTTTGTATTATTTAATTATTCGAAAATCCTGAACCTTTTCTTCAAACAACAACTTCCCGGTGCCATTGACCAACCGACCGGAGATCAGCCTGCATACAAACAGTATTTCTTTCGTAAAGCTTTCATTGATCTAAAAACCATCATAACTGAAAATTTACGGATTAATAAAACGAGCATACTAGTGCTTTATAATAAAATAAAACAGCATTTATTCGTTGAAGACAATAAAAGATATATTACAAGACCTATTGGTTATGCAATTATATGCGCGATTCCAGTTGCCGCAATTATTGGGGGTGCAGCTTTTATTGGGGTAACCGCAATACACACGCTCATTGTTGCTCTATCTGCGGGAACGATAATTGTCACTGCAATGGTATTCCGCGGGGTGGAATCAATCAACATGGCGCGGTGGCAGATTTTTTTTGCCTGTCCCAGTTGTTATAAAAAATTCTCTCTTCCAACCTACTCCTGCACAAATTGCGGGGCCAAGCATACAATGCTTGTCCCGGGTCAGTATGGTATTTTTAAGAGAAAATGCCAGTGCGGGAACTTATTACCAACGTTATTCTTTAATGGGAAAAATACGCTTCCGAGTGAATGCCCCCACTGTCATAATACCTTGTCCCAGGATATAGGAGTGGCAATCAATGTCCATTATCCAATTGTTGGCGGGGGATCCTCCGGGAAGAGTACTTTTTTAGTAGCAAGTATGCTGGAACTGGAAAAACAAAGCAAACAGGGAGGATTCACTCTTTCCTTATCTGAAAAAAGTGATCTTAAGGCAATTGAGAAGGCCAGAGACAGTTTCTCCAAAGGAATAATTCTTGATAAGACCACGACCTATAAACCAAGAGCATTTCTGGCAAAATTACAAAAAGATGGGAGCAAGAAGCAACCCCCCTATCTGATTTATATGTATGATGCAGCAGGAGAAATTTTTGAAGACGGTGAGCGTCTCCACCAGCATGTCTATTTTGAATATATCAACGGGATTTTTTTCCTGATTGATCCTTTCTCTATTCCGGTTGTACATCAGGAATTTGAACAGGAACTGGTAAAAGCAGGGGAACGTATAAAAACTTCCCGGGAACAACCCAAAGATGTCTTTGACCGGATGGTCAACCACCTGAAACAGCACAAGGAAGTGAAGAAACAGAAGGACAGATATACCATTCCGATTGCGGTCGTTGTCACAAAAACTGACGCATTTGGTCTGGAGAGTAAAATAACACAGGTACCGGAACAGAAAGGAAAATCCCCCGAAGAGGTCTCTTCAGAAAAGATCCGTTCGTGGTTAATAAACAATGGGGAAGGAAATTTAGTCCGCAGCATCGAAAATATGTTTGCGTCTGTGCAGTATTTCTCCTGCAGTGCCTTTGGTCATGTGCCTGATGAGAAATCTTCTGAAGCATTCATACCAAAAAAAGTATGGGCCCCCATCAATTGGATCTTCTCATACCGTAAGATCCTGTAATAAATCTTTTTGGATGTGGAATATTGACAGAACTGGTAGTCGGGATTGACCTTGGGACTACGAACTCAGCCGTAGCCTATGTGAATGAGCGTGGTATCCCTGAAGTCATTCGCAATAGTTTTGGAGAACCCATTACACCTTCGGTTATTTTATTTACCAAATCTGGTGAGATTCTGATTGGGAAGGAAGCAAAACAGTCCATTTCTCTTGGTAATAAGGATATTGCCTGGTTCTTCAAACGTGATATGGGAACTGACCTTGTCGTCTCCTTTCAGGATAAGGAGTACACACCTGTCGATCTCTCATCTTTTTTACTCCGTAAACTGAAGGAAGAAGCTGAAACTACGCTGGGTTGTAAAATCCAAAAGGCAGTCATCACTGTTCCTGCATATTTCGAGAACCAGGCACGGGAAGACACAAAAAAAGCAGCAGAACAGGCCGGCTTGGAGGTATTGAATATCATTAATGAGCCGACCGCTGCAGCTCTTGCGTATGGTGCGGGAAATCCTGGTCGAAAGGAGACGGTACTGGTATACGATCTTGGAGGTGGCACGTTCGATATCTCGCTGGTTGAGATTGATCCTCTGGTTCTTCGTGTTATAGGCACAGATGGAAATCACAATCTTGGGGGAAAAGACTGGGACGATCGACTCGTTAACCACGTGTGCGAA
>Ga0315294_10002915_pt1 | contig 18597 bp, 14 predicted proteins | sample YL17G13_40_MG_FD_203626 | JGI IMG/M metagenome (GOLD analysis project Ga0315294, IMG submission 203626) | Sediment microbial communities from Yellowstone Lake, YNP, Wyoming, USA - YL17G13_40 | ecosystem: Environmental > Aquatic > Freshwater > Lake > Sediment | place: USA: Wyoming | collected...
GGTGAGCTGGCGGGGTTGGACACCGACCGCATGACGCCCATGGAGGCGCTCCGGACGCTGGTCCGCCTCAAGAACAAGTATCTCGGGGCTGAAGGCGGATCTGAGGTAAACGGAGTTGAAGAAGCGAGAGAGGGACCGGAAGAGACCGGGAAGTGAGACACGCCGCGAGGCCACGGGCGGCAAGGCGTCCGGCCGCGAGCCGGCGCCGTGTCGTCGCCCGGCGCGGCCGGACAGATCCACGCAGGCGCGGCGTGGAAGCGCCGGCACCGGACCGAGGAAGAGCCCGCCCATGCGGGAGGGGCGGTTCCTCAATCTGAAGGGAGATACCTCTTCCTATGCGCTCCTCAGGTGCTTGCTTCTGATGGAAGAGCTTCCGCACGGCGGCGTGCTCGAGGTGCTCGTCAGCGACGAACAGGTCTCGAGCGACCTGGCCAGATTTCTGACTGAAGAGGGTCACAGAGTCACGGAGATCGAGAGGACGCGCCCGAGCGTCTGGAGACTGGACATAGAGAAGGGGAGGAAATGAAATACGGAGCGTCGACTCTGATGAAGGGCACGGTTGAGCAGTTTTTCGACGGTGCCAGGGCCAGCTTCGAGGTGGTCGAAGTAGTCTGCGACAGTCCTTACAGCAATCCGCTGGACGTCAACAGCGATTTCCTGAGGTCCGTGGGCAAGTCCCTGGGAACCGAGTTCACCGTCCACTGCCCGTTCAGCAAGTCTGACATAGGCTCGCTGGACGACGCGCTTAGGGAACAGAGCGTGAGAGGCGTGCTGGAATCCATCGAACTGGGTTCGATGATCGGTGCTTCGCTCGTCGTGGTACATCCGACCCGCGGCACGCGTGGCGGCCTGGAAGAACGGGAGAGAGTGAGGGCGTTGGAGAAAGAATCGCTCGTGCGCATTCACGAATCGGCGAGGGCAAGGGGCCTCAGAATCTGCGTCGAGAACATGCCCTCGGGGAGCCCTTTCGCGGACAGGAGTCTGGCGTCCGGAGTGATGCATCTCGTCAAGGGTTTGGACGGCGCCGGGGTGACTCTCGACGTCGGTCACGCGAACACCACCACAGTGCCGGCCCAGAAGATGGCAGAGCACTTCGGCTCTCTCATAGGACACGTCCACGTTCACGACAACAGAGGTGAGCAGGACGAGCATCTCGAGATAGGACTCGGGAGCATCGACTGGAGAGCCATCATGACGACACTGGTGAGGCTCGGGTATGAAGGAATTCTGTTGGACGAGAGTCTTAGCATAGAGGCGGCGAAAAGGGGGCTGGCGTGTGTGAAGAAGCTTGTAGAGGAGGTGCAGGGGATTGAAAGAAGCGGCTAGGGTCTATTTTGCTCCGGCCAGGTCCAAGACGAATCGCGGTCTGGCCGATCGTTTCGCCCAGATGCTCGACACAGTGGGGCCGGACGTAGTGAGGAAAAGTGATCTGGTCGCGCTCAAGACCACGTTCGGTGAAGAGGGTTGCACCAGTTTCGTGCGGCCGCTGTATCTGAGGAAGGCCGTGGACTGGGTCAAGAAGAAAGGCGGGAAGCCGTTTCTCACTGACTCCTCCACTCTTTATCACGGCAGGCGCAGCAACGGAGTCGACCACCTCAATCTGGCCGTGGAACACGGCTTCAGCTACGCCACTATCGGCGCACCCCTGGTCATCGCAGACGGCATAAGGTCGAGGGATTACGTCGAGGTCGACGTGGGGCTGAAGCATTTCAAGACGGTCAAGTTCGGCTCGGCCGCATACTACGCGGACTCCCTCGTGTGTGTCTCCCACTTCAAGGGACACCTGGCAACCGGCTTCGGCGGGACCTTCAAGAACCTGGGCATGGGTCTGGGTTCCAGGAGCGCCAAACAGACCATGCACGCCGTCGTGAAGCCGGAGTTCAAAGACGAGAGTCTCTGCACCGGCTGCGGAGACTGCGTCAAGGCGTGCGCGACGGGAGCGGTGAGAGTCGTTTCCGGAAAGGCCACGTTCGACTACTCGAAATGCACGGGCTGTGCCGAATGCATATCGGTCTGCACCCAGCGCGCGCTGAGAATCCTGTGGAACGAGTCTTCCAGGAACCTGTGCGAGAAGATGGTGGAGACGGCATACGGAGTGCTGAAGGACAAGAAGGGCAGGGCAGTGTTTTTCAATTTCGTGATCGACGTGACTCCCGACTGCGACTGTTTGAGCTGGAGCGACAACCCGATCGTGCAGGACGTCGGGGTTTTGGGTTCGACGGATCCGGTTGCCGTGGAACAGGCCTCACTCGACATGGTGAACGCGCGGCCCTCGCTCCCCGACTCCGAGATAGGAGAGAGCGCCGGGCCCGGAACGGACAAGTTCAAAGCGATCAGACCGGACATAGACGGAGAGGTCCAGATAGAGTATGCGGAGGAGCTCGGCATGGGGACGAGGAAGTACGAGCTGGTGAACCTGGACGAGAGAGCGCAGAAGTGACGGGGTTCCTTTGCGCGGAAGCCGCGCGCGGATGACACGCGCAGTTCGTTGAGAGGAAGAGCACTGATGTCTGGAAGAATCGTGAGCTTGTGTCGGACTGCGCTCGTCTGCCTGGCGCTTCTGGTTTGCGCTGCGGGCGGCGAAAGCACAACGACCGACACGCGAACGGCTGCCGGTGCTGACACGCAGTTCATGAGCCTGGACGACGTGAAACCGGGGATGATGGGCAAGGCCAGGACTGTTTTCTCCGGCACCCGGCCCGAGGAATTCGACGTCGAGATTCTCGGCGTGATACGCAACTGGAGGCCCGGAGGCAATCTCATCCTGGGCCGGGCATCCGGTGCCCGGATAGAACACCTCGGCATCGCGGCCGGCATGAGCGGCACGCCTGTCTACATAGACGGCAGGCTCGTGGGCGCCATGGCCTTCGCCTGGCCTTTCGCGAAGGAACCGATTGCCGGGATCACTCCCATCCAGGAGATGCTGGATGTAAGCCGCCGCACGGCAGGAGAGAGGTCAGAGCCAGGCATTGGCTTCTCACCCAGGGGTCCTGACAGCGGCAACGCGGGCATGAAGGAAATCGATACTCCGATAATGGTGGCCGGCCTCCACCCTGCGGTCGTGGGACTCATGAAGGGAGAGCTGGCAAAGTACAACATGGTAGTCGCCCAGTCGGGCACGGAGGCGCAGGGGGACGCGGGTACCCTCATGGCCGGAGGAGCTCTGGCGGCTCAGCTCGTGAGTGGAGACGCCGTCGTCTCAGCGATCGGCACCGTGACGTACGTAGACGGCAAGGACCTCCTGGGATTCGGCCACGGACTTTTCTCGGGAGGCACAGTAGACGTGCCGATGAGCAGCGCTCAGATTCACGCAGTGCTGCCGAGCCTGCTCAACTCGATGAAATTGGGCAGCCCGTCCGGGATACTCGGGACCATAACCGGAGACGGAGAGGCCGGCGTGGCAGGCGTGATCGGGAGGATGCCCGACCTGATTCCGGTCGAGGTCATTGTGAGGGCGGGCGGAGCGCCCGCCGCGACGTTCCGTTTCAAGGTGATAAGGCACAGACTGTTCACCCCCTCGCTTGTGGCCTGGACCGCAGCCAGCTCTGCGCTGACCGCCGCGGGCTCGGTCGGCGAACTGACCGTGCGTATGAGCGTGTCCGTGGAACTCGGGGGAACCGAAGCGGAGCGCCGCGCAGTTCAGTTCGAACATCTGTTCTTCAGTGTGAGCTCTGCCGCGCCGCTGACCGAATTTCTGGGCGGCGTCGTGGATGCCATAATGAACAACGAATTCGAGAACACGCGCATGATGGGTGTCAAGTGCGAGCTTTCTCTTGTGAGGGAACGTAGGGTGGCCGTCATAGACGAAGTATACGTGCTTGCCGACGAGGTGCATCCGGGAGAGGCTGTGACGCTGGCCGTCAAGCTCAGGCCTTACAGGGGGCGGGCCTTCACGAAACACTTGAGCCTTCGCCTGCCGGAGGGCCTGAGCGGAGAATCAGTTTCGTTCAAAGTCTGTTCTGCTCCAGAGATGAGGAAATGGGAGCAGCTCTCGACGAGCCGAAGGCCGGTGCCGCAGAACCTGGAACAGCTGCTTGGCCAGATAGAGAGCGCCGGGAGAGGCAACGTGGTCGAGTGTGCTGCTTACGTGGAGAGCAGAGAGGCGGCAGTGGAAGGGGAGACTTTTCCGTCGGTGCCGGAGTCCCTGTCGAGAGTCATACGCAGCTCGAGGAGAGCAGGGGGGATGTCCGAGACTTCCATTGCGGTCGTGTCGGGGACGTCGTGGGAGACCGAGTACGTCGTGGAGGGGTGCCAGACTGGCTCGGCCAAGCTGAGAGAACAGAAAGTCAGGAGGTAGTCGTGAAACCTGGGAGCGCGAAGTCTGCACTGAAGGGACTGGTCAGTCGTTTTTCCTTCTTCTTGCTGCTGGCAGCTTTGGCAGGGACTGCCGGCGGTCGCGAGACTTCCTTCTGGGTAACCGAAAGAGACTCAGATTTCAGGAGCGGGACGCCGGAGCACGTTTCCGTGAAGAGACCCGGCGTCGTACTGCTTGCTCCCGAGCTGGACACGCTCTTCAGCGCTGAGGAGAACTACTTTTGGTGCCTGGCCAGAGACAACGAGGGAATCATTTACGCCGGGAGCGGTGACAGCGGGAGAGTCTATAGCATCGATGCGCGGGGCAGGACCGCCCTGTTTATGGACAGTCTTGATTTGGAGGTCCTGAGCCTTGCCGTCGACGCGCAGGGCGCGGTCTACGCCGGAACCGCGCCGCAGGGGCTCATCTGGAGGACGGACGCCGAGGGCGAGAGTTCCGTCTTCTTTGAGACCGGAGAGAGTTATGTCTGGTGTCTCGCGTTTGACGAGAGAGGGAATCTCTACGCCGGAACGGGCGACAGAGGCAAGATCTACAAGGTCGACCCTGATGGAAAGGGCGAGGTCTTCTACGAGACCGGTGAGAGACACGTGATGTGTGCCGAGTACAGACAAGGCCGGCTCGTCGTGGGGACAGAGGGCACGGGGCTTGTGTTTTCGATTGACGCGAGCGGCAGTGCCCGCGTGCTCTATGACTGTGACGAGCAGGAAGTGAGAGACGTCGCGTGCGACGACGACGGCGTAACATACGCCGCGGCCATAGCGCGGACCAAGAGCGTGGCCGGACCGGTTCTCGGGGACGCCAGTCCTTTCGCGGGCGACGACCAGGACGAACAGAAACAGGGTTCGAGCGTTTACAGGATAGCAGCGGACGGGACTGCGTCCAAGCTGTGGACCTCGACTCGTTCGACGATCTACTGCCTGTGGCTCGCATCCGTAGACAGTCTTCTCATGGGTACCGGAGACGAGGGAAGGATCTACTGCCTGAGCCGGAGGCAGATTGAGCTCGTGGACAGGGTGGGCGACTCCCAGGTACTGGACCTGCTCGGGTCCGCGGATCGATTGGTCTTCTCCACGGGGAACAAGGCTCGCGTTTTCTCGACGGGGCCGGGTCTTTCGCGGTCGGGTACTCTTGTTTCGAAAGCCTTCGACACCGACGGCATCTCCCGTTGGGGAGCACTCTCGTGGGAGGCCGACGTGCCCCGGGGCGCCTCGCTCACGCTCCAGGTGAGGAGCGGCAACTCCGAGACCCCCAACCGGACTTGGAGTGACTGGAGCGACACGCTCGTAACGACCGGCGGCGTTCCAGAGACTCCGCCTGCGAGATTCGTGCAGTGGAAGGCGACTCTGAGCTCCGCGGGAGGCACTTCTGCACCGGCCCTCAGGAAGCTCACCCTGGCTTATGCAGAGAAGAATCTGGCGCCCGTGGTGACCGGGCTCACAGTCCTGCCGCAGGGCATTCCGTTTATGGACGGCGGCATTGATAGAATGCCAGGAAGGGTCTCGCAGACGCTGCCCGGAGGTCTCAAGGTCGAGTATTCCGTGGTCAAGGACGACGTGGAGAGAGCCATTGAGAACGCGGAGTGGGCCAGGATCATCAGAACCGTTACGTGGGAAGCGTCCGACCCGAATGGTGACAAGCAGAGATTCTCCGTGTACTACAGACGCGTGGAAGACAACAGGTGGAGGCTGCTCGACGAAGACCTGGAGGAAGCGATCTTCGCGTGGAACACCTCGGCCTGGCCCGACGGGGCCTACGTGCTCCGGGTGGTCGGCACCGACCTGCCGGACAACCTGCCCTCAGAGGCCCTCACCGCAGAAGCAGTCAGTCTTCCGTTCGACGTGGACAACACCGCTCCCATCGTGTCGAATCTGCAGAGCGCGAGAGAACGGACGGGCCTCAAGATCACCGGGACCCTCTCAGACGCGATGAGCGCGGTCACGGAATTGCACTACTCGGTGGACGAAGGCGACTGGAAGATGCTCCAGTCTTCCGACGGATTGCTGGATTCGAGAAAGGAGGACTTCTCGATCCTGCTGGGCGTGCTCGAGCCGGGTGAGCACACGATTGCGGTGCGAACCATAGACGGTGCCGGCAACATCGGGATAGGGAGCCTCACGATCGGGCGATGAGACCAGCTCCGGGCCGTAGCAGACAGCGTCCGGGCCGGCTTCCCACGGAACTTCCCCGGGTGCCCGGGCTCGAGCTCATTGCGAGGCCGGCCGGGTATCTCGAAATGCAATTGCGATTGCATTCTGCAAACCTCGTTCCGCCGACTGACTCTGTGGACGTCACCAGGGCAGCTGCTCCCTTCCTTAACAAGTTGCAAACACGTAAGTTATGGGACTGGTGGAGGGCAGAGGCTGGCGTATGTCTGTTCAGGATTTGGCATGGGGGTTGCTCCATGTGGAGCTTGTGTCAAAGTCCCTTTTGAGCGCTAGGTGATGGAGCAAAACAAGAAGAGAATCGCAATAGTCGGCCTCAAGGAGGTCGACCTTGACCTCATCCCGGCCGTTGTGAAAGACGGGCGGTGGGAGCTGGTCTTGATCGCGGATTCAGACGCTGCGTCCGTGGCTCTGAAGATCGGCGAGATCATGAGGCTTCCCACGACGTCGAGCGTGGCCGCCCTGGGTTCAGTGGAACTGGACGCGGTGGTTTCCGGTGATCCTGAGTCCGGTCGGCTCCTCACTGAAGTGCTGGGTCCAGGTGTCACGATTCTGACACCGGAACAGGCCCTGGCCGTCGAGGCGGCCGCAGAGCCGCGGCCAAGAGTGGAAGCAGGACTGGGCGAGGAAGAATCCAAGGTCCTGGGCAACCTGGCTGACACTCTCAGTCTGGCCCTGGACAAGCAGAAGCTCCTGAGATGGATCCTCGAACTCGCGATCGAGTGCACTGGAGCGCAATGCGGGTCCATAATGCTCTTGGACGAAAAGGGCCAGGAGCTGCGCATAGCAGTTGCACAGGGGCTCAGTCAGGAGACCGTTGTCTCCACCAGGCAAAGCCTGGGAGAAGGGATCGCGGGCAAGGTGGCGAGGGACGGGAAATCTCTGCTGATTTCCGGCGAGCCGCATCACGAGTTTCTCAAACCGGGCAGAGATAGAAGCGAGGTCAAGGCCGCGATGTGCGTTCCGCTGATAGCGGGGGGGCGCACAATAGGCGTGCTCAACGTGAGCAGCATCAGGGACCCGCAGAGATTCCACGCGAAGGACCTGCATCTGCTGGAGAAGCTGGCAGAGCGCGTAACGGACACCCTACAAAGAGCGTTGCAGTACAGCGCAGTCACGAACAAGACGCTCGAATTCACCCTGAGAGAGACGGCCGAGGATGCGCTCATAAGAGAGGTTCCTTTTCCGGAGAAGGTCCAATTCCTGGCTTCGTCCTTGGCGGAGAGACTGGATGCAGACTGTTACGTGTACCTGCCTGACAAGTGGAGAGACGGGAGGCTGGTCCTCTACGCTACTTCTGTGAAAGTCGCGGATCCGGCCCTGCCAGGCGTCATCTTTGGCGGCAAGGGATTCCTGGGCCGGGCTCTCACGTCCGGTAAGGCCCAGGTGCTGCTGCCGGGCGGCATTGTCACACCGACCATCCAGGGCGAAGAGCTGGGGATCATATGCGTGCCCATGAAGGCCGATCGCTGGCACGGGCTGCTGGTTTTCGATTCAGTGCGCGTGAGCAATGTTGAACTGGAGGCCTTCCTCAACGCTTTCGAGAGGGTGGCGCGTTTCATAGGCAAGGAGTTGGGCAGGGAGGTATCGCTGCTCGGCCTGAGGGAACAGGCCGAGGCACTCGCGGAGCTCAACCGGGTGGCCTCCTCCCTGATGTCCGCTCAGAAAGTTGAAGAAGTGGTGAGGATCATTGCCGCAGAAGGCGTCAAGATGCTCAAGGCCGACGCCTGCCTGGTGGGGTGCGAGGACGGGCGGAGCTGGTCGGTTGACAGGCTCGGCGGCACAGAAGGCATGGAGGAGAGCGCGAGTCTCACCAGGGCGAGAGAACTTCTCATGACCGAGTGCGTCAAGGAGATGAACTATATCTTGTACGAGGCCGCGGACGAGACCCTCAAGCTGGAGATGGAGAGGCTCGGGGTAACCTCGTTCATGGCCGGACCTTTGAGAACGGGACCGCGGTGCCTGGGCGTCTGCGTGCTGCTCCGGCTCAAGGAGGGCGAAGCGCCGTCGTTCGGCGAGAGCGAGAGCGAGCTTTTCAGGTCTTTCTGCGGATACGCCGCGCACGGCCTCGAGCGGGCGCTCGTGTCCATGCAGGCCCAACAGTTCGGGGAGACCGACCGGGAAACCGGTCTGCTCGGCGCTCAGATGGTACTGACGAGGATAGACGAGGAATCCAAGCGCTACGACCGCTACGGCATAGGTTTCTGCATCACGGTCTTCGAGATAGATGGGTTGACAGGAGCGTTTCAGAGACTTGGAGACCAGTGGAGGGCCGCCTTCCTCGAGGAGTTCTCGGGAGGCCTGCGCAAGACCATCCGGGAAGTCGATATACTCGGCAGGACCGGCGAAGCCACATTCGTCGTGATTTCGCCCCAGACACCCAGAGAGGGAGGCGCGATACTGCGTAGGGTGGACGACCTCCTGAGGCGCCTGGGTGCGGTCAGATACGTTTCTCCGGCGCCCGAGCTGCACTTCAAGGGTATTCAGGTCTACTGGCCCAAGGACATCTGTGACTTGCGAAAGGCGTCACTCCTCATCACCGGAAGCGTCGAAGGAGAGAGCGCGTCTTAGACCCGCCTGCGTGCTCGCGTTCCGCGTTTCCCGCCCCACGTTTGTTTCTCTTCCGTCAGACTCTTCAATTCACTTGACCTCCGCAGTGCGGCCATAATACGATTGCCTCGGTCGCAGTCCAGGTATGTGACACGGCCTCGAAGGACTCGTTCTGCGGAGGTTGATGGTGATGAAACGGGTCGGCTGGCAAGTATTTCTTGGCGGCTCGTTGCTCGCGCTTTCTGCGCTCGTCTACGGCATCCAGTACCTGATCTTCAGGGACGCCCGGAGCATTTTCTACTACATTTTCCAGGACTTCGCCTTTGTATTCGTCGAAGTGCTCCTGGTGACGATGATAATCCACGCTCTGCTCAAGGAACGCGAGAAGAGCCAGAGACTGGAGAAGCTGAACATGGTGATAGGGGCGTTCTTCAGCGAAGTGGGCACTTTGCTCCTGACGTATCTGTCTGACTTCGATCCGAATCTGGACAGGATAAGGGGCGAACTCATGGTCTCCGGTGCGTGGTCCGACAAGGAGTTTTCGAAGGTCACGGAACGTCTCAGGAGTTACGACTACGGCGTGGACGTGACGCGCGTGGACCTGAGCCAGCTGAGAGCCTTCCTTTTGGGGAAACGTGAGTTTTTGCTGAGACTTCTTGAGAATCCCAATCTTCTCGAACACGAGAGCTTCACAGAGCTTCTGCGTGCCGTGTTCCATCTGACGGAAGAGCTCGCGCTCAGAGAGGACGTGGCGTGTCTGCCCAAGAGCGACTGCCACCATCTGGACGGGGACGCCAGGAGAGTCTACACTCAGCTCGCCCTGCAATGGCTCTCGTACATGAAGTATCTCAAAACAAACTACCCGTATCTTTTCTCGCTTGCCATCAGAACGAATCCGTTTGACCAGACGTCTAGCGCGATCATAAGTTGAGCGCATCCGAAGGCGCAACATCCCGTCTCGATGGGAACTGCGTCCGGGTGCCGAACCGGGGGATTGGAGTGAAGATAAGAAGACTCCCTGAGGAGCTGGTGAAGAAGATCGCCGCCGGCGAAGTCGTGGAGCGTCCGTCCAGCGTGGTCAAGGAACTCGTCGAGAACTCGATCGATGCCGAAGCCAGTCGCATCGCGGTGCAGCTCGGAGAGCCGATCTACAGCGAGATCACCGTGTCTGACGATGGTGTCGGGATGGGCAGGGAGGACGCTCTGCTCTCGCTGGAGAGATATTCCACGAGCAAGCTCTCCGGGGAACCGGAGCTCCTCGCTATACGCACTCTGGGTTTCAGGGGCGAGGCGCTGCCCAGCATCGCGCAGGTCTCGCGGCTTACGCTTTCCACGCGGCCCGCGGAGAGTCTGGCTGGCATCCTCGTCAAGTGCGTAGCGGGAAAGATCGAGGAGGTCAGCGAGACAGGACGAGCCCCTGGCACGACGGTGAGCGCGAGGGACCTCTTTTTCAACACCCCGGTCAGGCGCAAGTTCCTCAGGTCGAAGACCACGGAACTCAGACAGGTGATAAGAGTCATAACGTCCTACGCTCTGGCCTTTGAGAAGATCCATTTCATCTTGAGACATGGCGACCGGGAGCTGCTCAACCTGCCTCCGGCGCCGGCGCTCTTTGACAGGGTCGTCGCGCTCTACGGGCTTCAGACGGCAGAACAGCTCCTCTCCCTGGACGCGGAGAGAAAGGGAGTCCGCGTGCGCGGGTACGCCGGCGGCACGGAGCTGTCCCGCGCGAGCGGCGAACACCAGCTTTTCTGGGTGAACCGACGCTGGGTCAGCTGCCCGACGCTCACGTTTGCCGTACGCGATGCATATTCCGACGTCCTGCCGCGGGACAGGTACGCGATGTGTCTCGTCATGCTGGAGGTGCCCCCGGACGCAGTGGACGTGAACGTGCATCCCGCGAAACGGGAGGTGAAGTTCGCAGAGGACGGCTTCATCAGGGGCTTTCTCAGCAGCGTCGTGAAGGACACACTTGTGCGGACGTCCAGAGCCGCCTTCGCGGGCATGGGCGGCGGCTCGCCAGTATCACTTGAAGTTGTACCTGAGCAGAGCCATGTAGTGGCCGACGCGGCAACAAACTACGATGTGACCTCTCCGCAACTCTCGCTCCTCGGCGAATCCGCCGGGCAAAGGCCCTCTGGCGCCGCCGGAGAGCCAATGACAATGGTGCCCCTGTGGCAGCTTCACAGGACCTACATCCTGGCACAGATAAAGGGCGGGCTCGTCATAGTGGACCAGCACGCCGCGCACGAACGAGTGCTCTACGACGAAGCGTGCAGGATTCTGGCCGGCGGGCGCGCCTCCAGCCAACAGCTTCTGTTCCCTCTGCTGGTGGACCTCACGGCCGAGGAGTTCGAAGTGCTCCTGGACACGGAAGCGCAGTTGAGGCGGCTGGGCTTCGACATCAAGGCATCCGGAAAGAGCAGGATAGTGGTCAGAGGCATTCCTGCCGGACTGCGTGCGTGGAGAGAGGGACAGCTTCTGCACGACATACTCGACGGCATGGCGAAGGAATCGGGCGAGGCCAAGACTTCCGAGGAACGGCTGGCCAGGTCATTCGCCTGTCACGCCGCTGTCAAGGCAGGAGATGCTCTCACGCTCGAGGAGATGAACCATCTCGTTGACAGGCTGTTCAGCACGAGCATGCCCCAGGGTGACCCCCACGGCAGGCTCACTTTCGTGAGAGTCTCCCTGGAAGAGCTCGAGCGAAGGCTGGGTCGGTCCTAGGATGCGCGGGAACGAAGGAGAAACAGGCGCCGCGGTGGGCGGATTCCTGGTTCCGGCCATCGTCGGTCCAACGGCAGTCGGGAAGACTTCTGCTGCAATGCTCCTTGCGGAAGCGCGAGGATGGGAGATCGTCTCGGCTGACTCGCGCCAGATCTACAAGCGCCTTGACATAGGCACGGCGAAGCCCCGACCCGCGGAAACGGCCCGCGTTCCCCACCACCTCATCGACGTGGTCGAGCCGTGGGAAGTATACAGCTGCGGGCGATACAGAAGAGAAGCCCTGGCGGCAATACAAGAGATCGCCGGCAGGGGAAAGACGCCTCTCGTGGTGGGTGGCTCCGGTCTCTACCTGAGAGCTCTCGACAGAGGCCTCTTTGAAGGCCCCGAGCGGAACGAGGAAATCCGGGCCAGGCTCAGGGACCTGGCCGAGAGACGGGGCAGAGAACACCTGCACCAAAGACTGACCGCAGTAGACCCGGAAGCTGCCTCGAAGATCCATCCGAGGAACATCGAGCGAGTGATCCGGGCTCTGGAGGTCTTCGAGACCGCCGGCAGGCCGATCTCGGAGCTTCAGAAGAGTTCTACCGTGAAGAGCCCTTTCAGACTTGTGACAGTGGGGCTGAGACGGGAGCGCGAATCTCTCTACCATCTCATCGAGAGGCGCTTCGACACGATGCTGAAGGACGGGCTTGTGGAAGAGGTGTCCGGGCTCATGAATATAGGGTTCTCCGACGCCTGGCCGTCCTTCAGGACGTTCGGCTACCGGGAGATCGTCGAACATCTGAAAGGCGAGCTGGCTTACGAAACGGCCTGCGAGAAGGCCAAGAGGGCGACAAGGCAGTTCGCAAAGAGGCAGCTCACGTGGTTCGGAAAAGCTCCCGTGGAAGTCTGGCTGGACACTGAGGATGACGAGGACCCAGAAAAGACCTTCCTCCGGATTCTGCGCGGCCTTGCGAAAGCCGGGGTGACGTGAGGGGTGATGCACTGCATTAAGGTCCGGCGCGCGCGCGCGTGTGACTGGTGTGACAGTGAAGCGCGGCGGCGGGAGCATGATGTAGTGCTTTAGGGTGGCTGGGAAACCACCTCGAATACCACTTGACATAGTCCCCGCAATTCTTTAAATTGTCTCTGGTTACAGGTCAGGTAACTGGTGGGCGGGCATAGCTCAGCGGTAGAGTATCAGCTTCCCAAGCTGAGAGTCGCGGGTTCAAATCCCGTTGCCCGCTCCACTCGTCCTTTCTGGAGTCCGGGGTTTCGTCCCTCCGATGTTGGCTGGGTCTCGCACGGCCGCCGTAGGCAGACGGGCAGAAATCGCAGGCAGCTCTGAAGACCGAGAAGCGATGTTGAAGATCGAAGCGGTGAAGGAAAACAGTCCCGCTGAGAAGGCAGGTCTCAGGAGCGGGGACGTCCTGACGTCGGTCGGCCTCGAGAAGGTGAGGGACGTCATCGACTTCATGTTCCATGCCGACGCCGACTCGATCAGAGCCACCGCGAAAAGGGAGTCCCGCACTTTCTCAGTGGGACTGAAGAGAAACGGGCAGGGGATTTTCGGGATCAGGTTTGAGGCGCTCAGACCGAGGACCTGCCCGAACAGGTGCATCTTCTGTTTCGTGGATCAGCTGCCGGGCGGACTCCGAAGATCCCTTTACGTGAAGGATGAAGACTACAGATTCTCGTTCCTCTACGGGAATTTCATAACCATGACGAATCTGCGAGAGTCCGAGCTCGAGCGAATAGTCGAGCAGCGGCTGAGTCCCCTGTACGTCTCCGTGCACTCCACCGAACCGGACCTGCGCGCTCGCATGCTGGGTCTCTCTGGTTCCGGCGACTTGCTTCCGAAGCTGGAAGCGCTGAAACAGGGGGGGATCGACGTGCACGCACAGATAGTGCTTTGTCCCGGAGTGAACGACGGAACCCACCTGAGAAGGACCGTGAATGACCTGGCCGGAGTCTTCCCCTGCGTGAGAAGCGTCGCCGTGGTCCCGGTCGGCCTGACGCGGCACAGGCGGGGACTCCCGCGACTCAGGTCCGTTCGCAGGCAGGACGCCGCGCGGCTGCTGGACTCGGTGCACGCCTGGCAGGCCGGGTTCTCGAGGGAACTGGGGACCAGATTCGTCTTTGCTGCTGACGAGATGTATCTCCAGAATGGCGAGAGCGTGCCCCGCCGAAGCGAGTATGAAGAGTTTCCGCAGGTGGAGAACGGAGTGGGCCTGGTGCGAGTGTTCCTGGAAAAGGCGGACAGCTTGAGGCGACGCGTCAGGCGGCGGGCGCAGGGCAGACCCGCGGCAGTGTTGACCGGCAAGCTGGCTGAAGCCATGCTGAGAACTGCGCTGGAGGCAGAGGGCATCAGGGTCATCGGAGTGCGCAACCGGCTTCTCGGAGACTCCGTGACAGTGGCGGGGCTTCTGGGTGGCAAGGACATACTGCAAGCGATGAGGGGGCTCGGACCGGGTGAAGTGGCGGTGGTCTGCGAGGATTGCCTCAACCAGGACGGACTTTTCCTCGACGGCCTGACGCCCCGGGAACTGGAAGAGGTCTCTGGTCACAAGATTATTATCGAGGGTCTGGGACATGGGAAGCGCTGTCGTGGCGATCGTGGGCCGGCCAAACGTGGGGAAGTCCACGCTTTTCAATAGGCTGGTAGGAAGAAAACTGGCAGTGGTGCACGGCGCGCCCGGGGTCACCCGCGACAGGAAGATCGCGGTGGCCACGTGGGACCGCAGTTCGTTCTGGGTCGTGGACACCGGGGGCTACGTCCCCGGGGCCCGGGAAGGCATGGAGGCGCTCGTCCGGGAGCAGGCCTCTCTGGCAGTTGAAGAGGCGACTTTCGTCGTGTTTGTGGTGGACGGGGAGGACGGTGTCAACCCGCTGGACGTGGAGATAGCGCAGATACTCAGAGAGAGGGGGAAGGCTTCGGTCCTGGTCGTCAACAAGATCGACAATTACGAGCGCGAAACGCTCATACACGAGTTTCACCGCCTCGGAGTCGGAGAGCCGATCCCCGTCTCCGCCGTACACGGCAGGGGCACGGACGCACTGCTCGACAGGATAGTCGAGTCCCTGGGCGAGGCCGGGCCGGCTGAGGAGCCGGTGGACGCCATAAGCGTGGCGGTGGTGGGCAAGCCCAACGTGGGGAAGTCTTCGATCATCAACAGACTTCTCTGTGAAGAGCGGATGATCGTCCACGAATCGCCCGGCACGACGAGGGATTCGGTGGATTCGTTTTTCAGATACGACGGAAAGGAATTCATCCTGATAGACACGGCGGGGCTGAGGAGAAAAAGGAGCATCTCGGACGCGCTGGCGGTGTACATCGTTGTGAGGGCGCTCAAGAGCATCGAGAGGGCGAGCGTCGTACTGCTGGTGCTGGACGCTTCGACCGGATTCAGTTCCCAGGACACGAGGATTGCCGCCATAGCTCACAGGTCCGGGAAACCCTCGGTCGTGGTCTTCAACAAGTGGGATCTGGTGGAGAGGGACCAATGGACCGCGGTCGACATCGAGAAGGAATTCAGACGCCGCCTTCCGTTCCTGTCCTACGCGCCGGTGGTCTTCGCATCGGCGCTGACGGGCCTGAGAGTGTCTCGGCTGCCGGGACTGGCTCTGGAGGTCGTCTCACAGAGCCGGAGGAAGCTCAGCGAGCAGGAGCTCATGCAAGCACTGAAGTCCGCGTTCGCGAAGAGAAGACCGCCCGCGGGACACTCCGGTCTGGCGGTGGCGTTGAAAAGGGCGAGCCAGGTGTCCGTGGTGCCGCCGACATTCACTCTCTTTGTGACGGAGAGGAGTGCCTTCAGAAAGTCTTACATACTCTACCTGTTAAACAGCCTGCGGGAACAGTTCGGGTTCCGGGGTACGCCGGTCAGACTCAAGGTGAGGACCGCGTTTCGCAAGTGAGGTAGGAGTTGGAGCGAGTCATTGTGAGTGTGGCTCTTGGGTATCTCCTGGGAGCGATTCCGTTCAGTCTGATAGCGGGGAAGTTGACGAGGGGAATAGACCTCAGGGAACACGGGAGCGGCAACCTGGGCGCGGCAAACACGTTCAGGACCCTAGGCGCGGGCCCGGGGTTGGTGGTTCTGTCTCTTGACGCCGGAAAGGGCGCGGCCGGCGTGGCCGCGGCCGCCCTCTTGTGGCGCGGTTCTGTGGGTCTGGGGAGGACCGACCTGATGCTTCTGGCGGGCCTGGCGGCGGTGGCCGGACACATTTGGACTGTCTTCGCCTCGTTCAAGGGCGGCAAGGGCGTCGCGACGGCGGCCGGGGTTTTCGCAGCGATCGCGCCGCTGGCGTTCGTGATTTGTCTCGCGGTCTGGCTGGCGGCGGTTTCTGTGTCCAGATACATATCGCTCGGGTCCGTTCTGGCCGCAGTCTGTCTGCCAATGGCCGTGTACCTGACGTCGTCAGCACGGACGGCAGACTGGCAGAGAGTCTTCTGGGTCTCTTTGCTGGTGGCCGCCGTGGTGGTGGCGCGGCACAGGGGTAACATCTCGCGGATACTTCGTGGCAACGAACGCAAGTTCAGCTTACGCGGAGGTTGATTGAATCATGAAATTCGGGATTCTCGGAGGCGGGGGGTGGGGAACCGCGCTTTCGATGGTGTTGAGCTCCAGGGGCGGCGACGTTGTCGTCTGGGAGTACGACGCTGAACAGTGCGCGCGCGTCAAGCGGGCGGGAGTAAACGAAAAATTCCTGCCCGGGGCCGTCATCCCGCCTGCCGTGCAATTCACCTCGGAGCTTGCCGAAGCAGTCACGGGCGCGGACCTCGTTGTGTTCGCAGTCCCCTCGCACACTCTGAGGGGAGTGGCCAGGAAGCTGGCCGGCTTTGAACTCTCTGGTTCGCTCATTGTGAGTGCAACGAAGGGAATAGAAGACGGCTCGCTGATGCGCATGTCGGAGGTCCTCGCGGACGAACTCTCTGCCTCGGCGACCGAAAGAATAGCCGTGCTGGCCGGACCGAGCCACGCCGAGGAGGTGAGCCGCGGCCACCCGACTGCAGTCGTGTGCGCGTCCACGAGCCCGGCGTCGGCCAGACAGGTCCAGCAGCTTTTCTCCACGAACTCTTTCCGTGTGTACACCAACGAGGACTTGGTGGGTGTGGAACTGGGGGTCTCCGTGAAAAACGTAGTCGCGATCGCGGCCGGCATCTGTGATGGCATAGGATACGGAGACAACACGAAGGCCGCGCTCATCACCAGGGGACTGGCGGAGATCACAAGACTCGGACTCGCGCTGGGCGCGAAGCGGGAGACCTTCTTCGGGCTCGCCGGAGTGGGTGACCTGGTAGTCACCTGCCTCAGCCGGCACAGCCGCAATCGCCACGTCGGGGAGCAGGTCGGAAAGGGCAAGACTCTCGAAGCAGTTCTGTCAGGGATGGTGATGGTGGCCGAGGGGGTGAAGACGACCAAGAGTGCGCTTCACCTTGCCAAACGTCACGAAGTCGAGATGCCGATAACCGAGCAAGTCTACGCCGTGCTGTTCGAGGGAAAGGACCCTCACTCCGCGATAGACGAGCTCATGACCAGGGAACTCAAGGCCGAAGCATAGCAGGAAAGGGGGTGCTCCAGTTGGCAGAAGAAAAGAAGGGTCGAGCGTATCACTCGATAAGCGAGGTGAGCGCCATGGCAGGCGTCGAGCCGCACGTTCTGCGGTACTGGGAAACGCAGTTCAAGATGCTGAGACCGAAAAAGAACCGCGCGGGAAACAGAATGTACAGGCCCAAGGACATCGCGCTCATAATGACCATACGGAAGATGCTCTACGAGCAAGGCTATACCATCTCGGGCGCCAGGAAGAAGCTGCTCGAGGACAGGAGGACGTCTTCCAGCTCTTCTGCGTCCGGAGGTGAAAAGGAAGGAGCAACTCAACTATTGAGGCAGGTGAAGAAAGAGCTCGAAGAAGTGCTCTCCATGGTCAGGCCGAAGAAGTAAGCCGCCGCACTCGAGAACCCCCGATTCGCCTGCCGGCAGAAGCCTTGCGGGTCTCTTCAGAATCGGTTATCATGGACTTCGTAAAGTGGCCCTGTGACAACCCAGATGGTCGGGGCGTGGCGCAGCCAGGTAGCGCACTAGCATGGGGGGCTAGTGGTCGCTGGTTCGAATCCAGTCGCCCCGACCACTGTTTATGCAGGAGGAAGCGAGGACATTGACAGGTAGCCCGCGTCAGTGGGTCTTTGATCGCATCCTGGGCGTGTTCGGGTATTTCCTGTACGAAGTAGGTGGCGCGCTCGCGCTCGTCACTCACGTGTCCATCATCTACCTCATAGCCTCCGGCCTTGCCGACCTCAATTTCGCTCTGAACCCGAAATCCCGCAGGGCAGTGATGGCCAACCTGAGGCACGTGCTCGGACCGACCGTGAGCGAAGCGGAAGTCAGGAGGGTGGCCAGGCGCACCTTCAGGAACTTCGCGCTCTCCATCGCGGATTTTCTGAGGTTCCCCCGTATCTCCCGGAAGTCTCTGGCCAGAATGGCCGAGGGAGAGGCGCTGGACGTGATAGAGAGAGAGTTGCGGTCGGGCAGGGGCGTCATCTTGCTCGGCGCGCACGTCGGAAACTGGGAGCTCGGCGGTGCGATGCTGGCGCTGAGCGGATTTCGCCTGTCCGCGGTCGCGTTGCCGCACAGGAACGCGCTCATAGATCGGTTCTTCGTGAAGAGGCGCAGGCGCAAAGGAATCAAAGTCGTGCCCAGCCGCCACGCCACCAGCGAGCTTCTGGGCGCCCTGAGAAGAAACGAGTGCATCGCCATACTAGGTGACAGAAACGTGCTGGGACGGGGAATCGAGAGAGAGTTCTTCGGCGCGCCTGCCGTGGTGCCGTACGGTCACGTCGCGCTCTCGCTCAGAACCGGAGCGGCC
>Ga0315294_10002916_pt1 | contig 18584 bp, 16 predicted proteins | sample YL17G13_40_MG_FD_203626 | JGI IMG/M metagenome (GOLD analysis project Ga0315294, IMG submission 203626) | Sediment microbial communities from Yellowstone Lake, YNP, Wyoming, USA - YL17G13_40 | ecosystem: Environmental > Aquatic > Freshwater > Lake > Sediment | place: USA: Wyoming | collected...
TCCACTATCCTGTCGTGTTCGGCCTGCAGCTCCTGGTCAATCACTTTCACGACGGTCTTTTCTTTGTGCGAGCGCCATGTCTCCCGGAGCGCCTCATTGGCCGTGAGGTCCTGGTCAAGCTTGACGAGCTCGTCGTAAAGCGCCTGTTCCTTTTCGGGGATCGTCTTCTTCTCCTGATAGGCGCCGAGCGATTCCGCCCAGGAGTTCATCAGGTCTTCTTTCGGGACAAGGCCTTTCGCGAGCAGGATGCGGAAGAGCCGCGCGCGGAAGACGTTCGGTGACCTCGACGCGTAGGTCTCGACGAGGTCGTCGATATCGTCCTTTGATAATTTCTCATACTGCTTATCGAGCCACGCGAGCACCGCCTCCTGATCGCGGGCGTTCTCAAGGATGTTGAAGATGGCCTTTTTGATCTTTCTCGATTTGGTCGAGAGGAGCTCCTGCGCCATGAAATCGAAATCTTTGACCGAGAAGTTGTTCCTGAACGCGATGAATATCAGGAGCTTTTCCGTTTCGTCGCGCGTCGCGCGGTAACGCCCGATCAGCACCTTCCGGAACGTATCGCGCTCGAGCCTGTTGACCAGGAAGCACGTCGTTCTCGAGACGATCCACGACGGATCGCGCAGGGAGTCCCGCAGGAACCGGTCGCTGATACCGGAACTCGGCGACGCGGCCCAGGAGAGAGCTGCCATCCGCTCATAGAGGACGTTCTCGTTCTTGCTCTCAACCTTCATGAGCCTCTGGACGAGGTCTTCGTTCGATCCGGCGCGCGCCGAGTAGAGCTGAAGGAACCTGATGACCGCCGAGGTGACGTTGTCATCCCGGGACAGGACCAGGAGGTATCTCATCTGATTGTATATCGCCCGCGAGAGTATGAATTCTTTCGAGTTCCTGTCCCCGGTTGTGCTCTCGAGCATCGTCTCGATGGATACGACATCGTCCTGCAGATTGCAGACCGCGTTATAGACGATCTCGGATCTGTTGCTCAGGAGCTGCCTGAAGTAATCCGCCTTGTCATACTGCGGTATGGCAACGCGCGGATAGCGGGTGAATTCTTTTTCCTGGCCATTGCACCCCGTCAAGAGGATTGCCGCGGCTGCCGCAAAGACGATCGCTTTTATTCTCATATACCGGCTCCTTTTTTGCGCTCTAAGATTAGATTATACACAGTATAGCATATCCCACCTTTTTCTCCACATTTTTCGTTCTTCATTGTTCGTAATGCGTGGTGCGTAACCCGCTAACGCGCAAACGCGCAAACGCGCAAACGCGCAAACGCGTTAATCTGTGTATTAACCACAACGTCTCGCAAACATCGACGTTATTAATTCGCAGACGTCCTTTAAAAGCAGGACTATAACTTACGCTCCCTTTGGTCGCGTAAGTTATCTGCTCATTAAACATCCCCCTTTACTTTTTTGCCGAGAAAGCGTATATTAATATTTGCCTCCGTTTTCGTCAGGCAAATATATACCGCGATCAGCCGAGACGGTTTTCGAAGAAAACCGGCCGGCGCTTTGATCGCGGTAAGGTTTACCATTTAGGATACTAAAATAAGCACGACAATTGTCTCATTAGGAAGGATCCATACATGAAATGCCCCGAATGTTCAAAAAATATGATCGAAGAGGATTTTGGAGGTATCAAGATCGATGTCTGTAAAGATGGCTGTAAGGGCGTGTGGTTTGACTGGCTTGAGCTGAAGAAGCTCGATGAGAAGGCTGAAGGTTCCGGGCAGGCCCTCAAGAAGACCCTTGAAGCGGCCCGGCCGAATACCGGGAAGCGCGGGAAGATAAACTGCCCGAAATGTCAGATACCCATGCATGAGCACCGGTATCAGTCGTCAAAAGCGGTCATCGTCGATGAATGTTACAACTGCTGCGGATTCTTTCTCGACGCCGGCGAACTGAAGACGATCCGCAATACCTTTATGAACGAAGAAGAGCGCCAGGCCTATACGGAGAAACTGCTCAACGAATTCCCCGGCTTTTCATCGGCTGAACGGGACTTTAAGAAAGACATGATCCGTTCGAGCGCGATCGATAAGCTGACCCAGGTGCTCAGGATACTTTTTGAATAACGACCGGCAGCGCTTACAGGCTATTGTCCCCTCGCCTCGCGCACCGCGTCCCGGTAGCCTTCGGTGTATCCCTGCTTATAACCGTTATTGAACCCTTCCCGGTATCCCTGGCTGTACGCGTCCTCAGCGGGCAGCGACTTGACATTGTCGACCGACTCCACGTGTTCGCCGCTCAATGAATCCAGGAGCGCTCCGCCCACGACATTGACACCGGCGCCCGCCAGAGCCCCTTTCCACACATTTTTACCTTTCGCGCCCGAGGCCCAGCTCGCCACAGCGCCCGAACCGGCTCCCACAATGCCTTCTTTCAGGATATCCTTCTCGCCTGCCGAGGCGAGGGTTCCCGTTGCCGCGATGCTTACCGTCAGTATCACCGCGATCCACAGTATACGCATGGTCTACTCCTTTCAGGGTTAGGCTGTATCCGCCGAGCGGCGGATACGCGCATGATCACCGTTTTGAACTTTTAACGCTCTCAATGATCCCGGCTGCGACTGTTTCCGCTTTTCGCCCATATGCGCCGGTAGGTGGTATGGTTAAAAAACCCTTGCTCTAATGTATCAATGATTATATAATACCCATGATTATATTACAAGGGGACGTAGTTCAGTTTGGATAGAACGTCAGATTGTCGATCTGAAGGTCGCGGGTTCGAGCCCCGTCGTCCCCGCCAAAATTTGCCCCCGCGTTATCCTGCAGCAAATTTTGGCGAGGTCTCGCCCGCCGCGAAGCGGAGAGGCGGACCCGCCACTGTAAACAAAAAAGCCCCGGGTTATAACCAGGGCTTTTTTGTTTACGTCCCAAAATCAATGAGTGAAGATTTCGAAAAATCTGAAGGATTTTGAGAAATCTGAACCATGCTTTGATTTTGGGATGAGGGTCGAAAATGTCGAGCAGCCCTTCGACAGGCTCAGGGCCGTCCCGAGCAGAGTCGAGGGACGGCTCGCCGAAGACAGGCCGCGAGAGATTTTTCAAACGCTTATAATTCGATAATGAAGTTCTAGGTGTTTAGGTGCGGACCAAACATCGGAAAACTGACTGCCGCTTAAAATTCGATTCCCTCCTCTGCGAGAAAATTTCGTCAAATAGGATCCGTCTTCTGCGAAGCCACTTTCGGATACGATCCTGCCTCTTTGGAAACGGTCCCGTAGACACGGTAATAGGTTCCTCAAAGCTATGACCTTGATTACCGCAATAAACAAGGAAAGCCCCGCCCCGTTAAATTTGCCTCTTACATTTGGAAACGAATTGATGGGTTTATAATTGATTATTTAAAGAAAGAGATGCAATAAGTACATGTACTGTAGTCTTTATTGACAATCAAATATAATATGCTATACTTGTATTGTAAGAAAGTAAGGAAGTAATACTAACGGAAGAGGTGATATAAAATGAAGATACTAAACAAGGGTCGGTATTATGTTTCGCACATAACATCAAAGGGGCAGGTTACCGTACCAAGGGCGGTTCGAGATATGCTAGGCCTTAAAGAAGGCTCGGAAATCGCCTTTAAACCAGCAGCGCATGGCTTTATGCTTGTTAGGGTAACGACAACGATTAAAGAAGAAAATCCCTATACTCCGCAGGAGTGGAAGAAGATCGAAAAGCTCGCTTCCGCGAAAGGAAAGACATTCCATAGCGCGGATGGAGCCATCAAGCATCTCCATAGGGCATCGTAAGCGCATGAAGATTAATATCAAGCCTTCCTTTGAGCGCATATATAAGAAACTTCCGCATTCTGAGAAAATTCAGATCGATGAAAAGATCCGCGAATTATTCAATTATTATAACACGGACATGGTATTTGCCGATCTAAGAGTAAGAAAGATGAGCGGCAAGGATAATTATTTTGAGATAGACACCGCCGCTAATAGGCGCATTTTAATTAAGAAACAAAAAGGCCTTATATAGCTTATTGCTTATGGCAATCATGACGAGATCAGGAGATTGTTGCGGTAAATATGAACGGCGCACTTTTAGTACAGCTTGAATCTCGGTTTCCATAACTCATTATTATACAGATAGATAGCATTTTGTGTAATAGTTCCCCGTCGTCCCAAAATCAATGAGTGAAGATTTCGAAAAATCTGAAGGATTTTGAGAAATCTGAACCATGCTTTGATTTTGGGATGAGGTTCGAAAATGTCGAGCAGCCCTTCGACAGGCTCAGGGCCGTCCCGAGCAGAGTCGAGGGACGGCTCGCCGAAGGCAGGCCGCGAGAGATTTTCGGGATGTTTAGGATTCGATGCAATAGCCTCTACCGCGAGCCGAAGTAGACGGGCCCGCCCCCAACCGCTGATTGTGATTGATATTCCGGCGGTTTTGCGTTACAATAGAAGCTGTAGCAAGCACTAAAGATTGACATATCTTAAGCTGTGAAGGCAAGATAGTTAACCTTTGCAGCCATTTTTTTGGGCGCATGCGCGCAGGACGCAGATGACCAGCCGCAACGAGCGCCTGTAGTGAAGGACCAACCAAGGAGATGATGTGGGATATCAGGACGGAGGACGCGGTTTCGGAGGAGGGGCACGGGAGATGTATAAAGCGACGTGCGCGGAGTGTAAAAAAGAGTGCGAAGTTCCCTTTAAGCCCAGAGAGGATCGCCCGGTCTACTGCAAAGAGTGCTTTTCGAAGCGCAGAGACAGCGGGCGTTAAAAAAGGAGGGGCTGTTGGCACGAGAAAATTATTCGTTCAAGAAATATAAGAAGGAGCAGGTGCGGAAGAAAAAGCAGGAAGAGAAGAGACAGCGCAGGCTGGAGAAGAAGACGGTCCAGCCCGAATCGGCTCAAACGTAGATCCACCGCTATAAAAAATTCCTTTCTCAGTTAATCTGGGGAAGGAATTTTTTATGTGTCCACACCTTTGGCGCAGAGCGCCAAAGGTGTGGACCAAACATCGGAATGTTTAGCATTCGATGCCTTAAGCAGCCCTCCCCACAAAGGCGTTTACTTTTGTGGCGTGCCGCTATAAAAAATTCCTTTCTCGAAAATAGACAGCGACCATATTTTGTAAATTAATAGGCGCTGGCCCTGTTTTAGTTCAGTGATTGTACTGGAAAGAACACAAAAAGGAGGTTTAAATGAAGTTGGCGCGTAATGTAGCGATAGGAATTGTTTTATTGGCAGCGGTTATTTGTATTTCCGGTGTATCATTTGCGGGAGAAGGATATCATAAATGCAAGGAGAGCATGGAGAATGAAGCGGCTAAAATAAAACTCATGGAAGATTCCGCCGCGGCTCTTCAGAAATCAAATCCGGATCTGGCCAAGGGCTTGAGCGATTGGGCAGCGGATGAAACAAAAGAGATGCAGGAATGTAAGGAGTATAAGGCAAAACATGAAGCCAAAATAAAAATTCTCAATGATTCTGCCCTGGCCCTTGAGAACACCAACCCGGACCTCGCAAAAGGCCTAAAGGAAATGGCCGAAAAGAAGCTGAAGGGCAAAAAGCACGAAATGATGGAAGAAAAGAACGAAAAAGAAGAGCCCGGAGAGATGGTAGAGCCCGAAGAAGAGCAGAACGAAAACGAGAATTAAAATATTTTAAAGATTATTTAAGTTATATAGAACAGCTATAAAAAAATTCCTTTCTTAGTTAATCTGGGAAAGGAATTTTTTTATGTGTCCGCACCTTTGGCGCTCCGCGCCAAGCAAAAATATCGAAGTAATCTCGGGACGGTTCTCACGGTAATCTCAAATCGGCTCTTCTCGCAATAGGGAAACTCGGGGTCAGCTCAGGTTCTCGACATTCGACATTTCTCAATGAGATTGCTTCAGGTAGCGAATCAGGGTCCGTCTTCTGCGGAGCCACTTTCGGATACTCGGATATAATCCTGCCCGGCTCTTTGGGAAACGGATCCATAGACCACTCTCGCAATGACGTATAGTCGGTGCCGTGACCTACCCCCAGCGCCAGTGGATCTGCATCTTGACGCCACCACCTGTTAGTAATACAAAAGTCATATGATTTTATGAAATATTTTTCGAACTCCCGTGTCTTACTATAATAGGAATTGAAAAGCATTTTTTTTGACCTATTAATCAACGGCTTAAGAAAGTCATAAAGGAGGGGGATAAGAATGAAAATGAAAAGAAAAAAGATGATCGTAGAAGATCTGGAACACAGAAAGAGCACATCTTCTCTTATCGTGCCGATACTTGGCAGGGGGAGTGAAGCGATACAAAGGCCTGCCGGGTTGAGCCCCGACAACTTAGCTGCTAAAGAAAAACATAACATGGAAGCGATCAGGGGTAAGAACGATTTCGAGCAGAACACTATCGAGCATTATGCCATGAAGTATGGGCTGGGAAAACCGCCAATCCAGGCAAAATACATGCTACCGCGTCCCATAGAGAAGTACGGGCCGGGGATAACACCGTCCCCGATCAAGCCACCGATCCCCGTGAAGTACGGGCCGGGGCCAGGACCCGGAGGGGACGTCATGAAGTACGGGCCGGGGATAACACCGTCCCCGATCAAGCCACCGATCCCCGTGAAGTACGGGCCGGCGCCAGAACCGCCGATCCCGGGCGTTCACAAATATGCTCTACCCACGCCTGGCGGAGAAATACCTCCGCGGCGGGACGTCGCGATATATTCTGTGCCGATTTCACCCACGCCTATCGGAGAAATACCTCAAGAGGTCATCTCGTTGTATTCGGTGAAAGAGCCTCCGAAAAAGATATGTATCGGGCAGATCCCCTTAAAGCGGGGAAGGCCGCCTATGGTCAATCCACCCGTAAAGAGAGGTTCTCCCCGTCGTCCGATCGAAGGTATCGTCGGTCCGGCGTTGCCGCAGGATCCTCCGATAAGGGCGCTCTATTCAGCGCCGCTATACGGAAATCAATAACCTTCAGAATTACCAGGGACGAAGCATAAAAGGGCATCTGATAAAGATGCCCTTTTTATGACCGCCCTGCGGGCCCTGTGGGCAGGGCGCCTCAGAAAAATCTTCTCCGACGGGTTGCTTTTTCCGGGACATAAGGTAAACTTGTTTTAACTTTTATCGAGAGAGAAATAAAAGAAGGGAATATCCCATGGACGAGCAGGAAATAGCGCGAAGGCAATGGGTCGCCACGCTCCACCCGCAGACGACAGTCTGGGAGATCACGCTCGCCTGCAATATGCGGTGCATACACTGTGGTTCGAGCGCCGAGCCGCTCAGGAAGAGGAAAGACGAGCTTACCACGGAGGAGGCCCTTGACGTGGTGCGCCAGCTAAAGGAGATCGGGACCGAAAGGATCGTCTTCTCGGGAGGGGAGCCGTTCCTCAGGAAGGACTGGGAGGAGCTGGCCCAGGAGGCGGCGCGGCTCGATATCATACCTTCTTTCATCAGCAACGGTTTTCTGGTCAATGAAAAGATAGCGGACAGGATAAACGGGCTGAAGAAAGAAAGGACCCATATCGGCTTAAGTATCGATGGGAACGAAAAGGTCCATGATTATATCCGGCAGACAAAGGGCTCATTCAAAAGAGTGACGAGGGCTCTCGAGATACTCCAGGAGAAGGGCATACACCATTCGGTGGTCACCCAGGTCAACAGGCTCAATTTTGGCCTCCTGCCCGAGATACGCGACCATATCTTCAAGCGGGGCATCTACTGCTGGCAGATACAGCTGGCAAGCCCCTGGGGGCGGCTCGCCGAGAACCGGAAACTCCTCCTCACGCCGAAGGAATACCTGAAACTGGTGGAGTTCATCGTGGAGCAGCGGAAAATATTCGGGGAGCTGGTGATCGGCGCGGATGACATAGGATATTATACGGAGCTCGAAGCGAAGATACGGCCTCAGGGCGAGTGGCAGGGGTGCCATGCGGGCTTACGGGTCCTCGGCCTTACCTCCAACGGGGGAGTGACGGGCTGCCTCTCTCTCCAGCAGCCGCAGTTCATCGAGGGGAACATACGGAAGAGGCGGCTGGCGGATATCTGGTTCGACCCCGGTCTTTTCGCCTATAACAGGAACTTCAAAGAAGAGTACATGGAAGGGTTCTGCAAGGAATGTCCGCACCACATGAAGTGCCGCGGCGGCTGCAAAAACACCGCGTTCTCATTTTGCGGCAGCCTCTACGACAACGATTACTGCATTTTCAAGGTCATGCTCGGTAAGGTCAAACCGCGCAAGCTCAAGATCCCCAAACAGGCAGGCCCCTGTTCCTACCATCCGTGACCTTTTGTCCGCACGGCCTTCATCATGACTTGTGGATTTCACGCCGGTATGATATAGTTACTATGAGACGAGGAACGCGATGAGAGACCAGTGCTGTCAGGATGCTATTGACAGGAAATTCCACAATATCTTCGATTTCGAATACGGCCCCCTCGACGACCAGACGTTCTGGGTATCGTCGGGCAGGAATACCATCCTCAGGATCGACAAGCTCGCCTTGAGCGTCGTGCTGGACCTTAATACGGGTAAATCAATACGCGAGGTCGCGCAGAAATACAGCGCGGAACTGGAGCACGTCACCTCCATTTACAACATGTTCCAACGCAACGGCTTCCTGGTCGGGGAGCACCTCGGGAGGATACGACGGGTAAGCCCCGAGGAAGACGCGGATATCGTCCCCTATCTCTTTGCCGCTTTTCTCATGGTGTTGGGGCAGGTATTTTACTTCCGTACCGTCGCAAAAACGGTCCTCATGTCGAGCACGGCCGAAGGGATAATGGTCGCTTTGGTAGCGTTCGCGGCGATATTCATCCATGAGACAGGCCACTACCTCTTAAGCTGGCGCTTTACGAAGGTGCGCCCCCAGATGCGGTTCACCATGATGAAGATATTCCCCGCGGTCTATGTCGATACCAATCTGGCGTGGCGGCTCCCGCGCAATAAACGGCTGGAGATAAACTTAGGCGGCGTCTTTTTTGATCTGATCGTGAACACGGCTGCCGCGCTTCTTGTGTGGACCAGGCCTTCCCTGGAATACTACGTCACCCCGTTCCTGCTGACCCAGTACATGCGCATCTCCATCCTTGCCAATCCCCTCTTCCAGGGGGACGGTTACTGGGTGCTCTCCGATATATTGGGTATCGCCAACATGGAAAAGCGCGGGCAGGAGGCGCTCAAGGAACACAAGGTGAATTTTCTCTCGGCCTACGGACTTGTGTCCGTGCTCTTTTCGGTAAGCGGCATGATCGGCCTTCTCTGGTTCGCATTCAACCTCGCCAGGCCGTTCGTGGAGAAATGGGTGCTGCCTTTCATTAAATAAAAGGGAGGAGAACGATGCAGCTCATACACTCGGTAGATACGGTAGTGATCGGCTCGGCGGTTCTTGTATTCGTCGCTTTTCTCGTCGGGGCCACGGTCCGGATAGTGAAACAGTTCGAGAAGGCGGTCATCTTCAGGCTTGGACGCCTGGCGGGTACGTTCGGACCCGGGCCCGTCTTCATATTTCCTTTTGTTGATAAAGCGGTGAAAGTGGATATGCGGGTGAATTCGATCGACGTACCGCGGCAGGAGTGCATAACCAAGGACAACGTCTCGGTCGTGGTCGACGCGGTGATCTATTACAAAGTGGCGGACGCCGAGAAGGTCCTTATCGAGGTGAGGGATTTCATGGAAGCCACCTTTATGATCGCGCAGACGACCCTTCGAAGCGTGATAGGCCAGATAGAACTTGACGAACTCCTGTCACAGCGCGACAAGGTCAACAAGAACCTGCAGGGGATACTCGATCACTATACCACGCCATGGGGTGTCAAGGTGATCATGGTTGAAGTCAAAGAACTCGCGCTCCCCGAGGAGATGAAGCGGGCCATGGCGCGTCAGGCGGAAATGGAAAGGGAACGCAGGGCGAAGGTCATAAACGCGGAAGGTGAATATCAGGCATCGGAAAAATTGAAGCAGGCAGCCGCGGTGATGCACGATGAGCCCGTCGCCATGCAGTTACGATGCCTCCAGACACTCTCCGAGATATCCATGAACAAGGGGTCGACCATCTTCTTCTTCCCTTTTCCCATGGACCTCGTCTCCCAGATACTGCACCTCAACAAAGATAAGAGTGTCGAGAGAAAATAGCGTTATCAATACCAGGGGGACGGTTCTCGTTCACGTCATAGATTTCTTTCCAGGGCTGAACTTTACCGTTCAGCCCTTTTTATTTCTATAAAAAATGCCCTTTTTGGTAAACTGGGTGAGGCATATTTTAGCAAAACTGAGGGATTTTCCTTGCTCCTTTTATTTTTATATGTTAATACATAAGTTAAGCAGAGTCATAGAGACGGTCCAGAAAGTACCACCCCATGACTTGATGGGGTGTCCCCAAAAGGATCGTCCCCGAAGCCTCGTTTTTGGGGATCTTGTACCGCTTGCCAATTTCATCCTTTACCATGTCCCCAAATCCAAGATTAAACGTGTCCCCTAACATGGCAGGGGTCAGTGTTAATTTGAAAAATCATTACACCGTAAAGATATACATCGGCCGCTAAACGGCGGCCGATGTAATCCCCAAACGGTACAAAATGTCCTAGACTATCCTCACACAGGATAGCGCCACGATTGAAATGTTTTCTATAGAAAGATATGTTAAAAATTAAAACGTTTCTTTTTTTATTTATTAGTCTTGTATTTTGCTTCAATAGTCTAAGCGCAGAAACCATTCCTCTGTCATTCGAGGAGACGCATCGAGACAAGGCGATCTTTTTTGAAGAATATAGTGAAATCATAACAGTCAATGAAGACCGGTCTTATGTAAAAGAAGACTATAAAAGGCTCAAGATTCAGAAAGAAGAAAGCCGTTGGATGGGAGAAATCCCTATTTGCTATGAGAAGGGGAGGCAGGAGGTAACGGAGCTCACCGCGCATACGATAACGCCGGACGGCAAACGTCATGCGTATACAAATATCCAGGATATGAATATCTGCCCGGACTACCCGGAGTATTCGGACGCCATGGTAAAGATCGTCACGATGCCGGAGGTAAACGCCGGATCAGTCATCGAATACAAATCTATCATTTACACGAAAAAGCCGCAGATCGAGAATACCTTCTGGGAAGATTCCTTTTTGCTGAGCAACACCCCAACAAAGCTGCTACGATTCAAGATATCGTTCCCGAAGAAACTCAATATCCGGTACAAAGAATTCAACGTAAAGCATAAACCGGCAATAACCGAAGACGATTCTACAATAACGTATGCATGGGAAATACAGGACGTGTATGACAGCCGTAAGAAGGAGAAATATACCCCTCCGCCAACACTGGACGATATACTTGAAGGTATCGAATTTTCTTCGATCGCCGACTGGAAAGATGTCTCTAACTGGTATTATGCGTTAGTCGAGAAGAACCTCATAATAACGCCTGAGATCGAAACGGCGACGCGAAAGGCCGTCGAAGGAAAGACCTCGGTCAGGGACAGGACAAGGGCGATAGTTGAGTATATTCAGGACAATTTCCGCTACGTATCGATGTCGTTCGGCGCTTATTCGCTGGAACCACATCCCACCGATGAGGTTTTCAGGAACAAATACGGAGACTGCAAGGACCTTTCCCTTCTTCTTAAGGCGATGCTTAAAGTGGCGGGGGTAGAATCCGATCTCGCTCTATTTCAGGATGAATTTTCTATTTCCGATCCGCGATATGACCTTCCGATACCTTCACTCTTTGACCATGTGCTGGTTTTGGTGCGGGATGAGAAGAATGAGGAGTTCTACGTCGATCCGCTCCTCAAAGGGTTTGATATCGGTGAATACCCGATCAATTATCAATGCGCGTATACTTTTGTTATAACAAAGGATGGCGGTAATTTTGGGAGGCTTCCCGTCTTTCCGGAAGAGAGAAACACAAGGAGTTGGGTGATGACGGAGATCATCAATCCAGATGGTTCGACAATCAGCGAACAGAGCGCGGAACGGGATCTCGAAACGTCCATTTCTACGCGCGCGAAGATCAAAAGTCTCGATGAGAGCGAAAAAGAGGAGATGTTCAAGACCTTCGATTCCATGGCGTCAGCCGGAGGCGAGGTCATTGAAAAACAGATCTACAACCTGGACAAACGATACGGCCGATTGACGTCCCACTCTAAAATTCGGCAGCGAGACGCGTATCTTATCAGCGACGGGCTGATCGTGCTCGAAATATCCGGATACTCGCGCGAAATCGAGCTTCTCAAAGAAAAAAGAGAGAGCCCCGTATTCTTTTCTATCAATTCCCGCGAAGAGACAAAATTAACCTACCAGATCCCTCCCGGCTTTAGGGTATTATCCCTGCCGGAAAATATTGAAAAGGATATAGGCGTTTTTAGTATGAATCGGACATATGAGAAGAAAGGCGACAAGATCATTATCAATGAGACTATGCGCCTGAAGCGAGCAGAGATTCCCGTGGATGAGTATCCCAAAGTGAAAGAATTTTTCGATAAGTTACCCCGCGATACATACCAACGTATTGTTCTTAAGAAGACGCGGTCATTATGGCATGAAATAAAGAATTGGATTTGGCAAATGGTCAGAAAAGGCAGCAGGTAACCGAGAGATAAGTGGGGACGGTCCAGAAAGTACCACCCCATGACTTGATGGGGTGTCCCCAAATGGACCGTCCCCGAAGCTTACACGAAGCTTAAGGGAAATTAGGGACATGTCAAAAAGGGACACACTACAATAAACCTGTCCCCAAGTGACACGTCCCCAAAAGATACTAAAGATAGTGGCGGCTATGGAATTCAAACTGAAAACTGAATTTGTCGAGCTGGATAATCTGCTGAAGGCGATGGAGCTTGCTGCGAACGGCGCTGAAGCGAAACAGAACATAACGACGGGCTTGGTTAAGGTCAACGGGCAGGTCGAGACGCGTATTCGCCGAAAGTTGCGATCCGGAGATTTCGTGGAATTCGGGGAGCATCGGATCGAGATCGTTGGGCAGCTGCAATGATATATGGAAGGAATTTGGGAACGTCCCCGAGTTTCGAACACGCTTTACTAATATTTAAGATAGCGATTGCACAGAGGAGGCGCGGTTATGAAGCTATGCCCGAAGTGTCGCGCAACATACGATGATTCGTGGGGAGTGTGCCTGAAATGCGGGGCCAAGCTGTCCGCCGCCGCAGAAGAGATCTCCGGTACGCGTTTATCAGAGATCGGCGATCACGTGAGGAGGATCGAGGACCGATTGGCAGCCGTTGAAAAAAAACTCGGCATAGAACCCCCGCCGGCAAAACCTGTCGCCGTTCCCGAACGGCCCGTCGCGGCTCCCGTTGCCGCGCCGTCCGCAGCACGGAGGCAGCCGGCCGAAGGGCCGCGCGACATAGAATCGACCATAGGGCTTGTCTGGTTCAACCGTATCGGTTTGCTCGCGCTCCTTTTGGGCATCACCTTCTTCCTTAAGTACGCGTTCGGCAACCGCTGGATCGGCGAGCTGGGCCGTGTGATCATAGGGCTCGGCGCGGGATTCGGATTGATCGTCGCGGGCGAATTCTGTCGCAGAAAAAACTACCCGGTCATAGCCCAGGGTTTGAACGGTGGCGGCGCGAGCATACTCTACCTCTCCATCTTTGCCGCGTTCGGGTTCTACCACCTGATCGGCGCGCTGCCGGCGCTCGTCTTCATGAGCTTCGTCACGCTCTACTGCGGCGTCTGGTCCGTGCGCACCGACTGGGTGAGTGCGGCGGTCATCGGCATACTCGGCGGCTTCCTCACGCCGCTCCTCCTCTGGTCGGATGCGCTCAGGGCGCCGGTCCTTTTCTCATACGTGCTCCTCCTCGACCTCGGAGTGTTGTACATCGCCAGCCGCAAACGCTGGAACAGCCTCAATCTCGGGGCGTTCTTTCTCACCCATACCGTCTACTTCGCGTGGTACAACATCCGTTACCGGCCCGAGAGCCTCTTTTTCACCATGGGGGCTGCCACCGCGTTCTTTGCGACCTTTTGTCTGCTCTCTATCGTGCGCAATCTCCTCCACCGGGAAAGATCCGAGGGCGTCGACCTGATCCTCGTCCTCTCGAACGGCCTCATGTATTTTTCGCAGCTCTTCCTCCTCCTGAAGCCGAAGGCAGGCGCGATGCCGGGGATCCTGCCGCTGGGCCTCGGCTGCCTCTACATCGCCTATTCATACAGCGCCCTTACGCGGTGCAGAGAAGACAAGCATATCATAGCCGCCTACGCCGGCCTCGCGGTCACCTTCGTCACGATCGCCGTTCCGGTCCAGCTCAAGTTCGGATGGGTCGCCACGGCCTGGGCGGCCGAGGCGCTCGTCCTCATATGGCTGGGCTTTCGCCTCACGGACGATAATGTGCGAAAGTTCGGCCTTTTCGTCGCCATGCTCGCCGTCTTCGAGATACTCCTCTTCGAATATTCGTACGATCCGGCTTCCTACTCAAAATATGCGTTCATCTTCAACGAACGGATGTTTACGTACGCGGTAGTCGTCGCGGCACTTTTCGCCGGCGCGCGGCTGTACCGGCGAAACGCCGCCGCGCTCACGGCCGGCGAAAAGGAGATCGCGACCGCGCTCGTCCTGATCGCGAACGGCATCCTCCTGGTCCAGTTCACCGTCGAGGCGCAGAACTACTATGCGCACGCCGCGTACCTCACGGCGTACGCTCAGGCGGCAGGCGACCAGAGCGCCGTGCCGAGGCTTTTCCAGAATGCGTACCGGCAGCTCTTCAGCGGGCGCGAGCTCACCACGTCGCTTTTGTGGATCATCTATGCGCTCATCCTGACCACGGCAGGGATCTATCAGAAATTCAGGGCGCTGCGCCTCATGGCACTCTGCCTCTTCGGAGCGGCAGTGCTGAAGATATTCCTCTTCGACCTCTCGCAGCTCGACCGCATCTACCGCATCATATCGTTCATCACTCTCGGCGCTGTCCTGATGGTCGTCTCCTTCTTCTATCAGAAATACCGGGATCGTATCCATGACTTTGCCATGAAAGATTGAGTTACAAAAAACGAGGTATCCGCATGCGCACAAAAATCTTCGTTATCATAATTGCGATCGTTGGAGCGCTCGCGTCCCCGGCCTTAGCCGCGCCGGCCGCGACCGATCGGGCCCATAATTACTGGGAATTCAGCGCGGACATCCGTGTAACCGACGGTTCCAGGCGCGCGGTGGCGGTGCCGCTCGAGGCCCGGGTCTATGCCGGAGCCAGGACCGACCTCGCCGACCTGAGGATCGCCGATCCGGCCGGCACCGAGATACCATACCTCCTCTACATCCAGAAATCGCTTGCAAAAGAAAAGCGTCTACCAGCGAAGGTCATCGGAAAAGAGGTGACCCAGACGGAAAGTACCCTCACGGTCGACCTCGGCGAGGCCCCGCCATCCGTCAATAACGTCACCATCGAGACCGGCCGCACCAATTTCATACGAAAGGTTACCCTCGAGGGGTCGGACGACTTGAATTCGTGGACGGCGCTGCGAAGAGGCATTGTCGTCTACTCGTTCTCCTTCGAGACGCACGGCGTCTACCTCGAGCAATTCACGAGAGAGGTCTATGCCGGCTACGGCTACAGCCGGTATACAGGCTCGAACCTTTCCTTCCGGTTCCCCGAGGCGAAGTACCGGTACCTGCGCATCAGGATGCCGCATGACGAGGATAAGGAACCGGTCGAGATAACCGGCCTGGGGACGTATAAGTCGATAGAGACAGATGCGGTCGAGGAGACCTTCCGTGGTACTGTCGTAAAGACGCAGGCTGATGTCGACACGAAGAGCGTCGAGACGATCGTTAACTTTGGCAAGAAGGACCTGCCCATCTCGCGGATCGCAGTGGGCGTTGCGGAGATGAATTTCTTCAGACAGGTCGAGGTATACTCGTCGAACGACGCGAAAGAATGGACGCGGGCCGGGAACGGGGCGCTCTTTTCGATATCACTCGACAAAGAGACGCGGGACAATACAACGCTCTCATTTTCGGAGGTGCGCGCGCGGTATCTGAAGCTCAAGGTCCTGAACGGCGACAATAAGCCCATACGCCTCACTTCGGTGACCGCCTACGGTGCGAAGCGTTTCATCGTCTTCATCCCCGAGAAGGGCGCCGGTTATCGGCTCCTCTACGGGAATCGGGCGGGACGGACTGTGTTATACGACCTCGCGGAGGTCCTGCGGGATAAACGCCTCGAGGACTTCGGTAAGGGCATCCTCGGCGCGGAGGTCCGTAACCGTGATTTTATTCCGTATAAGGAGCAGAAACCCTGGACCGAGGACAAACCGTACCTCCTGTGGATCGCCATGGCCGCCATCGGCGTCGGCGTCATCATCCTCGGCGTGCAGATCACGAAGAAGGCATAGAGAGCGCGAATTTCTAGCTTCGGGACGGTTCTCGCGGCAATCCCAGCTTGCCCGCCAAAGCTTTGTGGCGGGACCTGTCCCCAAGTGACACGTCCCCAAAAGACATATATAGGAGGCGCACATGGGAGTTAAAAAAGCGGAAGAAAAATATCGTTGTACTGTTTGTGGCAAGGAAATAGTAGTTACAAAAGTGGGAACGGGAGAGCTTGTCTGCTGCGGCAAGTCCCTGAAAAAATCAGAGGGGAAGAACAAAAACAGGCTTAAGATCTTATTTGTCGATGATGAGCCGGACCTGCTTAAACTTGCAGGTATCAGGATCGGCGGGTGGGGGCATAATCTGATCACCGCCGCAAGCGGCGAAAGCGCCATCAGCGCCGTAATCAACAAAAAACCGGATGTCATAGTATTAGATTATATTCTGCCGGATATGGACGGTATCAGTATTTTACAGAAGATACGGAAGATCGATGAGAAGGTCATCGTGATCATGCTCACCGGACATCCGAGCAAGGATGTTTCTACATGGGCAAACAAATTGAAAGTAAGAGCATTTATTACAAAAGGCACCAGAGATCCGGGCGTGTTCACTTCGTTAAAAGAAATAATTGACACGATAGCTGAATAATTCAGGGACACTCCTCGTAGTAATCCCAGGTCCGTCCCTGTCAGCAACCCAGGCCTGTCCCCAGGTGACACGTCCCCAAAAGACAAATGTGTCGTCATTCAAACCAGAAAACATGATCAAACAATGCAGCTTATAATCCATCGCGGCACACAAGAGATCGGTGGAAGTTGCGTTGAGTTGATAACGGATAAAACCCGGATCCTCATCGACTTCGGTATGCCGCTTGTCAATGGTGAGTATGGCAGAGCCATTGACCCCGAGCGTAGTCGAGGGGTGGATGAGAAACGCAAACCGTTTGACGCAAGTATTCTTCACGGCAAATCCATAGCCCAGCTTAAAGAAATAAAGATCCTCCCAGGCATCAAAGGCCTCTACCGGGAAGAGCCACAAGGAATAAACGCGATCCTTATCTCCCACTCACATCAGGACCACTACGGTTTGCTCGATTACGCAAACCCCGATATTCCTCTTTATATGAGCCGAGGCGTTAAGGCGCTTATCGAAGTATCAAATATATTCATACATGACAAGCCGGGTAAGCTTAATGTCCAGGTTGTGAAACCATGGAAGCATTTCAAGATAGGCGATTTCACCATAATGCCCTATCTTGTGGATCATTCCGGTCCTGATGCGCTCGCATTCCTTATCGAGGCCAATGGCAAGCGCATCTTTTACTCCGGAGACTTCAGAGGCCACGGCAGAAAAAGCGTTCTATTCGAAAACATGCTCAAGAAACCACCCAAGGATATAGACTATCTCCTCTTGGAAGGCTCAATGCTGGGGCGGGAAGGCCAACTACATAAAGACGAAGATGACGTTGAGCGAAGAATAATGGAAATCTTGAAGGAAACGAAAAACATTGTATTCCTCTCCTGTTCTTCTCAGAACATAGATAGGCTGGTTTCTGCTTATAGAGCCTGTCTCAGGACAGGCCGGGCATTCGTTATAGACCTTTACACCGCGTTCATATTGAGCAAGCTAAGGAAGGTATCCAAGGGCATACCGCAATATAACAGTGATAACATTCGGATAAAATTTTGGAAATCACATGCGGATAGTTTAAATAAAGCCGGCTATCGCGATCTTCTCTATGTATATAATAAACGAAAAATAGAGCTTTTCGAAATAGATAAAAAGAGAGAGAAGATGCTCATGCTCGTTAGGGATAACAGCGTTTTTCCTCTTGCCCTGAAAGAGGTATCCGATATAAAGGGCGCGAAACTGATATATTCCATGTATGAGAAATATCTGACCGACGAATTTAAAGCTAAATGTGATAAGAAAGGCATTGAAATAAAGCACGTCCATACAAGCGGCCATGCTACGGTTGACGACCTGCAGGCCTTCGCAGCCGCGTTAAATCCGAAAATAACGATCCCGATTCATACATTTTTCGCGGATAAATATAAAGAGCTATTTTCTAATGTGAATGTATTGCAAGATAGTGAGGCGCTTGATTTGTAGGAAAGCATCGAAGTTGGTTTTTTTACAATAAACCCAGTTGAAATACTGGGTTTTGCACACTTTCTTGCACACTTTGAGGTTGAAAGTTCGTAACTCGTTGAGTATAATAAAGTAAGAAAAGGGATGCGGATTACCCCGTCGTCCCCGCCATGTACCACTCGCGTTTGCCTGCAGGTGGTACATGCCCTGTACCC
>Ga0315294_10002917_pt1 | contig 18583 bp, 22 predicted proteins | sample YL17G13_40_MG_FD_203626 | JGI IMG/M metagenome (GOLD analysis project Ga0315294, IMG submission 203626) | Sediment microbial communities from Yellowstone Lake, YNP, Wyoming, USA - YL17G13_40 | ecosystem: Environmental > Aquatic > Freshwater > Lake > Sediment | place: USA: Wyoming | collected...
TATTTGCCGCTCTACACAAGAGATATGAACATCCCCTAATTCCCCCCGTGGACATGCTTTGCTATAAGATCGGGTAAAACGATAATTTGATGTTTCATAAAAAGCGCAGGACTCTCTATAATCTCTTAATTCTTCTTCATCCAGATCCTCTAATTGACGAGATCCGAGGATTGCCGTCGTGGGATCAAGTATTTCACTGAATATCTTTATCCCATAAGCGTAGCGCATAAAGAAGTCCCCAGCCTTTAAGCTGGCTTGTTCAGGAGTTACCTTTTCAGCCGCTTTCTTTTGGGCCTGTTCCTCTTCTTTGAAAAATTGAATCATGTTCATGTAGTTAACTACACGCGAAAAAGCGAAAATTCAAGTTTTATTTATATTTCGCTTGGGTGATGCGTTCAGGTTACCATATCGTTATCAAGGATCATATTCTACGATCTCCTGTAGGAACCCGATTTATTTGGCTAAAAAAGGGGGATTGGCTGGTTACGGATGGCACTTTTATAGGCCGATTTGACAAAGACATAGAGGTAGATTGGTTGCCTTTGGAATGGACACAAGGCGTTTTGGTTACCTTAGAGGCGGTTATTAATACTGAGTTAGAGCCTATAACCGTTCGCGTTCCGCTCTCACGCTTAGATACAAAGTTCCGTAAAATGATGTTTGTTGAGCCCGGAGAGCCGATCCCTGAAATGCCCACGCCTTCATTACATCAACTGGAATCTTACTTGAGGTTACGAAAAAACTTATAAAAGATGCGTCGTCGGTGTAGCACTTGTTATGTGGTTAACAATAATGATTTTAAGTTTTTTTTTAGGTTGCTTACACGTGGGGTGGGTTAAAAGGCGACGTCAATATCACACCTTGAATTTGTCAGATCGGCTTTGGTTCACACTTTTAATGGACGCCAAAAGTGCCAAAAGTGCCAAGCATTAGACATGTAGCATCCCATAGAGTTTTCACGCAAACCTTACCCCGCTGAGGAAAAACTTGATTTTGAGACCTATCAAAGTATCCGTAAAGAAGTTCAAAAGAAAATTAAACGACCAAAATCTTAATTAGAAAGAGACACTAAAATGCTGTCCATTCACGGGCTACTTGAATCGTTGCTCTGGTCGAAGGGGTCAGGCTTGTAGGAAGGCGTCAATGTTACACTTTAGCTTTTCAACGTCGATTTCAAAAGATGCGCCATACCCAGTGTATAGATACGCAAGATCGTCGTGTATTGTGAGTTCGTCTGGCGTCTCGAATACGTCTTCCGGCTCCCCCTCGAATTGGTATTCAATTTCATTACTTGGAAGATAGATTTCATTAGGCGAGGGGCTCCACAATCCGCCAGGGAACGCCCCCTCTCCGATACATCCTTCAATGACGTATGCGCGGTCTTTCTCATTAGAAAGGCGTAGCAGTAAAGCCTTGACAGCTTCCCCGAAGTACCGATCTATGAAGTCCTCAGTCAATTTGAATTCGTTTCCGATCAATTCCCCTAATGAGCGCAGTTCTCGCGCTTCGATCTGTTTGTTCGTGATTTTCATTGTCTTTCTCTTTCTCACTCTAGTTTTTTCAGGTCTATAGTTTTCATTTTATTACTTCTATGAATCGTTCGGTCTCCCCCTTACCCTCCTAGCGAAGTATTAACCGAAGTATTAAACCAAATCCTATGATCGGTGTCTGCGAAGTCATACAACTCGGCAAGCGCATAATCGTACTCCTCAACGTCCGCTTCAGAGTCTTCTGATATAGAGATGAAATAGTCGATAATCTCTTCAAGCTCTGAAGCGTATCTATTGAGCTTCAAGCGTGCGGCCACTCCAGCCGCGAGTTGCTGGACAGTAATTGTCTTTTCTTGAAAGGCTGTATGCAGGTCCTCTAGGTTAACTTTTGTTTTCCAGTTTGCCATTTCCTTCTCCTCTGCTCTCTGTTACACCGCTGGCAAGAAAAGTTCAAGTATTAAACGAAATATTAATTGCGTTTCGGTGTAATAAATGATATCTTTGAGAATATGCCTAGAAAATCTAAAATAACTTGGGATGAACATCTAGGTAAATGCTCGGATAGATCCCTTGCTAAAAAACTTGGTGTATCTCGTAAAACGTCGAACAAAAACTTGATTTCCCCCTTTTAGCGGTGTAATAGGTGAAGAAAGGAAACCTACATGAAAATCGAGCTAACAATCAAGACGACGTATCTGCCGCAATGGGGCGTTTTTGAGGGAATTCGTGAGCTGATCCAAAACGGGAAGGACGCCGAAACCGAGTTTTCGGCTCCTTTGACAGTACGGCATAAGGCCGATACAAAGACGCTTGTTATCGAGAATGAGGGGGCGATTCTACCTCATGAAGCTCTTTTGTTTGGGCATACTACCAAAACTGAGCGATCCGATTTAATTGGCAAGTTCGGAGAAGGGTTAAAGCTTGGTACCTTAGCTCTTGTTCGAGCAGGGCACAATGTCAAGATTCACTCGGGTTCCGAGGTTTGGGAGCCCTCGATACAGCGTTCAGAGAAGTTTGACGCTGACGTGTTGGTCATCGATATCATGTCGGGACGACAACCCAAAAACCGGGTTCAGGTCGAGGTTAGTAATATTACCGCCGAAGAGTGGGAGTTACTGAAACAGCACTTTTTGTTTCTCAACAAGAGCAAAGAGGATGATCGAATCAACACTTATTACGGTGCTCTTTTGCTGCGGCCTCAAGATATAGGCAAAGTGTTTGTAAAGGGCATCTTTGTCGAGCATGAACCAAAGTTGCAGTATGGGTATGACTTGACCAGAGATGTGGTGGTTGATCGAGATCGGAAAATGGTAGCACGATGGGAGCTTGAGTGGCGAACGCGGACTATCTGGACTAACTCCTTGAGTGAGCGTGAAGCTTTAGCTGGTTCTTATCTCAAGATGATATATGACGGGGCTGCAGATGTTAAAGATATCGACGAAAACACTGCAAAAATGCTTCCCGAAGCAGTCAAGAAACAAGCAGTTGCCGATTTCAAAGAGCGTTATGGAGAACAAGCCATCCCTGTTGATAATATGGCGGATTCTAAGGATGTCGCACATCTGGGCAAGAACGGGGTAATCGTCAACAAAAGCTTTAAGGCCATCTTACAATCGATGCTCGGCTCTACGGAGCAGATGAAGGCTGATCTGGCGAATGAGGTCAAGCATCATTATAGCTGGAACGATTTATCAGCAGCAGAGCAACAGAATCTTGATGGGGCAATTGCTCTTGTAAATATGATGGACCCCATCACCTTAGATAAGGTTGATGTGGTTGACTTCCGCTCCGAAACAACTCTGGGCTTGATCAAAGACGGTAGAATGATGCTCGCTAAGAACAAACTTGAGAATCGCGAGATCACGCTGGAGACGCTCGTCCATGAGGTTGCTCATCGTTATGGGGCCGATGGTAGCCATCAACATGTAGCAGCTATTGAGCGAATCTGGAGCGGTATTGTAGCATCATTTAGGAATCAGTAACGGAAGCAATTTTATCTCACTAGAACCCGATCTGTATTTTTAAGTATTGTGAGAAAATCTTTACGAAGCCCCTCAAGCCATTTGGTATTGAGCACCTTTGTTTTGGCTAAAAAACGACGGAGTATGTTATCTCTTAGCATCTTTAAACTATTTTTGATAAACTTATTAGCAAGGAGTGAATTTCGTGAAACTCAGGGTAAGACTAGAGAGATTCCCGTTCAAAACAAAGAGACGAGTCGTGTGGTTTATGTCTTGCCTGAGACCTTAAAAAAAGAGCCTGAGAGGTTTCAGAAAATGCGTCCTAATGAGACAGGGGATGTGCGCTGGAGAGGCAAATCAAAGCCCCCACAAAGGCCCACGAAGCCTTATCGCTCTGAGATACCTAGAGACCCCCCACCGGCTCCTATACACCCGCCAATACTGCCTAAACCCGTTAAAAAGCCTAAACCCGTTAAACCTGTTGTTCCTCTAAAGCCACCAAAAGCCCCGCAGCCTAGTTCTCCCCATAGGTGGAAAACAGAAAAAAGATACCTTACTTGATAATAGTGGGCGGCGCTTTAGCGGGTGCTATTTTTAGAGGCGGTTGGTTCTTTACAGCCTTCCAAGCTGGGGCTTTTCCTGTAGAGGAGATCCGTACTGTTTGCGATTTAAGTTCAATTTCTATAGACGTTACCTGATAGCCCCCAATAACATCTAGGATCTCTTGACGGCCCTTATTGTGCCTTTCTAAGCAAAATCGCAAGGTTATCTTGTCTCCTATACGAAGTAGGGGCAATTCTGTTCTAACTTTAGGGGAGTCAGTAATGTCTGATAACTCTAAAAAAGTTGTTAACATACTTATTATGTTACACCACTAGCTGGGGATTGGTGTGAGTAATGCCCGGTATCAGGTTCCTATTGGTTATCAGGTTCCATGCTCGTTTCGATGAGATGCCCCAAATTAAGCAGTCTCTTAATTTGGCAAAAAACCAACTGCTCTGGCTGGTTGCTTTGCAACCAGAGGCTTCGATCATCATTGAAATCAAAGGACGTTGATAGAGATGATCGGTGGATAGACACTCAGGAGATCAGATCCTCCGGGTATAGAGTGTCTAGCTAAGTAAATACGAGGTAGATCAGTTCTGAGATCCAAAAGACCAAGATCACCCCTAGAAGAATATTTTTCTAGAGCTATTGAAACTAGAGACACCAAAACAACCATAATAAACATAAATATAATAACTGTACAACAAATTTTAATTTTAATTTTAAATCATATAGTAAATACAAGTAATACAAACGTTACATATCAAATAAGTGCTGTTTTTAATCAAGGTGTCTATGCTTTTAATCAAAGTATCTAAGATCAAGTCATCATTCTATCAGTAAGTATTGATTTAGTTTACTCTTTTTATCCTTACGGAATTATGATTTAAAAATTTGACAATATACTCAGTTATACGTTATAAACCCTTTAACTTGTCCCGGCTCTAAATTTTTCAATGTGTGATTTATTGGGGTTCTCTCTATGTCAAGACAGAGATATGCAGGGCAAACTATACCTAAAGATTTTAAAGAGTTACACGATCAATATGATCAGTTTATACGGGATGTCTTAGCTAAGAAGGATATCCTAAAAAAGTATCAAGAGGATATTTACTCTTATGTTTGGCTTAAACTCATTGAAGCCAAACTTCTAGAACGATTTGATCAATTTGCAAGAGGACAAACGCCAAAGGTTCTTAATGCTTTGGAGTTATGTGAGTTCTTTGGCATTTCTTGGAATCAGTGGCTTACCGCGATGTGGAGCTATCATAAAGGAAGGCAGAAGAAAGGTAAACTAATTCGTGGGTTTTGGATGCCAACTCCGATTAATAGTGCGGAGTTTGAAGTTCAAGGTCTTACCGGATTATTTTCTAAAACTGCAATCTTCTCTTTTGAGGATATTATTAGGATTACTTTAGAGGAAAAGGTTCTTAAGAATGGTAAGACTCGTGGTCCTTTTAATATAATGGGTCGGGAAGTTAAGGATGGTGTGGTTATTGGTGGTCCTCGGATCGAGGGGTCTCTAAAATTTCCTATGGGTGAAGAACCAACCGTTCCTCAATTTAGGAACTATCTGAAAAGATCAGTTCTGAATCATTATGCAAATTATCTGAGAACCCGGAAACGACGCCATCAGGAAGAGACACAGTCATCAAAAACAGAAAAAAATGAGGACTGGGCATCCACCCTTCTGGACACACACAGCGTTGAGATTGAGACTTTGGTAGCTCTTGCCGAGGCAAAAAAGTTATTGTCTGAGGTTTTAGTTGAGTGCGTGGATGGTTACCAGCTATGTAAGCCAATTGAGGTGCATGAGTCCGAAATCTTTATGTCCCTTGATAATGGATCCACCTTATTACAGGCTCTATATAATACCAATTTGCCTCCCAGGGTGTGTAGGTCGGTAGTAAAAACTATGCGGCCAAAGGCGGCTTACTAAGTCTTTTATTAGAATCTATAGGTATGGATCGTATAGCGAGTCTTATTAAAACATCTTCAGCATTACGAAGACAGATTTGGGCGTCATTACTTTTTAGTTCACGTGTAGCGGATTTTTTCAACCGTATTACACTTTCCTCGGCGGAGGTCTTCGGGAGAGCAATTTATGGTGAATTTCTAATGCACGGTATTGAGGGGATGCCTGATATTCATGGACAACCCGCCTCTGAGTTTGATATCTCTAAAAAACCTGTAGCAAATAGATTACCTTCTAATTATGGAAAAGAATTTGGCCAAAAAGCTTATCAAATCCTTTGGAGCAAGTTCCATAATCCTTCAATGGTTGAAGATATTATGAGTGACTTTTTGGTTCGGTTCTTAGTTTCGGGGGCAGATAATTTGGATACAGGCACAACACGGGCAAGAGCCGAAAGTTATGTTGTGACAGGATTAATTAATGAAGGGTATAACCACATCCGGAAGATTAAGAATAAGCGGGAAGTTAGTGATATTCTCCCAGACGCGGATAGTGAGCGTACTCATACTCGAGATTTTCCTGTTTATGATGAGGAGTCTTTAGAAGAATTAGTAAAGAGCAAGATGCCACAATTAGCCCCGCTACTAAATCGAATACATCCAGACGCCTCAAAGTATGTGACACTATCATTAATAGAGGGTTACTCAGATCGAGAAATTATAGGGGACATAGCTCACGGCAAACCATCGCTGTTAGACAACCCATACACTTTGCATGGAAAGCCTTTAACTTCAAAGAACTGGGATTGGGGTTTTAAGCCTAAGATTTTCGAAGTGCTGAAAAAGTCTTTTTCAGACCTGCAGTAATGGATAAACCCCCGTTGTGGTGTAGCTAAAGGGCATGATCACCACTAATCAAATTTTATTGGGGGATTGCTTAGATGTCTTAAAAACAATCCCTGACACATTTATTGATGCAATTGTTACTGACCCTCCTTATGGCTTAGGAAATCGTGAGCCTACAGCAGCCGATATACAAGCTTATCTATCAGGATCTGATTTGAATCATGGTGGTGATTTTATGGGGTATAATTGGAGTATCCCCTCCGTTGCGGTTTGGAAAGAGTGCTATCGAGTATTGAAACCCGGTGGTCATCTATTATCGTTTGGGGGGTGCTATGATGAAGAGACTGAAGTTCTAACTAAACAGGGATGGTTACGTTTTTCGGTTTTAACTGGGAATGAGGAGTTTGCGTCTCTTGACCTTCAGACACATAAAGTGGGATGGCAGCGGGCAAAAGAGTTAGTTTGTCAATTCCATCATGGCCCAATGTTTCATTACAAAACAAATAAGATTGATCTTCTAGTGACACCTAATCATAAAATGGTTGTGGCTATGATGGGGGACAAGAAAAAGAATTTTAAATTAATTCGCGCTGATCAGGTTAGAAAAGCTATACGAATGACAAAAACAAGTAAGGGGCGTTCTGATGCTGTAGACCCATGTTCTATAATTTTACCAGAAACTTGTCAGCTTGTGGGACATGGGCATGAGAAGATAATTCCGGCTAAAGCTATTTCTTTGGATGCTTGGTTACCTTTCTTTGGGTTATATTTAGCAGAGGGGAGTACATCTTTTACAAAGCATAAAACATTGCCTGTAAGAGGGTATAATGTTGCTATTGCTCATTCTAATATTAATAATTTACTAGAAATTCAACGACTTTTAGCACCTTGGTTTAATGTTAGAGTTTATCCAAAATTAGGTAAACTCAGAATAAATGGTAAACAGTTAGCCTCTTATTTAAGACAATTTGGAAAAGCTTGGCAAAAATTTATACCTGAGTGGATAAAGCAATTACCAGCAGATCGGTTAAAAGTGCTTCTTGACTGGTACCTCCGTGGGGACGGATGTGAACAACGTTGTGCTTATACAACGTCTGTTAAATTACGAGATGACTTACAAGAAATTGCTATGTACATGGGTATGTCCGCTGATTGGGTTGTGGATAAACCAAGGAAAAAAGAGTCCAAGATTAATGGAAGAATTATACATAAAGTTCATTCCTCATATACTATCGGGTTTCATCGTGTTCAAACTCAACCGGAAGTCTACACCAGTAATTCTCGTAAAAAGTCTCAGCCACCAGTGTCAATTATCTCTGCTGCTGAATGGAAGGGCAAGAAAGTTTATTGCGTAGAATTGGAAAAGCATCATACACTTTATGTTCGGCGCAATGGGAAGGCTGTTTGGTGCGGTAACACACGTACTTTTGATCTCATCTCAGTTGGCATTAGAGCAGCGGGATTTGAAAACAGAGATACTATAGCGAGTTATTTTGGAACCACTGTTTTAGCTTATATCTATGGTAGTGGTTTTCCCAAGAGCCTTAATATCTCTAAGGCTATTGATAAAATGCTAGGGGCTAAGCGTGAAGTTATTGGGCGCGGTTTTGCAGGTTTGACGGCGGGTAAGATTGCTAATTTCTCTGGTGAGAAAGAGTTTGATTTAACCGTTCCCGCTACGGAGGATGCAAAAAAGTGGGATGGATGGGGGACAGCTTTGAAACCAAGTTGGGAGCCAATTTTGGTTTTCCGCAAGCCTATTGAAGAAAAAACCATAGCAGCACAAGTTTTGGCGACGGGAACGGGAGGCGTGAATATTGACGCTTGTAGAGTAGAGCATAGCGAGAATCTTGCAGTTGATCGTGAACCACACAAAATGGATACGAACAATCAGGGATGGGGTTTTAAGGCTGTGAGCCGTGGCAATCAAGGTCGTTGGCCAGCAAACATTCTTCTTGTACATTCCGAGGGCTGTAAAATTGTTGGAACTAAAAAAGTCTCTGCCCCTGTTATTAATCGCTTTACTGATGGCATGAAACCTTTTGGTGAGGGTGTAGGGCATGCTTTTACGTCAGAACAAACTGGTGACGCTGATGGTATGGAAGAAATTCCTATCTATGAGTGTGAAGACGGTTGCCCTGTAAAAATGTTGGACGAACACAGTGGTCAATCAAAGTCTCCGGGTGGCACTTCTCGGTTCTTTGGGCAACTACAACCTGATGCTCCGTTCTTCTACTCAGGAAAAGCAAGCCGAGGTGAACGGAATAGCGGTTTAGTTGCTAAAGGGTTTGAGGTATTAGATCTAGTGATAATGAAGGAGAGTATTTCAGAAGAAGAACAAGAAAAGCTGATAGCGGAGTGGCCCTCTGAGCTTACTGATCCTGATATGCCTATTGAAAAAGACAGAGTGCCGGAAAAATTAAGAGAGTTTTTTGAGCCTATAAAAGCGGATTATAACTATCATCCAACTCTAAAACCATTAGCTCTGATGACATGGCTGGTCAAATTGGTGACTCCTAAAGGTGCTACGGTTCTGGACCCCTTTTGTGGAAGTGGCACAACGTGCATTGCAGCGATAGATTCTGATTGTCAATATATAGGTATAGAAAAAGATCCAGCATTTCATGATATTGCAACACGAAGAATTAAAGGACTCGCATCGGAGTTAGTAGAGAAAGCCGCTTTACGTAAAGAGTCCGAGAATTTCGAATCAATCTACGATTTACCTCAAGATGATTGATCTCTCTCTAGTTCATCATTACAAGCTTATTTATCTAGATCCCCCGTGGAGTTACACAGGTGATCCAGATAAACCACAAGCTGCGGGTAAGCATTACAACATGATGACTTTTGATGAGCTTAAAGCTATTCCTGTTAGGGATCTTATTGACGATCCCGGCGTGATCTTTATGTGGGCTACAAGCCCTAAGCTGAATGAGGCAATTGATTTAATTCGAGCGTGGGATTTTTATTATCGAGGCATTGCTTATATATGGGTAAAAACGGCAAAGGATGGGCATATTATTAAAGGACAAGGCATACGTCCCAGTTTTGTTAAACCGACGACGGAGTTGGTTCTCATAGGCTCTACTGAAAAAGAGGGAAGAACTTTGGCTCTTCAAACAGAAAGTCAGGGGCAATTGATTTTTGCTCCACGAGGGAGGCATTCTGAAAAACCTGCAGAGGCTCGTAATCGAATAGAGGATCTTTTTGGGCCTATTCCTAAGTTGGAGATGTTTGCCCGTTATAAGTCTCTGGGGTGGGATGTGTGGGGCTTAGAGTCAGATGGCCCAATGGAGGCTGAGTATGCTCTTTCGACAAGACTCAGAGATGATTTAGAAAATGTAAAAAAACAAAAGATGTTAGAGGAAGTGCTTGATGGCTTAGATCAGGATTGAATCAAAATGAGCTTTTTTATTCTGGGTAATTTTTTAATGGCAGCTTCTCTTTTTAAGGCTGCGCTTTTTGATTCACTTGCTTCTCTATAAACAATGGACCAAGGTCTGCCGACGCGAGTTGCTTTTGCACCTTTTCCTGTGTTATGCTTTTCTAATCGTTTCCGTGGATCTGTTGTGATACCAGTGTAGAGTTTTTTAGTGCTTTCACTTTCGATTATGTAAACGGACCAATTTTGAGTTGTTTTCATGAATGCTTTACTTTCACAATTAATGCGATTTTCTTTAGGGACTCAAATTTGGCATTCGGCTCCTTTTTCTATAAGGGTCAAAAAAGCAATATGGTCAATAGGCACTGATGGGTATGTCTTGTTGGCCGTAAAGATGCCGGGTGCAGTTTTAAGCAAAGGCGGATATCCTGATGAGTTGGTGGATGCCTTGAAGGAAGAGTCTAAAGGAGCTGTAGAGATTAATTTACTCCAACTTAAAGAGTGGGCAGGACAAGCTCCTATGGCTTTAGTTCCTGACGGGTTAGTGGTGCCTGAGTATCAAGGTATTATTTTAGATTGTGTAATTGATAAGCGGAAATTGGCTTTTCTACTCGCAAAGATTAGTATGCCAAAGGCTTTAGTTTGGCGTATTGTTGGTAGCGACTTTTTGGTTTTTGAACATCCTCAAGGGCAATGGAGGGCTTTTATAGCAAGACTGGATGCCCAGCCTGATAAAGATATTCCGGTGTTTAAGATAGAGCAGAAACCAGAGGAGTTGTCAGCTTTGGAATTAGCGGAATTGGCCACTACCACGTAAAATCTCCTTCAAGCTTTTTTTGTTTTAGTCTAGCAACCATATAAGGGCCATAAGCTTGAGATGCAAATAAACCGCCTGCATACCGTTTTTTATCCCAATTAGTTCCACCTCGAATGGCTCGTTCTTTGCGGGTTAGTATATTATAGGTGGCTTCTTTAATCATTACCTCTCGGTAAGGTGTCCAAAGGGGTGCATGGGCCATAACCCAGATGCTGTAATCCACATAACCCTCGGTATAGAAACCATCATCATCTTCTGGGAATTCAGCAAGAGATGCATGGGTTATTTCATGAGTTAACTTTTCTAATATTCTTCCGTGATTTCCTATGACTGAAGTGGCTAAATTAATTTGCCCTGTAGCAGGGTCAAATGATGCTGTAGCCCCTGCGATGTGATAACCATCAGCCATTTTCTTGATCTCAGGTAAGGGTTCCTTGCCATAAGGACCAAGAGCATTGAGAACAAAGGCATAAATTCGTGGTGCCCATAATTCAACAAAATCGTTAAATTCGGGGTTTAAGGCGGTACAAACAAATTGTCGTCGGGTGCTCAAAGCAGACGCCTGATGAAGCATCTGCTGCACATTTTGAGGAAATTGTTGCATTTTAGGTTTTGGCTGAATAAATAATCCCTTATTATTTATTAATGATAAAAGGATAAAAAAGTTTATGTCGCAAGAAGCCTTCACTATTCTGTCTCCTGCGGGTTATTTGCTAGATGTCAATATTGTTGCTCCCGTAAATGGGACGGGCACACATGGTGGAAATGTTGTTTCAATTCCTTTACCGGGGTGTGTGTTACAACTTCGGGGGAGTGGTGAATTTTCACCCCTAAATCTTTCTGGAAGGCAAGGAACTATAAGGGTTGATTGCACTACTGGTGCGGCTGGTTCTGCACAAGCCCTTGCATTTTTAGCGGTATCACCTTCAATTTTATTGGGCGTTGCACTGGATGCTACGAATCGTCCTTATGCAATATTGACAGATGTTTTAGGGAACTTGATTGATCAATCAGAGCCTTTTGGCCCTGCTTTAGCGTCTGGAGTTCCACTATCTTTACTTTTGGCGTGGGACTCTACAGATGTGGTTCGAGATGATCTTCATGCTGCTTTTCTGGTCAATAATGAGCAGATTGCGGATTGGGTTTCTTCTGTGCCTTCATGGACGCCTTTCGTACCTGTTGTTGTTTACATCGGGACATCATTGGGGGGTGGTGGTTACGTGAACTTTTTAGGCACAATAGGAAAAGTGCAAATAGGGAATTCTGTTGTATTCCCAGCGGGTGTATTTGAAATATCTGAAGATTTCCTAGATGGGTTTGACTTCATTGGGGTATCTTCAATTACCTCAGTTGGCACGGTTGCTTGGGCGGCTGGGGCACCATTTTCTGGGGCAGCTACTTGGAGTGCAAATTCTGATGTGGCGTGGAAGGCTGTTATGAGTTTGTCAGGAGCAGCCACCTTACCTGATATCTCTTGCAAGATAAGTTTGGCGGGGATCACTCTTGCTGGTGACGCCACCAGCACATCTTACCCTACAGTGCTATGGGCAGCAGCCTCAGCACCCATAGGAGACGCGAATATTACACCTGATTCCACGGTAGCATGGAAAGCCGAATCTGGAATGGTGGCATCGGCTATGGTGCCGGATATTTCTTGCAAGGTAAGTTTAGCGGGAATTACTCTTGCTGGGGATAGCACGGAAACTGCTGGGGCTGATGTGGCTTGGGCGGCTGCTTCGGTTCCTGCTGGTAACTCTAGTCAAACTGCTGGGGCTGATGTGGCTTGGGCGGCTGCTTCGGTTCCTGCTGGTAACTCTAGTCAAACTGCTGGGGCTGATGTGGCTTGGGCGGCTGCTTCGGTTCCTGCTGGTAACTCTAGTCAAACTGCTGGGGCTGATGTGGCTTGGGCGGCTGCTTCGGTTCCTGCTGGTAACTCTAGCTTTTCAGCCGATGCCACGGTTGTTTAAGTGCCTAGTAGCTTCTAGTATTATTTTTTTATAATTTTTCTTGCAATCTTTTTCAATCGGTGTAATACTAGGGACTTGCAACTAGCTTGCAACTAGGCTTGCACGTTAGGAAAAAGTTTTGGACTAATTATGGAAAATCAAAGCAAAGAAATAAATTGGAGAGCCAAAGCTAATAGAGCCAGAAAAGACATAGATAACTTTACTAAGTACATTGGTTTAGTTACTAAAGCACTTGACGCTCAAATGGCGTTGCAAATGTCACGTCAACGCGGTGAGAATATAGCCAAATTGTGTAACGATCTGGAACTGAAAAAAGATTTACTAAGACACAAGCATGGTTTAAAACTAACAAAAACAAAATAATTTCTTGCACCTTTTTCTCTTGGTGTAATACTAAGCGTTTCATTAACTTTGCGAACTGGGTGTGTTATGCTAAATGAAAATTTAGGGGCAGCCGAAAAAATTTTACAGACAGTGCTTTCCTATTTTGATCACGCGGTACATAACCGTGTAGGGGTAGTGAGTCCTGATACTGGATCTGCTGTAGGCGTGAAATGGGTTCCCGTATCTCATTCCGTTGAGGAAGGGCAAAAGATTGTCTATGAATTACGGAAAGTTGGGCGAAGAGATACTAGAATTCGTCTCGGTGTCTTGCATGATGATGGTCAAGTAAGAGATGGTCTGTGTATTGTAGGACATTATCAGCCAGCGGGGTTATATCCGGAAGTTGTAGCTTGGATGTACCGTCAGGTAGCGGACGTTTGGAAACTTGACAATGAATTTGCCGCTAAATGGGCGTCCTATGCCTTTACGCAAGAACACAGAGACTTAAAGGTAATTCTTGCAGCTTTTATGTTGGTTCAATGCCGTAGAGGTGACCCCATTGTCGAAAATGGCAAAATCGCTTTCTACGATGATGATTATCGTGACGTAGGGGAGGCTATGCTGCTCCTTTATAATAAGGGCAAGGATTTTAATCCTAAGCTTTTGCTTCGGGTTTATGAGGTTCTCACTTTGCCTGCTGTTGCGGAAATTAACCGTGAATTCGGCTTTGGCGAATCCGCTCGTAACCTGTTCTTAGGCCGTTGGCCTAAAGTGGTTGAGAAGTACTTGCAATATCGAGAGGAAAACCCAAGACTTTTAGAGGGGCTCGTAAGAGCTGGTTTTCGACGCACAGTAATGGACGCGGCTTGCAAGATTGGTTATAAGCCAACAACGGTAAAATTCTTTGAATTGCTTCGCTGGAAGCAGTCTCAAGCAAAAGATGGAAGGCGGTCTATTGCTATTGGTAAGGACGTAGCTGCGCCGGAAACATGGGAAGGTTTAACTGAGGAACAGATTTGTCAGAAGATTGTTGAATCAAAACCTAATCTTAAGCGTATTGTTGGTTTTTTGCCGCAAGGTATGGGTCTATCAAGAGCGATCATGGCTGCGGCTATAGAGGCGGGGGCACTTTCTGATAAGGACTTGATTATTGCTACGCCCACACTCGAAGAACTTGGGCTTCTTGATGTGAAAGAAATTTGTGAGCGTTGGGAAAAAGCTACCAAGTCAGCAGAAGATATGAGGGCAGCAAATATCGCAACCAGAGTTCGTTCCAAAGCAACTCAAGAGAAGTTGATGGATGCGGCTGATACTGCGGTAAAGAAAGCAGTTGAGGAAGTTGTAAAAGGTATTCGTATTTATTTTATGGTAGATATTTCTGGTTCAATGAGTGATGCTATTGCTCAGGCAAAAGTGTATCTCGCTAAATTTTTGCAGGGGTTCCCATCTGAGCAAATTCATGTGTCGGTATTCAACACTACGGGTAGAGTGGTTAGAATTAGTCATAGTTCTGCCGCTGGGATAGATAATGCTTTTCGGGGCATCTCTGCAGGTGGCGGTACGGATTATGGGGCTGGTGTTAGAGCTTTACAGAGTTTTAAACCCAAAGAAGATGAGGATGTTCTTTTTATTTTCGTAGGTGATGAAGAAGCATCAGCTTTTACCTCAGCAGTTACGGCATCGGGGCTAAAGCCTATCGCATTTGGGTTTCTCAAAGTGCGAAACAGTGCTTATTCCGCTGTTAGGGATACGGCAGCACAGTTGGGGATTTCGTGTTTTATGATTGACGAGAGGCTTTTTGCGGATCCCTATGCAATTCCACGCACAATCAGGACTTTAGTTGCATCTACTCCGGTTGGGGCATCTCAGACTGTTGCTATTCCAAGACAATCATTAGTGGATGTCATTCTTTCTACAGAACTGCTACAGAAACCAGCATGGGCTTAACGAGGGTATTGATAAATTTTTAACAAAATTAAGTACTGAACAGAAGGGAAATAAATGGCAAAGATAATCAAAGTAAGTGACGAAGTTGTGACTATTGGAATGGAGCAGAACAAGATCAAGGAGGTGCGACTAACGGATTGTGAGTTCAAGCCGGAAGTTGGAATGGAGGTGGATGTCTTCGAGTCAGATACGAAGGTTTTAGTCGTACAGGCAACTGTGCGTAAAGATGAAGTGCCGCCGCCTGCGATCCCTGGTGGCATCGTGGTTAATGTTACTAATGCGAGTAACAATGCTGGGCATCCTATGATGATGGGTCCTGTCCCTAGTAACGTGGTTTCCAAGTGGACGTATATTATCTTGGCGTTGCTTCTCGGTGGGGGTGGCGGGCACAAGTTCTACGCAGGCAAGATAGTTCAAGGGCTTTTGTACCTGTGTTTCTTCTGGACGTTCATTCCGGCAATCTTGGCGGTTTTCGATATCATCGTGGCGCTGACCAAGACACCGGACGGCAATGGCCGCATCGTGGTGTGATAGCTTATGCTTTGGCAAGGACTGCTTCAAACCAAAAATGAAACAATCACGTTACCGTGGATTGGAGGCAGAAATCTCAGGTTAGGTTCCCGTTGTTGGCATATCGAGGGGGATAGACCCCAAGAATTTGGTTGGGTAACCTTTATTCTAAATAATCGTAAAGCGAAGTTTAAGGAGCTGAGTGAGCCTAAACCAGATCTCTTGAAGAATAGGATTGTTGGATATTTGGTAGGTGATAGAATTGTTCCCAAGGATGCTAAGGTAAACACAGACCCTAAAGAAATTGTAAAAGATTCAGAGCGGGTGTACTTGATTGAGCCGGGGATAGATCGGTTTGTTTTAGTATCTGCTGGCAGAGTTTGTGAAGATGGTTCGTTGTGTTATATCCAGCAAGAGATGCCTTTGGGTCCAGAAGAAGAAGTTCAATCAGCTTTTTTAGACGGGAGGGAGTCAATCTCTGCTATTAAAAATGTAACCCCTGCTTTGGATGCTGCTTTTCGTATGGAAATTTGGCAAAGGAAAGAAGTAGAAAGACGTCGTTTGGAGTTAGAAGAAAGATTAAGAAAAGAGGAAGAAGAGCGGCAACGTGAAGCTCGTAGGCAGGAAATTGTACAGAGGTTAGGAGACGGTGCTGGTCGCAGAGAAATGGCTTTAGTAGATTTTGCCATAGCCTCAAAATCAGCGTTAGCTGTTGGCGGTGCCGAGTATTTAGACCATCGACTTGCTGTTCGGAGGAATGAGATGGTTGTTAAATTCAGATTGAATGGTCGGCGGTATGAATGCGTGTGCAACTCTCGCACCTTGCAAATTATTGATGCTGGTATTTGTCTTACAGACGAAGCTACTGGTGAGAAAGGTGATTCTTGGTTGACATTGGAATCATTGCCGGGGGTTATTTTACAAGCTGATGCGGAAGGCAGATTGGTTGTGTTTAGACATGTCGCTTGAAGCAGGAGTGCTAGTAGACTTTGATGGGAACCCTATTTATTGGCACCTCCCCAACAATCGTAGTGCAGGGTACATACCTGATAGTCATAAATTATGGGATGAGATTTGGAAAAATCGGTGTAATCTTTTAGGTTTTGCACATAGCCATCCTGGTAGGGGTTTTCAGTGCCCGTCACAAGAAGATATTACGACATTTTCGGCAGTCGAGGCAGCATTAGGAGAGAAACTAATTTGGTGGATTATAAGTGAAGATGCTGTTACAAGTATAATATGGGTAGGCCCCCATCTTTGGGATTATAATAATAGACATGAGAATATGAAGTGTGAACGTGACCCTAGATGTAAGTTATGGTTGACTAGGTTACGAGAGGAATCAAGGTATTAGGAGCTTTAATAAACCTTTGATTACTTATCTATAGTTAGGTATAGTTATTCAGTATGAGCAATTATTATAAAGTTGGTGAGTTTGCAAAAAGAATAGGAAAATCTTGTTCCACCTTACGTAGATGGGATCGTGAGGGTAAATTAATATCAAAAAGAAGTGTCGGAAATCAAAGGTATTATGATGAAACAGATGTTTGTAAAGCATTAAAAATACAAGTTCTAAATCAGGATAAAAAAACGGTTGTTTATTGCCGAGTTTCTTCTAAGGGACAATTGAATGATCTTAAATCTCAAATGGTTGCGATGCAAACTTTCTGCTTGGGGGCTGGGATAAGTGTTAATGAATGGATTGAAGAAATCGGTGGGGGAATGAATTTTAAACGTAAGAAATTTATTGAAATTATAAATAAGATAGAACAGGGAAAAATTGATCGTTTAATTATTGCACATAAAGATCGATTTGTGCGGTTTGGGTTTGAATATTTTAATGTATTTGCTAATCAACACAACTGTAAAATAATTGTAGCTAATCAGGAAAATTTATCCCCTCAACAAGAAATGGTTGAAGACCTTATGTCAATTATTCATACATTTAGTTGTCGTTTATATGGTTTGAGAAATTATAAAAAACAGATTCGAGAGGCTGTCAGTCAACAATGTCTAAAGTAACCCGAATAGCTTTTAGCAAAAACTTGAATCAAGGTAAGTTTGAACAATTGCTTGAATTAGCTGACCGTCTTGGTTCAATTCGTTCTGATATTTGGAGACGCTTCGGTTCTTTAGCTGGATTGGATTTTGAAGGTGATCGTGAGATTCGAGATGCTTGGTTAGAGGAAGGGAAGAAATTTAATGTCCCTGCTCGACTGTGGAAAGCTACTTTATCCGATGTTTGGGGAGATGTTGTTTCATATCGAGAAGCCGCTAAGGTGAAAGTTCGTAAAGTAATCTATAAACGTGCCAAGAATGAAGAAGAAAAACCAATCACGTAGATTATCGGCTTGGGTAAAGGGCATCTTAGCTCAAGCAATTAATAGTGTTTCTCTCCGTAGATGTTCTACGGTTGTTTTGGTTAATGCAGCTTATACCTCGCAAATGGACTCTAGAAATGGTTTTCTTTTGGGAACCAGATCTGGGGATAAGTTTCACTGTTTCGACGGGGCGGTATTAGATGCTGATCAAAACGCGGCTCAGAATATTTTAGCAAGGATACATGATCCTGAGATCAAGCTTTACATGCCTTTCAGGCATGTAAAGGAAGTTCTTGCTAAAAGAACTGAGCTACGGTTGGGACTGCTCAACCAAGACTCTAGTTACAATGGAAGGTTTTCCATTATTAACAGAGAGCAAAATGCTTAATTTCTTGTGAGTAGCTATGATCAAGAAATTGGGAACAGCACAAACAGATACTTGAACGTGAATAAAATTCTCGGCTGGCTTTTTATTTGACGCATGTGAACCCGTTCGTGTCGGAGCACGCCAATTCTATAGGCATTGGTTTTAATGTGCCAATCTTGATGCGTGTA
>Ga0315294_10002918_pt1 | contig 18582 bp, 21 predicted proteins | sample YL17G13_40_MG_FD_203626 | JGI IMG/M metagenome (GOLD analysis project Ga0315294, IMG submission 203626) | Sediment microbial communities from Yellowstone Lake, YNP, Wyoming, USA - YL17G13_40 | ecosystem: Environmental > Aquatic > Freshwater > Lake > Sediment | place: USA: Wyoming | collected...
TCTTATCGCATTCAGCTCCACATTTGTCTTTAACGCATGAGTATTGGAATGGATCGTCAATACAGCCACAAAACTCATCGCAGTTTCCACTAGCATCTCTCTGTCCCAATTTCTTTCCTAGACAGTCAGTAGTTGTTTGAGTACAAAATGGATTGTCAATAGTTATTGGCAACTCGCATTCTTCTGGTGGGTTTACAATTGAATCGCCACAAACAGGCCCAGAAGTGCAGTTTATTACTTTTACGATGACTACCAAGTCTTCATAGTCAGAATCTCCCAAGTTGTAAATATCCTCAAAACCTATGACATATTTGTTGTCGCAAAGATCAAAAACGACAGCATGATCCTTAGAATCAGGATTCGAATTGTTTTGCGTCAAGTATAGGTATCTAATTGTTTTATTCTTGTTCTCCGAATTAATTCCAAATCCTATGTCTTGAGCATCTTTTATTGTGATGTTTATCTTTTGACCAGGAACAAAAACAGAGACATTGTATACGCTATGATTCCCCATTTGGAAAAGAGGTGTGAAATTAGAAGCGTTTCCATTCAAATAATAGCCGAAGACATTGCTGTTTTCTGCAGCTCCTTTTCCGACAAGTTCTATTTGAATGTTTAAAGTTTCAGCATCAATGTGCCATATCTGATCGTTAGTTTGATCTTCCGTGGCATTTATTGTAAATCCATAATTATCAAGAAGTTTTTGTAAATCATCATTTGCACTGTTTCCATGCTTTATGTTCTCTTGTTTCACATCTCCTAGTTCATCAGGAGTTAAACAAGAATAGCTTGGACAGCAACCTTCGTCTACATGACCGCCGCAGTCATTATCCAATTCGTCGCATATTTCTGGCTTTGGATTAATTCCACCTTTGCATTCGCTCCAATTTCCCCATTTGCAATTTTGAGTGCATTCTCTTTCTTTTTCTCCGAACTCGCATATGCCAACATCTGTGCCGCACTGTTTAGTTTCTTTGTTTCCAATCTCGCATTCCTCACCAGGATCTACAATTCCGTTGCCACAAAGGCATCTTGGGTCATCTTTTATAATAGCAGGTTGACATGGTTGTCCGCTATTGGTTCCATTTTCACAGTAGCATGAAGTTGTGCAATCCTTGCAAGTTCCATTAGTCGGATAATCATAATAATCGCTGCCTATACATTTATCCTTTGGACAAGAACAATCAAGCCCATTAGAACAAGTAGCACCGCAATAATTCTTTTCACAGTGCCAACCACAGTCGGTCCCAGTGACAATGCATTTTCCTGTCAGCCATTGATTAGTTTTAGTAGTGCTTACATCGTATTTGCATTGATTGCACCACAAGCAACCCGCGTCACCACATTTCTTCTCGGTTGATTGACTATCGCACCAATCGCCAACTTGATAGTTGTCGCCTTTTGTGTCGACCTTTACTTGATAGACTCCACAATCATCATCCTTTACAGTGTAAGCATCGAAACAAAAGCTTCCGCTGCTGTTTATATCAACATTTCCAGAAGCTACGATTGTATTAGGATCGCAAGAAGCTCCACCCGGCCTGCCTGTTATTGACCAAGACTTTGATCCCTTGTTAAATCCTGCACCATTTATGAAAACATGATCTCCTTTGTTATAATGATTAACATCTTGCTGCTCGTTGCCGCAGTCACCGTTGGTTGTCCATATCGCGCCAGCGCTGTCATTAAAGCTTATTATTGCCGTGTTTATTCCGTCAGTAGCAAAAACATCATAAACTCCTGTTATTCCGTCCAATGCATACTCATATTCAAATGCTCCATAAGGGTCTGTTGTTTCAGAACCTGTATCAACAACTCCATTGGGTCTTGTAACAGAAATATTAACAAGAGCATTTACTGAGAAATTCTCGCCTAAAATAAAAACACTTTCTTCAGGAGAAAAATCTGTTTTAGGTTGGCCGTTAGGGTCTGCTGTCCAAATTGTCGGTGTGCTTTCAGAAGCGGCTGTTGGCATAATAAAATTATAAATGAAGAACATGGAAACTATCAAAGCTACGAGTATCACTGTTGCTTTTGCTGCACCTGTTAATCCTTTGTTCAAGGTTATCGCCTCTAATCAAAATAAAAATAAAAGTAAAGGGGAGGGTTAAAAACTAACCCTTATTATTAAGCTAATGGAAATTCAGGAACACATTTCAAGTCTGTATTCCATATGCAGTTTGTAGCTGGTGCATATCCATCTTGGACGTCCATTTCTATCCAGTATCCTTGTCCAGGTTTCATGTATTCAGCATTCCATTTCTTACCAATGCATGCATCCAAACCGTTCCAACCTGCATTGTCTCCTCCGAAGTTATAGTATTCGTACAATGAACTCCATCTTGGGAATCCTTCTTGCGTGTCTACCAACGAGTTCAATGCACAGTAAACTGGTTTAGATTCTATTATACATTGTCCTGGTTTCTGTCCTACTTGGAATGTATCTGTATCTATTACATTACATACGTTTTCTCCCTGCATGAGTGTGTTTCCATAGTATCCGATTAAGTTCCATCCTTCTTCTAATTCTCTTGATGGTGGAACAGTTTTTGGACTCATTAAACTACCAGCTATTTCTAATGTTGCTTCATCATTTGCTAATATCCAGTATCCCCAACCTGGTTCGATTGAGTTTAAAGTTCCGCCATCTTCTGGAGTCCACAAGTACCATTTTTCATCATGGTATGTCCAGACTGATTCTATTTCTTCCGTTACATCCTCGAATACTAAATCTGGTTCAGCGTTGAGTAATTTGAATGGAACTGATATAAGATTCCATTTCTTTTCTAATGGGATTGGGTATGTACATCCTTCAACTTTGAATTTCTCTTCGTCTATTTCTCCTTCATTTCCTAGTGCATCTATACACTTGACTTTTAAATCGTGTTGAGATTCTTCTTTGAAATGGAATTCTGGTATTCCTCCTTCTACACAGCACCAACCGTCTTTCATCTCTCCGCTGTAACAATCACAGTACCCAATTTTTTCATCATTTGTCACATCGTCTCCATCTAATTCTATCTGGAAACACATTGCATCGTGGTCTACTGGATGTGGTACTTCTCCGTTCCAACTGTCATCACATGTTAAATTCAATGGTGTTCCTAATGTAACTTTCCAACATTCTATATCGCCTTCAGCACATCTTTCTATAAGGTTTTCATAAAATGTGTTGTCTCCTTCCCATTCTTCCTTTGGTTCACCAACTTCTTTGAATACATCTGGTGCGACATTGTCCACATAAACCCATTGCTTGTGAAGGCTGCATTTATCAACATTGTCTGTAGCCATTATTTCTATCAAGTGACAAGAGTCTTCGTCAATATTGAATGTGAATTCATCAAAATCTTCAGAATCGACATATGTCCATCCATCAGGTCCTGTCTCATCACATTCATATGTTTCTGGTCTTTCTGCTGCATAGTAATATTTACAATCTTCATCATTAACCATTGTTACTCTGTACTTTACTTCTTGGATTCCTGATTTGTGTTCGCCATCATCTGTTACGCCTGCAGTTATGGTAGTCTTTGAACTTATCCATTTTGCCCAATAAGTATCGAACTGATATGATTCAAATGGTTCACTATATTTCTTCGATATTGCTGGTGGTGTTTTATCAACAAAGAATGTTTCTTCATCATGTACCTTGTTTCCGAGGGCATCTTTGCATTCTATTATTAGATTGTGCATTGATTCTTCTGGGAATTTAACAACAAACTGGTTACCGAGTCCTTGTCCTCCTACTATGAAATCTCCACCATCGACAGTATATCCCCACCTACATGTAACATCGTTTACTGGATGTGGTTCTGAATCAGTTACAGTTACATCAATTTCAGTAATTCCATCAATGTAACAAATGTGAGTTGATCCATCTGGTGAATATTCTGGTGGACAATCCCCATAATGAGGACCGTCTATATCCTTTTCAATCACTGGTGCTTTTGTATCTACAATGTCAATTTCACTTTGCGTATCTTCTTTGTTTCCTAAAGCATCTACACAGTAGTACTCTAACTCGTGGCACGAATCTTCTGTGAAAGTAATAGTTTTTATAACTGGGTCTGCTCCGTTAGGATCTAACCATTCAGACCATGTTGCACTTCCAAGATCTTTACAATCGTTAGCAAATCTATATCTATATTTTATTGCAGAGTGGTCAACTGGATGAGGCAATTGGTCATTACAGGTTAGTTTTATTTCAGTATTCTGATTTATGTACTTGTATCCACCTTTTTCGACAACCAAGCCATCAAATGTCTTTACTGTTTTTGGTGGTGTGATATCTACGAAAACACATTGTCTCTTTGGTTGTTCTGCATTTCCTAATTTATCTACAGCATAAAATTGAAGCAAATGACATGATTCTTCTGTCTTTTTAATTACAACTTGATCTCCTGCTTGGCTTTCCATCTGAGGTGGTTCTGGGAATTGATAATTTTGACAACCGCTGTATTCAGAGTTACAATATCTATCTTCAACAACAATATCTATCCAGTATATCTTATCAACACCTACCTTATTGTCTGTTGCCTTTAGTGTTATTGATGTATCAGTCGTAATCCAATGAGGATAAGGTGCTGGATCATTTATATTAGATGGATAATGCGGATCTCCGTAAGTTTTTATTGTTTCTGGTGGAGTTGAATCTACTAAAAATGTTTCGATATCCATTGAATTCCAGTTATTGAGTGCATCTCTGCATTGAATGAATAATCTATGTTCTGAATCTTCACGGAAAATTATATTTTTACCTTCTTCACCGAAACTACCTGAATCAACTTTGCATTTGGTACCATCCCACGCATCTTTACCATATTTATCTTCACAGGTTTCTTGATCTATTAACCACCAAAGACCATAACTACATGTTGTTTGATCTACAGCGCAAATCGCTCCACCATCGCTTACAGCTATGTGAACTCCATTCTCACCATCGTCTCTTACATAGCATGGTTTTGCTGGACTTGGTCCTGGTGGACAATCTCCTAGATGATCTTCTCCAATCATTGTCTTTGTAATTTTTGGTGGTGTTGAATCTACTTTGTAAGTTTGTTCATATGGTTCTAATTCTGAACCATCTGAATTACCTAATTCATCCACACAGTAATATTGTATTTTGTGAACAGAATCTTCTCCAAATTTAATTTGCTTATGTGCTTCAGGAGCAGATGGATCTGTCCATACGCTCCATGTTTTTGTAATATCATTCCATGTTCTATACCAAATATGAACTTTGTCTACTGGGTGCGGATATTGATCAGAACAGTAAAGATCTATTGTCATGTCTTGAGTCATCCAATTGAATACTCCTAATTCTGAGTCTTCGTCTTCTATCATTCCTGGTGAATGTTCTTTCCAGAGTGTTGGTTTTGTATTATCAACATAAACACACTGCGATTTTATATTTTCTATATTTCCTATATCATCCCCACTATAGAATTGTATGCAGTGTTCTGAATCTTGTAGAATATTAAATGGTGTTCCATCCCAAACTACCCAAGGCGTTTCTTCGGGACAGTAACATTTTCCTTTTTCAGCAAATTGTTCATAACAATCTGGATTTAAACAATATCTATATTTTGTAAAATCTAAACCTATTGCACAAATATCTCCACCATCTTTCGGTTCTAATTTTATTGGAGTGTTTATATTAATCCAATCAAAAGTACCATCTGAATAAAATGGTGTTCCATATTTTTTCTCTGTTACCGGCGGTGTTGAATCTACTTTATCATCTTCTGTTAAAGTTGCTTTATTATTAGCTATATCATAACATTCAACCTCTAAATGATGATTAGAATCTTCACCAAATTTAAAGTCCCAATTTAATACTTTACCATCTTTTTTAATAATCCACTCAGTTGGCTCTCCGCCATCAACTGACCACCTATATTGACAATAATCAAGACCTAAATCACATTCGCCTGTATTATCAGAAGCTGATAAATGTATGTTAGTGTTTTGAGTTATCCACCAGTCAAAACCCGTTCCGGATATTTTTGGTTCGCCGACTTGTTTATCAATAAGTGGATTACTACAGTCTATATCCACTTGTGGTGTGTGATACTCATGCTCTCCTTCTGGTTGTTTATTATCTAAAGTAGAAACCAAGAATTTACTATAACATTTTTCCTGAGACATTACAGCATCGAATGTAAAGTCAACATTCTCTCCTGGCTCGATAACATAAGCACCATATTGTTGTGTTTTGTATTCACAGTATCCATAATAATTCGGTCCCGGAATTGTATAATCAAATAGTTGCCAACCAACAGGAGCAGGACCACAATGGAATTCTACTATTCCATAAGTCTCTGCATAACTTTCATCATATATCCTAACTTCAAATATGTCATCAGCACTACTTTCACTATTCTTTACATTCACTGTGAAAGTGTTTCCTAATTCATCACAATTTGCAATATTAGGTGTTATAGTAATAATTGAATCATGAACAGCTAAAACAGGTTTTACATAGCTCACGCTAACAATTGCAAAGGCAAGTGCGAGAATTATCAATCCTGCTGATACGGCGCCAATGGCACCTATCGCACCTTTTTTATTCTTTATACTATTAAACAAATTCATTCTCACCCCTCCTTTTTTGAGAAAATTATTCATGTTAGTAAACAGAAGTTAGCTAGAAAGTTATTTAACTACCTATGAGCCAGAGTTGAGCCACTTGTTTTGCTATCCATAATTGAGCCAGAATTAAGCCACTATCCTGACATTTTTATTGATGCAGCACATGTTGTCCAATTCATTGACATTGTAGAAAGTCTTTATCATGTGGGAATAAATGCTCTGTATGAGGTTCGGATATTTAAGGTTCAAGCCCCATATGCTCCTCTTCTGCTTGTCGCCATATTTGTATGACTTGACGACGTCAACCACCTTCCATTCCATCAGCTTCTCCAGATGATGTATAACCACAGAGTGCCTCTTGCCAATCTTGTTGGCAATCTCCTCGACAGACAAGGCGTAGTTAAGATCCTTCGACTTGACAAGCAGGTATATTATAGAAGCCCTTATGGGATTATAACAGATTCTATTGAACTCAGGTCTTACATAGTATAAAATGCTGTCCTCGTTCTCCGCCCCCTCCTGATTCAAAAGAATCTTATTCATTAATAATTATCTTCGAAATAGAATTATTTATCCTTATCAGACACTACGCCAGCATTACATTTGAAAGTGATAAAAAATCTTAAACAAATTGCATGGAAATTACGAAAATAATACAAATTTTTTAACTACTTACAGTTGTAATAAAAATTTATTTAAATAGAAAATCAACGCTGCTTATGCTATCTTTTGAAACAAAACTAAATAAAATAATTTTTCTAGACAAGAAAAGGCGGAAACATGTTTTAGAGCATCCTGAAATGAAAAATCAATTAAACAAAATTAAGGAAACCTTAGAATTTCCGGATGAAATAAGAGAAAGTCTTTACATTAAATCAATTTGGTTGTTTTACAAGTTCTACTTTAATACTCCGGTATCAGATAAATATATGCTAGTTGTAACTAAAATATTAAATAAAGAAGGGTTTATAATTACAGCATTTTTCACTGATAAAATAAAGAAAGGTGAGATTATATGGAAAAAAGACTGAAAGTTTGGTTTGACTTGGAAGGGGATATGCTTGAAATAGGGTTTGCTAAGAGAAAGGGCTTTATGAAAGATATAGGAGAAGACGTGTTTATCAGGCTTGATCAAAAAGGAGAGGTTATAGGATTTACTATTTTAAATGCGACAAAGAGATTTGAAAAAATAAAAGAATTAAAATTACCTATTAAAGGCAGGCTCATTTCATTAGCTAAGTAAATAACAGAAAGTTATTTAAACACTTGTTCATATATTTAAACATATGACCATAAATATAGACACCTTGAAGGTATTCTTTGAGGAGCCCAACAGGGAGTTTGGCGTGAGGGAGGTTTCCAGAATTCTAAAAGTCTCTCCAGCCACGGCAAGCAAGAAGCTGAAGGAATTGGCAAAGGGGAATTTTTTAAAGGAAAGGAAGGAAAGAATTTTCATTTTGTACAAGGCGAATCTAGAAAGCGATGACTACAGAGATTTAAAATTATATTATAATTTAAGAAAGTTAAGAGAATCTGGCCTGCTCGATGCATTGAACATCTTCTATCTGAAGCCAACAATAACATTGTTCGGCTCCGCTGCCCGCGGCCTTGACACGGAAACAAGCGACTTTGATTTGCTTATAATCTCTGAAAAGACAGATAGTTTTGACACAAAAAGGTTTGAGGAAAAAATCAACAGAAAATTACAACTCTTCGTTGTAAATAATGTTAAAGAGCTAAAGAACGAGTATCTTATAAACAACGTTTTAAACGGCATTGTTGTGCAAGGTAATGTGAAATGGACTTGGGAGAATGCTTCCAAAAAGGTTTGATAAAGAAGACAGAAGTGGATGAAAATCTAATCAAATTGTTTCTCTTGCATACGATTCTTTAAGGGAAGCAATGGAAGCAATTTGCATTTCTAGAGGCTATAAAGTTTTATCTCACATCTGCATCGGAGAACTGCTGAAAAATCTATTTAAGGAATTCGAGTACGAGGAATTTGACAGGCTTGGATGGATAAGGAACAGCATAAATTATTATGGAACCAAGGTAGAATTCAAGCAGGGAAAAGAAATAATAAACAAAATTTTCAATATGAAAAGAAATTTAATAAAAAAATATGTAAAGTATGATCAAACCAACTAAAACTTTCATATTCAAGCCCACTGATATTGCCTTTTAATGCAAAACTAAATAAAACAATTAAAACTCGGTTAAAATTCTTCTTCTATTAAATGGAATGTTCCACCTAGCAAAAAACTCCCTTATCTCATCTTCATTCTCAACCGGCACTATTATGCACCCTTTCCCCAGATATTCCCCATTTACTTCTCTTAAAATGCCACCTTTTTCATTCCTGCCTCTTAAGGCATAAGAAAATTTTATCTTGTCAATAAGCTTTAAGTTTTCTAATTTATACCAAAACAAAACTGAAGGGTCGAATCCGATCAGCTTTGACAAAAGCTTATCTTTTGTAAGACTTATACCTTCATGAAATATTGTTTTCCAGAGGGTTTCTTCCGGATTTAGAAAATCTCTTAAATACAAAATTGAAACATGAACATCTTTTTTGAATTCCTTGCCTATTACTTTTTTGAGTTTATCAAGTTTCTTGAATTTATCTAATGATAAAACACAAATGTCAACATCGCCAGGTTTTCTTTTACTTCTAACAATAGACCCAAATATAACGATATCAACTATGCTCGGGTTTTCTTTGATAAACTCTTTACAGATTCGTTTCAATTCCAAGAAGTTTTGCAATTTTAACAACCCCATTTTGTATTTTCTTAACTTCATCTATGCTCAATCTTAATTTATATGTCTTCCTATAGATGTCAAATAGATAAATGTCTGTCTTGTAAATTTCAGGAAAATTGATTTTTAAAACAGTGAATCTATCTCCATGGTCTTCAGGTAATATTTTTAGCTTTCTGTATATTGCTATGTCGCACAAAGTGATAAAAGACTTAAAAAATTCATTGGCTGCTGAATTATAATGTTTGTTCTTCAAACTCTCTAAACCAGTTTGATAGTATTCCTTAAAATTTAATTTCAATATTTCTTCGCTCATGTTAATCATTAACAATCATAACTTTTAAACCTTTCTGTGTTAGCAATTAACAATTTTTAACCAGCATTACATTTTCAATTGATTTCATGCAATTTTCTGCCTTTTCCACATACGAATTGCATATCTCTTCAGACGGTTCTACCAATTCTAATTTACCTTCTTTTTTCAATTTACTCAAAAAACTTTGTTTTTGCCTTCAGTCTTGTAATCCAAGACATTTTCTTTTAATAATCTATCTAATTTTCTTAGAACCGTCGAGTGCGACCCGTTCAACTCCTTAGCTATGCCTCTTAAATGATTTTCACCCCTGAGCAAAAGTAATATTGCCTCCAAATCGATATTGTCTCTATTTTGAACCATGTGTACCATTATTGAACCAATAATATATAAATTTTTCGATATAAATTTGTATATTAATTACAAATATATAAATTCTAACAAACTTAATTAGAAGATATGGAATTAAAAGGCATATCCAAAATACTAGAAAAACATAAAGAAATTGCTTTTAGTTATTTGTACGGCTCTTTAGCAAGGGGTCAGATGAGAAAAAGTAGTGATATTGATATTGGAATAGTTTTAAAAGAAAAATTTAAAAAAAATATCTTTTATGAGGTTAAGTTGGCTTTAGAAATAGAGAATAAAGCAAATTTAAAAAATGTTGAGGTTGTTGTTTTAAATGACAAACCCTTACGCTTTGTTAATCAAGTTTTAAAATATGGAAAGTTAATATTTTCAAGAGATGAAAGTAAAAGGATAAGATTTGAAACACTCATGATACGTAAATATATAGATTTTAAGCCATTTTATAAGGAATACGATAAAATGAGAACAGAAAGGTTAGGCGTATGATAGATAAAGATCTAATAGAAGCAAAGTTTGATATAATAGAAGATGATTTAAAGTTCCTTGAAAATTATAAGGGGAAAGAATTAAAGGAATATAGAGATATTCAAGCTGTAAAATATTCTTTGTTTGAAATAACAGAAGCTTGTATAGATATAGCCAATCACATAATATCAGCAAAGGGTTTTGAAAGAGCTGAGGAATATTCAAGAATGTTTACAATACTTATAGAAAACAAAGTTATATCTGAAACGCTTGGAAAAAGATTAGCTGAAATGGCAAAATTTCGTAATCTTCTAGTTCATAGGTATGCTGGGATTAAAGTTGAGCATTTGAAAGAAATAATTAAAAATAGCCTTATAGATGTTAGGATGTTTATAAAAGAAATAAAGAGCTATATTGAAAGATAATTTTCAATTGAAAATATAAAAATTATCAGAAATACAGATATATTTAACTCTTTATAGTGTTAATGAAAATTACCACTTCAGTGGAAAAATTAAGTTAAATCCTTTTCTATCAGTCACATTGATAAGTTCTACGAATTAAATTGCATGAGAATTACAGAAATAACACGGGTGTATCGAAGAAAGAAACCTTTTTAAAGGAATTCATATATAAATCCTTTTCTGTCTTTAATTTAGTTATGCACCCAATTCAAATAAGGTTGACAAGAGAGCTTATCGAAAAGCTTGATGGCTTTATAGAAAAAGGCTTTTATCCCAACAGGTCCGAGGCTGTCAGGGACGCTGTCAGGAGATTAAGATTAATAGTATAATATTTCAACAAATATATTCTGGATCAATAATCAAAAGGGAAAATCACTCGTAATAAAATATGCTTGCATCAGCTGCTATGCTGCTCTGCATGTCGCTCAAAAAAGTCGGGTCTTCTGCTGAAACGGCCTTCAATTGCTCCTCGGATATGCTGTTTACCTGATCGTCTACAATAGAACTTTCCTCGCTTGTAACTGCGGTTTCGCTAGTAGATGTTCCAGATGAAACTTTCTGTGAACTAATAAAGGCCATAAATGCTACCGCTATTGCTATAACAACCGTAACTATTATCAATTTTGAATTCATAGCATCACCTCGGATAGACCAGAGTCACGAACGTGTAAGCGGTGTTATTGAAGTTCAGCGTCCCTGCCCAAACTCTCGGCTCGCCGGAAATCTCTTGATTCGGTTTGGTCCTTTTTGTTAAGTAAAAGTCCCCTGCTTTTGTTGATCCTATTTCGCAATCTTCCGCCGAGACATTCCGCTGTTTGCAAGCATCCCAGTCAGGCATCTCCCTTATTTCCGCGGTGGCGTTTGTATCAGAAACTTGAATTTTTGTCAAAAGATAATCTTTGCCTTCCATCCTGATTCTTCCTTTCTTTGCGATCATTCCATTTGTATCCAAGTCGGACTTTATTCTGACCAACATAGTGTTCCAGTCTGCCACGTTTTCTGATTTTGCTTTCTGTATCACATTTTTTATCTCAGTCCTATTCAATATTTTTATATTAGTGATGTACCATTTTGCTGTGATGTAGTTGTCTTGATTAAAGCCTATCCCATAGCCGTGCAAAACCGGGCTCAGATAATCCTTTAGCATTGTTTTGAAAGCATCCTTATTGTTCTGCAAGGGCTTTGGCAGTGCGAATGCTATCGTAGCTGTCAGGACCATAGCCACCAACGCAATTACAACTATTTTTTTCAAAGAACCACCTCTATGCTATTTATTTTAGACTTTTAAATTTCTTTCTAATGCCATCTTCCCATTGCTCAAACCGATTTTGAACATAGACTAACTCATGCGTTATCCCCCTTACAGGATAGATTGCGAAGGCTTTGAGGAAAACATCGCTCACCGGCAAAATCTTTTTGGCCCTCACCTCCTTTATCCTAGGAATGCCATAAGCAGTTACCGCGCCTCTCAGGATGAAGGACAGCAAAAATATAACTTGCAAACCGCTCAGCCATAAAAAGGTCGTACTAGCAAAATATTGGGACAGAAAACCCCCTGCCAGAGGCCCTAGGAACAAGGCAAAGCCAACGTATATCTTATAGTTCGCGATATAGGAAGGCCTCTTTTCAGGCGGTGTAATGTCTAATAGGTAGTTGAAGGATGTAAGATCAAAACCGCTCCAAGCAATGCCCGAGAATATGCTTATCAAAATTAATTGGAAGACGTTGACAGCAAACAAAAACAGCAACGGATAAAAGACTATGAGGATGTTGCACAAGCACATTATTGTCCTGTCCCCGAACTTGTCGGACAACCTACCCCAGTATCTCTGCATCAGAATCCTTGCGAAAATTTCCGTAGCGACAACTATGCCGTACCACTCATAGCCTATTTTCATGACGTTAAGCATATAGACGATAAAGAAAGGCGACGCTATATTTACCGCAAAGCTTAGCAGAGACATGTGAACGGTAAAGGGACGGAAGTTGCTATATTTCTTGAAATCCTTGATGAATTTGAAAACATTCAAATTGTTATTTGACTTATTCTCCTGCCTATATCCTGTATCCGGTATTTTTGTTAGATAAAAGTAGGAAATCAAACCAAAGATAAAAGCAAGGAAAAACACCAACGAGAATCCTATCAAGCCGTTTATCAATCCTAGCAGCCATCCCGCGATCAGTGCTGTGGCAAAACTAAAAATACCAGTGATAGTATTCCTCTTACCGAAATAACTGCCCCTGATGTTCTCAGGAACAAGATTGCCCATCCAAGCCGACCATGCGGTTGAAGCAAAACTTAGGATAACCTGTATCAGAACTATTAGAAATATGAATAGAAACAGGCTGCCTTGAAAAATAAACAAAGGTATGAAGGCGATGAGCAACCAACTTAACCTTTGCGCCAACGAAAGGCTCACGGCTACTTTTTTTCCGCCCCTCTTTTCTATGTATTTTCCTGCAAATATCTGGGACAAAGTGATAAATAGATTTGGAATGGAGCTCAGTATTCCTACCTGAGCGTCATTGGCTCCTAGAGCCAAGGCGAACGGCGTCGTGTACGTACTGGTTATACCGTCCATTGCCGAGTAGGCCGCACCGTCTTTTATTGAATTGCTTAATGCCTGGTTTAGCTTTTTCTTTGACAATTTCATAGAAAGAATATTGTCTTACCTTATTAATTTAGTTTACGAATGCGTTGAAAAATTATTGTTTTTAAAATCTAGGTCTTTCTTATTAATTTCCTAACCTTTCTCCGAATAGAACTAAATTCTTTTCTAGCCACTGTTAATGGCCCTTCGTAAACAGCTTCTTCGGAACCGACAGGATAGACAGCGCTTACCTTTATCCCAACGTATTTTGGACAATCTTGGCATATTTTTTTTGCCTTTTCTACTGTTATAGTCGGAGACAAAAAAGTGACTTTATCAGTCTGAGGGCCCTTTGCCTGCCAATAACTATTCTGGAACATTCCATTCTTTGTGCCTGACATGTCATACAGCATGCTTTTAACTTCATCTTCTTTCCCAGAAGGTACTGTCAAGTCCATCTCTACCAAGTCGTTTCCTCTAAAAGCGTCCAACACATTATGCGAACCTTCTTCCATGAAAAATAAGTTTGTCAGTTAAGGATTTAAATCTAACTATTTTACTCGAATTTGAAAGTGAACTTAATAGCATAGCTCGTATTTCAAATCATATTTCTGGAACAACTCGACTATCCTCTGCTTCAATTTCTCATAATAATCATTCTCGGAAAACAGAACCTTTTCCCACTTGTCAACCATGTCAGGATAATTGGCCGCAAGCGCAGCTTTAATCTTTTCCCAATGGTCCTTTCTTTTTATGTTTAACTTGTCAACGTATATTTTGTCAGGCTTTGCCATTGAAAACCTGCTGATTGTTTTCTCTAGGTTGACGTCGCTTATGAAAGGCAGCAAAGGCCCGAAGAATATGTATGTTTTTATTCCTGAAACCTTGATGTAGCTAAGAGCATCAAGCCTTTCCTCAGGAGGGGAAGAATTAGGCTCGAATATTTTTGCCATACTCCCGTCCAAAGTTGTTATTGTCATGCCGACCTCGCAGTTCAGTTTTCTAAACAAATCCAAATCCCTTAGAACCAAAGCAGATTTGGTCAGTATGGAAACAAAGAAATTTTTGTTTAATTTCTTCAGTACCTCTCTAGTTATCTTGTACTTCTTCTCCAAGCTCTGGTAAGGGTCTGTCACGCTGCTTATCAGAATGTTTCCGCTCTTGTTCTTCAAAATCTCTTTGGATAAGACGTTAGCCGCATTGGTCTTGACATCGAGGAATGTACCCCATGGTCTCTTCTCCCTAATAACGAAGGGGGCAAAACAGTAGACGCAATTATGCTCGCAACCTCGATAAGGATTTATAGAAAAATCGCTGTCATGAAGCCCTGACTTGCTCATTATCGTCTTGCATTTTACTTCTTTTACTTCCATTCTTTCACCTTTACAACTAAATACAGTAAATAGATTTTATATGTGAAACAGAATAATTAAATATAATGAAATACAGAGAAATTCATATTTGGGATTTTCCACCAAACAGAACGTTTGTTCATTTGAACAATAAGTTTAGAAAGGAATTATTTCTTAAATTAAGGAGAAGAATAAATGTTAATAAGATTATGAATGGAATTAATCAGAAAAGTATTAATTATGGCCTTAGAAAATATAGATACAATAGCTCTCATTTCTACGATTGGATGAATGGGTTTAAGAAAGATAAGGAGCATGTAGATAAAATAAATGTTCCGTTATGGGTCTTTATAGAAATTTCGAAAACTCTTTCCAATTCTTGTAGTGCAAATAATAGCGTAATGAGAAAGATAGAGAAACAAGTAGATTATTATACCGGCTTAGGAAAAGCTATACCGATTAAAAACCCAAAACTACCACTCTTATTGACGCCTGAAATGACTTCAATTGTATTCCACTTATGCGGCGATGGACATGTAGGAAGTGGAATGGATAGTTCTCATTATAGGCAAACAAATAAAGATGGCCTTGATTCTTTTCTTGAAAAACTACAAAATATCTTTGGTGAATTTAAGGTTAGCATATTTGAAGATTCTAAGCTTATAATACCAAGAATAATTACGGATTTTTACAAGTATTATTTCGGATTTAGCAAATTTTCATGGAGCACTTCCAGGATTCCTAAAATTATAAAGAACATGTCAAAAGATTTTTTATTGGCTGGCTTGACGGCATTCATAATAGATGAGGGACATATCAGTGATTTCATTGAGATATATTCTAAAAATTATCATCTTATTAGTGATATTTCTGAAATAACTTTAAAGCTAGGATATAAAATTTCTAAAATAAAAAAGAAATATAAATATGGCAGGTTTGATAGCTACAGATTTATAATACGACCTGAAAGCTTGCCTACGATGTACAAGGAGATAGAATTAATTCAAACAAAATTTCCAATATGCGGTTTAGCACATAAATCTGAACTTCTAAAGCAAATAGTTAGAATAAGAAACAGAGGTTGGGAAAGAAGGGGTTTCGGTATAACAAAGAGCTTAATATTAAACTCTTTAGAGAACAATAAAGCGACGGTTAGAGAAATTGCTACCAAAACAGATATAAGATTAAGTTCTGTTAGAGAGCATTTACTTCAACTTGAAAGAAAGAATTTGATTAATAGAGCTGGAAAGGCAGGAAGAAAAATATTATGGGCATCTTGCGACAAAGTCAAATAGTCTACTCTGATGAATACTGTCTCTTAAAATCGCACTATTTTTTATCCACCTATTAATCGGTATATCTAATTTTTTAGAGATGTAACCTAAAGATTCTTTAAGGCTATTGAAGTTTAGCGGCTTATTTTTCAAAGTCTTCCTTACACCCTCCCTAACGACAAAAACCCCCAATGGCATAATATATTCAGGACGAGCCTCTCTTAAAATAACAACACCAGCTTGTCTCTTTTCTTTGTTCAAATGCTCAGAAACTATCAATCTCCCTGAGTAATAGCACCCTCCGATGCTAGCGTAATCCTTTCTTCCATCAAAAAATTCATAATCTGAAAAAATTGCAGTTTCTCTACCCTCTGGGTTCCATAAAGTTTTTGGATACCATGCTTCTACCATCTCATAGCACCACTCTCTCGGAAGCATTAAGATTATCCAACGATTACCTAGGTATGTGTCCTCATAAATATTAAATTCATTCAATAATGGATATTCTCTTACTTTTTCCATAAAATTTTCAGATATAATGCTGTCTACCGCTGTGATGCTGAACCTAGTCGGAACAAATCTCCTATTTTTTCCCAAACCAAAAGCTCCAACCGAAAAAGCCTTCTGTATCTTAGAAACTAGAACTTTGTCCTTATACAAGTTTATGACTGCCTCCTTTGCCTTTAAATCGGTATCATAAAAAGCTTTTTCAACTTTGTTGTCAAACCTATAGCTCCCAACATCTAGTTTAATCATTGATGCTGAAGGACCGAATGGTTGGACCTCGTCGTTTAGAATAATTCTTCCAGCAGGTTTCGTCTTGAACTCTACCTCCGCGTCTGGCGAATTCTCTGCTAACGCAATTTCTCTTGTCGTCTCGACAATCTTTCCGTCAAAATTCTTTATGTTGGTCAGGTATTTTCCCCTTACCAACTGGAACCTAAAGTCAACTATCTCTTGTATTGATTTGTTGGCCCATAACTCTGGAGTATCCATTATGCTAGTGTCGCCGTGTTGAGGAGGCAGCATTGGCCCTACAAAAACTTTCGGATATCCGTAGGAACCAATAAAGCATGATGGAGGGCTCGAACCGCTAAGCATGGTTGAATCGATGAGAGGTTTTGCTTTCGTATAAGAGTAAAACTTAATCAAAAGTGGGCAACGACTTTTTCCGCACCATAGCCTGCCTTTGCATTTCGCACACAACGATACCGTATCAGAAGAAAAAACTTCCATGCTAGAATTTATTATCAGAATTATTTATTTTTTGATTTTTCAAAGACTTTTTCAATAGCTTCTAAAAATTCTTCAGAGTTCAGTTGAAAAAATTGAGTTTTCGGCAGTTTCAGTATTTCTACGTGCTGTATTTGGCTGCTTGGGAGTTGTTCCTTGCCAGGAAGAGCTTCTGCCCACAGAGCACCATAAGGAAAGAATTCTGTTTTACTCAGTCTAAGAGCGTCCGGGTATCTGCCATAATAGCATATGCTACAAACAGACCCTTCAGTTTTTTCTGTTGAAGGATTTGCATAGTGACTAACATTGAGAGAGCTACCGATAGGTTCTTGATAAGCTTCCCTAAGGGTTCCCTTGAAAGATTTTACAGATGTTTTAGGAAAACGGCCTGACAAAGCTTTTTCAGCGCTGTTAGCCGCAGGATCAAATTCTTCAACAAGAGAGTAACCCATACCTCTTACGAAAAGTTCCCCTGTCTTTTCAACAGTTCTATAGAAATCTTTCTTCTCCAAAGCTCTCTTTAAGAATTCCACAATTTCTCTCATGGCATCACATTTTTACTACTAAAAAATAATTATAAAATTAGATTTAAATTCTTATCTTTTACGAGCTATCTTTAGCTAGAAATTCCTCAACCACTTTTCTGTAAGGCCCGTAGTTGGTCGTCTCGGCCTCGCCTATAACTCCTATTATCACAGAGTCTGTTTTTGCTTTTAGCAGATGGGCCGCTCCTGCCTCCACTACCAAAGCCTCGCCTTCGTGCAGAGAACCTTTTGTTTCTTTGTTTTTGTTCTCGGTCCTTGCGAGCCAGCACTCCACTTCTCCGTCTAGGACAATTATTTTTTCAGGTTTGGTGTGAACGTGCCCTCCTCTGGATGCACCCTTTTTTATTGTGGCTATGTGGGCAAACTCTACGCCATCCTCGCTTAGAACAAACAGTTTTCCTCTCGGGTCAGCACTTACTTTTCGTATCTCTATCATCTTATGAATTTGTATTTACTATTATTTATTTTTTAATGAGCTGTACAAAGGGCAGGATTTGAACTAGCGCATAATTTTTAAAACTGCCAAAAATAACTTCTAATATGATTAAAGCATTAGGCTTGTTTTCAGGCGGTCTTGATTCTATATTGGCTGCAAAAATAATTCAAGAACAAGGAATGAAGGTAG
>Ga0315294_10002919_pt1 | contig 18572 bp, 6 predicted proteins | sample YL17G13_40_MG_FD_203626 | JGI IMG/M metagenome (GOLD analysis project Ga0315294, IMG submission 203626) | Sediment microbial communities from Yellowstone Lake, YNP, Wyoming, USA - YL17G13_40 | ecosystem: Environmental > Aquatic > Freshwater > Lake > Sediment | place: USA: Wyoming | collected...
TCGGCCCGGACGGCATTCTCATCAAAGACGATCACCCCGCCCTCCGCCAGCCTCCACCGGTGGCGGTCAACGGTCTCCTGGTTCAGGGCCAGCAGGTAGTCCACCCGGTCCCGGTGCGCAAAGACCGGGCGGTCCGCCGCACGGATGATGGAGAAGTTGTGCCCCCCCCGGATCAGGGACGGGTACTCGTAGTACAGGTACACATGGTAGCCACGCTCGTGGAGCAGGCGGCAGAGGATCATGCCTGCCTTGTTCAGGCCTTCCCCTGCCCGTCCCCCGATGAGCACCGACCATTCTGCCATCTCGGACCACACCTCCCTGAGGGATCACTCCCCTGATCCATAAAGCAATCCCTGCACGGGGGATCCCCATGGGGAACGGGGGGGGGCGCGAAAGAGGGTCGCCCGGGTACAGCTGCGGTAAATAGATCTGCCAATATTTAAAACTTTCAGTTGACTTTTGTGATTTGGGGGGTGCCATCAGTATTTAAACGGAAATTTTCCACCCATTTTATCTTTATAATATGAATTCATGGCAATTACAAATCACAACATTCAAATACTATTGTTACATACTACCCTTTGCCAGCGGTGGAAGTACCCCTGTACTGACACCGGCATCATGAGACCTGCCGCCGACATCCCCGGTTCCGGTGCACCCGCCGGGACCGGGGGCCGGGGGAAGGGGAGAGCGATGCCACACAACCACCTCACCAGGAAGGCAAGGCCCGATGGCGACGGACCCGGGAGACTCGGGAAGCCCGGGGCGCCTGCCGAAGGGCCTGCCTGCTACCGGCTGCCTGCATGGAGGCATGCGGATGAGGTGGTTGCCTTCATGGCTGGCATTTCAACCACCATCCTCCTGGGCCTTTCGGCCCTGCGGGACCTGTTCTGCATATCACCGTTTGCCAGTGGTTCACCTCACGTCCCAGGCCTCGAGTCTGCCATCCTCGTGCTCGCGGCCTCCTATCTCTGGCTCGCTGCCGGACCTACCGGGGAACCGGCAGGGGCCATGAAGCAGAACGGGTCCCCCATCTTTTGCACTCTGCGCGAATCCCTCCCTCTATCCGGGCGTGCACACGCCCGGGCACCCTCCTTACATTTCAGAACGGAATAACCCCATTCCGGCATTTCCCTTTTTCAGCAGCCTGACGAAAAGGGTATCCCGCCGGCCGATGCTCCCTTCCGCTCACGGTCACCCGGATAGAGGCGGGGATTCCATGACCAGGGGGTTTGCGTCCGGAACGAACGGATTGGTCCTCACCGCACGGGAGAAGAGCCCCTGTTCCCCCTTCCCGCGTCCCGGTCACTTCAGAAGTACAGCAGCATGCCGATGATGCCGTGTACCAGTACCAGCAGGATCGTCAGGTACGCGAGCCGGAAATGCCAGATCATGGGAACCGTGTGGATACCCTTCCGGTTCAGTCCTGCCACCGTACCCGTGAGGAGAAGGAGGACGAGGGTAGAAAGCCCTCCCCACATGATCAGCGGCCGTCCCAGGATCGGCGCGAAGGCAACCGCCTGCAGCGAAAGCCCGAGAATCATCACATCACCACCGCACCTGAGCCTGCAGGAGTAATATGGCTTCCTCTTCGTCAAAGCCAGGGAGAGTTGGCGGGAGGAAGCGTCTCCCATCTGGTTCAACGGAATGATGGGGTTCAGAGGGAGAACACGAGGGATCTCTTCAGGTCCTCAGACGGAACCGGAGACCCGGAGTGGCGGGATACCTCGCCGGGAGGCAGTATCCTCACGGGGGGGGGGTGGAGTGCCGGCTTTGCCGGAAAAAGGGGTGTTTCAGGGAAGCGCCCTAGCTCTCCAGGATCGCTTCCGCCTCGTCCCGGTAGGCATCCATGACGTAGGGGATGCCCGAGACCCGGGACGCCTCTTCCGTGAGGGACATCAGGTCCGCACGGGAGATGGTGCCCAGGGTGAAGTTGCGGGACCCGGCCATCAGCTGCTGCAGCCCGGTCCTGAACCGCTGGGCATAGGTGTAGATGCCGATGGCACCGGTGGGGATCTCCTTGAACCGCTCCCCGTACCTGCTCCTCAGCTCCTCGTAGGTGACAAAGATCTCCTCCGCCGACTTCCCGTACTTGGAGACGGTGTTGGGCAGGTTGCCCTCCTTCAGCCACACGCCGATGTTCTTACCCACCATGCCCGGGATCATCAGGCCGCGGCCCATGCAGACCGCCTTTACATAGGGAGCGCCCATGGCTATGGACTTGAAGACGCCGTCCTCTGAGGAGAACCCGCCGGCCATGGCGATGTCCGGGACCCGTCTCCCTTTCTTCTCCAGCTTCTTCGCAAAGTCGTACGTCATGGACTGCAGGTAGAAGGTGGGGATACCCCACTCGTTCATCATGGGCCAGGGGCTCATGCCGGTGCCGCCCGGGGCCCCGTCGATGGTGAGCAGGTCGATCTTCGCCTCGGACCCGAACCGCATGGCCATGGCCAGCTCGACCGCTGAGTAGGCGCCGGTCTTTAAGGTCACCCGTTTGAAGCCCAGGTCCCGGAGCCGGTCCACCTCCTCCAGGAGGCCGTCGCCGCTGACAAAACCCAGGCGGGAGTGGCGCTCGAACTCCTTGATGGCCCCGGCCCGGAAGGCCTTCTGCACGTCCGGAAGGGTCGGGTCAGGGAGCACGATGTAGCCCCGCTTCTTCAGTTCAATGGCCCGCTCCAGGGTCTTCACCTTGATCTCGCCGCCGATGCACTTGGCGCCCTGGCCCCACTTCAGCTCGATGGTGTCCAGGTGGTGCTTCGAGGAGACGTACTCGGCGGTGCCAAGGCGGGTGTCCTCCACGTTCATCTGGACCAGGATCTCCCCGTAGCCTTCATGGAACTTCCGGTAGGTGTCGATCCGGCGGTCCATCTCCGGCGACCGGGTGACCTTGCCCCTGCTGTCCAGCGAGAGGTCCGGGTCCACGCCGCAGACGTTCTCGCCGCAGACAATGGTGATCCCGGAGATGGCGGCACCGATGGCAAAGTGCTCCCAGTTCTTCCGGGCGATCTCGGTGGATCCCAGCGCTCCGGTGAAGATGGGGACCCGGAGCTTCACCTTCCTGTCCCACCCGTAGGAGGTCTCGGTGTTGACGCTGGTGAAGAGCGCGGTGTCGGGACCGATGTCCGTCCCCTCGGGAAGTCCCTTGGCCCCCTTTGCGTATCCCTGGATGTTCAGGTGGGAGTAGTCGAGGGGGTAATCCTTGTCAGCCCCTGCGGTGATTTCTCCGAACGGGCCGGGGTACAGCACCTCGCGCCCCCGGAAGCTGGAGAGCCAGATGTCGCAGAGCCCCTTGCACCCGTCCAGGCAGCGGGTACAGATGCCAGACATGGGAACCACGTTCCGTGAGCGGTTCGACGTGCCTACGGCTTCGTTTGCGTTGGGTCGCCTCAGGTTCATGCGAAGATCCTTTCTTTCCCCGTCTTAAAATCATTTCTATTTCGGCCGGGTGGGTCCCGGGTTCCCGGCCGGGGGTATCCCGGGCATCCCTGCGGAAAATTCCAGCCTTTCCCGCCCGTCTCCACAAAGGCCAAGTACCGGCATCCCCTCTCAGGAGATATGTACTCGAAAATCCTCTCACTCGTGGTGCTGGCCCTGGCATGCGTGATCCTGGCCGGATGCGCCGCACCCCAGGGGGGAACACCCACCCCCACCCCCACGACCCTCCCGCCGAGCCCGGCGCTGACCGCAACCGCCACCCTGCCGCCCGTCATGGAGCCCGGGCCCACCGTCACCGTCCCTCCTGCCCTTTCGGTACAGGTGGACGTGCAGCGGAACCCCATCTCCATCACGCCGGAGATCACGGTCACCTTCCTGGGAGGCAAGGGGCAGTTCCTGACCCAGTTGGTGGACGTCCGTGTCACCCGGTCCGATGGCCAGGTGAAGACTGCCCGTATCGAGCGGCCGGGACCGGGCGAGAGCATCCGGACCGGGACGTCGGTGACCCTTGAGGGTACCCAGGGTACCGACCGGGTCGAGATCACGGTCACCATCAACGGGGTGCCCTACAAGACCTATGACCGGCTGGTCCCTGCACAGAGCCGCCCGTAACACCCCACTTCCTTCCTTTCTTCCCGCGGTTCTCCGCGGGCAGGGAGCCTGCCCTGAGCACAATTCTCAAGTAGCCGAACCCCCTACGCTGACCCATGAAACAGTGGATCCAGATCCTGGCCATCGCCTTCATCGTTGCCCTGGCGGCAGGTGCGGGCTGCGCTGCGAGGGACGGCGGGACCACCACGACGGCACCGACCACAGTACCGGAGACCACGATGGCAACCCCGGCAGAGACCACCCCGGCGGTTGACCCGATGCAGCCGGGCCCGACGGTAACGTCGCCCCCCGGGCTGGACACGATCGTCACCGTGAGCCGGAACCCGTCCACCTACCAGCCTGACATCATTGTGACGTACAGCGGCGGCAGCGGCAACCTCCGCCTGCAGCGGCTGGATATCCGGGTCACCCGTATGGATGGTGTTGTGAAGACCGCAGAGATCCCCCGGCCCAGCCCGTCAGATACGATCCGGATGGGGACATCGGTCACCATTGAGGGCTCCAGGAGCAACGATAGGGTGGAGGTTACGGCCTGGTACAGCGGGGTGGCCTACAAGATCTACGATGCCATTGTTCCGCCACTGAGCCGGCAGTGAACCACGGGTTCACCCTTTTTTCCGGCCATTAAACCGAGATCTCTTACGGTTTTTCCGGTGAGCGTAGCAGGACGTGTTCCTTTTTGCCACACGTTCTACCGGGACGCTTCTGGGGGCTCCGCCCCCGCCGCGACTCATGGAGTATTTGAATTCATACGACAGCAGGTTCAGTTTGCTCTCCTACTACGACTGGTACGCTCTTGGGGGCTTCACCCCCGCCGCGTGGGCATCCCCCGGGGGGATAGGGTGATCCTCGGTTTCTGAGAAGATTCTCTCCTGCCATCGCGTATCAGGATGGATCCACCCATCCTCATGGGGGGGGCGCCCACGCGGCGGGGGGGCCGAAAAGGCCCCCCCTTGAGCATACCAGTAATAATCCGTGAGAAGAAAGGAATCAGATATCAGGATGGAATACTGCCGCCCGGGTCACGTCGCCGGCGGCTTCTCCCTCTCCTCCGTCGGTGGCACCGGTCCGCCGGCACACCCTTTCTCCTCCCCCCGGAACGGGATGACTGCCCCCGAATCCGGCGGCGGGGGCGCGCCTGATCCGGGCTCATCGGCAACCGGGCCCTTGAAGAGCACCGCCGGCTCCGGGGCCTCCGGCCCTTCCCCCTCCGGAAGGGAACTCACCTCCCGAAGGAAGCCGGTGAAGCGGGTGGGGACCGACTCTTCCGGGCTCCGGGAGGGTTCCATGCCGTTCTGGTCCTCGAACTCCCGGCACGCAATCAGCACGAGGAACGGGAGCATGATGATCCAGTAGTGGAGGTACTGGCGGATGAAGAGCGTGGAGAGGAAGAAGAGGACAAAGAGCCCCTGGGCCCGTTCGTCGCAGGTCCGGAGGCCCCGCCTCCAGATGCTGGCCGCCGCAAAGAGGAGCGTGGGCAGCACCATCATCACGCTGGCCAGGAGGTTCGCCGTGAAGGCCAGGATGTTCTGGGGCTTGTAGGTGGGGGCCTCGACCATGGTGCCGGAGACATAGGACTGGGCGATGCCGAAGGTCCAGTTCAGTGCTGACCGGGTGGTCTCGGGACCGTAGTACACGAACAGGGCGCCGAAGACGCCTCCGAAGACCAGGATTGCAGGGAGGACCAGCTCCCAGTAGCGGCGGGACCCGTTCACCCGCATCAGGTAGATGAGGGGAATGAGGGCCAGGAGGGCATACTGCTTGAACCCGGTGGCCAGGCCCAGCATCACCCCTGCACCCCAGAAATGGGACCTGCGCGCCAGCAGGAAGGCAAGGAAGATGAAGAGCACCGCGAACTGCTCCGAGAAGAGGAAGTAGCCCTGGACAAAGACCGCGGCCACCAGGAAGAGGAGGCCTGCCGAGAACCCGGAGATCCTGCCATAGTCCTCCCGGCCCACGATGTACACGAGCACCGCACAGACCACGTTCACCCCGGACATGATCACGATGTCCAGGGATCCCGCGGGGGCCAGGAGATCCAGGAACGAAACGGTGAAGAAAAGCAGCGGGGGCTTGGGGTCCACGAAATCGATGTAGGGCTTGAACCCCCCGATAATCACCTCGGCCATGGCATGGAACCGGTCGGCATCGAAGGTGAGCCACAGGCTCCCGGTGCCGGAGAGCTCGTACATGAAGAAGGCAATGAGCGCGGCTATGCCCGAGTAACAGGCAATGACCACCAGCAGGTCCCAGAGTTCCTGGCGGTCTATTCCGCCCGCTTCACCCGCCACCGGAGCATCACCCCCCCGTCGCATGCGGTCACGACAGGCGGTTCCAGGCGGACGAACTCCTGTTCCCGCAGGAACCCTTCCCCGTCCGCAGGGGTCGGGGCATCCCTCCCGCCGATGACGACCGGCCCGATGAAGGTGCACAGCTCGTCCACGAGGCCGCGGGAGAAGAGTCCCCAGATCAGGGTTCCTCCCCCCTCCACCATCAGCCGCCGGACTCCCTTCCCGTGCAGCTCCCGGAGGAGCCGGTCCAGGTCCACCCGCTCCTTCCCCGCCGGGAGCACGGTGGCGAGCCGGGCAAGGCGCTCCACCTGGTCCCGGGGGGCCGATTCCGCCACGGCAATGACCCGTTCACCGGTTCCCTTGCAGAGGATGTCGGCATCCGGCGGTGTCCGTGCCCGGCTGTCCACCACCACCCGGATGGGGTCCTCGTCCCTCCCCCCCCTCCGCCGTTCCTCCCGGAGGGCGGGGGCCTTGACCGTGAGGGAGGGATTGTCGGCGAGCACGGTGCCGATCCCCACCATGACTGCATCCTGGCCGGCCTTGAGGGCATCAACCCGGCTGAAATCCCGGGCACCCGAGATCCGCACCTGCCTGCGTTCCCGGGTGGAGATCTTCCCATCGGCCGACATCGCCAGGTTCACGGTGACATAAGGGCGCATGGGGGGACCTTTCCGGACGGGTTCCTGCAGTACAGCATACCGGCCAGGATCGAGAGCAGCAATATATTACCGGCAGGGGTTCTTGAAGGTATCGAATTCCCGGACAGCCATCGGAGAGGAGGTGCGGGGCGGGATCCCGCAGGCTCCCTTATGCCCCTCAACTGCATGGTCCACCTCAGGGGAGTGCCGGGAGGGTGGGATCCAGATCCCGTGCCTTCCGGAAGGCCGCGGAAGCCTCCCGCTTCCGGCCCAGGTGCTTCAGGGCCAGGCCCCGGTTGTTCCAGGCCATGGCGTCATTGGGAGCGAGAGCAACGGCCCGGTCCAGGCAGCGGAGGGCACTCTCGTACTTCCCGAGCCGGACCAGCGTGCCTCCCTTGTTGATCCAGGCATGGCTGTCGCCGGGGTTCAGGGCAAGGGACCGCTCGTAGGCCTCTGCTGCCTCGGCGTACCTGCCCGTCTGGTCCAGGGCTGACCCCAGGTTGAACCATCCCGTGGTGTGGGTCGGGTCCAGCCCCACCACCTCCTCAAAGGAGGCCACCGCATCGGCGGCACGGCCCAGGCGGAAGAGGAGCGTCCCCCGGGAGTTCCAGAGGGGGGGGCTGTCCGGGATCGCCTCCACCGCCCGGTCCAGCACCCCGAACGCCTCTTCCGGCTGCCCCAGGAGATCCCGGGCGGCGGCGTACCCGAGCCAGGACCCGCCTTCCCTGGGATTCAGCGTGACCGCCTTCTCAAACCGTGCGGCCGCCTCCTCCCCCCGCTTCAGGTGGAGCAGGGTCCAGCCGGTAGATGCCATCACCGCGGGATCCTCCGGCAGGAGTGCCAGGGCCTGTTCCAGGTCCGGGAGGGCTTCTTTCGGCCTCCCTGCCAGGTCCAGGGCACGGCCCCGCAGGGCCAGGGAGGGGGCGCTCCCCGGTTCGATTGCAAGAGCGCGGGTGAAGGAGGCGGCGGCTTCCTCGTTCCTCCCCGCCCTCATGCGGGCATAGCCCAGGTTATGCCAGGCACCCCCGTCGTCCGGAGAGCCTTCGATCACCCGCTCGAAGGACGCCCCCGCCTCATCGAACCGGGAGAGAGAGAGGAGGGCGAGGCCCCGGCCATACCAGGCTGCCGGAAGGGCAGGCTGGATCTGCAGCGCCCGGTCAAAGGCGGCCAGGGCTGCATCCTCCTTCCCCAGGTCCCGGAGCACGAGCGCGAACCGGAGCCAGGCGTCGCCATCGGTGGGGTCCAGGGAGAGGGCCTGCTCCAGGGCTGCGGCCGCCTCCCCGGTCCTGCCCAAGGCGGCGAGGGTGCAGCCCCGGTGGTACTGGACCGCGGCATCGGCCGGGGAGAGAGCAGCGGCCCGGTCAAAGGATGCCAGGGCCTCCCCATGGGAGCCCAAGGCATCCAGCGCAAGACCCCGGCCGTGCCATGTGGAGCCGTCCGACGGGTCCCTCTCCAGGGCACGGTCAAAGGACACCACGGCCTCCGCGTTTCTCCCCTGCATGCGGAGCACCCTGCCCTGGTCCCTCCAGGCGGCGGGCTGGTCCCCGTCAATGGCCAGGGAACGGCCGATGGAGCCAAGGGCCCGGTCATGGAGCCCCTGCTCCTCCTGCACGAGGCCCAGGTTGTACCAGGCCTGCGGGTTGTCGGGGTCCAGGGAGAGGGCCTGCTCGTACGCCGTTCCTGCATCGGCGAGCCTGCCCATGGCAAAGAAGGCCCCGCCCCGGTTGTTCAGGGCGGGAACATGCCCGGGGGCCAGCTCCAGGGTACGTTCAAAAGACTCCATCGCCTCCCCGTACCTCCCCAGCGAGGAGAGGACACAGCCCCGGTCGTACCAGGCATCGGCGTCCCCGGGGTGGATCCGGAGGGCGCGGTCCAGGGCACGCACCGCTTCCTCCCCCCGGCCCAGCCGGAAGAGGGAGGTGGAAGCATGGTGCCAGGCCGCCGCATTGCGGGGATTTAACTTCAGGGCCTGCTTGAGGGCCGGGAGCGCGTCGTCGTGCCGGCCCTGCTCCTGGAGCACCCTGCCCAGGTGGAAGTGCGCCTCCTCCGAGCCGGGATCCAGGGAGAGCACCCGGCGGAACGCCGCCTCTGCTTCGCCGAACCGTCTGAGTGCGGCAAGCGCCAGGCCCAGCGGGTACCATCCTTCCTGCCGTTCCGGTTCGCGCTCCACGTACTGCTGGAACGCTTCCACCGCCTCCGCGTGCTCCTTCAGGGACGAGAGGGCCTGCCCCAGCAGGAGGTGGGCTTCGGCCCGGTCGTAGCCGCCGGCCAGGGAATTCCGGATCCCTGCCACGGCCTCCCCCGGCCGGTCCAGGCCCAGGAGGGCTGCCCCCGCCACGAAATGCAGGTCCACCCGCTCCGGCCCGTACCGGAGCCCCTGCTCCGCAGAGAGGAGAGCATCCTGGTACCGCCGGAGGGCCAGCTCGCATGCACTCTTCCGGTGCCAGGCAGCGGCATCTTCAGGGCTGAGTTCCAGCGACCGGGTGAAGGAAGCGAGGGCTTCCTCCCACCGCTCCAGCCGGGCGAGGGCGATTCCCCGAGAGAACCATGCCCGGTCAAAGGAGGGCGCATGCTGCACGGCTGCATCGAAGACCTCCAGCGCCTCGCCGGTGCGGTCCAGGGCGAGAAGCGACTGCCCCCGGCCGGCGAGGGCCAGGGTGTGGGCGGGTTCGGATGCCAGGACTTCGCCAAAGGCATCGACGGCTTCGGCATGCCTCCCCAGGGAGGCCAGGGAAACACCCTTCTGGAACCATGCACGCGAGTCCCCGGACCGGGTCATGAGGGCCATCTCGAAGGCCCCCACCGCCTCCGGGTCCCGCTCCAGGGATCGGAAGGCCAGCCCCTTCTGGTAATAGGCGTCGGCGTTCCCGGGATCCAGGGATGCCGCGCGGGTGAAGGATTCCAGCGCCTCCTCGTGCCGACCCCCCACCATCAGGATGAGGCCCCGCTGATACCACACGTCGCCGTCGTCATTGTCCTCTTCCAGGAGACCGTCCAGGAGGGCCAGGGCATCGGCATGGCTCCCCAGCTGCTCCAGGCAGGCGGCCAGCCGGTACCGGGCCCGCGGTTCGCCGGGTTCACGATCCAGCATGCCCCGGTAGGCTTCTGCAGCCGCCCCGGAGTCCCCCAGATCCTCCTGGGTGATCCCCATCTGCCACCAGACCGAGGGATCCCCGGGGTCCAGCGAGAGGGCTGCCTGGAAGGAGAGCACCGCCTCACCAGGATTCCCCAGCTCCCGGTAGGCAATCCCCCGCTGCACGTGCGCCCCCGGGTGGGAGGGGGCTGCCTCGATGGTACTGTCGAAGGCCTCGATGGCCTCGTGGATCCGTCCGAGCCGCTGGAGGGCCATGCCCCGCTGGAACCAGGGCTCCGGATCATCAGGCTGCAGGCATCCCGCCTGTGCATAGGCATCCACTGCCTCCTCCAGGCGGTCCAGCTCCGTGAGCGACCTGCCCAGCTGGAACCAGGATTCCGCGGTTCCCGGGCCGGTGCGCAGGCCTTCGCCCAGGGATGCGGCCGCGTCCGCGTAGCGCTGGAGCCGGAACTCGCAGTTCCCTTTCCGCAGCCAGCCCTCATGCCTGGCGGGGTCCAGGGAGACGAGACGGGAGAAGGCCTCCGCTGCCTCGCCGTAGCGCTCCTGGATCTCCAGGGACAGGCCCAGGGCCGCCCAGCCCTCCACCTCCTCCGGGTCCATCTCCACCGCCTGTCCCAGGGCCTCCGAGGCGGGGCCTGCCTCCCCGCCGGAAAGAAGGCTCTGCCCCTTCAGCCGCCAGGCGGTGGCGTCCCGGGGCAGGAGCCCGATCCGACGGTCAAGGGCTTCTGCCGCCCGGCTCCAGAGAGCCCGCTGCATCCGGACCATGCCCTGCCTGAGCCAGAGGTCAGGGTTCTTTGGATCGAGGGCGGTGGCCTGGACGTACGCCTCTTCCGCCTCCGGGTACTGGCCCAGCTCCTCATGGCAGATCCCGAGGGCCGCGCTGGCGGCCAGGTGGCCGGGCTCGGCCCGGGCACATGCGGCAAAGGAAGCTGCCGCTTCCTCGGTTCTGCCAAGGGCATGGAGGGCCGTTCCCCGGGCATAGAGCATGCCCGCATGGGCGGGAGCCACGGCCAGCCCCTGGCGAAAAGCTTCTTCGGCCCGGCCGTGCTCACCCAGCGCTATCTCGACCTGGCCCAGCAGGTGCCATTCCTCCGGGTGTTCCGGCGCCTGGGCCAGGCCCTGCTCCAGGGCCGCCGCCGCTTCGCTGCACCGGCGGATCCGGACCAGCAGCCTCCCCAGCCGGAGCCAGAGGCCGGGGGTATCCGGCTGGATGCGGAGGGCGGACTGGAAGGCCTCGGCGGCATCCTCCTCACGGCCCAGCCGCTCCCGGGCCTCCCCCAGCAGGAGCCAGGCCCCTGCCTGGTCCGGCTGCAGGGCCAGAGAGGCCTCCAGGGCGTCCGCCGCTGTCGGGATCTCACCACCGGCCAGGGCTGCAGCCCCCTTCTCTGCCAGGAGCTCCGGGTCGTCGGGGCTCTCCTGGAGGGCCCGTTCATAGACGTCCATGGCCTCCCGGTACCGGGAGAGCCGCTGCAGCACCGCACCCATCCCGCGCAGCGGGGTGAGATCGGAGGGATCCGCTTCCAGCGCCTGCGAGAGGGCGGCGGCAGCATCCTCATCCTTCCCCAGGGTGGCCAGGAGTGAGCCATGGAGGTGCCAGTAGCGGGCGGGGTTCCGGTCCCTCTCCAGGGCCTGCCCGACCGCCTCCAGGGCCCCCTCCGCGTCCCCCTCCTGCTGCAGTGCCCGGGCACGGCAGTAGCAGGGTTCTGCGTCCCGGGGCAGGAGATCACCGGCCCGTGCAAAGGCGAGGGCAGCCTCTTCCCACCGTGCAAGACGGAAGAGGACCCGCCCCTTCCGGGCCCATGCCTGGGCATCGTCAGGGGAGAGGGCGATGGTTCGCTCCAGGGCGTCCAGCGACTCTTCCGCCTTCCCCATCCTCTCCCGGGCCAGCCCGAGGTGGTACCAGGCACCGGCCCGGGAGGGATCCCGCTCCACCGCTTCGGTGAGGGGGTGGAGGGCCTCCCCGTACCGCTCCCTGGCCAGGTAGGTGAGGCCCAGCTCGTACCAGGCATCCGGGTGTGCGGGGGAGAGGGCCAGCCCGTGGAGGAATGCATCGGCCGCCTGCTCCGGATCCCCGAGGGCCCTCTCCGCCCGCCCGAGCGAGAACCATGCCCCGGTTTCCCCCGGATCCAGGGAGAGCACATGGCGGAAGGCTTCCGCCGCCTCCCCGGGGAGTTCCATGGCAGAGAGGGAGGTCCCCTTCAGGAACCATGCCTGCGGGTCATCCGGCTCCCTCTGCAGCACCTGGTCCGCGGCATCCGCGGCATCCTGGTGCCTCCCCAGGGCCGCCAGGCTCACGGCCCGGTGGAAGTATGCCCCTGTATTTTCAGGATCCAGTCCGGTCACGCGGAGGAAGGATACCTCGGCGTCCCCGTGGCGCTGCAGCTCCTGCTGGGCCAGCCCGCGGTTGTACCAGGCAGGTGCATGGCCCGGGTCCAGCTCGGTGCCCCGGTCGAACGCCTCCACGGCCTCGGCGAACTGCCCCATCTCAAAGAGGGCGCCCCCCTTGTTGTTCCAGGACAGGGCGTTCTCCAGGTCGAGGGACAGTGCACGGGAGAAGGACTCCACCGCGTCGGGATAGCGGGAGAGAGAGGAGAGGACGCACCCCCGGTTGTACCATACCTCGGCTTCTTCCGGACGGAGTACCACGGTCCGGTCCAGCGAGGCCAGCGCTTCCTGGCGCTGCCCCAGACAGAGCTGGAGCGTCGCCATCCGGTACCAGGCGCCGGCATGCCCGGGATCCGCCTCCGTTGCACGGGCGAAGAGGCCGATGGCCCCGTCAATGTCCCCCTGCTGGGTCCGGATCTGCCCCATCTCGTACAGGGCCTCGGCATTCCCGGGCTCCACGCCTGTGACCCGCTCAAAGGACGCGGAGGCCTCGTCCAGGGACCCCAGGGCAACCTGGATCTGTCCCCGTTCGAACCAGGCCTGCACGTGATCCGGGGAGAGGTAGATGGCCCGCTCCAGGGCATCCAGGGCATCGTCCCACCGGCCCAGCCGTTTGAGCGCGAGCCCTTTCCCTGTCCATGCCTGCAGGTTCTCCGGCTGCAGGAGGAGGGAACGGGAGAAGGCATCCACCGCCTCCTCGTCCCTGCCCAGTTCCGCCAGGCTCGCCCCCCTCAGGAAGAGGGCCTGGTCGTGATCCGGCTGCAGGCGGGCCACTTCCCCGAACGCCTCCGCCGCCTCCCCGTGCCTGCCCAGGTGCTGCAGGCACAGGCCCCGGAGGTACCAGCCCTGCTCGTGATCCGGCTGGATACGGATCACCTGCTCCAGCGCATCCGCCGCCTCGCCGTACCGGGAGTCTTCCAGGAGCGCACTGCCGCGGCCGAACCAGGCGTCGGACCGTTCCTTCTGGATCTCCACCGCCTTTCCGTAGGATTCGGCCGCTTCAGAGAACTGCCGCAGGCCTGCGAGAGCCCGCCCCCGGTGGTACCAGGCATCGTCCGAGTCCCCGCGGGTGGCAAGGAACCGGTCCAGCGACTCCACCGCCTCGGGGATGCGGCCTAGTTCAATGAGCGCAATGCCCCGCTGGAACCAGGCATCGGTGAGGCCCCCGTCCAGGTCCAGGGCACGGGTGAAGGAGGTGACCGCATCCCCGTACTGCTGCAGCTCGGCCAGCGCCCGGCCCCGGAGGAACCAGGCCATGGGGAGCGCCGGCTCCATGTCCAGGGCCCGGTCCAGGGAGGTGACAGCCTCCGGATACTTCTTCAGGCCCAGGAACGACTGGCCCAGGAGCAGCCATGCCCTGCCGTGCTCGGGTGCCAGTTCCAGGGACCGTGCCGCGGCCCGGGCTGCCTGGTCCGGCTGGTCCTGCAGGGACAAGATGAGGCCCTTCTGGTACCAGCCCTCGGCATGCCCGGGATCGATCCGGGTGGCACGGTCAAAAGATTCTTGGGCTTCCGGAAGCTGCTTCAGCTCGGCCTGCGCAAGACCGCGGTTGAACCACGCCCCGCCGCTCTCCGGGTCCAGGGAAACGGCGCGGGCCAGGGACTCCTCCGCCTCCGAATACCTCCCCAGGTGGATGAGGACACCGCCGCGGTTGTTCCATGCAAGAGCGCTGTCCGGGTCGATCTCCAGGGACCGGTCAAAGGCCCTGACCGCGTCCTCAAACCGCTGGAGCTCGGAGAGGATGCATCCCCGGTTGTAGTGGGCAGAGGCGCTGGAGGGATCGATCTGGATGAGCCGGTCAAATGCCTCCAGGGCAGGAGCATACTCCTTCCTGCGGAAGAGGAGGGCTCCCCGCCCGGCATGCGACCCGGCATGCATCGGCTCGATCTCCGTTGCCCGGCCGTAGGATTCGAGGGCAGCCTCCTCCCTCCCCAGCCCCTCCAGGGCCAGCCCTTTCCGGTACCAGCCTTCCGCCCGGGCGGGATCCAGGTACAGGGCCCGGTCAAAGGCATCCACCGCGGCTTCCCGGTCCCCCCCTTCCTGCAGGGAGAGGCCCAGGTGGTACCATGCATCGGAGTTACCGGGCTCCTTCGCCACCGCCTGCCGGAGGGACTCTGCTGCCTCCGGGTGCCTGCCGGCACGCTGCTGTGCCAGGCCCAGGGAGTGCAGGTACCGGGGATTTTCGGGATCCAGGGCCAGCGCCCTCTCCAGGCTCTCGACGGCGTCGGGATGCCTGTCCAGTCCTGCGAGGGAGATCCCCCGGTGGTAGTGGGCCTCGGCAAGGCCGGGATCCTGCTCCAGTGCCCGGTCATATGCCTCCACCGCTTCTGCAAACTCGGAGAGGGATTCCCGGCAGAGGCCGGCCTGGTACCAGGCCATGGTATGGACAGGATCCTTTGCGAGAACTTCTCCGAAGGAAGCCAGCGCATCCCGGTACCGCTCCAGCGCCTGGAATGCCAGCCCCTGCGGGAAGAGGGTCTCCACCCCCCCCGGCGCCTCCCGAAGCGCCTGGACAAATGACTCCAGTGCCTCGGGGTGCCTGCCCATGCGGGCGAGGGCCAGGCCCCGGAGGCGCAGGGCCTCCGCCCATGCGGGTGCCTGTTCCAGGGCACGGTCGCAGGCCTCCACTGCGTCGGGGAACCGGGAGAGTTCCATCCGGGCCTTCGCGAGCGAGAGCCAGGCCTTCCCATCCCCCGGGTACCTCTCCGCCACCTTCACGAGGGCATCCTCGGCCTCCGCATACCGCCCGAGTTCCGCGAGACAGAGGCCACGGAGGTACCCCGCTCCCTGGTGATCCTCCCGGGTCTCCAGGGCCCGGTTGCAGCAGGCCAGGGCCTCGGCATACCCCTTCAGGGAAAAGAAGATGGACCCGATCCGGTACCAGGCATCGTCGTGGTGGGGATCCAGGTGCAGCACCCTCTCGAAGGAGGATACCGCCTCTTCGTTCCGGGACTCCTCTGCCAGGCAGAGTCCCCGGTAGTACCACGACCGTGCATCATCAGGGGTGCGGGTGGTAACTTCGTCGAAGCAGGGGATGGCCTCGCCGTACCTCTTCAGCCGGAAGAGGGCGAATCCCCTGTGGTACCAGGAGGCCGCGTCCGCCGGGTCAAGGGTCAGCGCCCGCTCAAAGGACTCCAGCGCTTCGGGGAAGCGTTCCAGGGCATTGAGAGACCATCCCCGGTTGTACCAGGCATGGGCATTCACCGGTTCCCGCTCCAGCACCCGGTCAAAAGCCTCCACCGCCTCCCGGTACCGCCCGAGCTGGTTCTCGGCAAGCCCCAGGTTGTACCAGGCCCGTGCATTGGAGGGATCCGACTCCAGGGCCTTCCTGCTGGCATCGCGGGATTCCTCGTACCGCTGGAGCTCATACAGGGCACCGCCCCGGTTGTACCAGGCCTGGGCATGGGCAGGATCCAGGGCGGTGACCCTGCCGAAGGATTCGACGGCATCCCTGTACCGCTTCATCTGGTTCAGGACGCAGCCCCGTGCGAACCACCCGTCCCGGTCACCGGGATCGATGCGCACCGACTGGTCAAAGGAGGCAAGGGCCTCGTCGAAACGTTCCATCAGGTTCAGGGCAAGGCCCCGCTGGTGCCATGCCCGTGCATCTCCCGGTACCAGGGAGAGCAGCCGGTCAAAGGATGCCACGGCATCGGGATACCGCCCCAGCTCCTTTTCGGCCATGGCCTTGCCAGACCAGGCCCGGGGATCCTCCGGCTTCACCTGGATGGCCCGGTCAAAGGCCTCGATGGCCTTCTCATGCCTGCCGAGGCGGCCGAGAGTGATCCCGGCCGAAAGGAGGGCGTCCGCATGGCGGGGATCGGTTTCCAGCGCCTTCCGGAAGGCTTCCACCGCCTCCTGGTCCCGGCCCATCGCACAGAGGTGCCGCCCCTGCCGGTACCAGGCGGTGACGTTGAAGGGGTCCAGCGCGGTGGCCTGCTGCAGTGCGGCAAGCGCCCCGGCCCGGTCTCCCATCTCCCCCAGCACCATCCCCCGGCCGGACCAGGCACGGCTCTCCGTCGGGTCGGCCGCCAGCACCCGGTCGTAGGCCTGGAGGGCAGTGTCCAGGCTCCCGGTGGCGTGGAGGAAGGTTCCCCTCCGTTCCCATGCCGGCAGGAAATCCGGCCGGGCTTCCACCACATTGTCCAGGGCCTGGAGGGCTTCTGTAGGGCGTTTCAGGTCTCCCAGAACGAGAGCCTTCTGGAACCATGCGTCCGTGTGGGTGGGATCCCTGCTGAGGATCGCGTCCAGTACCTCCAGCGCCTCACCGGGCTTTCCCAGTTCCCTGAGGGAGAGGGCCTGGTGGAACCGCGCCGGTACATCCGCGGGATCGATCCGGATGGCCCGGGAGAAGAACTCCAGTGCCTCTTCGTGGATCCCCAACCCTTCCAGGATCAGCCCCTTGTGGAACCAGGCATCCCCGTTCTCCGGGTCCAGCTCCAGCGCCCGGTTGAAGGTCTCCAGCGCATCCGCGTAGTGGAGAAGCTGCTTCTGGGCCAGCCCCTTCTCGAAGAGCGCAGCGGAATGGTCAGGTTCCCCGGCGAGCACCCGGTCCAGGCAGGCGATGGCCTTCCGGTACCGGTTCAGCCGGTTCAGGCTCATTCCCCGGTAATACCAGGCGGAAAGGTTCCCGGGATCAAGGTCTGTCACGTTCTCGAAGGACTCTGTCGCCTCCGGGTACTGGTGCAGCTCCAGAAAGCCGAGCCCCAGGTGGTACCAGGCTTCGACCATCCCCGGGTCCAGTTCCAGGGCTGAGGTGAGGGCGCCAAGGGCCGGGGCAAACTCCCCGAGCTGCAACCGCGTAACCCCCAGGGCCAGGTGCGCGGGTCCCTGCCGGGGGTCCAGTGCCAGGCTCCGCTCCAGGGATGCCCCCGCATCCCGGAATTCCCCGAGCCTCATCTGCACCCGCCCCATCTCCAGCCACAGGCCCGGGTTCTCCGGCGTCAGGGCCAGGGCCTGGTGCAGCGCCTCCCGCTGCTCCCGGGACCTGCCGGCGCTTCCCAGCAGGATACCGCGCTGGGTCCACGCCCCGGCGCTGGCAGGATCGATCTCCAGGCTCCGTTTCAGGGACTCCAGGGCATCGTCTGTCTCCCCCGCCCCTGCCTGGCACTTTGCCAGGTGGAACCAGGCGGACGCGTTGCCCACGTCCTGGGTGACCACATGGGTGAAGGATTCCACCGCTGCCGGGTATTCCCGCAGCTGCTCCTCGGCCAGCCCCTTCAGGAACCAGGCCTCCAGGTCCCCGCTGTCCAGGGCGAGGGCGCGGGAAAGCACCGGGACAGCTTCTTTCGGCTGCTGGAGCTCCATCCGGCACTTCCCCAGGGCCACGAGAGCTTCCTTCCGGTCCGGGGCGCGGTCCAGGGAACCCTGGAGCAGGTCCGCGGCTGCGGCAAAGTCGCCCATCGCCATCCGTGACATCCCGGCAAGGAACCGGGCATCGGCATGGTCCGGGTCCAGGGCCAGCGCCCGGTCCAGCGCCTGGATCGCACCGTCATGGGATTTTTGCAGGAAGAAGTTCCTGCCCAAGTGGTACCAGGCCGGCACCGACCCCGGCTCCCGCCGGGTGGCACGGTCCAGGGCCTCCACCGCTTCACCGGGCCGGCCCAGGGATTCCTGGAGCAGCCCGGTCCGGTACAGCGGATCGAACCGGTCCGGCTCCTGCTCCAGTGTCCGGGCGTACGACCGGATGGCCTCCTCCTTCTGCCCCAGTTCCTCCTCCGAGAGGCCCTTCCGGTACCATCCCTCGGCGTTCGCCGGCTCCTTCTCCAGGGAGCGGCTGATGGCCTCGACAGCCCCGGCATGGTCGCCGGTGGCCCTGCGGGCACCCCCGAGATGGAACCAGGCGGGGGCACGGCCGGGTTCGATCTCAACGGCCCGGGTAAACGAGCGGGCGGCATCCTCCCACCGTTCCAGCTTCTCTTCCGAAAGCCCCTTCAGGTACCATCCCTCGGCATGGGACGGCATGATCTCCAGCGAACGGGCAAAGGAGCCCACGGCTCCCTCGTGGTCCCCGGTCCGGTGCAGGCAGGACCCCAGCCGGAACCAGGCATCCGCATCCCCCGGCTCCAGCAGTGTGGCCTGGGTGAATGACCGGAGTGCCTCCTGGCGCCGGTCCAG
>Ga0315294_10002922_pt1 | contig 18568 bp, 34 predicted proteins | sample YL17G13_40_MG_FD_203626 | JGI IMG/M metagenome (GOLD analysis project Ga0315294, IMG submission 203626) | Sediment microbial communities from Yellowstone Lake, YNP, Wyoming, USA - YL17G13_40 | ecosystem: Environmental > Aquatic > Freshwater > Lake > Sediment | place: USA: Wyoming | collected...
CTCCCTGGTTGTCGCGCGCAGGCGTCGGTCGCCTGAACGGCTCCCTGGTTGTCGCGCGCAGGCGTCGGTCGCCTGAACGGCGACCTGGTTGTGGTGTCGTCGGTGGGGGCGAATAGTTGCAATTCTGTAATGCTTTTGTAACGCTTCTGTAACTCTTCTTGGGCCGAGAGTGTGGTAGAATGGGGATAGTTAAAAGAAACGCCGACGGCACGACGCGCGGGGGTAACGCCGGAGTCGCAAAGGTCTACTGGGTGCGACCAGAGAGACGGATGCTCAAGGCAACAGAACGCGCAAGCGGGTAAAGCCAAAGTTGACAGAGAAAGGAAAACTTTCATGGAATGCGCAGCGTGTGGCAAGAAACGACGGACACGACCATACGTCGGTCGAAACAACCACACTGTGATAGGTATCACGGAATGCGTAAAGTGTGGCGCGGTAATCGGAACGTGCTACCGCGGAGATGCATGGTTCATAGTTGACCTGCGCCGACTTGTCGAAGACGCAGCAGAGGAAAACACCATTCTCTGCTACTTTGATTTGACGCTACTTGGCAGCAGCGGCATAGAGCGTGTCCACGGCTGGATGAACTCTAGCAGGCAAGTAGTACAATTCGGTTAGACGAAACAGCCTGCCGGGTGCGTCAACACCCGGCAGGCCACATCCACAGGAAGGGAGACTTGCTATGGACGCTCAGCAGATTGTAGCACGACTCACCGAGAACCGCAAGTCGAAGGCGCTGGCCATCGCAGAGACGCCCGAGACCGTGACCCGCCTGGCCAGCGGCACCTGGGAGGTACGCAGCCAGTCCAACGCCGACACCAAATACCTGGTGACGCGTGACCTGGATCAGTGCACCTGCGTAGACTTTATCCGCAGCAAGGGCCAGAACTTCCTCCACGACGTCATCCCCTGCAAGCACATCGGCGCCATCGCAATCACCGTTCTCGCTCAGCAGCATGCGCACAAGCTGGCCGAGCAGCACGGTCTCGGCCTGGCGCAGATTGCGGCCCGCATCACCGCTGACCTCTGCCGTCCCCTGCCCGCCGACCTCAGGCAGAAGCTCGCGATCCTGCGCCTGGCGGCCGAGTCCCTGGCGCAGCAGCCGGAGCAGATCCAGTTGATCGTTCAGTTTCACACCTCTGGCGGAGCTACATCGCCGATTCTGGACGGAGACGGTGAGCTGGTGGAGATCGTGGAGAATGGCGAGCGACGCACGCCGAAAACGCCAAGTCACCGCGACGCAGTCGCATGGCTCGAGGGCCGGGGATTCCAACCCGAGGCCCGCACCTGGATCGAACCGGCAGGCGCCATCCGCCGGCGCAAAGAAACGTACAGCAGACAAGCCGCAGACGACGCTCTACCTGCTGACCCGAAGACGCGTGGCCGCAACAAGCTGTTCAGAGACTAAGCTCAGGCCCGCCGGGAGCCTATCCCGGCAGAAAGGATCCCAATGACTGACAGGACAATGATCAGCAGAACCGAGTTCGCGACGACCAAGGCCGGCCGGATCGTGGCACAACTGTTCAGCAGTGACACCCGGCTCCAGTTCCCGGTCCTGGTCCTGTTCGACCTGGCCATGCTCGCCGATGTAGACATCAATCCGCAGAGCGAGAAGGGCATCGTGGTCCATAAGCGCTTCTGGGCCTCATACACCGTTAGCGAGAAACAGACGTCACGCGGCAACCCGTACCGCGACGTCACCAGCCTGGAGCCTCTGGCCAGCACTGCACACTCTCCGGAGACAGCCAACGAGGACCTGCTCAACCTCATTCTCTGCGAACTCCGCGACATCCACGACGCCCTGGACCACCTGGCCAGCGACCGCGGCCAGAGCGTCCACGTGGACCTGCCCGACGATCCCCAGTCGCCGCCACCAGCCGCGAGCGCGCCGGTGGACGACGACGCCGATCCCTTCGCAGGCGTGGACCTCCCGGATGAGCCGCTGAATCTGCCCGAGGGCGCGGGATGCGCACCGATGGAGCCAGAGCCGCAGCCAGCCGAGCCACCCACCGCGCAGGGCCAGCGATTGAGCATGAGCCTGTTTTACCAGCTCGCCGGGCCCGCCATCGCCGCAGGGCGCCTCTCGCACAAGCAAGCGAACAACCTGGTCCAAACAGCGAACGGTGGAGGATGGATCAGCGCACTCACTGCACTCCAAGCAGCGCTGGAGACCCCGCAACCGTAACGTGGTATAATGGAATTAACGCACGCATCGGGCAGCCCGACCCGTCATCACCGGGCACAGGGAGGAATGGCAATGGACAAGTACGTTTCGGAAGAGAGAGTGCAGCAGTTGGCGAATGATGAATCACACATCTGCAAAACGTGCGGCAAGGTAATGGTCTTCCAGGGCTTGGCATACGACGGCGGACACGTCTATGCTGACTACAACTGCGGATTCGGCGGTCACAACACGTCGAGAGTGTTTGTGGCGTAAGCGCATCGGGCAGCCCGACCCGTCATCACCGGGCACAGGGAGGAATGGCAATGGACAAGACAATGGCGCATGAACTAGCGGAGGAATTCGCCGGGATTGAAAACCCAGACGCCACGATCACCGACCACGAAACGTGGTGGTTGGTGGAGTTGACGAGCGATGTGTCAGTCGTGGTGCAGGCAGATGATGGCACGTGCAGTTACGCGAGCTAGCACGACCACAGCATCTAGCATCGGGCAGCCCGTCCCGCAATCACCGGGCAGATGGAGGTAGGTTCGATGAAATACAAGGCGTTGTACGTTCAGTCTCGTGGTCGTTGGTTTGTGGGCGCTGGCGGGACCATGACCAGGAGGGAGGCGCAGGCAGAGGCTAAGCGTCTGAACGCACAAACCAGCATGGACGTGTCGTCAGGGCTGGGCATCGGGGGCATCGGCTCCGATGACTACAACATTCACAACACCGAGGCCGAGGGGCCAAGTGCCGGATACGTGCACGGGAGTGCTCCAGCAGGCGAGCAGGTCTGCCCGGCAGGTACCACGTATGGCCAAGCTGACCCGGACGGGCGATGCGCCCAGTGCGGCGCACCAGCGGATTGGAACCCGGGAGCAGGCCAAAACCTGTGCACGAAGCACTGGGACGACTATTAGCCGCAGACAGCGCGCGATGCGGGTCGCCCGGCATCCCGACCCAAGCCGGGCACAACAGGAGGAACAGCAATGAAGGCACTACGATTGACCGGCAACGAGATGGAGAAGACTTGGTCACTGCTCGGCGAGGACGCAGCGCTGTACGGCGACAACGGCGCAGATCCCGACGGCAACACCTGGCTGCCGTCCGACGAGGTCGAGCCACAGGCCGCTGCCAGGGTCGTCCAGGCCGACCTGGGCGAGGTGGTCCAGGCATCGCGTTTCGACGCCAACAACCTGCACGGTCTGGCCCGGTCGCTCGGCATCGGCGCAGCCCTGACCAAGGCAGAGCGCACCGGCGACTGGGATCCGTTCCGTACAGCCGTGGACGGCAAAGGCCTCGAGTATGCGCACTATGGCGCGTACGGTGCCGGCGACGAGGTCTGGATCATCGCCGATCCTCGACGCTAGCGCCAAGACCCCACCACGACGCGCCAGGGACCCCCAACCTGGCGCGTTATTGATCCACCAGGTGGATGACCAGCACCACGACCGCGATCACCAGCGGGATCCACCACCACTCCAACCACATCAGCCGTGGATGCACGCGCTGCAGGCGGCGCCCCCGCCAGTAGCACGCATCGCAGAGCCGATGGCCCGGGCGCCTCGGGACGAACTCAGCACCGCAGGAGGAACAACGCATCGAGCGCTCCATTTCTAGGGGAAACTTCACCAGACCGATACGCTGCTCGGGGGTTTATATGGTATCATGTAGACATCCCCAGCAGCATAGTCGGGGCAACCTGCCACAAGGAGGCAACATGGACAAGACCGTAGTATACCCCAGCCTCCAGGAAGTCCTGGATAACAGAAACGTAGTCAAAGTCAGCGGGTGGGTCTCGCCGAAGCTCAAGCGCAGGCTGGACGCGCTCACCAGGCGCACCGGCGCTCCAATGTCGTGGCTGATCCGCACTCTGCTAGAGACATGGATCGAGCAACAGCAGGACTCCTGAGGCAAAATAGGAGGGCGCCCGCGTCGTGAGCGCGAACGCCCCCCGGTGGCAGGTGCACCTTACCAATCGAGATTCTAGCCCATGGTAGTGCATCCCCGCCAGGCTCCTCGAGTAGGACTCGAACCTACAACCAACCGGTTGAGGTTCACCAACCTTCGAGCGCCAGCGGGCTATCCCACCTTGAACCGTAAACTGTCGGTTTACGGATCAAGGCCTCGGGGCCGTCAATACCTGTTGATCGGGCGTCCTACCACGCACAACCATGGGCCGTTCGCGTACGTAACGCGAACGGCCCTTTTTGTTGCCTACTACTCGCCGTTCTTTCCATTCGCCAGGTCGGCAGGACTCCAGCGGTCATACATCCCGCCGCCGCGCAAGCTGAGCGAGTACCGTTCCACCATGCGGATGTCGCTCCAGCGGCCAGCCACCTGCACCACACGGCTCGGAGCACCGGCCTGCAACGCGATCGTCGCCATCCCGCGCCGGAACGCATGCGGACACACACCCCCGATGCCGGCACGCTCTCCGCACCGGAGAACAACGATCCGCAGGCCCCGCGAGGTCAGCCGGGATCCCGGCGTCAGGCCCCCCACGCTCACGAACAATTCGCCCACAGCAGGCCCGGCCACGCGCACGGCCAGCCACGCCATCACAGCCGCTGCAGTACTATCACCGAAATAGGCGAAGCCCTGGTCCCCGCCCTTCACCAGCACGACCGCCACACGCCGCTCCACGTCGACGTCCTTCAGGAGCAGCCGGCACACCTCCGAGCAGCGCAGGCCCGTGTCGATGAGAATGTTCAGCAGCGCAAAGTCGCGCACGCCGCGAGCGCACGACCGATCGCACGCGGCGAGCATCTGACCAATCTCCTCGATATTCACCACGCGCTGCACGCGCTGGGGGACCTTCGGCACGCGCAGGGCCGACACGAGCTCGACGGTGATCACCCCCTCCTCGAACATGAAACGGAGCCACGCCCGCGCAGCCATGATCGCCGAGCGACAGGTTGCCGGCCCCCAGTGGTCCCGGTTCGCCGCTGCCCAGGAACGCAAAAGCGCGCGGTCCAGCTGCGCCAGCTCCAGAACGTCGTGCTCCTGGAGCCACGCGACCATCCGCGCGAGATGCCAGCCATAAGTACGCAGACTTTGAGAAGACAACCCAGCCGCACGCCGAGCCGTAAGAAAGTCACTTACCAGCCGCAGTAACATCGCTCCCACCTCCTCGGCAAAGCTAACGATGTCACCGCGGTACTCACCCGCAGAAGACCCGGCCGGGCCCTACACCCGGCCGGGCCACACCTGCATTGTACCGCGAAAGGAGAAAGCATGCCAACGCCCAACTGGAAACATACCGTCCACATTCTGGCCAAGGCACAGTACAACATCCCCAGGAGGGTCGTCGACGCCATCCTGAAGAAGCACAGCGTCATCGTCACCCAGGAGAACGTTGTGCTGACCATGGCACTGCTACGCCGCTACCGCGATCCCGAGACCGACAAGAGGCGGTGAGTGCGGATGAGTACATCCGACCACCGCACGGAGGCACTAACATGCTCGAAATCTACGACCGCACAGAATGCAAGTTCATCCCCATCACGCCGGCAACCGAGCCAGAATACCGCGCTATCATGGACTGCTGGAAGGAAGACGGCGGACCAGCAGGTCCGGGCGGAGATCCCCGCACGCTGCCCGAGTTTCTCGCCTGCTTTTGTGACGTCGCAACAGGGCGCATCGATGAGACAGTCACGGCCACTGATGCGAACTGGGCCGGACTGACCCTCCAGTACATGGACCTCGGCCAGGCCAGGCCATGAGCTCCAACCTCCTAGACGAGCCGCCCATGCTGATCCTGCCCAGCCTGGCCATAGCCATCGGGCTGGATGACGCACTCTTTCTACAGCAGTGCTGGTTCTGGTGCGAACACTACCGCCGACAGCGAGACCTGCGCCACTACCACAATGGCCAATGGTGGATCTGGAACACGCTCAAATCATGGCAAATCCAGATGCCCTGGTGGAGCACCAGGACCATCAAACGCATCATCGCCCGCCTGCGCGCGCGCGACCTGCTCCTCGTCGCCAACTACAACCTCTACCAGTACGATCAGACCAACTGGTACACCGTGGTCAAGGCCCGCGCCGACGCCCTCACAGCCCCCCCATGGGGCCAAAATGGCCCCATGGAGCAGGCCAAGTTGGCCCCATCGATGGGGACAGAGTGGCCCAATGGAGAGGGCCAAAATGGCCCCATGTTACCAGAGACTAACCCAGAGACTACGCAGAAATGGGTTGAGTGTCTCGGCGAGCTCCAGATGCAAATGACCAGGACCGCGTTCGACACCTGGCTGGCCGGCATCGCCATGGTCATGGAGGGAAACATCGCCACCATCCACTGCCGCGACACCTACGGCAGCGAGTGGCTCAGACATCGACTGGACCCCATGGTCCTGCGCACGGTGCGCGGGATCTTCAAGAACCCACTGCTCGAGATCGTCTATCTGCCTTAGGAGGCCACTAGCGCCAGCCAATGAAAAAGCACACGAGCCACAGACCAGGAGGAAATGAGCTGACAGAGCGGGACACACTCTGCCTCGAATGCCCACTGCCAGAGTGCGACCTGGCAGATGTCCGGTGCCCCTACTGGCGGGGTGTAGCGCTCCATCGCAGGCAAGTGTCTGCCTACTGGTCGCCACGACTGGCGCATGATGTGCGTCTCGTCACAGAAACGGCCCCAGAATCTTGACGAAACGCACAGAACGCGGTACAATACTAACAGGAGGACGCACAGATGTTCTACCGCACGCTCTTCCACCTGGCACGCTGGCTGACCCTTCGGGCTGAGGCCCCTCAGGGCGAAGCCCTGGAGGCAAACAATGCAAAGATGCACGGCAACCACCGCCAAAGGGATCCCCTGCAAAGCCTGGGCCCAAGCCCACACCGACCCGCCCAGGTGCGCAGCTCACGCAAGCGGATCAAGGGCCGGCGCACCACAGGGTAACACCAACGCCACCAGGCACGGCGCCTACTCTGCCCCAGACCTGCCGACCATCACCGCTCAGCTCGCGCGCCGCCTGGACCAGCTCGCCGCCTACATCGACGGCCACCTGGACGACCTGGAGCCCGCCGACTATGCGCGACTCGGGACCCTGCAGGGTCAACTGGTGTCCCGCCTGGCGCACCTGCTCAAAGGCCAAGACGCCGGAAACGTCAATCCGGCACTGGCCACGGCCATCAGTGAGGCGCTTGACCTGGTAGGGGCGGAGATCGGTGTTGAACTGTGACCTCACCGCTCACACTGGCCATCAAAGCCTGGCTGAGCGACATGCACACGTTCAGCCAGGTCGTTACCAAGAAGCCGCTGCGCAAGTACCAACTCGAGCCAGCGCGAGCCATCCTGGCTAGCATTCTCGAGGGAAAGGGGCTGACTTTCGCCGTGATGATGTCAAGGCAAGCAGGCAAAAACGAGCTCAGTGGTCAACTCGAGGCCTACCTGCTGAACCTTTTTCAGCGCAAAGGCGGGCAGATCGTCAAGGCGTCCCCCACATTCAAGCCGCAAACGATCAACTCGATCTTGCGCCTGCTGGACCGCCTCAACAACCCGTGGAACGCGGGCCAGTACCACAGGCGCGAGGGGTACATCATCGAGCTCGGCAGGGCCAGGGCCATGTTCTTTTCGGCTGACCCCTCCTCCAACGTCGTCGGCGCCACCGCCGACCTGCTCCTCGAGGCAGATGAGGCCCAAGACATCGACCAGGCCAAGTGGGACAAGGACTTTACACCCATGGCTGCCTCGACCAACGCGACGCGCGTTTTCTGGGGCACGGCCTGGACCAGCCAGACCATGCTCAACCAGGTGATCCTCGCCCTGGGCCGGCTGCAAGCTGCGGACGGCCAGCGCAGGGTGTTTACCTACGACGCCGACGCCGTGGGCGCTGAGGTCCCGCAGTACGGAACGTTCGTACACGACCAGGTCGAGCGCCTCGGCCGAGAGCATCCCCTCATCAAAACGCAGTACTATCTGGAGACCATCGACGCGCAGGGCGGCCTGTTCAGCCCGGCCAGGTGCGCCATGGTCCACGGTGATCACCAGCGCCAGCGGGTGCCCGAAGCCGGCCACCGCTACGCCTTCCTGATCGACGTTGCCGGCGAGACGGAGACGCCAGGGGATCCCCTCGCCCGCCAGACATCCGAGAATCGCAAGCAGGACGCTACCGCCCTCACGATCGTGGACATCGAGCCGCGCCCCGGGCTGCTGCCCGTCTACCGCACAATCGACCGTGCGCGCTGGATGGGGGCCCGACACTCCACGCTGCACGAGACCATCGTCGGCCTGGCCACGACCTGGCATCCCATCTGGATCATCATCGACGCCACCGGCATCGGGGCGGGCCTGGCATCGTTCCTGGTCCGCAGCCTCGGGGAAAAGGTCATCCCGGTCGTGTTCTCGCAGAAGGTCAAGTCCGACCTCGGATGGAACTTTGTCGGCGTCATCGAGACCGGGCGCTATCGCGAGTACGTGCCCGACCAGGCCAGCGAGACGGCCCAGTTTTGGTATGAGCTCGAGCACTGTCAGTACGAGTGCAGCGCGGGCCCGGGCCAGGCCATGAAGTGGGGCGTCTGGGAGCCGGTTGCCTATGACGGCATCATCTCCCACGGCCACGACGACATGCTCATCAGCGCAGCGCTCTGCACAATCATCGACGCACAGGGGTGGACCGGGACAGGCACCAGCGACGTGGTCCAAGTCCCTGACCCGCTGGACGCCATCGACGCGGCCAGGTGGAGGTAACATGGCAAACCCCAACCCGGTGAACAACCGAGCATTCACCCGCCGCGACCGACACTGTTCGCATTGCCGCCGCTGCCACATCCCAATCGAGCCGCCACAACAATACTGCGACCGCTGCCTGCACCATCCCATCCCGCAGCCCAGCACGGAGCAGCGCCTGGCACTCATCCGTCAGGTCCGCGACAACACCAGGAGGCCAGCATGACCCAAGAACCTACGTCCCTGCCCTGCATACCCGGTTACGTCCACTGCCCGGCCTGCGACCTGGCCATCGAGGTACACGCCTATGCATACCGAGCCATCTGCCCGGAGTGTCGCACGCTCTTCGATCTCGTTGCCGTCCCGCTGGAGGAGGGATCGGGCGGCGGCAATAAACAGGAAATAAAAGGGGAGCCGCCGCCCGGGCATGGGGCGGGCGGAAAAAGCTCGGCAGCACAGAACGCTGCCGCGCCCGCCCCAGGGGATGAGGAGGGCGCGCGGATAAACTCGGCGCGAGTACGCGCCGCGCGCGCCCCGGATGACGGCCCGGGCTCCACCTTTGTTCCCGAAACTTTTTCCCAGGGAGGATCTGCATGAGCATGCACCTTCCCTCCCAACAGCAGCAGTACCTCGATCCTAATTCCCAAAACCCCATACCCCTCCAACAGATTTTCTCGGCGGAGGATCCAAGATGGTGTTAGGAGTGGCGACCGTGTACACTCTCGCACTTCAGCCGTTGTACTGTGGAGGGATCTTCTCCACACACAACACACCCTGGCTTGCTGTGGATGTGAGCCAGTACACCACTCACTCCATCCACTGTGGAGACACCATGCTACTCACAACCCCGCACGGATCGCTCATTGCACAGGCGCTAGATGCAGGTTACCTGCACAACTACCACGTCGACCAGTGGGGCAGTCGCCCTATCATCGCAGATGTACCCAGTCACCTATCCCCATTCCCTGGCCTATCCTGCCCTGCTACCCTGGTTAATCTCTCAGCTCTTGAGAGGAGGACATCCAATGCCATCCGTCCCTGACCACAACACCTGCGGAGAATGCAATTACGCCAAAAGCCGGAACAAGAAACGCGACACGGGCACCACAGGGATCGCTATGCGGTGCACCCTGTCCGGACAACCTACTGCCCCAACCCGTGCAGCTTGCACCCTGGCCAAACCCAAGGCACACAGGATCCAATGACCACACTCAGAGACCGCTTCCAGGCGTTCCTACACCCACCCACCAAGCCAGCTGCCACAGCAGCCGTCACCGTCCACGTGGACGACTCACCCGGATGGGGATCCCATCAGCCTGGCCCACTCGACCGCTCCTGGAGCGAGCGCCGGGTAGACCTGGACGAGGCACTCGAGGCCTGGCAGCGCAACTTCCTGATCCGTCGTGTTGTCACCCTCGTCAGATCGTATGTCGTTGGCAACGGCATCTCGATCTCCAGCACCAACCCCCAAGTCGACGCCTGGATCCGCACCTGGTGGACGCATACCCAGAATCACATGGATACGCGCCTCGGCCCATGGTGCGATGAGCTAACCCGCTCCGGCGAAGTGTTCGTCACCCTGCACACCAACCGGCTGGACGGCATCTCCTACGTGCGCCTGATCCCCGCCTCCTGCATCCAGGCCATCGAGACCGCAGACAACGACTATGAGATCGAGACCCGCTATGGCGAGCTACCCGCCACCGCGACGCAGCTCACCTGGTGGAACGGGCCGGGACACCGCAACGCCTTCAAGCTCACACGCGGAGGTGCTCTGCCTCCCGTCATGCTCCACTATGCCGTGAATCGCCCCGTAGGAGCCACGCGGGGCGAAGCAGACTTGAACCCCGTCCTGCCGTGGGCACTGCGCTACCAGGAATGGCTCAAGGACCGGGTGCGACTCAACCGCATCCGGACGAGACAAGGTATCATGGACCTGAAGATAGCCGACGACACCATCGTGGAGCAGAAGCGCCAGCAGTTGCGCACTCAGGACCCCCTCGATGCCGGCATCTACGTGCATGGCCCAGGCGAAGAGGTCAAGATGCACAACCTGGAGGTCAATGCCGACGAGGCCGGCGCGGACGGGCAGATCCTCCGCCTGGCTGTGGCCACCGGCACAAACGTAGCTCTCCACTATATGGGAGAAGGCGAGGCAGTAAACTACTCGACCGCTAAAGAGATGGGCGAGCCAACTTCCCGCTTCTTCACCGAGCGCCAGACTGCACTCTGTGGCCAACTCATCGACCTGGCTAGCTCAGCATATCGCCGAGCGGCAGCACTCCGTCACGTTGACCCCTACCAGGACCTTGAGCTTGTCGCAAACGTCACCGAGGTCGCGCGCGCAGATAACGTCTCTCTGGCCAGCGCGGCGAACCAAATCGCCCAGGCCGTCAACTACCTGGCCATCCAGGGGTGGATCGACAAGAAGACGGCCCTGCAGCTTACCATGAAATTCGCCGGCGAGGCCCTCACCGATGAGCAACTCACCGCCATCATCGCCAACCTGCCGCCGCCGGCACCACCGGGTGTACCCTCTCCCGATACGTCCACACAGGAGGCAACACAATGAATCCCATCCGCCTGCTACTCCGCAGCCGCAAGTTCTGGGTCCTGATCCTTGACGTCCTTGTATCCACCATCATCTTCATCGCCAGCAGGTACACCAGCATCAGCGTGCAAACCGACGTCAAGTTCTTCATAGGCGCCCTGCAGCCCGTCTTCCTCTTTGTCATCTCCGCCATCGCCTACGAGGACGGGGCCACCAAGCGCGCAGCGCCCTACCTGCTCGCACACATAGCAGATGAGCCTGCCAAAGAGAAACGATAATGCCCAACACCCCACTCATGGAATATGACGATGGCCTCAACGGATGTCGCGGTTTCACGAACGCCATTCTTTACAGCGTTGCTATCGCCGTCGCTATCGGCGTCATCCTACTGATCACCAAGCTGCTCACCGGAGGCACACCATGACCGAGACAAGAGAGGCCTACATCACCGCCACACCCACACGAGCACCGGGCATCATACTACTCGCAGGCGTCGAACCCTACGAGGAAACCTCACCGCAGACCGACCACCGCCGCGAGTATGATTGTGTCTTCATTCAGGCCGGCCCGGTGATGCGAGCAGACAACCAGCCATCCAGATGGTCGATCCCGCCCCAGGTGCTAGAAGCAGCCACGCCCCTATTCGAGAGCATCGCCTGCTACCTGGACCACCCCGACGAGTTCGGCCTGTTCGGCGAGCGACAGTCACCAAAGGTCCGCAACCTGGTAGGCGTCACGCACTCCGTGTATTACGATCCGGTTCTCCAAGCGATCTGTGGCACCATCCGCCTCTATGACACCGAACCGGGCAGCCCGGCTGTCTTTGTCCGCACCGTCATCGACCAGGTCCTAGCTGACAAAGCAGCAGGTCGCGAGACCCCACCCATCGGCCTGTCCGCCGTGTTCTACCACACACTCAGCGAGGAAGAGGAAGGCGGGACTATCAGCACACAAGCGATCCACCACGTTGAGAGCGTGGATTTTGTCTATAGCCCGGGCGCTCGCGGCTACGTCCGCGCAGCGCTGACCCCCCAGCCGGCAACCCCGGCAGAAAGGACTCCAATGGACGAGAACGGAACCCTCCAACCGCCGCAGGTGCCGGAGAATGTACCCACTCTCGATCTTAGCAGTCTCCAGCAAGAGATGGCCACCATGCGGACCCAGATTGCTACCGCAACCTCCACCGTCGCCGCACTCTCCGCCCAGATGGCAGAGCGCGAGCAAGCCCAGACCATCCAGGGCATGGGCACGCCGCCACGCGCTGCGCTCCACTTGGGGCGCACCGGCATCGAGCAGGTCCAGACCGCAGTCGAGGCCATGCTGGCCGGCGTACGGCCGGCAGACGGCATCCAGCCGTTGACCGGGCTGCGAGAGTTGTACCACATCCTGTCCGGGGACTATGAGATGAGCGGTGTCTTCCAGCGCGATCGCGTCTACCTGGCCAACGTCACCGCCAGCACCATGGCGCAGATGGTGGCCAACGTCCTCAACAAGCGGGTGATGATCGAGTTTGCGCAATACCCGCAATGGTGGACCCCCATTGTCACCATGGAAGACTTCAACAGTCTCCAGCAGATCCGCTGGATCACCCTGGGCGGAGTAGGCGAGCTGCCAACCGTCGCCGAAGGCGCGGCCTACACCGAGCTTACCTGGAACGACATCGCGCAGCGCGATACGTTCGTCAAGAAAGGCGGGTACTTGGGCCTCACCATCGAGGCCATCGACAAAGACGATACCCGCCGCCTGGCAGCCGCCCCTCGCGCACTCGCGCAGGCCGCATGGCTCACCCTGTCCAAGGCCATCTCCAACATCTTTACCCAAAGCTCGGGCGTCGGCCCCGACATCTACTACAACGACTCCAGCACCCGCGCCCTGTTCCACAGCTCCAACAGCAACCTGGGCACCACGGCCCTGTCCTGGACCACCTGGCAGGCCGTCCGCATCGCCATGAGATCGCAAGCAGAGACCAACTCCAGCGAGCCACTGGGCGCGTTGACTGCCCCGCGTTATCTCCTGGTCCCCAACGAGCTCGAGATGACCGCCCTGCAGATCCTCGGCACCGAGGGCATACCGGGATCCGCCGACTACGGCGACAACCCGGAAGCAGCCGGAGACGCACACGATGCCCGCATGCGCGCTGCGCGCGAGCGCGTGATCGTGATCGACATGTGGACCAACGCCAACAACTGGGCAGCCGTCGCCGACCCGCGCCTGTGGCCGAGCATCGGGCTCGGTTTCCGTTACGGCAGGCAGCCCGAGGTCTTCAGCGTAGCCGACCCCACTGCCGGCCTGATGTTCTCCAACGACACCATGCCGGTCAAGGTCCGCTTCTTCTACGCCACAGGCCCCGTCGACTGGAGGGGCCTGTACAAGAGCAACATCTAACCCCCGGGTTGGTGCCCCAAGGGCACCCCTGGCCCGATTGCCGGGGCCCTGTCGCCCGCCACCGACAGGGGCCCCGGCCCTACCTGCCCGCGACCCTGCAGGCGGGAACCGTAGAGACGGCCCCGGTGGGGCGTCTCAGAAAGGACCTGGCATGGAGAACATCTTTACCATTCTCTGCCACATCACGGGCACGCTGGGCGCAGACCATACCTTCCGATGGATCGCGCCTTTCGATTGCACACTCGTCCACGTTTCGGCCAACAACTCGACCGCCTATGCCGGTCTGCTCGAAATCGGAGACTCGGCAGACAAAGACGAGTATCTGACAAGCTCGGCATTTGGCACCAGCGGCACACCCGCCGAGTACGACGGAAATGACTTTGTTGACACGGCCGGCCTGACTTGGACAAACTACTACCCGCGCATCGTTGACGGCACCATCGTCGTAGTCTCCATTGCCGACCACCTTAGCCACATGGCAGCCGCCTCCGTCATGCTCACGTTCGCCAAGGGGTAGACACGCGCCCCAGAAAGGATAACCCGCACCATGGAAAACGTCTTCACCATCATGTGCTACGTTCAAGGCACCCTGGCCGCTAACCATACCTTCCGGTGGACAGCGCCTTTCGATTGCACACTGCTCCACGTTTCAGCCAACAACTCGACCGCCAACGCCGGGACGCTGATCGTCGGAGACACCGACGACACCGACGAGTATCTGACCAGCTCAGCATTTGGCGTCAGCGACGTACCCGCCGAGTACGACGGCGACGACTTTGTTGACACGGCCGGCAACACGCACACCAGATACTATCCCCGGATCGCCGATGGAACCGTCGTCGTCGTGACCACCACCGACCACGGCAGCCACATGGCCGCAGCCGCTGTCGTGCTCACGTTCGCCAAGGGATGAAGCCGAGTACGGCTTTGAAAACTCACGGGGTTCCTCCCCCCCCGTGCACTGACTAGGGGAGACGGACTCGCCACCCGCCTCCTCAGCATCCCACGCCCTTTTAGGGCTAGCATAGGGGCGGAAACGAGCAGGCCAAGCGAATGCCTGTACGCCCGCCCCGCATAGAAAGGACCTACAATGACCGACGAAAAGACTCGCAAGTGGCTCGCCTGGGCCATCGTCATCATGCTGATAGTCATCTCCACCATGTTCGGGGTCAAGTTCCCGGCCATCCCCGCGCCGCCCCTCGAGCCCCTCGGGTACACGCACTTCTCCGGCCTGGTCGTGACCGCACCGACCACAGTGGCCACTGCCACACCGGGAGCCGTCATCAACTCGCTAGGACTTGGCGTCATCCTGGAGATCCAGGACGCATCGACGCCGGTCGTAGCCGTGAACAACGGCGGCAACCTGGTCGGACAGAAACTGGTGTACGGAGCATGCACCTACTCCGAGACCTCCACCGCTGCGCAGACCCTGACGCCGGCCACAAACTGCTACATCCTCAGCCCGGCCAACGCGATTACACTGACTCTGGGAACAACCGGCATGGTCACCGGCACGATGCTCACCATAGCCAACTTGACCACCAACATCGTCCTGATCGCAGATACCGCACTCCGCAGCCACGATGGCGCACAGCTCAGCCTTGCACAGTACGATGTCGCTGAGCTCATCTACACAGGCGCGGAGTGGTGGCAGTTGATCGAGCTGCCTGATAGCTAAGCAACCCTGCGCGACCCGGGTGCGCATAACGTGAGCGAGGGGGCCAGTCCGGGCCCTGGCCCCCAGTTTTTCCAACGGTGGGGGAGTAGAAAGGAAGAGTAGGGGAGTGCTCAAGACCTGGGCCTTCTGCTGTCACACATTCCGCGAATCCGTCCGCAAAGCCGCCGGATGCGAGCCGCTCTTGTCGCCACCGATCACCGTGGAGACCTTCTGCCCCACGTGGATGGTTGGCCACAGCTTTCTGTACTTCAAGTTGCACGGGTTGCCAGAACAACCGTTCTGGTATGGAGATCGCTGGACAACCGCACTCAGCGCCGAGCAGATCCGCACCGTGTCCCTGCCAGGATCCACCCTGTTCGTCGCCAACTGCTTCATGTCACCGGGATCCCCGATGCTAAACGCTCTCCTGGCCACCGGCCCCGCCGCAGTCATCGGCGGAGACGGCCAAAACTACGCGCGGGCCAACACCATCGACGGGGCAGACGCACTCGGCATGTTCATCCGTATCTGGCTGGAGAGAGGGTTCACACCCCGCAACTCCTTCCGCTTTGCCAAGAAGCTGCTACGGTTTATATCCACCGCGCGCCCGGCGATCGCCGACGCGCTGCGCTTCGAGCTCTTTCAAGGAGGACATAATGGCGATCACTCCGGTGTACACACCGACCCTGATCAACCCGCACCTTGACGAGACTACCTACAACTACGAGAACATCCCAGAGCTCACTTGCCCCAAGGGCTGGATCCCGTTCTGGAGGAACGGCACGCCCACCGAGATCGCAGACGGCTACTGGAAGCGCCCCGAATTCAAGCCCGAACCCCTCCGCCTGCACGGCGGCAAGCAAGGCGAAAAGTGGTTTTCGACCTACGCCACGCACGACGCCGGCCTGCTCCAAGTCGTACCCTGCACCAAAGGCGCACACCTGACCCTCTCCGCCTGGGGCCAGTTCTGGTCCGAGAACGACGACAAGTCGGGCGGCAGCTACGCCCTGACCATCGGCATCGACCCATGGGGAGCCACCGATCCCTTTGCCAAGACGGTCATCTGGGCCCCGTGGATCGGCCAGGATGTGACGCCCAACTGGCGCAAGGGAGATACCTGGCTCGAGCTGGTCGCGAACGCCGACGCCCTGGCCGACAAGATCACCGTGTATCTGCGAGGCACCTGCAAGTGGCGCGCCAGGCACAACGACGCCTACTTTGACGACGTGAACCTGACGGCGGATCCAGTCCCCACGCCCACGCCGACGCCAACGCCCAATGATGACTGGCTCAAGATCCTCGACACGCGCCTGATCGCCATCGAGGACATCGTCGCAAAGATCAACCGAGATGTCTCCGCCATCCGAGGACATTTTGCATAACCTCCCTCGGGGAGGGGCCCCCCCCGCTCGCGCGGGAGGGCGAAAGGACCACCATGACCCGACTCACTCTAGCCGACACACTGGTCATACCCGACGCACAAGACGCCGTAGCCGTCCCGGTACTCTACAACGCCAGCTCCTACGACCGGCAGCGGGCCAACACCGAGGTCACCGCACTAGCCAGCGCAGCGCGCACGGCGACGGTCAACAGCGCCGACCTGACCAACTACAACGCCCGAGGCGTCCTCGTCACCCTGAACGTCAGCGCCGTCACAGCCACACCCGCACTGACGCTCAGCATCGAGGCCAAGATGGGGGCGGTGTACGAGGCGTTGTTGACCGCCACCACAGCCGTCACCGCCACGGGGATCCACTCGTACCTGGTGTATCCAGGCGTAGGCGCAGCATCGGGTGACGTCGTCCAGGTCGCCGGGTTCCCGTTGCCGCGCACCTGGCGCGTCACCGTCACACACGGCGACACCGACAGCGCGACGTACACCGTCAGCGCATCGTTGATCCTCTAATGTCGCTCATCCTGGTCGCCGGGTTCTGGATGCTGTCGATCACCATCAACCCGCGCCTGAGCTGGTTCACGCTCATGACGCCGTGGCAGGTCGCCGCCTGGTGCGGAATGCTGGCCCTGGCCATCTGCCACGACTCCCTGCTACTCGCCGCACTCATCAAGTACCTGTTCTTCGAGAAGGAGACCTGACATGTGGCATCTCGACTCTATCACTGTTCACCTGGTCAACGACAAGGAACAAGCCGAATCGCTGACCTGGGGATACGACGGCAAGAAGGATCCCGCCGACTTTGCACAGATGATCCTCATAGAGATCATCGCGCTCCTGGCCAACCGCAACCCACGAGGACCAGTGCAGGACGTACCCGTCCTCGGTCCTACACCCGAGCCGGTTTACCTGCCGGCAATCCCGCGCGCGGCGACGAACAGACCCGCGCGCTCTCACGCCAAAGGAAAGAAGAACTAACATGGCCATCAGTTGGTTCATCGTCCCCTACAAGCGCCGGATTCCCGCAAAGAGGCCCACCCGGTACGTCGCCATAGATGACCAGACCCCCCAGATCTACGGAGAAGGCGGAGCCTGGTCCGAGAGCGAGGTACTAGGCAATCGCGCCGTCGTCAAGGTACGCGCCAGTGACGAGACACTCGCGACCCTGGCCACGCTCTACACACGGCTGCCACTGACTGTTCTCACCGATCGCCTCTCCACCCTCAGCGCCAACGCACGCGGGGCGATCGTCAATCACATCCTGGACATGGGCTACACCACTGACGAGATGCGCACCACTCTAGGACCCGACATCTCCACGTCCACCCTGGGCCAGGTCCTCCAGTTCGCCGCCAGCCGCCGCTTGCGCACCAGCTACGACAAGGAAACAGATACCATCACCTGCGACGGGCCACCTGTCACCTGTCGCCGCATCGCCGACGTGGACAAGGACATCCAGGAGAAATCGTGACCTGCCTCCCCCCGTTCACGGGGGGATAAGAGAGGGGGTCCATGGCCTTCCCGACCACCAGCGTACTTGACGCCTTCAACCGTACTAACGGAGACCTCGGGGCTGGCTGGACCAGCCCCATCTACCCAGGTGCCGATGATTTTTCCATTGTCTCCAACGTCGCAGTCCCCGACTCGTCGGTTTCCCCGGTTTTTGCCGACGATTATTGGAACGCGAGCACCTTCGGGCCAAACTCCGAGGCGTACGCGGATATGCCCACCCTGCCACAA
>Ga0315294_10002923_pt1 | contig 18565 bp, 18 predicted proteins | sample YL17G13_40_MG_FD_203626 | JGI IMG/M metagenome (GOLD analysis project Ga0315294, IMG submission 203626) | Sediment microbial communities from Yellowstone Lake, YNP, Wyoming, USA - YL17G13_40 | ecosystem: Environmental > Aquatic > Freshwater > Lake > Sediment | place: USA: Wyoming | collected...
TGCGGATTGGGGATTGGGGATTGGGGATTGGGGATTGGGGATTGGGGATTGGGGATTGGGGATTGAGGATTGGGGATTGGGGATTGGGGATTGGGGATTGGGGATTGAGGATTGGGGATTGAGGATTGGGGATTGAGGATTGGGGATTGGGGATTGAGGATTGGGGATTGGGGATTGGGGATTGGGGATTGAGGATTGGGGATTGGGGATTGGGGATTGAGGCGGCCGAAGAGTCCCGTTGGGGGCAACTCTTTAATTGTCTTGAATCCAGGCCAGGAAAAACCTAAACTCGCTGCACGTGGCCGCCCAGACGAAGCATCCCAACGCAGAAAGGGAAGGCGCGCGGAATGAAGGGTTACGTTCAGGTCTATACGGGAAACGGCAAGGGTAAGACGACGGCGGCTCTGGGGCTGGCGCTTCGGGCGGCGGGGGCGGGCCTTCGCGTCCTGATCGTTCAGTTCGCCAAGAAAGGCCCCTACAGCGAGCATCTCGCGCTGGAGCGCTTTGCCGACCTCATTACCGTCCGCACGGCCGGCACGGGGGCGTTTCTGAAGAAGGAACCGGACGAGGTGGAGATCCGCGCGGCCCGGCAGGGATTCGAAGAAGCGCGGCGGGACACGCTCTCCGGCGGGTACGACCTCGTGATTCTGGACGAGATCCACGTGGCGACACATCACGGCCTGATTGCCGTGGAAGACTTGCTGGATCTGATCGCTGCAAGGCCTGCCGGCGTGGAACTCGTGTTGACGGGCCGCCATGCCGATCCCCGCGTCGTGGAGAAAGCGGACCTGGTGACCGAAATGCGCGAGGTGAAGCACTATTACGAGAAAGGTGTTCAGGCCCGCGAGGGGATCGAGAAATAAGGATGAAGGATGAAGGATGAAGGAAGGAGGAAGGATGACTGACGAATAACGAATGACGAATAACGAATGATGAATGATGAATGACGAATGAGGGGGGCGCCTTGGAAGAACACGATCTTCCTGAACCTCACCCCTCAGTTCTATCTTCTCAGTCCTCAGCACTCAGTCCTATCTTCTCAGTCCTCAGCACTCAGCACTCAGCACTGAGGGTCTTGCGATATGGGTTCCTTGGCCGGTTCTATCAGAGCGTGGGATGGACGGACACGGACAAGCACGGACGAACACGGACGGAATGGTGAGGGAGTATGCCATTTCGCAAGACCCTCCTCAGGACTCAGCACTCCTTGTTAATGGGATTGCGTTTCTGAGGGGATTTGGCGTACAATAAGGATGTTTGGGGACAGTCGAGCCACTCTGAAGCGCGGTTCCCCTGGCATTCCCGAGCATACGGAGACGGAATGAAACCGGCCGTGCTCACATACACCCTCTGCATGCCGATCGAGCTGACCCGTCTTTGCTCGAACGCGTGCGATTTTTGCCCCTATCCTTTCACGGCCCACGAGCCGCTTCTGCCCCTGTCGAAGGTGAAGAGAGCCATCGGGCGCGCCCGGCGTCTCGGCGCTTGCCTGATTGATTTCGTCTCCGGCGAGGTCCCCCAGGCCTACCCCGAGCTGCTTCACACGCTATCCTATTACCACTGCCGCAGTTTCCTGGAATACCTGGCGCTGGCCGCGGCGCCGGCCCATCGTCCCCCCGATGGAGCGCTGGTGATACCGGTGCGCCTGGACGTTGGAACGCTCAAGTTCCACGAGTGGCGGCTCATGCGCAAGCACTTCCCGAGCGTCCGCCTCTTGCTCACTTCCCTAGACGCCGGAGTGATGCTGGACGGCGCGCTGCGGAACTCGCCTACCCAGCACTACGAGGACCGTCTCCAGTCCATCGTCGAGGCGGGGGACGCGGGGATGCCGCTCACCAGCGGAACGATGATCGGCATCGGCGAGACCTCCGCCAGCCGCGAGAAGGCCATCAAGGTCATCGCCGCCATCGCCCGCAAGTTCGGACACATCCAGGCCTTCCAGATCCAGGCCTTCCGTCCGCACCCGGCCACTCCGATGGGAACGCATCCCCCCGCTTCGCTGTCTGAGCTTCTGGAGACGGTGGGCATGGCGCGCCGGTTCCTGCCTCCGTCGGTCCGGGTACAGGTCAACGCGCTGGATTGGCGCGAGCATCTCGGGAGGATCGTCGGGGCGGGCGCCACCGACCTGGGAGACCTCAACATCCAGCTCCTCACCCGGGGCAAACAGATCCTCGATATGGAGCTGGCCCTCCTCTTCGAACCTCTGGAGAAGGCGGGTTATCCGCTGCGGTGCCGCAGACCGCGCTTGCTCCTGGCGGGCGCGGCGGCCCGGACCTCCAAGACCGCCGCGTAGGCTTGATGAACCACGGATGCACGCCGATAGACACAGATGGGCATCAATCCGCGTCCATTGGTGTGCATCGGTAGTTTTATGACCGCTTCCTGAAGGGCAATCAAGTTCCCTTCCCTTTCGCACGGTCTTCTGTTGCCCGCAGGCGCCCGGGGGTCTAAGATGCCTTCTGGTATGCTGAGAGGATCGGGATCGGAACTCAAGCCCAATCGGATCGAACGGAAGGAGAGAACGCCCATGAGAGCGAAAGCGGTTCTTCTGCTTGCGGGGCTGTGCTTTGCCCTGTGGAGTTACGCATCCGCCGCACCCATTGAGAGAGAACTGGGCAGGGGCGTGAAACTCGAAGCGGCGGGGAAGCCCATTGAGGTTGAGGTGGGCCATCTGGTGCCGTGGGCGGCGGACTGGAACGGCAATGGCAAGAAGGATCTGCTTGTCGGCCAGTTTGTGGGAGGCAGGATCGCCCTGTACCTGAACGAGGGCACGGACGCGGCGCCGAAATTCGGGAAGTCCGTGTTCATGCAGGCGGGAGGCAAGGAAATCAGCCTCCCGGCTGGGTGATGCATCGGCGCATATCCACAGGTTGTGGATTGGAACGAAGACGGGAAACTCGATCTGATTTCGGGCGACAGAAGAGGGCAGGTTTCGCTGTTTGTCAATGTTGGGACAAGGACGGAACCGAAACTCGCGGAAGGGGTGCGCGTCGAGGCGGCCGGCAAACCGATCGAGGGCGCGCAGAAGACCTACAAGCAGGTGGACTGGACATATGTAGTGGACAAAGTCACCGGCGGCAACCATAAGCTCGCGGACGTCTACTCGAAGATTCATTTCGCGGACTGGGACGGGGACGGGCTGAAGGATCTGCTCATCGGGCAGAGCAGCGACATCCTTCTATACAAGAACGTGGGTGCGAAAGCGGCCCCCAAGTTTGCGGATCCCGTGGCCCTGGCCATTCCGGGCAAGGACAAGCCGGTGGGTTGGGGTCCTCCGGGTAAGGACAAGCCGGAGCGTTGGGGTCCTTATGTGTATGACTGGGACGCCGACGGAACGCAGGACCTGTTGGTCGGCACAGAAGACGGCAAAGTCATCTTCTACCGCAATAAGGGGACAAAGACGAATCCCGAGCTGGCGGTGGGGAAGGCGCTGGATCCCCAGGGTATCCCGCCCGATGAGAAGGGGTACCGCTGGCGCATCGCCATCACCGACTGGAACAATGACGGCAAGCCGGACCTTCTGATGGGCAATTTCTACTCCGGCAGAGGACAGAAGGCGGGAGGGAACGTCTGGCTGTTCCTGGGCAAGTGACCTTGCGTGCTTCCTGGGGAGGGCTCTGTTCCTCCATTTGATCCCGAGGGGGACAGGAGCGGCAATCCGCGGAATCTCGGCTGGACGGGAAAGGGTGCGATATGCCCAGGGAAAGAGCGCCCGGCTTCACCTTGATCGAGCTTCTTATCGTGGTGGCGATCATCGCGATTCTGGCGGCGATCGCCGTGCCGAATTTCCTGGAAGCGCAGACCCGCTCCAAGGTCTCGCGGGTAAAGGCGGATCTGCGCACGATCGCCCTGGGATTGCAGGCGTATGCCGTGGATTACAACAACTACCCTCCGTTCCCCTTCGAGCGACGCCTCGAATTCGCCACGCAACTCACCACGCCCAGTCCCTATCTCTCGAGCGTTGCCATTGCGGACCCTTTTTTGCCTAACAAGAACAGCCATCCCTATCCGGAGGTGCATGAATCGAAGTGGGAGGTGTCCTACGTTTGCTGCACGTATGGGGATGGCAACTCATGGGACACTTATTACCACCCGGGATTCAAGGGGAAACGAAAAGGCATGGTGGTCATCAGCTATGGTCCCGACCGGTACTACACCTACGGCACGCACTATCCCTATTTCTATGAGAACCCCACTGAAATCGGATGGGGGGACCATGCGCCTGATTGGGTAGGGGTGCGCCCGCCGGTTTATATCGCCTTTGTGTATGATCCGACAAACGGGACCAAGAGCGGCGGCGACATCGGCAGATGCGTGGGGGATTTCCACTGCGCGGAAACGTTTGGGGGGTGATCCACCGGCAGGCGGCGCAAGAGGAAGGCGTGTCCTTCTTCCAAAAGGACCTAAAGGACCCAAAGGACCTAAAGGACCCAAAGGACCTAAAGGACCTAAAGGACCCAAAGGACCTAAAGGACCTAAAGGACCCAAAGGACCTAAAGGACCAAAAGGACCAAAAGGACCCAAAGGACCCAAAGGACCTAAAGGACCTAAAGGACCCAAAGGACGTCAAGGACTTCAGGAACCATCGGGTCCTTGCGGTCTTTGAGGTCCTCCCTGAGGTTTTTTGAGTCCTTAAGGTCCCTTGAGTCCCTGTGATCTTTTGAGTCCTTGATGTCCCTGATGTCCTTTGAGTCCTTTAGGTCCTTTGAGTCCTTGATGTCCTTGATGTCCTTGAAGATAAGGCCCGCCAAAGGTCTACGCCTTTGGGAAGTGGCCACCCAACACCCACCAAATGGGCGGAAGAAAAAAAGGAAGAAAGAAACTTGACTGGCGCCAGATACTTGGCTATATTGCCAAATAGGAAAGGAGGGGAACGCCCCTATGAACACTGCGACTCAAGCCCGCTGCGAAGCCCGCGCCCGCATCATCAAGGCCATGGCGCACCCCACGCGCCTGTTCATCATCGAGGAACTCACCCGCGGCGAGCGGTGCGTCTGCGAGCTTCGCGACGCGATCGGCGCGGACGTCTCCACCGTCTCCAAGCACCTTTCCATCCTCAGGAGCGCCGGACTCGTGGCGGACCGCAAGGAAGGACTCTGGATGTTCTACCGGCTCAAGACCCCGTGTATCCTGCGTTTCCTGGATTGCGTGGAAACCATGCAGAAAGCCCAGGCCAAAGACCTGGCAGCCGCCTGCCGGTCCTGAGAGCGCCTGTCGAAATGGAAAAACGGAAAAGGGCAACATAGAGCCGACTCATGGACTTGAAAAAAGAGTGGAAACCCTTTCTGGCAATCGCCGCTTTCTTCCTTGCCGTATATTATCTCCCGCTGGGAAACCAGCGGTTTGACACCGCCGTGATGGAGGCGCTAGCCCTCGCCAAGTGGTACGCGCGCGAGCACGTGCTCCTCTGCCTGCTGCCGGCCTTCTTCATCGCGGGCGCCATCGGGGTTTTTGTGAGCCAGGACGCCGTGATGAAGTATTTCGGACCCAAGGCGAACAAGGTTCTGTCCTACGGCGTGGCGTCGGTGTCGGGCACGATCCTGGCGGTCTGTTCCTGCACGGTCCTTCCGCTCTTCGGAGGGATCTACATGCGCGGGGCGGGGCTCGGCCCCGCGATCGCGTTCCTCTATTCCGGCCCCGCGATCAACGTGTTGGCCATCGTGCTCACGGCCCGGGTGCTGGGCTGGAAGCTGGGCGTGGCGCGGGCGGTTGGGGCCATCGTGTTCAGCGTGGCCATCGGACTGCTGATGCACCTTCTTTTCCTGAAGGAGGAGCGGGCGAAAGCGGCCCAGACCCAGGATTCCGGCTTTGGGCAGGGCGGCGCCCCGGCTCGGCCCCTGCGCCAGGTGGCGCTGTACTTCGCCGGCATGGTGGGTATCCTGGTTTTCGCGAACTGGGGGCGGCCCCTGGAGTCGTCGGGATTATGGCACGCGATTTTCGAGGCGAAATGGCTGATCGCCGCCGCTTTCGGCGTGTTGCTGGGATTCTGCCTCTGGAAGTACTTCAGGGTCCGCCTGGCGTATGTGGTGTCGGCTGCGGCGGCGGTGCTTCTCCTGGCGCTTGCGTGGCCGAGCCACCCCGCGGCGGCTTTCGCGGCCGGATTGGCGGGGTTGACACTCCTGACTTCCTTCGGTGGACCGGAGCTGAAGGAGTGGCGGGATCAGACCTGGGGGTTTGCCAAACAGATTCTCCCGCTGCTGCTTGGTGGCGTGCTGGCGGCGGGGTTTTTCCTGGGCAGTCCGGGGGCAACCGACGCGGGGATCGTGCCGAACGCTTGGGTGCGGGCGTTGGTGGGGGACTCGCCGGGGGGCTTTCTGGCGATGATCGGCCAGGCGGAAGGCGCGCACGGGGCCTGGCTGGATGCGATCTGGCCGCTGTGGACGAACTTCTTCGCCTCGATTGCCGGGGCGCTGATGTACTTCGCCACGCTCACCGAAGTGCCGATCCTGCGGGGGCTGATTGACAGCGGAATGGGTCAGGGGCCGGCTTTGGCGCTCCTTCTGGCCGGTCCGGCGCTTTCACTCCCGAGCATGCTGGTGATCAACGCGATCATCGGGCCGAAGAAGACTCTCGCTTATGTGAGTCTGGTGGTCCTGATGTCCACGATCACGGGAATGGTTTTCGGGTGGATGGTGCAGTAATTGCAGGCGATTCTTTTCGAGGATTGGGAGAGGAGAGGAACGTGACAACGGGAATAACAAAACAATTGTCGTTTCTGGACCGGTTTCTTACCCTTTGGATTTTTCTGGCCATGGCCCTCGGCGTCGCGATCGGCTACTTCGTTCCTGGCGTTGAACCCTTCATGAACCGCTTTCAGGCCGGCACCACGAACATCCCGATCGCCATCGGCCTGATCCTGATGATGTACCCGCCACTGGCCAAGGTGCGTTATGAGGAATTGGGCGACGTGTTTCGCGACTTCCGCGTCCTGGGGCTGTCGCTGGTCCAGAACTGGATCATCGGACCGATCCTGATGTTCGTGCTGGCGATTGTTTTTCTCCGCCACTACCCCGATTACATGACCGGTCTGATCATGATCGGCCTGGCCCGCTGCATCGCGATGGTTATCGTCTGGAACGAACTGGCCAAGGGCGACACCGAATACTGCGCGGGACTCGTGGCTTTCAACAGCATCTTCCAGGTGCTTTTCTACAGCGTCTATGCGTGGATCTTCATCACCATCCTGCCGCCCGTGTTCGGACTCAAAGGAAGCGTGGTGGCTGTTACGATCGGGCAGATCGCCCGGAGCGTTTTCATCTACCTGGGCATCCCCTTCCTCGCCGGGATGCTGACGCGGCTCGTGTTGGTCAAGGCCAAGGGAAAGGAATGGTATCATTCCAGGTTCATCCCCCGGATCAGTCCTCTCACGCTTATCGCCCTGCTCTTCACCATCGTGGTCATGTTCAGCCTCAAGGGCAATCTGATTGTGCAGATCCCCATGAACGTGGTGCGTATCGCCATCCCGCTCCTGATCTACTTCGTGGTGATGTTCCTGGTCAGCTTCTGGATGAGCAAGAAAGCGGGGGCGGACTACGCCAAGAGCGCGACGCTCTCGTTCACGGCCGCCAGCAACAATTTCGAGTTGGCCATCGCCGTGGCCATTTCGGTTTTCGGGGTAAGCTCGGGAGCCGCATTTGCCGCCGTGATCGGCCCCCTGGTCGAGGTGCCGGTCATGCTTGGCCTGGTGAACGTGTCGCTGTACTTCCAACGCCACTTTCCAAGGAATGAGGCGGAAACATGTTAATCTGGGAGGATCCGCAAGTGAATCGGATTGACGCGCCACAACCATTCAGGCTTGGCAGGATCGCGTGCCTTTGCATGGCATTGGCCTGCGGATTTGTCACTCTGCTTTTGACTAGCTGCCACGAAGGCGCGGCGAACCAGAAACCCCAGAAGAAAGCGCCCTTGGTCCTTGCCGAAACTGTCAAGAAGAGCGAGATCGCGCGCACCATTGACCTGACCGGAGAGGTTGTGCCCATCGAATCCATCCAGATCAGCGCCACGGTGGAAGGCCCCATCGGGTTTTGTCCCTGGCGCGAGGGCGATCGCGTGGAGGCCGGGCAGAAGTTGATCGAGATTGACCGGGAGATGTACCGGGCGGAGGTCAAGGCGGCGGAAGCCGCTCTGGCGGTGGCGGTGGCGAAATTGGCCGATCTGAGGGCGGGCACACGGCCCGAAGAGATCGAAAAGGCCCGTCAAAGCGTGCGAGAGGCCGAAGAGAGCGCCGCGTTCGAAAAGAACGATTTCGAACGCGTGACCCGATTGGTCGAATCCGGCACACTGTCCGGCCAGGACCGGGAAAAAGCGCGCGTCAGACTGACCGCCGCCGAAACGAAGTCGAGCGCCGCCCGTCAGCAGCTCGAAATGCTCGAGGCAGGTTTCACCCGCACGGCCATAGCGGTCCAAGAGGCGGCGGTCAAGGAGGCTGAGGCCAGATTCGAACTGGCGCAGGCGCGCCTGAGCGAGTGCGTCATCGCCGCGCCCTTCGCCGGAACCATCACCAAGGTGTTCGTCCGCAAGGGCGACATGGCGCTCATGAAGGCGTCCAGCGCCTCGCCGCTGCTCGCAATGGCCGATCTAGGATCGTTGGTGGTCCGTTGCGCCGTGCCGGAGGCCCATGCTTCCGAGGTCGCGCCGGGCATGAAGGCGCAGGTCCGCCTCGATGCCCTGCCCGGCAAAACGCTGACGGCCGAGGTGGCGCGCGTCTTTCCGCAACTCGATCCGCGCATGAGAACCCGGACCATCGAACTGGAGGTTCGTGACGCTGTGGACCTCGCGCCCGGAATGTTCGGTCGCGTCCGGCTGATCGTCGAATCCATCCCGGACGCCGTCACCGTGCCGGTTCAGGCAGTCATCGTCACGCCCGCCGGCGCCAAGGTGGCCTTCGTCGCCACCGACGGCAAGGCCGCGCAGCGCCAGGTCCAGACCGGCATCGAAGAAGGCGGACGGGTCCAGATTCTCTCCGGCCTGAAGCCGGGCGAACAGGTCATCGTATCCGGACAGGAAAAACTCACGGAAGGCGCGGAAATCCGCCTTCCCGCCCCGCCGTCTGACGCCCAGTCCAAGGGTAAGCCTGGCGAGGCGCCTGCCGGCGATAACTCTGGCAAGCCCAAGGAGGGCGGTCGATGAAACTAACGCAATACGCCGTTCATCGCCGCCTGGCTACGAGCGCCATTGTCTTTACGCTGCTGGTGCTTGGCGTGTACGGCCTGGTCGGCCTGCCCGTGGATTTCCTGCCAAATGTCACCTACCCGATGATCAAGGTGCATATCTGGTGGCGCGGCGCCACGCCCGAGGAGGTTGACAAGAGCATTGCCGATCCCCTCGAGCGTCAGATGGCCACAGTAGACAATCTGGATTATCTGGAGTCTTCGTCCATTGAGGGCATGTACACGCTGCAAGCCAACTTTAAGTATGGCGTTGACGTAAACGTGGCGTATCAGGACGCCTTGGCGGCCATGGCGCGCGTGGCGCGGGAGCTTCCCAAGGACATGGACCCGCCGGTCATAATCAAGGCGGACCCTTCGCAATTGCCGGTGGTGCAGTTGACCGTCAGCAGCGGCCAGTGGGATCTGGTGCAAATCCGCAGATGGGTTGATGAATGGTTACAGGATCAGTTGCTGGCCGTGCCTGGCGTGGCGGGCACGGAGATCGTCGGCGGCCTCAAACGGGAAATCCGCGTTCACCTCGCCCCTGATGCCTTGGAGAAATACAGCCTGAGCCTGGCCGACGTGCTCAAACGGCTCCGGGACGAAAACGTCGAGCAGTTCGGTGGCCGAGTTACTGTCGGCCCCAAGGAGATCATTGCTCGCACCATGGGCGAGTACCAATCACTCGATGAGATTCGCGATGTTCTTCTGACACGGGACGGCCAGGCGAAAGTCCTCCTCCGCGACATCGCGGAGGTATCTGACTTCCACGAGGAAGCGCGCGTCATCACACGGCTGGATGGCAAACCTTGCGTCAAACTGAGCGTGCTCAAGCAAGCGGACGCCAACACCGTTGAAGTGGCCAAGGCCGTCAATCGGCGTATCGCCGAACTCAGTCCCAGCCTGCCTGGTGGGGTAATCTTGGGTATGGTCGAGAACCAAGCCGATTATGTGGGGGCGGCGCTAAAAGGAGTGCGCAATGCCGCGTTCGAAGCGGCGATTCTGGTTGTTGTTCTCATGGCGCTGTTCCTGGGGAACTGGCGGCAAGTGGTGGCAATGGCGTGGGCGTTGCCTGTCACGCTTCTCCTGAACTTCGGTCTGATGAAGTTGGCTGGTGTGTCGCTGAACATTTTCACCCTTGGCGGACTGGTCGTGGCCATCGCGGTGGACTTGGACAATTCCATCATCGTCATCGAGAACATCACCCGGCTGCGGAGGGAAAGGCCCGATCTGAGTACATCGCAGCTTGTGGTAGAGGCCACATCGCAAGTCGGACCGGCGGTAGTCGCGGCAACCGTGTCCTTCCTGGCCCTGTTCCTGCCCTTCCTGCTCGTCCCGGGACTGGCCAGCCTGTTGTTTCGCGAGTTGATCTTGGTGATTGCGGGTGTCATGGCGATCAGTCTGGTCATGGCCATCTCGGTGACACCAATGGTTATGGCCATTCTCATCGGGCGGCGCAAGCCGGGAAGCGAGCGGCTAACCTTTTTCGAGCGGTTTGTCGAACGGGTGACAGAGGTGTATGTCCGGATGCTGGAGTGGTCGTTGCGACATCGATGGATAACGGTTAGCGGCTTCGCGACCGTGCTGGTGGCCGGTGGATTGCTGCTGCCTCGGCTGGGGGGTGAATTTCTGCCGAAGATGGATGACGGACGGATCATGGTCAAGGTGAAGATGCCGACCGGCGCGTCCTTGGCGGAGACGGACAAGGTTTTGACGGAAATCGAGACGCGCATCGGAGAGGACAAGCGAATCCAAAGCCTCTTCACGCTTTCGGGCGGCAAGGTATGGGGGCTTTACACATACGAAATTGCCAATGAAGGCGAGTTGAATATGCAACTTGTGCCCCGCCACCTTCGCAATCTGAGCACTATCGAGTATATCGAATATCTGCGCCCGATTGTCGGCAAGGTTCCTGTTCCGGGCGGGATGGCGATGGTCATGCAGATGCCCATCAAGGGCATCCGGAAACTCGGCGACGCCGACATCGAGGTGAAGATCAAAGGGCAGGACATTTCCAGGCTTTATGATCTTGCGCGACAGACCGCCGGGGCGATGAACGAACTCGCGCACTTCACGAATGTCTATGTCTCGATGGATATGACCAAGCCCGAATACCAAGTGCTGGTGGACCGGGCACGCGCGGCGGAACTTGGCGTCAGCGTTGGTGACATCGCCGACACGATGCGCTCCCTGATCACCGGCGCGATTGCCACCCGCTTCCGCGACGGGGACGAATACTACAACATCCGCGTGATGATTCCCGAGAGCAAGATCGTCGCCCGCCGCGACGTGGAGAACCTCCCGCTCAACCGCGCTCAGGGCGGGTACTTGCGTCTCATGGATGTTGCCGAGGTCCGCCAGGCGGTCGGCCCCGTCGAGATCGTGCGCGAAGATCAGGTCAAGGAGGTGATCGTGCGGGGCGATGCCGCCGGCGTCAGCGTGGCCACCGCACTGGGCGAGATCCAGGAAGCCCTGGCGAAGATGGAGAAACCAATCGGCTACGAGTTTAGATACGGCGGGCAGGCCCAGATGATGGCCGAGATGAAGCACACGGTGCTGATGATTATGGGCTTCGCATTATTCTTCGCCTTTGTGGTGCTGACGGTCCAGTTCAATAGTCTCAAACTGCCGGCGCTCATCTTGGGAGGCGTGCCCGTATGCCTGACTGGCCTAGTGTTCCTCCTGTACCTGACCAACATCCCGCTGGGAGCGACAGTGATCATCGGGCTGTTGGTGGTGGTCGCGGCGACGGTGAACGAAGGCGTTCTGCTGCTGAACTACGCCGAGGAACTGCGGGAACAGCAGCAACTTTCACCAACGCAGGCCGTGGTGCGAGCGGCGAAGATTCGCTTCCGTCCGCGCATGATGACTTCCATCGGCGTGCTGGTGGGATTTCTGCCCCTGGCGCTGAACATCGAAGAAGGCGGCGACATGCTGCAGCCGATGGCCGCCGCCGCCATCGGCGGTCTGTGTGTCACAATTTTCGTCGCCCTTTTCTTGATGCCGTGTCTTTACGTCATGGCATCAGGTAAAGCCAAACTGAAGGAGATCTGAAAATGAATGCGGCCAAGCAAAACTTGCTTATAGACTTTCTTGCAGGCCTGCTGGTGTTGGGCTTGGTTCTTACGGGCACGATTATTCGTTTCGCGCTGCCTCCGGGATCTGGCAGCGACCGCATCCTGTGGGGGATGACTCGACATGAGTGGGGCGATGTCCATTTCTGGCTGGCGGCCTGCATTGGCGTTGTGATTGCCGTGCATGTGGCGTTTCATTGGACATGGGTGACAACCATGTTCAGCCCCAAGCGCTGTTCGGATGGCGTCCGGCAATCCTCGCGCCGCGCAAGGCTCATTGCGGGCCTTATCACCGTCTTGCTTCTCGCTGCACTCACTGTGGGATCCTGGCGGATCTCTGTGAGCCAAGTGCGGAATCTCCGCGCTAACACGATGTCCACGGATTCCAATGTCCAAGAGCGGGGATCCAGCACACACTTGGAAGGAAACATGTCACTGGCCGAAGTATCCGTAATCACCTTGTTGCCGGTCCAAGAGATTAGACAGCGGCTGGGGCTGCCCGATTCAGTGTCCGACGAGGACAGACTCGGGCAACTGAGCCGCCGATACGGCTTCACGATGGCGCAAGCGCGCGGGCGGCTAAGCGCGGAGAGCCACTGATAGAATAGGAGCGCGGCTGATTCCGGACGCCGTGTCTATAGGCATCCGATAACAAACGGGACCAAAGGAGGGAAAGATATGTTGATCCAGATTCTGGGCACGGGGTGCCCCAAGTGCAAGAAGCTGGCCGAGACGGCGGAAGCCGCCGCCAAGGCGCTGGGAAAGGACTATCTGTTGGAGAAGGTCACAAAGATCGAAGACATCATGTCCTATGGCGTGATGATGACGCCCGCGCTGGTGGTGGACGGGCAAGTCAAAGTGGCGGGGAAAGTGCCTTCCGTGGACGAGCTGAAAAACATGCTGGCTTGACAATCGGTAGAAACACACGCGGAAGCGCGAATCTGCCATGGAAAGGAGAAGAATCATGTCGGTGCAAACGGTCGGTTTTATCGGTGCGGGAAGAGTCGCCAGAATTCTTCTGAGCGGTTGGAAGAACAAGCAGGCGATGCCTTCTCGTGTGGTGTTGTACGATTCAGACCAGAAGGCGTGTGAAGCGCTGAAGACACTGGGGCCGGAAATTGAGGGGACCGCTGAACCCGCTCGGGCGGCGGCACAGGACATGGTGTTTCTCGGCGTGCACCCGCCGGTGATCAAAGATGCGGTCGAGGCCATCAAGCAAAGCCTGAAATCGGAAGCGATACTCGTCTCCCTGGCGCCAAAGTTCACGATCGCGAAGCTGTCGGGCATGCTGGGAGGTTTCAATCGGATCGTCCGCATGATTCCAAATGCCCCCTCCCTGATCGGGCGGGGCTACAATCCCGTTGTCTATGCGCCCAGTCTCAGCGCCGAGGACAAGGGCGGGGCGTCAAGCCTTTTCGTCCCCCTGGGCGATTGCCCGGAGGTTGAAGAGCGCCATCTCGAAGCTTACGCTATCCTTTCAGCCATGGGGCCGACCTATTTCTGGCCGCAGCTCTATGCGCTCAAGTCGCTTGGAGAGTCTTTCGGACTGAGTGGCGAAGCGGCGCTGGAAGCCTTGGACAAGATGCTTTGGGGCGCGGTGGCGACCATGAAAGAACCCGGTCTCTCGTCCGAGCAGGTACAGGACCTGATCCCGGTCAAACCGATGGGGGAAGACGTCGAGGCGCTGGCGGCGGCTTATCGCTCCAAGCTCCGCGCGCTCATGGAGAAAATCAAGCCCTGATGTTCAAGGAGAGCCAATCATGAGACAACCCAAGATTCCTGCATTTTTCGCCGGGCTTATTGCGGCCGGCGCAAGCCTGGTGGCGCTGGTTGGCTTCGCAATGGGCAATGGCGGCGCCCCAGCCAAGCCTGTCGCCGTTCCCACGTACGAAGCCGTGTCTTCGCGGGCGATGGGCGTCTGCCCGCCTTTTCCCCTGCGCGACGAGCGGGGCAACGTGATTGACCCGGTCAAAAGTTTGAACGACACGGCGCCCTACTCGCCGAGGCAGACGTGCGGCGCCGCCGGCTGTCACGACTACGGCAAGATCACCGAGGGCTTCCACTTCACCCAAGGGAAAGGGGAACAACTGCCCGAGCAGTATGCCGCGCGGTACAATTGGGTGACCGCGCCGGGAAACTACGGCGGAACATGGTGCTCTCCCGCGCCGCTTTACCGCCAGTTGGCCCCCAAGAAGAACTCGAACGCGCGGACTATAGACATGACCTCGTTCGATTTTGTCACCGCCACGTGCGGCAACTGCCATCCAGGCGGCGGCCCCCTGGAGTTCGACCGCGACGGCAAGCGTTACGATGAGTGGATGCGAAACCCGGCCTCCGGTTTCGCGCCGGGCGGCGAGAACGCCCTTGACGGAGATTACTACAAGGCCCGATGGTCCGAGACGGGCGTTATCGAGGCGGACTGTCTCCTGTGCCACATGCCGGAATATGACTTGAAGAAACGCAACGCGGAGTTGGCAAACCTCAACTTCCGCTGGGCCGCGACCGCCGGCGCGGGCTTCGGGAAGGCGCAGGGCAAGGTGAATGCGGGGGAGCAGCCGACGATCGCGTATGACAAGAGCCGGTTTGACGCCGACAGCAACGTTCTCGCGCACATCGTGCCTGAGCCGCGCAACGAAACCTGTCTGGGGTGTCACATCAAGCCCGCTTGGAAGAAGCGTGGAGCGGCCTTCTCAGCGCGGACCGACGTCCATATCGCGGCGGGGCTGCGCTGCGTGGACTGCCACGCAGCCGGAAGCCGCGCCGCCGATCCGCGCATCCGCGGCCGTGAGGTCCATCAGTTCGGCAAGGGCGACGACCCGTCCGGCTGGGTCCGCAACGATCTGGACGACACCGTTCGCAGCTGCGAGAATTGCCACCTGGAAGGGTGGGGGAATTCTCCGCGCGCCGCGCATGCCTGGCTGCCGCCTCTGCACATGGAAAAAATCGCCTGCCAGACCTGCCACATCCCGTCGCGTGCCGTAAAGAGCGCCCTCGTCCAGGCGAGCGACGTGTATAACCCCGCGCCCCGCATCACGCCCCCGCCGAAGCATATCTGGGCTTTCTACGATCAGGAGATGGCGTTCTGGAACCACTATGGGGAACTTGAGCTCTTCACCGCCAACGACGAGCCGACCAACATCACGAGGCCGACCCTCATCCGCTACAAGGGCAGAATATACCCCGCCAACAGAGTGCACAGCGCCTGGGTCGGCTTCGAGGAGCAAGGCAAACCAGGTCTGAACCAGCTCTTCATGAAGGATTTCTTTCAGATGTGGACCCAGCACCGGGTGGATCCCCAGAACAAATACCCCGAGCTGGCCAAGGTCACCGACGACAACGGGGACGGCATCATCGAGGTGAACCGCGCCGAGGAGATTGACGCTTTGCTGGCAGCGACCAGGGCGCACCTCGCGGCAACGGCTTTCCCGATGGAGGGCCGCCGCCTCGTCTGGGTGTCGGACAGCAGGGCCTACTACTCGTCCACCGAGTTCCGGGACCTCCCGCGCGAGGAATACGAGGCCACTGCGTATGCCTCCGTTCACAAGTTCTCGCACGACGTCGCGCCAGCCAGGGCCGCGCTCGGCGCCGGCGGGTGCAAGGACTGCCATTCCGGCGATAGCCGGTTCTTCTTCGGGGCGGTCCTGGAGCATCCGTTTGACCCGAGCGGCAAGTCCGTCTGGACAACCCAGAGCGCGGTGCTCGGCTACGACGGGTCGCCGCCTCGGTACTCCGGCATTGTCGGCGTCGTCGCCGCGTTCTTCAAGTATTTGACCATCGTGGTCATGCTCCTCCTGATTGGTCATATTCTGCTCGAAACCTTCGCGCGCTTCCGCTCCCGCAAGACCGGCGCGGACCCCCAACCCACGGCATGGATTCAGCGGTTCAACAATCACTTCCGCGCTCAACACCTTCTGCTCATGCTGTCCGTCATTGCTCTTTTCCTTTCCGGTGTGTTCCTGTGGGGATTGCGGTACCCGGGCGCGGCCTGGGCGGCGACCCTGTCCGGAGCCTTTGGAGGGGCGGACTTCTGGCGGGTCGTCCACCGGATCGGGGCATCTCTGCTGATCGCTACCTGCGCGTACCACCTCCTGTACACGCTCATCCACGAAGAGGGCCGCCGGGATTTCCGTCTGATGCTTCCCACGAGAGACGATTTCCGGCACGTATGGAGCAATCTCAGATGGTTCTTGGGGACGTCCGCGCAGCGTCCCGCTTTCGGCAGATTCACGTACTTCGAGAAATTCGACTACTGGGCGGTATTCTGGGGCTGCGTCATCATGATCGGAACGGGCTTGGCCATGTGGTTCAACGATTGGACGCTCCTGCTGTTTCCCAGCCTTTCCCCGCGCGCGTTCGACGCCTTCAAGGAGGCCCACGCCCACGAAGCCGTCCTGGCATTCCTAGCCATCCTGATCTGGCACATGTACAACATCCATCTCAGAGCAGGCCGCTTCCCCTGGACGTGGCTCTGGGTGCACGGCAGGATGAGCCGGGAGGAGATGGAGAGAGAGCATCCGATGGATCCGGTCCTGCGAGCCATTGGGGAGCGGACCGGGCCTGACACAGCCTGATGAGCCGGCCTGCCGCCCGAACAGGCGCGCAAATAGACTCCGGCAACGCCCATGGCTGGCGAAGGGAAACCTTGATTTCAAGAGGAGGTGCACTTATGTCGAAGGAAAATAGTTGCGCATGTAGCGCAGCCCCCAAACTGATCTTCGCCTGTTCCGGCGCGGCCGACGTCGGTGCGCTTTCGGACCAGGCCGCTCGCAAACTTACCCGTGAAGGAGCAGGCAAGATGTATTGTCTGGCCGGAATCGGCGGGCGAGTCAGCGGCATCCTGAAGACGACCGAAACAGCGGCCAGGATTCTGGCTATTGACGGTTGTCCTCTCAACTGCGTCAAGAACTGCCTGGAGCAGGCAGGCTTCACAAAGTTCGAGCGCCTGCAACTGGCGGACCTCGGCCTGGAAAAGGGGAAAAGCCCGGTGAGCGATGAGAACATCGCCCGGGTGTGCGAAGCGGGCGGAAAAGCGCTTCTGGGAAGCGCCGCCGGATAGGCGATTACACTGCTGAAAGGAGAGAGAACCATGTCACGGAAACTTGGACGGAGAGAAGCGATCAGCGTCGCGGGCGCGGCGGTGGCGGTGGGCGCAATGGGTATTCAGGCGTTCGCGCAGCCGGCACCGGCCAAACGCAAAATCATCGCAGTCAGTTGTTCCCCCCGAAAGGGCAAAACAACCGCCGCGGCTCTGGCCGTCTGTCTGAACGCGGCGGCGGAACACGACCACGCCGTCGAGACGGAGTTGATCGAGCTCGCGGACCTCAGCATCCCCGCGCAGTTGGCCGCGGGCCTTCCGCTCAGGGACGGCGAAAAAGACGACTTCCCCAACCTGGCGAAGAAACTGGGAGACCCCGCCGTGGCCGGGATCATCGTCGGCTCGCCGGTTTACTTCGGCAACATGACCGCCTTGTGCAAGGCCTTTCTGGACCGGTGCATGGCGTTCCGGCAAGACAAGTTCAAACTGCGCAATAAAGTGGCGGGCGCGCTCGCGGTCGGAAGCGCCCGAAACGGGGGACAGGAACTGACCGTTCGTTCCATCCAGACCTCGCTGATGTGCCAGGACATGATCATCGTCGGGGACGGGCAGCCCTCGGCGCGAATCGGGGCTACTCTGTGGAACCGGAACGACTCGATATCTGAAGACGATTTCGGCACAAGCACCGCCGAGAACCTCGGGCGGCGCGTCGCGGAACTGGCCGGCAGGATCGGCCGCTAGGAGGCGCTCGAACTGGGCGCCGTTGCAGCGCTCCGCCGCACCGCCAAGGTCTAGGGGCGCCGCAATGGAAAAGAAGGCTGGCTAACCATGCTCGGCTGCCCATGCCACGCGGATGGCGGCGATTCGCTGTGGCTTTACGCCCTTGTCACGGTTTTCTTGATGTGGGCAGCCGTGCGAATTCAGAGAAAGTGGAGGTGTCGGATCATGACTCAAGAGAGAAGAACGTCAAACGCCGCCATCAAGGCGTTGATCGTAGCCGTCCTGGTGGTCGTTGTCGGAGTCGCCTTGTATGCAAAGCGCGCGGCAAAGAGTGATGGGCAGGACAAGACAAAAGAAGCGACCGGTCAGGTTGCAGAGGTGGAAAAAGACAAGGCTGCTTCCCCGGAATCGGTCAAGGCGGTTGAGCCGGCTCCGGCTCAGCCCGGAGGTGCGCTGCCCAAACTCGTGGACCTGGGCGCGGGGAAATGCATTCCCTGCAAGATGATGGCGCCAATCCTTGAGGAACTCAAAGGGGAGTACAAAGGCAGGCTCGAAGTCGTGTTTGTTGACGTATGGGAGAACCCGAA
>Ga0315294_10002925_pt1 | contig 18549 bp, 17 predicted proteins | sample YL17G13_40_MG_FD_203626 | JGI IMG/M metagenome (GOLD analysis project Ga0315294, IMG submission 203626) | Sediment microbial communities from Yellowstone Lake, YNP, Wyoming, USA - YL17G13_40 | ecosystem: Environmental > Aquatic > Freshwater > Lake > Sediment | place: USA: Wyoming | collected...
GTCCTGGCCTTTGCCGTAGGCGTTCCCTGGGGTGCTCGCGGCGTCGCAATATCTTATGTTATCGGCGAGTACTTGATTATGATTCCATCATTGTGGTATTCTTTTAGAAAAACTCCCGTGTCAGTTCTGGGGTTTTTCAAGGTCATCTCACAGCCGGCAGTTACTAGCCTTGCGTCCACTGCAATAATGTTCCTGGCCTATAAGTTCCTGTTGGCTAATCAGCCGGATTTTGTCACAATTGGAGCTTGCCTCACTCTCGGTGTGGCGTCATATTTTGCACTATGGGCCCTTTTGCCTGACGGACCGGCAAAACTGCGAGAGTTCTTCTCATACATGCTCTTGGTGCTGCACAAAGAGAATTAGCTGGAGGTACTCAACCGTTTAGCGAGCATCGAAATGAATAGAAACACGCACAAAGTGGACAATCCTCAAGTGCCGAGGGATGTGTATCAAAAACACGCCTTTGACAGCTTGCGTATCGAAAGTATCACAGAGCAATTAAGGCAGATTTGTTACAGTGGCTACACTAATATCCTGGAAATTGGCGTAGGCGCGGGGTTTATTCGACATTGCCTCAAGTTGTTTCCTCAGATTTCGCATACAACCATCGATATTGCAGAAGACCTTCATCCTGACTACGTTGGGTCGGTGACTAATATGCCCTTTGAAGACGGCCAATTCGATGTGGTTCTGTGTTGTGAAGTTCTGGAGCATCTGCCTTTTAGGGATTTCCTTCCTTCGCTGAAAGAAATAAGGCGAGTTGCCCGGCATAAAGCGATTCTGTCGTTGCCGGATAAAACACGCCATTTTGGTTTTGGTGTTTGTCTTGCTCGTTGGGGTTGGTTTATGTTTGAATGGAACCCGACGAGAAGAAAATACGCCAGGAGAGAGTTGTGCTCGACAGGCCAACATTATTGGGAGATCGGTTGCAAAGGCACGCTGGCCAAAGATATAGTCAGGAACATAAAAGAAGCTGGGTTCAAAATCGAGAAGGAATATCGGCTCTGGAGGCACGCCTGGCATCGTTTCTTCATTCTCTCCGTCTGAAAGTAATGTTTGCGTTCCCCGCTGTATGTAATAAGTGTCGGTTGGGAGATATATAAAATGGCGATAGACTTGGTTTTCATAACTTACAACCGGATAGAGTACACTAAACTGGCATTGCCGGCCCTGTTGGCCGACCCAACTGAAAAGTTCTCTCTGACAATATGGGACAATGCCTCCACCGATGGAACAAGAGAGTATCTCGCGTCGTTCGAGGATCCCAGAATCAAACGGAGAGTGTTCTCGAATCAAAATGTGGGTCTGCGAGGAGGTGCGAATGACCTGTTCAGTACCTCATCGGCCGATTTAGTAGGGATAATTCCTAACGACTTCCTCTTAACCCCAGGTTGGACGCGGCATATCGCCCAGGCACACGCCGACATACCGCAACTTGGGATGGTAGGATGCTGGCACTTCTTTCTGGATGATTTCGATTACGAGCAGGCTAAGCACAAGATACAAACCTTCGGCCGGCACCAAATCTTTAGGCACCCTTGGACCGGAGGGGGAGCGGGATTAGTCAAACTCGCTACCGTGAAGAAGTTTGGCCTTCTGGAAAGTAGCGGCACCACTAACTACTGGCTGCGTATGGCACTCAAAGGATATATCAACGGCTTCTACTATCCGCTTATCCACGTGGAGCACATGGACGACCCCAAAAGCAAGCATTCTCACCTGAAGGATGAAGCCAGCTATCAGGCAGCCAAGGCGGTTACGTTCAATATAAACTCTCCCGGCCAAGAAACGTTCGCTGACCGTTGGCGATGGAGACAGCAGGTACTCGACAACCTGCTTGATGACCCTTGGCAGGCGGAATATTACGTGGGCTGGCGGGTCAAATTGCGCAGAATCAAAAAGAGGGTAACAAACCTTTTCAGTTCGAAACCTTCATGCAAACTAAGGTAATAATTAGAGAAAACTCGTGGCGTCTGGAGAAATTTCAGACCAAAACCATTCTGGGCACCGAAGACGGCCATCAGGTTATATGGAAATGTCCTATGACAGAAACCGCCCTGCCATTTATTAATACTATCGCGGACAGGGAAAAGGCGTCGCAGGAGTATCTGAAGAACCATTTCGACGTGTTATGCGGCGATTTACAGGATGGCTGCCTTAAGTACGATTATCTTCCATATCAGTCTTTACTGCAGATTATAGAAATGCAGTTCCAGCAGGATTGTCCTTTAATGGCGGACAAAACGATTAAATCCTACGTTGATAAAATTAAAGCTTTGCAGAGCATTTATACCGTCCCCAGGGAGTTTTTTAAAATAATCGGGTTGGATGATGCTTATAATAATACTAAACTACTATGTCTTTACCGCGGTTTGCTTGACCTCACGCCGCGAAATATTCTGGTTAATGGTGAACAATGGATTGTTATCGACTCAGAGTGGTCGTTTGATTTTCCCATTCCTGTGGCGTTTGTTCTCTTCCGTGCTATTCTGGAAATGGCACTAATGTTACAGAGCGGCATCCGGCGGGCAACAACTCCCAGCAACCCGGCGTGTTGCCTATTTGCACGGGGTCTGAACGATTACTATATTCCGACCGCCTGGAAGACCCACTTGGACGGCAGCCAGATCAGTCTGAGCGAAATGTTTCGATGGGAGACGGGATTTCGGTGTTACGTCATCGGTTCTAACCTTGGAACTGTCGGCAGGATTAAGAGGCATCAAAAAATCCGCAGCGATTTTTCGAGGAGCGAACTTGCTTATGGGGTCGGTTTTGGGGAAAAATTAGCTTATGTGCTCAAAGCCGCGCCCGGCGCGGACAAGGCTGTCCGTTTTTTTGAGCGAAGGCTGAGGCGGCTTTTTGAATAGCGAACAGGCCTGTCTAATCGATGCAGAACGAGACCTTAATAATCGGGATTATCTTTTCTGTTTTGGCTCTTATATTGCGCCCTCCTTACGCCCTGGGGGCGTTTATCACGTGCTTATTGTGGTATCCCAGTTGGTTGAGAGTCAGTATCGGTACGATAGATATATCGGTTGGCCGCATCGTTGTTTTCGTCCTACTTTTGCGGTGCTTGTGTGACAAGCGAATTCTAAGTAAGTTTACTTGGTCTCGATTAGATACATGGGTTACATTAAGTATGGTTGTATATGTGGGCGTATATCTTATTACCATTCCGTTATCATTCGCCATAGAGAATCGTGGTGGCTATGTGATGGACACCTGGTTTGCCTATATGGCTGCTCGCCTCATAGTGACCGATAAGGCGACGATAATATCTGTGCTCAAGTTTGTGAGTATTTCTTTGGTACCGCTGGCGATTTTGGGTATGATTGAGTCCACTACGGGCTGGCAGCCTTTTGCTGTCCTGAAGCGATTTCGTCCCTGGAGTCCGGAAGAGGATTTTTTTGAACAGGTTCGTTTTGGCTTCAGGCGCGCCATGGGCCCAATTACTCATCCTATCAAATTTGGCTGCGCTCTGGCAATGTTTGTCCCTCTGGTTACTTTTTTGCGACATCAAAGAGGCGTCTGGCGTTTCTTGGCTTACGTATCTACCGGCTTTGTATTGCTCGGTACGCTGAGCAGCATGTCCAGCGGCCCATGGCTTATGGCCATCATCGGGATTTTTTGCCTGGCGATGGAAAGGTATAAGGCCTGGGTCAAACCAATGATAACATTGTTCATTATTGCCTGCGGAATTGTTCAAGTTATCAGTGACAGAGGAGTTCATTATGTACTTGCTTCCTATGCAAATTTCGCCGGGGGATCAGGTGTCCACCGTGCCAAACTTATTGACCTGGCGGTAGAACATTTTGGCGAATGGTGGGTGATTGGGTATAAAGGAGTTGATCCCGGCTGGGGACCAAAGCTGGGAATGTCACATACCGATGTCACAAATATGTTTATTTTGAACGGGGTGGAGTACGGCATTCTGGGTGTCATCGTTTTGTGTGCGGTTTTCGTTGTGGGTCTGCGCATTGTGATTCGCCTGCATAATTCTTCAGATGACCCCCATTTGAAATCATGGGCCTGGGCTTTGGGCAGTTGGCTCGTTGTAGTGATAGTTGGTTTTATGAATGTCAGTTTTGGTGGACCGCCTGAAACGCTGTTCTACATCATTCTCGGAATGGTCGGCTCGTCCGCAAATCTGGCGGGAGCGTTTCCGAAATAGCGACAGCAATTAGGAGAAAAAACCCCTGATGGAGGCAGCCGCGCATTTGATACTTATATTATGTGCTTTGGTTTCTGGTGATACATGGCCGGCGGAGGAACGTGATAGTCAGCGTATAACACTATTGACCCGTAAAATAGGCGGCGCGCTTGTACTGGCTCATGATTTTGATCGAACGAATGAGGATGTGGAGAATATGGTTCTTGACTGCATCAGGTCAGCCCTATCAATGGCCAAAGAAACTGGGATGAGGGTCCTTACAGTTTCACAACTGCTCGGTCTTGGCAGGTAGAGGAATCTATTAGATTTCTCAGTAGTAGTTGTTGTGACCTGAGCAGATCATAGAAATATCAGGCTTAATGGTTGTTGGGGGACTTAGCGCCGAAGAAGCACGGGATAAATTGACAAAACTATGTCCATCATGAGATTAGAGACACAAGCACAGATTGTGGCTTTGTTGATACTGAGTAAGATTGTGGCCGCGATGTTATTTGAGGGCATGGCTGCAAATGAGAGATTTATTGTTCTAAGCTGCTCAATGCTTATGGAGAATCGAAATTATGAAAATTGGATTGGTACATCCTAGCAAACAATCTATTGGAAAACAGATGCCTTTGGGCCTGGGTTATTTGGCATCGTTCCTTTCGAGCAAAAATACCGGTATCGAGATCAGAGTGCTAGATACGGGAATTGCCAACAAAAGAGAGACTGCATCTTTCTTTGCCGACAAATATGACATTGTCGGCATTAGTGTGACAACCAGGGCGTTCACGGAAGCGGTACAAATAGCGAAGACACTTAAGCATATTAACCCTCATGTACCTATAGTTTTTGGTGGACCGCATGTGTCCATCATGATGCAGCAGGTAATGAAGGAACCATCGATAGATCTCGCTGTGTATGGTGAGGGCGAATTGACTTTTGATGAGTTAGTTAAGCTCTTTAGAGAGAACCCCAATCAACCCAGTGCGGAATCTTTCGCCCGGATTAAGGGATTGATTTACAGAAACAACGGCAGTGTCGTAGTAACCCCCCCAAGAGAACTAATACAGGACTTGGATGGCCTGCCTTTTCCCGCCTTTCATTTATTCCCTATGGAAAGGTACCCTGGAAAATATCAAATGATTACAAGCAGAGGGTGCCCATTTTCATGCGTATTTTGTGCTTCGTCACAGATTTGGAAAAGAAAATGGCGTGCCAGAAGCCCTGAAAACATCGTCGCGGAAGTTGAATATTTGATAAATAATTTTAGACCAAGACCTATTGATTTTCATGATGATAATTTCAACGTAAGCCGCAAAAGAGTAAACGCAATATGCGACCTGTTTATCGAGAAGAATCTCAAGATTCCATGGAGTCTCTGGGGATTCAGAGCAGATGTAGTAGATGCTGACATTGCACGGAAAATGCGGCGAGCAGGATGTACGAACGTGGCTGTTGGGGTAGAGTCAGCCAATAATGAGATGTTGATTCGGATGGGAAAGAAGGAAACTATTGAACAAATAAATACGTGCATTGATTTTCTACAGTCGGCCGGGATAGACGTGATTGGGCAATTTATGATTGGCAACCCTGGTGAGACTTTAGAAACTGTTAGAGAGTCAATAAAATTCATAAAAAAAAGCAAGCTTAGCAAAGCGCTTTGGGGCTGTGCAGTGCCTTTCCCCAGTACGGGCCTTTGGGACTATGTCCAGGAATGCGGACATTTTCTTGTCGAACCAGATTGCACCCGATTTGAAGAAATAGAACCCAGGGTGATTTTTGAGACACCTGATTTCACAAGGGAGGATCGATTGGAGGCACTGAGACTTGTGAGGGATGCCGGAATGCTGCCAAGCGGGTCTGTGTCCAAGAGTTTGTTCGGCAGGCTCAAGAAAGTTATTTCACTCATATGGTTCAAGTACTTATATGGATACTTGCCCCTTTCTGTTTCATATAGACTCTACTTCTTTTTGAGAAGACTCAATACCAAATTCTCAAGAGTGGGTCGGCATTTTCGGTGATTCTGTATATGTCAAAAGCTAAAGTCCTAATGTGGCAGGACAGGATGAGAGAGTCTCTCACCCACTGAGGAATAATCATATGGTTAGACCTGCGGCCGTGAGAAACGGCTGGTCAACTTTCGCGGTCAGTCAATTAGTAGCACAAATGTGCCGATTTGTTTGGTTGTTGTCTTTTGAGTATTGCGTTCTTGTCCAGAGTTGGAGGTTGGGGATTTGGTAAGACGATTGAATGTCATAAAGTCTGTGGAGTCTAAGAAATGAAATATAGGGTAATTGATCTCTTGAAATGTAGTTGTGGAAACAGTGGATTCAAGGTAATAGACCCAACGGTAAAGGAAGTGAGTTTTGGCGATGGGCTCACCAAAGTATGTTGTAAGAGTGTTTGCGGCTTTAAGAGTACAAGCACAGAAGGGGGAAATATCACACCTGGTGATTGCAAGCAATGTTATGGCGTGGAAGTAATTGAAGGAGTACTACGGTGCAACTGTGGGAAGGAGTACCCAATCATTCGGAGCATCCCACGCATTCTCGAAAATATTAGCGGGGCTTCAATCAAGAAAACACAAGAGGCTTTTTCCTGGGAGTGGAAAATGTTTCGTTCTAACGAACGTAATTAGGGGCAGACGCTGGCAGAAAGGAGGGACCTCTTCGTCGAGGGAGTGGGAGTTAATCCCGACGAGCTCCGCGGTAAGTTGATTTTCGATGCGGGGTGTGGCAGTGGCGCGATTTCCATCGAGATGGCCAAAACCTTTGGAATGGAGGTTGTGGCGATGGATTTGGCATTCGGAGTTGAGTTAGCATACGAGCGTAACGACAGTCCGTATGTCCATTTTATACAGGGATCTGTGCTGGCACCTCCGTTTAAGGAACGCATGTTCGATTATCTATATTCAGCGGGTGTCCTTCACCACACAAACCCCGACACACAAAAAGCCTTCCGTGCAATTGTTCCGACTTTGAAGAAAGATGGTCGATGTTTCATCTGGCTATATCATCCCATCGACAAGAAGCACCATCCCCATGACTGGAAGAAGTTGTATTTGTATGACCTTATAAGAAGAAAAGTTACCTCGCGTCTGCCGGCACGTGTGCAGTTCTTTTTGTATTTGTTGCTCATTCCCCCATTTCTTTTGAAGCAGCGAATCTTCAGTCTCCTCGGGCGTAAGGTGAATTTATTGACATGGCGTGAAAAAATGCAAGGTTTCTTCGATTCATTATCCGCCGTTTACGTTAACAGGCACACCCACGAAGAGGTAATCGAGTGGTTCATAAATGAGGGATTCGATAATGTAGAAATCTCTGACATCGGAGCTTATGGATTTGGAACAAGAGGAGACCTTTGCAAACCAGGTCCCGAGCGAAGTCAGGAAAGTCTTTGAATCTGATAACCTGGTTTTCCGCCTTGCGGCCACTGAAACGGTCGATTTATAGTGACATCGCTATTCCCTAGATATCGAACTTCAAGATACTCGTATGAAATGGCTAAATTAGCTTTCAGTTACTTTGTAATATGTGTGGAATTGCTGGCATAATAAATCTTGATGGGAAGGCAACCTATCAGGCAAGAAGCATCCATAGGATGACCAACGCTATGAAGCATCGTGGACCTAATGATGAAGGCTATTTCCTACAGGGGAACGATTTTTACAAGCTTTTTTATGGAGATGATACCCCGAATATTCCCAAGGAGAGCCGGTTTGACTATAATTACCCTGACGACCATATTCTTAGCTCTTACGGCATTCCCTCTCGCATAGCATTGGGGCATCGTAGACTTTCTATTATTGATTTATCGTTTTCGGGCCATCAACCAATGGGTTACTTAAACAGATACTGGATAGTCTACAATGGCGAGGTCTACAATTATATTGAATTGAGGCAGGAACTTGAGGCGGCAGGTTACCACTTTCATTCTAAAACAGATACTGAAGTTATAATGGCTGCTTATGATAAGTGGGGCAGTAGCTGTCTGGAGAGATTTAATGGTATGTGGGCTTTTGTGATTTATGATTCTGGGGAAGATAAATTGTTCATCTCTCGCGACAGATTTGGAATTAAACCTTTGTATTATTATATGAACGACAGGATGTTTGTTTTTGCATCAGAGATAAAATCTCTGTTGGCTAACGAAGAAATAAAAACCTCACCAAACTTCCGATATTGTAGGGATTATATTCGATATGGTCCCCAGGAATACCTCAAGGAAACTGCTTTTGACAATATTCTTCGTTTCGACCGAGCAAGTTATTTGGAGGTAAAAACCAGTGAATTGAAAACTTTCGGCGTGACGGAAAAAAAATTCTGGGATTACACCCCGAACTTGTGTTATGAGAGGTACAACGAAAGAAAAGCGTATAATTATGCCCGACAATACTATGACCTTTTGGAAGATGCTATTAGAATCCGATTGCGAGCAGACGTAATAATAGGGACTGCGTTGTCAGGGGGATTGGATAGTTCAACCATAGCCTATATTATTAATCAACACTTGCGGAAGATGGGAAAAAATGAAAAACAGGAGACATTTTCCAGTGTATATAAAACTGAGGGTGCGCAACACTGTGACGAAAGTGCTTATATCAATGAGTTGGTTCGCTGGCTCGATGTTAACTCCAATGAAATAGAACCTCAATTAAAAGATATCATCTCAGAACACGGAAAAATGATCTATGCTATGGAGAATCCCGCAGTTGGAATGAACATGGGAGGATGGTACACGTTTAAGCGTGTTCAGCAGTCCGGAGTCATCGTCAATCTTGATGGACAAGGCGCGGATGAGCAACTGGCAGGTTATTTCAAATATCTGTGGCGACATTTTATAAATATGCCGTTACGAGATATTCCACGAGAAGTCAAGGCATGTTTCCATTTACCGGGCATCGAGAAAAGTAAGATACTAATCAGTATCTTAATTAATATTTCAATGAAAGTTCTCGGGAGAAAAACTCTAATAAAAGTGCTTAAGATGGTCGGAATTAGGAATCCAGCTTCTGGCCTCGCAGCCGTCAACGAAGCACTATACAATGATACGATGAATTGTCAGCTTACAAACCTTCTGCACTTCGGAGACAGCCAATCCATGGCTCATTCAGTTGAATCTCGATTGCCATTTATGGATTACAGGCTTGTAGAATTCTTGGCCTCCGTGCCGGCTACATACAAAATTCATAACGGCTGGACCAAATATATTGCTCGACTTGCATTGGATAAGAAATTGCCTGACAATATCACCTGGCGAAAGGACAAAATGGGGTGGCCTGACCCCACTGATTACTGGCTTCGCGGGGACTTGAAAGAATGGATGTGTCGAGAAATAGAATCCTCTGTTTTTTTGAAGCACCTTGGTGTAGACCACGATATTAGAAAAAGAGCTTCGAGTAATGAAGATATTTCCAATCTGGTCCGGCTATTGAACCTAAGCGTGTGGCACAAGACATTTTTCGACGAAGCATCTTTCAAAAAATCGCAAGGAGATCTGTCTTTGGCCAATCGAAAAGAATATGCCACGTAAGATGAACGTATCCATAGTTATTGTCAGTTGGAATACGAAAAAAATTCTGCGTAATTGCCTGGCCAGTATTTACACACAAACTGCTGAGAGTGTTGAGTTTGAAGTAATTGTGGTTGACAACGCTTCGAATGATGACTCCGTTCAGATGGTTGAGAAGGAATTTCCGCAGGTGCTTCTTATCCAGAATCCCGAAAATAGAGGTTTTGCAGCTGCAAATAATCAAGGCGTGAGAGTCTCCAAAGGCCGATACGTCTTACTATTAAATCCAGACACAATAGTGTTGGACAATGCAATCGCAAAAGTAGTTTCGTTTGCAGATACGAGCAAAGATATCGCTGTCGTTGGCTGTCGTGTTCTAAATATCGACCACACATTGCAACCCACTTGTTTTATGTATCCATCTATTTTGAACATGCTGCTGTCAAGCTGTTATCTGTATAAGCTCTTTTCGAAAAGTCATTTCTTCGGCCGCGAAAGGATGTCCTGGTGGGATAGAAATGATGTGCGTGAGGTGGATGTTGTGACTGGTTGTTTCATGCTTATTAGACGCGAAGCAATTGAGCAGGTCGGATTGATGGATGAGCGGTTTTTTATGTACGGTGAAGAGACAGACTGGTGTTACCGCTTCAAAAAAGCTGGACACAAAGTAGTCTACATGCCGTTTGCAGAAATCATCCACCTTGGAGGGGAAAGCACAAAACAGGTTGCCACAAGAATGATGTTGTTGAATAAAGGCAGCAAGCTGCTTTTCCTCAGAAAGCATAAGGGGGTTTTTGTATATGCTTTGGCGTGTCTATTAACAGCATTATTTTTCTTTATAAGAGTACCGTATTGGTTAATACGATCCTTAGCTTCACGTAAAAACGAAAAAAGGGAACGTTTGAAGAGAGCACAGACATATGTCATGGGTGGATTCTATGCTATTGTTGGTGGTTCAGGCCTGTATAGGGCGAGTTAAAAGTTTGACGTGGAGATAGTATGGAGAACATAGAGGTTATTTGTTTCGGCGGTAATGACTGGTGGTATCATAACCGTAACCACTTTGACGTACGGATGATGGAACAGTTTGCAAAGTTTGGGAATGTTCTGTATGTAAATTCTATTATTATGCAAAAACCCAATCTCAGTCAAGGTAGAAAATTCTTCACGAAGGTGCTTAGGAAGACAAGGAGCATTCTCAAAGGCTTACAGAAAGTCGATTATGGTTTCATGGTATGCAGCCCTCTATCCTTACCATTTTATCATATTACATGGATGAGGTCGATAAATGAAGGGCTACTGCGAATTCAACTTTGGCAGGCGCGACGTAGGTCTTGTATGCGTATGCCAATCGTTTGGGTAGCCTGTCCAACAGCTTGCGACGTAGCTGTCAAGATGAGAAAGTCAAAGCTGGTTTATCAGCGAACGGACCGTTATGAAGAATACCCGAATGTCGATAGGGACATTATAAAGGAATACGACCAAAAGCTCAAAACGTCGGCTGATTTGACGGTATTTGTCAGCCATACACTTTATGAGCAGGAGCAGTCGCAATGCCGACGTGCTTTTTTCCTGGATCACGGTGTTGATTACGAAATGTTTGCCGGTGCCGAGCATGACCTGCAGAAGCCCAAAGATATTGTTGACATAGCAGGGCCGATTGTGGGGTTTTTCGGCGGGATAGACGACCATACATCGGACATTAGTTTTATGGAAAGAGTGGTCGATTTGCTGCCGGAGATGTCCTTTGTCTTCGTGGGGAGGGCGTCATCGGACTGCCTGCGACTAATGTCGAAGAAGAACGTCCGGATGCTGGGGCAGAAGCCGTATGAGAAGATACCACACTACGGCAAGTGTTTCGATGTGACGATTATGCCCTGGAGGCAGAACCGCTGGATTGAGGCATGCAATCCGATAAAACTCAAGGAGTATCTGGCTCTGGGCAAACCTATTGTAAGCACGCCGTTTCCAGAACTGCAGCAATATCTTGACGTAGTCTATCAGGCTCGAACCCCGGAGCAATTTGCGGAGTGCATACAGAGAGCCTTGGCTGAGGATTGCGCTGAGCGAATCGCTCAAAGGCGAGAGAAGGTACAGAAGTTCACGTGGGAGAGTAAGGCCCAGTTAGTGCTTGATGAGCTTTTTGCGGGCAGTAGCGGTTCTTAGTGGCGGATGCGATGGTTAGAAGTGCAGAGAATTTACGGATATGTCTGGTTGCCTCAGCAGGAGGGCACGCCAGTCAGTTGCTCGAATTGAGCGAAAGTTGGAGAGGAATACATACCTTCTGTATTACTACCACAAGCGCGGTCAGGGAAAAGTTTTCAAAATATGGTCGGGTTTATATCGCTGGAGAGTGTAATCGCGAACATCTTCTGCGAGTCATTCTTGTTTTGCTGCGGTGCGCACGTATAGTCTTTCGCGAGAGGCCGGATGTTGTGATAAGCACGGGTGCTGCTGTAGGGTGTATAGCCTGCTACTTAGGAAAACTGCTCGGAGCCAGGGTCATCTGGGTCGATAGCATCACAAACGTTGAGAGGCTGTCTCTTTCCGGGCGGCTGGTCAGATACATAGCGGACCTGTTTTTAGTGCAGTGGCCGGAACTTGCGGAACACTACCGTAACGTCGAGTACGTCGGTGCAGTGGTATGATTTTTTTAACCGTTGGAACCCAGTTTCCGTTCGACCGCCTTGTTCGTGCGGTAGATAGAATGATTGACGATGGTCTGATTAGTGAGACGTTGTTTGCCCAGATTGGGGAAAGCTCCTACAAACCGCGCAACTTTGAATCAGCGGCCAGTTTGGAAAAAAGGGTGTTTGACAACTATGTAAAGCAGGCCTCCAGCATAATCGGCCACGCGGGAATGGGAACCATCTCGACGGCAATGCAATACGACAAGGCGCTATTGGTGATGCCGCGACTAAAAAAATACGGGGAAGTAGTGAACGACCATCAGGTTGCGATTGCCAGGCGGTTTGAGAAGCTCGGCTATCTGCTTGCAGCTTACCAGGCGGAAGAGCTGCCGGAAAAAATCAGGCTGCTGAGGACTTTTGTACCTCGCAAACGTCTGGCGCAGCCCGAGCTGGTGGCAGAGCGGATTACAAGATTCTTGAAAGAACTAACGGCCAAAGACAAAAAAGGATGAGGTTAAAGACAGCAATAACGGCCCTCGTGATTGTCCTGTCCTGCTCCATGCTGGCAAATATCTTTCTGTCCTGGCGGGCGATGAAATACTACCTCGACTCGCAAATGGTCCGCCTCGACCCAGCCAGCGAGCACAAATTCGCCGAAGAAGACCGCCGGCTTCAGAAACCCGGGCCCGGACAGACCAGAATAGTCTTGATAGGCGATTCACGCATTGCCCAATGGAACCCGCTGCCCTCGCCGGCAAATTGTCAGATAGTAAACCGCGGAGTGAGCGCAGAAACCACTGCTCAGACGATTCTAAGGCTGAAAAGAGACGTCATCGACCTTGAGCCGCGAATCATCGTTGTGCAAGCGGGAATAAACGACCTCAAGAATGTCGGCGTCTTTCCAAAACAAAAAGACGAGATAGTCAGCTCCTGTTGGAAAAATTTAGATACCATAATCAGCCAAACCAGAGAGCACGATATTCAGGTTGTTATGCTGACTGTATTTCCGCCCGGCCCCGTCGGACTGCTTCGCGGGATTATCTGGTCCAGTGAAATCCGCAATGGCACCGACAGAGTCAACGAAATGATGAGAAACCTGAAATGCGAGGGAGTAACCGTAGTCGATTGCGATTCGATTTTGTCTGCCAACAAGGCCATAAAAGCCCGGTACGCACAAGGCACGTTTCATTTGACTGCTGCCGGTTACCAGGCGCTGAACGCCACTATAACACCCCTGTTAGAGAGACTGACGCAGGACCATTCAAAGCATAACGAGTAAAAATGCCATTTAACAGCATCACATTTGCAGTTTTCTTTTTGGTCGTTTACGCCATTTACCGGCTGTCAGGACGTTCCTGCCGATTGCAGAATTTGCTGCTGCTGGCCGCAAGTTACATTTTCTACGGCTGGTGGGACTTGCGATTTCTGGTGGTGATAGCGATGTCAACCGTAGTTGCCTACTACTGCGCGCTATCAATAGACAGAGGGCAAATGACAGCCAAACAGCGCGCCAAGGCATCGGCATTTCTTATCCTGGCGGCCATAATCTTCCTCGGCATAAGGTGGGATGCGGTGAAGTTCTCGCTTCCGAACTGGCGGCCATCAATAACTGTCGATTGGAATAATCTTCTCTTTGCCGACTCGCAGCACTATAAACTGATACTGGGCATAGCGGCAGTAACAGCGCTTTTCAATATCATTTACCCATTCCTTCGCTGGTTAAAGGACGACCACAGGCGGAAATTTTTTCTCATCTTCAGCATAACCGCCAACCTGACCGCTCTGGGAATCTTCAAGTACTGCAACTTCTTTATAGACACCTTCAGGACGCTGGTCCACTCACTACTCGGTATCTCATTCAATACTGAAACCCTCAATATCGTGCTGCCTGTGGGCATATCCTTCTATACATTCCAGACAATGGGCTACGTAATAGATGTCTATCGCCGAACAAGCCGGGCAACTGATTCTTTGCTCGACGCGGCGGTATTTACCGCATTCTTCCCGCTGGTGCTTTCAGGACCTATTGAGCGAGGGGCATCCCTTCTGCCGCAGTTCCAAAACCCGCGTTTGATAAAGGCAAACAACTTGAAGGAAGGCCTCTGGCTTATAGCATGGGGACTCTATAAGAAAATGGTCATTGCCGACAATCTGGCCAAGATTGTGAACGCCACCTTTGCGCCGTTCGACAACCCCGGCTCAGCATTGGCGGTACCGCAAGACGGCCTTCGGATGCTGGCGGCGGTTTATGCTTTTGCCTTTCAGATTTACTGCGATTTCTCGGGCTATTCCGACATCGCACGCGGCATCGCCCAATTGTTGGGGTTCGACATAAGGCTCAACTTCAATCTCCCTTATTTTGCCAGGGACCCATCCGACTTCTGGCGGCGATGGCACATCAGCCTCTCAAGCTGGCTGCGAGATTACCTGTACATCCCGCTGGGCGGCAACCGTTACGGCTCCTACAAGACTGGCCGCAACCTGATGATTACAATGCTGCTGTGCGGCTTGTGGCACGGCGCCGCGTGGACTTTTGTTCTATGGGGAATGTTTCACGGCACCATCCAGACCTTATACCGCACCCTCGCCCATAATCCCGACAGCCCCACGCGAAAATTGTGGATATCGGTTATCCAATGTGTCGTTATGTTTCATCTGACTTGTTTTGGCTGGCTTTTGTTCCGCGCCCAAAACCTCAATACGGTCGGGGTCTTTCTGCAATCCATCCTGCTGCATCCAGGGCTGTCACCGGAAGCAGCAAGCTGCTTCAGTAACGTGGCATTTTATTGCTGGTTCCTGGTGCTGTTTCAAGCCGTTCAGGGCCTGACAGGGACACTAAATCCTTTACCGCGATTGCCGCGGTTTGTGCGACTGAACATCTGGTTATTTGTGATTATGTCAATTCTAAGTTTGGCGGAAAGCAGCGGCGGGGAATTCATATACTTTGCATTTTAGAGAAATGAAGGATATGAAACTGACAACCCGGACAGGGCAACTGACTGCGAAAATCCTGTTTGCCACGGCATATTCGGTGCTGGCGGCAGAGGTTTTCCTCCGCATCTTTGCACCACAGTCGATTCTTCCGCGCTACGTCTGCCCTACAGACTACGGCATAAGGGGCAATGAACCCAACCGCAGCTACCGGCACGTTACGCCGGACTACCGCATCAATATCCGAACAAATTCAAAAGGCATCCGTGCCGATGGCGAAATACCTTACGAAAAACCGTCCGGGGTAAAGAGGATAGTGATACTCGGTGACTCTTTCGGGATGGGTTACGGGGTCGATTTGCAGGACACATTCACCAGCCAAATGGCCAGGTCGCTCGAAAAAAACGGAATAAAATGTGAAGTTGTAAACCTTTCGGTCTCGGGGCACGGGAACGCTGAGCATCTGGTCGCCCTCAAAGAAGAGGGCCTGCGCTACGAGCCCGACCTTGTTCTGATTGCCTGGAACAGCTCCGACCTTGATGACAACATTCGAGCGAACCTGTTCGGACTTGAGGACGGCCGCCTGATTCGCAGGAGCAAAACCTATTTGCCGGCCACGAAACTGCAGGAAGTTTTGTTCAAAAGCAGGATTTACCGCCTTGTAGCCGAACACTCACACCTGTACACACTTGTCCGCGATAAGGCGGCCCACCTGGTCAAATATAAAATCCTCCTTGCAATACGGAGATTGTCCAACCCGGCCATCTTAGTTCAATCTCCAGATGAAAGTGACGCCGCTAATGCATTAGCCAAATACCGTAATAATTTGACAACAGCGATTCTGGAGGAAATCAGACAGCAGTGCGCCTCTCACGGAGCAAACCTGCTGATTCTCGACATCCCCCGAAGAGTAAGTCGTACAGAGTTCAAATCATTATTCCCATACGACGAAGCGAAAGATTCCAAGCTCGATATATTCAACCCCATCGGGGTTTTCCAGCAGCACAAAGGCGACAAACTTTACTGGGAGAACTCCTGCGGTCATTTCACGCCCCTGGGCTGCCGGCTCATAGGCGAAGGTCTGGCAGAGGTAATCTTAAAATCAGGCCTGTTAAGCAGGAAATCCTCAGACAATGACACCACAGAAATTTCACGAACCGGCCGAGAAAATAAGCAGTGTAATCAACGGGTGAATAGCCAAAAAAACCTTGATTTTTCCGGAGTCCTGCCGATTGTAATCATATAGTTTTTCTCATGTGGTAATTGTTCGAGGGTACAAACCCTATTGTTAGAAAAGGCGGTTTTTATCTGATACTTCCACCAACCATAAAAACGGGTCGGTTTGGAGAATTTAGGTTGGATGCTCGAGGCAATGGCAATAGACCCAAAACTAAATAACAGGATGAACCACGAACATACAATCAAAATTGTGGTCCTCGCAGGAGGCCGCGACTACGGGCGATGTCCATTGGCCTCACAACTGCCAACAGCGTTGTGGCCGGTGGCAGGAAAATCTGTTCTGTACCTCGCTCCTCTGACTAATATGTTGAGTTTTTCGCGAAATAGCATCTTGCATCTATTCGGGAGCAACCAAAGATGAAATTAGCTCAGGTCAAAACCCTGGAAATCGAAGCCGTAAAAGTAATCAGGTTTATCCGGTTTTTTGACCACCGGGGATACTTTACTGAACACTTTCGAAAAAGCGACTTTCGTAACCATCCAGACCTGAGTTTTATGAAGAACATAGACTTCGTACAGGCCAACGAAAGCTATTCCAAAGCCGGCACAGTCAGAGGATTGCACTTTCAGTGGAACCCTTATATGGGCAAATTAGTGCGGACACTGACCGGCAGAATGATAGATATGGTTTTGGACATACGAAAAGGCTCTCCCACATTCGGCAAAATCATCCTCTACGATATGCCGGTAAGCCGGGAGGCGGATTACGGCGAATGGATTTGGGTGCCTCCGGGATTCGCGCACGGCAACTTCTTTCCAGAGGATACCTTTATCGAATACTTTTGCTCGGGCGAGTACAGTCCCGGCTGTGAGGCAGGCATATCGCCTTTAGCCAAGGACATTGACTGGTCATTGTGCGATAAGAAATTGAAGGCGCTATATGACCAGATCGCACCTGCGACCAAACTAATTACAGATAAAGACAGAAATGGCTTCACAGTCAATGGATGGACAAACGACAGTCGCTCCGAAAATTTCATTTACGGAAGATTGTGAACGTTTGAGGGGATTGGCAATTGGGCAGCCTATTACTTTTCTCTACATCATTCTCGGAATGGTCGGCTCATCATACCATTTCACAGGCGACCTTGAGCAACTGCAATACCAGACCTTGCCGGTCCAGAGTAATATCTCTATCCCGCCGCAAGAGGCGATGTTAAGAAAAGGTTGGACTATATGAAAAGCGCATCCTGCAGAACCCTTACCGGTGGATGGAGCGTGGTTACCGCAAAAAATCTTGTTGAGGTCGAGTCGCTTCTTGTTAGAAAAGGCGGTTTTTATCTGAATACTTCCATCGACCATAACCCTAAAGACGGGTCGGTTTGGAGAACTTACGTCGGATGGCTGAGGCGATGGCAAGAGACACAAAACTAAATAACAGGATGAGCCACGAACATCCAATCAAAGTTGTGGTCCTCGCAGGAGGCCGCGACTATGGGCGATGTCCATTGGCCTCACAACTGCCGACAGCATTGTGGCCCGTGGCAGGAAAACCTGTCATAGCGCGTCTGCTAATTTCTTTAGCCAATCAAGGGATAAAGCAGGTGACAATCTGTGCCGGCGGTGAAAGCTCATTGCTGGCTGAATCAATCCAGACTGACAGCCGTTTGAAGGTAAAGTTTTTGGACGAGCCGCTGCCGGTTGGGACCGCAGGGTGTATCCGCGATGCTGCAGGCAATGAAACAGACGCACTATTTCTGGTGCTCCCCGCCGCGATAATATCTCCTCCGAAAATAGACGTTTTGCTGGAGGCACATCGCGATGGCAGGTCTGACCTGACGATAATGCTAAATCCGGACCCGGAGAACAGCCAGCTTATAGGACAGGCCTCTGGTATCTATATCTGCAACTCTGCTATTCTGCAATATATACCTAAAGAAGGCTACTTCGACATCAAGGAAGGCTTAATCCCGGAAATGCTGCGTTCCGGCAAAAGCGTCCACGCAGCAGTACTGCCACAACACGTCGGCAACTTTCGAGACTGGCGAGAGTATCTGTGCGGTATTGCTAATTATCTTGAGAACACCCCGAAACTGGATATGGAGTTAAAACCCTCCAGGCGGCCTGACCAACAAAAGGTATGGA
>Ga0315294_10002927_pt1 | contig 18545 bp, 22 predicted proteins | sample YL17G13_40_MG_FD_203626 | JGI IMG/M metagenome (GOLD analysis project Ga0315294, IMG submission 203626) | Sediment microbial communities from Yellowstone Lake, YNP, Wyoming, USA - YL17G13_40 | ecosystem: Environmental > Aquatic > Freshwater > Lake > Sediment | place: USA: Wyoming | collected...
GATAAGTGGCATGTAAACATTTCATAAAAATATCAGAAAAATTCGGCACAATTAAAGTTTTTCTTATATCTCTTATTTCAAATATTTTTTCAGCCAATCCCCCTAAAGTAACCTTAAAAGTCCTTTTAATATCATAATAATGTTTACTAAAATCACCAACTTCTCTATTCAATAAAGAAACAAATTCATTAATCACATCATCAATATAAACTAATTCTAATTCTTTCTCAGGGTCAGAGATAGTAATTTCCAAATTATGGCTTATATTATAACAAAAAGTCGAAACCACCGAATTATAATTAGGCCTGCTCCACTTTCCAAAAATATTAGGCAACCTATAAATATAAATAGGAACACTATTTCTTTCTGCATATTTAACGAGCTCATCTTCAGCTATTTTCTTGCTCTGGCCATAGGGATTATCTAATTCCGCTTGAATAGAAGAAGTTATTACAATAGGGATTTTATTATCTACTTCTTCAAGTAATTTTATTAAAGTTGTGGTTAAACCGGCATTTATTTTTTTAAATTCTTCTACATTTTTAGGACGATTAACTCCCGCTAAATGAAAAATAATATCTGATTCCTGAAGATATTTTTTTAAAGTTTCTATATTATCGTCCTTATCAAAGGATTTTATCTTTATATCGTTTAATTCCTGTAATCGGACAATTAAATTTTTCCCGATAAATCCTGCACTACCAGTTACTAAAATAGTTCTCATTACAAATTTATCTCCATCTTTACTTATACTTACTAAATAATTTAAATTACACTATTTTTTAAGTTCATTTTGAATATACTCTATTTTTAATAATATTTCTTTTATCTCTTTAACCTTTAATCTTTTAGTATTGTGTGAATTATAATCTTCTTTTACCGATACTTCTGTTTCACCTTCAATAAAATACTTATTATAATTTAAATCTCTCATATCGGCTGAAATTCTAAAATAATTTCCACAGTCTTCAGCCTTAACCATTTCTTCTCGAGTTAGTAAAGTCTCAAATAATTTTTCTCCGTGACGGGTTCCAATAATTTTAATCTCATTTTTTGCCTTAAATAATTCTTTAATAGCAAGGGCTAAATCTCCTATAGTACAGGCTGGAGCTTTTTTAACCAACATATCTCCCTGCTGAGCATGCTTAAAAGCATATAACACCAAGTCAACTGCACTATCAAGCGACATCATAAATCGGGTCATATTAGAATCAGTTACGGTTAATGGCTGACCACTCTTTATCTGATTTATAAATAAAGGGATTACTGAGCCGCGAGAGGCTATGACATTCCCGTAACGCGTGCCACATAAAATTGTTATATGTTTATCAACAGTTCTTGATTTAGCGACCATTAATTTTTCCATCAAGGCTTTAGAAGCTCCCATCGCATTAATAGGATAAACCGCTTTATCGGTACTAAGTACTATCACCTTTTTTACCATATTATTCACCGCTGCATTTAACACATTTTCAGTACCCAAAATATTCGTTTTTACTGCTTCCATGGGATAAAATTCACAAGAAGGAACTTGTTTAAGTGCTGCAGCGTGAAAAATATAATCTACCCCTTTTAAAGCCGAATCTACACTTTCATAATCTCTGACATCTCCAATATAAAACTTAACTTTGTCACTTTTTAGTCTTATCCGCATATCTTCTTGTTTTTTTTCATCTCTACTAAAAATACGTATTTCTTTTACTTCTGTATTCAGAAATCTTTCTAAAACTGCATTACCGAATGACCCAGTCCCTCCGGTAATGAGTAAAGTTTTACCTTTAAACATTAAATCACCTCTTCTATCATACTATTAATTTATCAATCAGTTTGAAAAAATCTTTCCAGGATGTTCCGTATCTAGTATGGTTTTTTCGAAAGAAAAAATTATACTATTCTACTTCTATAATACTTGTTTTCCCATCATAATCTTTCAAAGCAATCCCATATGCATACAATTTGTTAGTTGGATTATCCCCAGTTGGAAAAGTAAAAACTCCAAACTGGCATAGCCTCATTGGCCATTGGTCTTTTTCTCCTTCTATTAATGTTTTAAAACCTTTTTTTAAATTTCCTATAACTATTTGGCTGCAATTTTTCATTATCCCAGGCCCAGGCTTTCTATCTAATAAATTTAGTATTTTATTGCTTCTTCCACTCCCTGGTTCAACTGAAGTAGAAAATATATAATCACTTCTAACTTTACATCCATATATAGCAGGTCCATCTAATGAATAAATATTTCCTGAATGCCATTTTTCAAATTCTTTATTATATTTTAGAATTCTAATATAATTACGTTCTAATTGGCTATCTGTAGCATACAATAATCCTTCTCTTATTGGAAAACCAACACAAGCTCTATACTTTTGGTTTCCCATAAACACCGAGTGTACATTTTTAAAGTTATTTTCTGCAATCCATATACCTGCAGAATTTTCAAAATCTCCTGTAAATATCCAAACCACATTCCTTATATTATCAGGAATTATCGAATGTATATGTTTTATACTTCCTTCTGAAAAAGTATATAAAATTTCCCACTTATTATTACCTACTATTTTTCCTACAATATTCACTTTTTCTTTATTGCTATTTCCAAAATATTCACCATAACATATTAATTCATTAAAACCTTCTATATTTTTTATATGAGTTAGTGATAGTGGATTTCTCATACCTTTTCTATATTTATTACTAAGAGTTATCGTTTTTTTCTGTATATTTACCTCATAAAGTTTTCCATTAGCAGATAAATATATAATTTCTTTATTAATAAGAACGGCACAATGGGGATTACATCTGGTTATTCTGGTTAATAAACGATTAAAATAAATTAACCTATATTTTATATTATTATCTAATTTTCCTATTCTATCAAAATTTACAAAATTTGTATCTGTTTTATATATAATATTATTTTTTGCCGTTATAATTAAATTGTTTATAAAACATAGAGGTTTAAATTTATTTATTTGTTTAATCATTTTTATATGATTTTCTTTTTTTTAACATAAAATAAGGATATCCGTTTTTATTTTTACTTTTTAAAAACTCTATTAACTTTTTACTTTCTAAAATTATTTCTAATTTTACTCCACCAATATTGTCTTTCGTAAGTATCCCCTCATTTAACAAATCTTTTGCTAAAGTTCTTTGGGCAAAATGAATTGCTTTTTCGGGCTTTCTTTCCCTAACTATTATCTCTATCGATTTATCATTATCAATAATTCGGAATTTTCTATCTCTATACCAACTAAATTTATCCCATTTTTCTGATTCAGTATCTTCCGCAGTATGTATCATGGTAAGACTATGGGTTAAATCTATGCCAAGACCAATTATTTTAGCTTTATGGTCTACACAAAATTTCCAAGATGAATTTTCTCCATTTGGCAAAGGTTTATATCCAGATATATTATTTTTCATCATTTTTTCTGCTAAGGGTCCTGTTGCAGCTAAAGTATTTAGAGGATGCCTGCTTCTAATAACATTTGGATAAGTAAGAAAAACATTGGGTATCGTCCCTGTCCATGCAAAAGTTTTATCTGGGTAATATTCCAATACTAAATTTGAAAGATCTTTGGTCATATAATCTTTACCAGTAGGATTTTCTCTAAAATATGGTATAGTAGGCATAGCTAATGTACCTTTATTACCTATCAAATCCAGTAAGGAATTAATTACTTCTTTGGGTTTTACTCCACTGGATCTTAATCCAATTATGCTTGAATGAACAATAATTAAATCGCCTTTTGTAATTCCTCTTTCTCCTATTTTATTTGTAATGCACGAAAACAAAGTTTTATTTTTAAACTGTAATTTTTTTCTTTTTTTATATTGAAACTTTTTTTTATATTTAATTAATAAAGAAGAGTTCCAATACATTTTTCTCAAGATAACTTCAAAATAAGGAGAAATGGATATAATTTTATCATAAATTGAATCGATCATATATTTTATTTATACCCTTCTATTATTTTTATTAAAATTTTAATATTTGTCATTTACTAAATAAATATTTTCATATTTTACAATTATTTCCCTATTTTGCACTATATCCACCATCCACAATTAAATTGGTTCCTGTAATCCAACGAGAAGCATCGGACAATAAAAAGGCACAGGCATTAGCTATATCTTCCGGTTTACCTAAACCTAAAGGATACATTTCTATTCTTTTTATTTTTTCTTCTTTTGAAAGTTTATCAAATATATTTTCTGTCATGCTCGTTGATTCTATTTGACCGGGAGAAATACAATTAGCTCTAATTTTTTTTGAAGCTAATTCTAATGCTATAGATTTTACTCCTGATATTAATGCACCCTTTGAAGAAGAATAAGCAATTATTGCAGGTTGACTCGTTATACCAAAAATTGATGATATAAATACAAAACTCGCCCCATTTTTGTCTAAATATTTTTTCTTAGAAATAATCTTAGCCAATTCAAAACTTGAGATTACATTTACCGCAAACATATCTTCATAATAAGAGGTGTTCATACTCCTTAGTGGTAAGGTCATTTCTATTCCTGCTGAATGAACAAAACCAGATATTGGTCCTACCTCTTTTACAGCATTTTTAACCATATCTTCTAATTTATCATAATCGGTAATATCTTGAGAAATAAAAAGATGATTTCCTTTGTCTAATTTATTAAACGTTTCTTTAAGTCTTTCTTCATTTCGAGCAATTAAAATTATATTGGCTCCTAATCGACTAAAGGTAATTGCACATTGTCTCCCGATTCCAGAAGATGCACCAGTTGCTATAATATTTTTATTACTTAAATTAAATATAGAATCCATTTATATTTCCTAATAAAATTAAAAAATCTTTACTCAAAATACTCTTCACCAATTAAATCCATTAAGCTTTTAACTGTTGTTATTTTAGTAAATTCGAGGGACGATATTTGTTTATTAAAATTTTTATCAATCATGGCGATAATAGCAAGTACGCTTAGAGAATCGTATTCCTCTACATATCTTATATCAGTCTCCAGGGTAATTTCTTTATTTTCATCCTCAATTTCTAAAGCATCTTTTAATTCTTTTATAAATTCTTCTTTTTTCATCATATATTTCTCCTTTTCATATGGTTATTATAGTTCCACCCCAAGAATATCCTACTCCAAAGCCTACGAGAAGAACTTTATCACCCTTTTCAATTAATTTATTATCTAAAGAATCTTTAATAGCTATGGGTATAGTAGCAGAGACAGTATTACCAGTATGCAATAAATTTAGATAATATTTGTCATTGGGAATATTTATTTTTTTTCTTAAATATTCATTCATATATTTATTAGCTTGATGAAAAATTACATAATCTAAATCTTCTAAGGTAATATTATTTTTTTTTAAAGTTTCTAAAACTACTTTAGGAACAGCCTTTATAGTAAAATTAAAAATCTCTGGTCCATTCATATACAGATTATTATCTGTTCTGATACTACCTGAAGCATCGTCTATCTCCTCAGCATTAGGATCATATCTATTTCTTAATCCACCATTGGTTACAATAAGATTTTTATATCCACTCCCATCAGTACCCAAAACAAATTCGCCTACCTGTTCTTTTTCAGATTTTTCAATTATAGTAGCTGCTGCTGCATCACCAAAAATCGTCCTATTACTCTTATCTTTGGAATGAATATGTTTTGTATATGTCTCTGAAGTAATTAATAAAATATTCGTGGCAATCTTAGAATTTATAAAAGACTTTGCCATTGCAAGACCATAGACAAAACCAGAACAACCTAAATTAAAATCAAAAGCTCCAATATCTGTCTTTAGGCCTAGTTTATCTTGCAAAATGCAGGAACTGGTAGGTAGATAATAATCTGGACTCTGGGTACACAACATTAATAAATCTATTTTGCTTTTATCATAATTTGTTAAAACTTTTTCTGATACCTTAAAGGCTAAATCTAAAGCTGTTTCATTTTCTTTTACAATATGCCTTTCTCTTATACCTATTTTATTTTCAATTTTTTCTGAAGACCAATCCGGAAATTCTCTCTCCAAATCATCATTTTTTAAAAGAGTTTCGGGTAGATAATATTCGATTTTTACAATTTTCACACTCATAACTAAACTCCTATAAATTAATACACATAAAAATCTATAAAAAATTAATCCATTTCAAAAAAACTAACAATTTTTTCTTCAAGATAATTCAATTTCTTTATTTTTTTTCTGATTTCCTTTTTATAAACACAGCTAGTAATAATAACTGCATCCACTTCATGCTTTTTTAAAATTAGATTACTATATACATCATAACCCATAAAAGTTTTATGTTGTTTTTCTTTATCATCATCCACTAAAAATAAAATTTTTAAATCTAATTCCGGCATATCCCTCATTACCTTAATGATCACCTTAGCTGTTTCTCCCGCTCCATAAAAAACACAATTTTTATAATTTCTTTTTATTAAATTTTTTACAAAAAGCTCAATATTTATTTTAGTCAAATTATATAATTCGATTAATTCATTCATATAAGTAACCAATAAATAATTTTTTCTATCAATCCCTTTTTTGGTAATTATATATTCAACATTTCTCTTTGTTTTTTTATTCTTTACTAAGAATTCTTCTCTCTCAAGTTGCTTTATATAAATATTAATCATAGAAGGGGCTGAATGTATATAGTGGGCTAATTTATCCTGGGTGATGTTATTTGAGGTTTGAATCTGTTCTAACAATAACAGTATTTTAAGTTCACTGGCAGGATTAAAAAATCTTAAATTTTTTAAAAAATCAATATTCATAGCAAACTCCATATTCATTCATTGAACGAATAATATAGCTAGTAAAAAATATAACACAAAATAATACATAATGCAAATTTTTTATCATATTTTTTTCTTAATCTTATTATCTTACTTATCTGCTGGATACCATTTATTAAAACCATCCTCCCCATAAATTCCCTCTCTCTTAAAAATAACTACCCAGAAAGTTTTAAATAATATTTTAATATCCAACCATAATGACCAATGATCAATATACCAGATATCTAACTTTATCTTCTCTGGCCAAGTCAATTTATTCCTACCATTAATCAAAGCCCATTCGGTGACTCCTGGTTTCACTTCTAATCTTCGTCTATGTTCCTTAGAATATCGATTAACCTGTTCTATTAACGTAGGCCGAGGGCCTACCATACTCATTGCTGAGCATGCTTAAAAAAGCATATAACACCAAGTCAACTGCACTATCAAGCGACATCATAAATCGGGTCATATTAGAATCAGTTACGGTTAATGGCTGACCACTCTTTATCTGATTTATAAATAAAGGGATTACTGAGCCGCGAGAGGCTATGACCTTCCCGTAACGCGTGCCACATAAAATTGTTATATGTTCATCAACAGTTCTTGATTTAGCTACCATCAATTTTTCCATCATAGCTTTGGAAATCCCCATCGCATTAATAGGATAAACCGCCTTATCGGTGCTTAAAACAATTACTTTTTTCACTTTATTGTTTACAGCTACATTTAACGTATTTTCAGCACCCAAAATATTAGTTCTCACTGCTTCCATAGGAAAAACTCACAAGAAGGAACTTGTTTAAGTGCTACTGCACGAAAGACATAGTCCACGCCCGGCATCGCAAAGTTTATACTATCATAATCTCTTACATCTCCAATATAAAATTTCACTTTGGGGTTATTGAGTTCAATCCGCATATCTTCCTGCTTCTTTTCATCGCGGCTGAAGACACGAATTTCCTTGATATTAGTATGCAAGAATCTCCGTAACGCCGCATTCCCGAAAGAGCCAGTACCACCTGTAATAAGTAAGGATTTTATAAAAAACAAACTATTCATAAAAATACCTAATGAGTTAAATCTTCCAAAGACCACGGTTCTGGCGGTAACTTGATAAATAAACAAAGAGAAGCGATAGGTTAAAAAATCTATTGGGGCCTATAATTCTTAAAATTAATCTAAGAAAAAAATAAATTAGTTTAAATTTTCTAGAATGATTAGGAATATCAGCAAAACCTGCCGGCTTAAAACTAACATTCTTTTTTTCCAAAAGATAATTCTTAAATACGAACCTGCTAATCATACCACCAAAATCAAAAGGGTTTACATTATCACCAAGTTCATCAGCCACTGAAGCATATGCACGACGTAAAGTAGGCGAGATATAGGCTCCATTACTCATATAATCAAAGCCATATTTAATTGATGAGAATCCACAATCAAGTTTTACCAACTTCTCAGCATAAATATTGCAAATTTCATTAAGGTCATCACGCCCTGTTAAATTCCACTTGTGTGGTCGAGAAGAAATAACTTTAGGGTTCTTCAAATTAAACGAACTGAAATGAAAAAACACCAAGCGATATTGATTATTTACTAGGTAACCATCAGAATCCTTGGAAAGAACCCTTTCATGCAAATTCCAATATGCCATATTCAGACCCAAATCGAACACAACGTGTAAATTTGGAAAAAAACAAGGCGCAATTGAGACCCATTTCTGGTCTCCAGATAAACCAAACTGAGTTTCAAAAAAACCTAAATTAATACAACGCTCCGACCACCACGATAAAAAATCAGTTGCTTCAGTTTGGGAGGTAACAGCATAAAATCCAAGATTAAAGGATCCAAAACGCATCATACCTAAATCATAGTTATCCTCCTTAGATGAGATAGGAACAGTATAATGTGGCGTCAGTAGAATTGGATACTTTTCGAGACTATCGTAAACAGGCTTTAGTGAATCAAAAAGACATATATCCGAGTCGAGGAATATAACGTATGAAAAAAAATCTAAAAGTTTAAGGGTTAACAAAGGCTTAATGCAAATACTAAACTCAGTCACATCATAAATGAACGCCAGCTTATTTAAATCAAATATATTCTCATCTTCTATCCACCGAATATCGGCGAAGTCAAAATCAAGGTTTATGTTTGTCTTCTTATCAATTAAAAAAATTATTATTTTTTTTTGTTCATATTTATAAACTGAATCAGCCAAAACGAGAGCTTTAGGAAGATAGCAAATTGAGCAAACAGTAAAAATAGCTGTTTTATTTTTTATTGAATCGTTCATTCTGAGATTTCCTCCTTGGACTGGACAAAACGTAATAGTTTCTAAGGCGTGAAAAAGTCTTTTCGGCGCCCGCGATTTTTTTCGATGTCACCCCTATTAAACCATAGCCCCTTTTTCTGTCAACTCATCCTCCGTTCGAAATAGAGTTATTTTCTCTTCGATGTATAAATCAAGGCTTGAGCTAATATATATACTGCCAACATTTTTAATATTTTTAGTGTTTTTTTACTGCCAATTAAAACCGACTTAATAGTTAATCTAAAAGATGAATATATATAATTTTTTATTCTATATATTGGGTACTTACGACCACTGTAAGTTTTAAATAAAAATTTATAATTTTTATTTCCCTGTTCTGTCTGATGATCCAAGCCCGGCGTATTAAAAATTTCTGCCACTTTTAAACCCACCGCCTCGGCAGATAAACATATATAATAATCCACTCCGTCCATGTAATAGCTTTCGTCATGCCAGCCAACTTTTTTTAAATTTTCTAGAGAAAATAATGTACCGCTACTGATTGTAAAATCTACTATATTTAAGTCATATTTTCCTATAGATATTTTTCTAAATTGTTTTTCTTTTCTATTTGTTACTGCATCTCTAAAAGTTACACTTAATATTTTTTCTCGTCGAATAAAATTTATGGTATCGGAACTTTCATTAATGTATCCAAATATGTATTTTAATGTTTCTTTGTTATAAATTGTATCTTGATCAAAATATAGTAAATTTTGGTATCCTTCATAATATGCCGTGGCGCACATTAATCTTAGAGCCGGTCCTATTCCCACATTTTTATCAAAAGTAAAATATCTAATATTTTTTTTATGTTCTTCTATCAATAATTTTGATTTATCGTCGGGGAAATTATCAAAAATATATAAAAAATAACCTTCAGCTATTGCTGTTTTTATTCTTTGGTATGTTGAATGGTCTGGCTTATATAGTATTATTGCAATTATAGGTTTTTTTCCGATCATTTTTTTCATTAGTTCATTAACTTAATTTGGCCTTTCTGTCATTTCTATTTATGCGCCTAATATTACCCCAATTCGGAAATAAATCTTTTAAAACATATCTTTCTTATACCACATCGCCTGTAACCCCAATCATTATAAGAGCTATAATTTCGCAAATACCTCGCTTTTAAATCCACGTTGAATATGTGATACAAGAGACATGAACAATGAGATACTAATCCATGTGAATGGATGTATCCAATAATCATATAAATGTAACCCCAGCACTATCGCAACAAAAGATGCTAAACTTGCAGACATCAAGAATAAATAATTGCTCATTTGTGGGTCATAATTCATTCTTGAAGATAGCCGGGACAAATATTTGACATACCTTAACGGCTGTATAGTTATCATAACTATAAGAATCCCTCCCAATAATCCCAATTCCACGAGAGCTGTTAAAACTATTGCATGGGCGGAGACAAGCTTATATTGTCCAAATCCTTTACCCCACAACCACGAGCCATCGCTAATATCATTCCACGCGCTTAGGGTATATTCTATATGACCACTATCGCCTAAACTAAGTCTATTCGCAATCAAATCAATAAATTGTAATCCATATAATACACAACAGACAACAATAAGTGTTAAAACTATACCTGCCCAACGCCTTTGTTTGGCACTAAATTTCATAAAAGTAAATTTCAATGTCAATAAAATGCCCAATACCATACTCAAAAATCCTGATTTGGAAACCGAGGCTATGACCATTACTACTAATCCGAGCAATATGAAAAGATTTAGAAATGATCGCCATTGAATCATTCTATTTTTATTAGAAATTAGAAAAATCACTATTGCGAATGGTATGAGCGAAGCGCAATATCCCGCCAGCATGTTGGCCTCACCGAAAGTTGATGATACCCGGATGGCGCCTTCAGTAATGGCAAAATATGTCCAGCTTTTCAGCTCTGGATACCGCTCAAGAAGTAGAAGTGAAGGAAACGGAAGAACCGTTCCATAAAGGGTACCTCTTAAAACATTAACAACCTGGTACAAGGAAGCGTACAATACTGTAATTGATGACAACAAATATATCTGGACAGACTTTAACCAGTATCCTTCTTCATGAGTGAATATCCTAACTACATAAAGTATCAGGATACATTCTATCAAACCGAAAAACCTCTTAGCAAATGCACCATAGTTGGGAACATAAAGTGCACTTAAAAATGCCAAGAAGCAATAAATACAAACAAAGTATTCAAAAGGACGCAACTTGAGAAGCAAATTGTTCATCTTGGGCAATCGTTCTATAACTATTGCAAACACAGTTAAAAGCAAAAAAATTCTACTGAACCGATAGTTAATTGCACCAGAACCCAAACCATAAACGTTTAAGGGACTTGTTAGCAAAAACATATAAAAAAGGCTTTTCGTAACCAATGACCAATGATACGATCCAAAAGTAGAGACCTTTGGATTATAAGTGGGACATAACTGGGGGTCAGGTTTCAACATTTGACATTACTCCTTCTCAAATCTTCTTCTATTGTTTTTATTTCGCTTAAAGAATTTTTATCTTTCTGCATTCTCTTTTCAAACTTCTTGCAAGCCTGTGAAACAGTAGAATAATCCATATCAAATAATTTCCCTATCGTCTTTAGACTTAGAGTTGAATATTTCTTAATTAAATACAATGCCATTTGACGATAAATATTGCCTTTCCGTTTGCACAATATCTCATCTTTTTCTATTGCAAGCTTATCTGCAATTTTCTTAATTATTTCTTCAACTGTCAGAGACTCTCCCTGCCCTTATTGGATTTAAATAAATGTATACTGAAAGATGTAACCATAATTGTTCTCATCAGCAAGGATTGATTTATATCTACCTTTAAATACCACACCAACTATATTATGTTTTGCCTTAAACCAATTAGAATAAAAGGCATTTTTCTCGAAACCTCTTTCCTCTCCCCCTATATTGGCTTTTTTTATTTTAATACTTCTCCGGCTTAAAATCAAAAAATATTCATCCTTTAACTGATTTTTTATAGTGGGCTCAGATATATATTTACTTTTATCTCAGCTCATAATTCTTCTCCATCCACTTCCTATATTCTCCACTTCTTACTCTGTCTATCCAATCTTGATGATTCATATACCATTTGATAGTCATATTTAAACCTTCTTCAAAACCAAACTTCTGCTTCCAGCCCAGCTCATGCTTTATCTTATCACAATTGATGGCATATCTTCTATCGTGGCCGGGCCTATCTCTAACAAAATTAATTAATTTCTTATAATAATCCTTATCTTTTTCTTTTATCTTGGCTATCTTTTCACAAAAATAATTAATCAACTTTATGTTTTCCCATTCATTCTCTCCGCCAATATTATAGGTCTCGCCAGCCTTTCCTTTATTCAATATCTCCCAAATTGCCCGACAATGGTCTTCTACACATAACCAATCCCGCACATTTTTTCCATCCCCATATACCGGTAAAGCCTTTTCCTCTAAGATATTTAAAATCATCAAAGGAATTAATTTTTCTGGGAATTGATAAGGGCCATAATTATTGGAACAATTAGAAATTGTTACAGGCAATCCATAAGTCTTATAATAAGCTCTTGCTAAATGGTCTGAAGCAGCCTTGGAGGCAGAATAAGGGCTATTCGGTTGGTATGCCGTACTTTCAAAAAAATATTTACCTTCTTCGACTGAGCCATAAACTTCATCTGTACTGATGTGGTGAAATAATAATTGACTATAATCTTCTTTTTTCCACACTTCTCTGGCAACTTCTAATAAATTAAAAGTACCCATTATATTGGTTTGAATAAAATCTTTTGGTCCGAATATTGAACGATCAACATGAGATTCGGCCGCAAAATTGACGACTGTATCGATATTATATTTTATGAAAACATTTTTAATTTTTTCAAAATCACATATATCTACTTTTTCAAAAAAATATCTTTCTCCTTTTAATTTACTATCAATTTCTTTTAGATTCTCTAAATTTCCGGCATAGGTTAGTTTATCTACATTGATTATTCTACCGTTAAATTTAGTTTTATTAAAAATAAAATGGATAAAATTTGAGCCGATAAAACCAGCTCCGCCAGTTACTAAAATATTCTCTAATCTTTTTTTCTTCATATATAATATACACTCCTCTTTGCCGTTTATTCCTGCTATAAGAATCTCTTTTATTTATTTTTTATGAGATTGCCGCACATTTCACTTCCTTTGCAATGACAAAAAACTTAAAAAATCTGTTAGTGCATCTTCCCAATTTCTAATATCTAAATTTAATTCCCTCTTTATTTTTTCTTTGCTTAACCTTGAACATTTCGGTCTTTGAGCAGGAGTAGGATATTCTTTTGTTTCTATAGCTCTTATTTTTACTTCCTTATTAGAATCAATTATTCTTAATTTTTTTGATTTTCTATAAATCTCTCTGGCAAATTCATACCAATTGGTAACCCCTTCATTGGTAAAATGATATATACCAAATTTATCAGAATCATTATTAATTATCTTTAAAATAACCTCAGCTAAATCAACGGTATAAGTTGGAGACCCCCACTGGTCAGAAACCACTTTTATCTCTTCTTTTTCCTTAAATAGTTTTAGCATAGTAGAAACGAAATTTTTTCCACCCCTTCCATAAAGCCAGGCAGTTCTAAGAATAAAATATTTTTTAAAAATCTCCTTAATCTCTCTTTCTCCTGCCAACTTACTTTCCCCATAAATGTTAATTGGCTCAGTTTTATCATCTTCTGTATAGGATAAATGTGTATCTTTTTTCCCATTAAAGACATAATCTGTAGAGAGATGAATTAATTTAGCCTGTTTTTCTATAGCAATTTTTGAAATATTTCTCACTCCATCCCGATTTATTTGGAAAGCTTTTTCAATCTCTTTTTCTGCTTTATCTACCTCAGTATATCCCGAACAATTGATTATCCATGCTAGCTCTATATTTTTTGTAAACTCCTGTAATATTGGATAATTCGTTATATCTACTTCTTTATCACTGGCCAAATAAGATAATCTTTTTCTTTTAAATAACTTTTCCACATCTTGTCCCAACATTCCTTTATTTCCGATAAGCCAGATCATTTTTTTAATTTTCCTCGCTAACAAAATCTAAATAAAAATTATCTTCTTTTTCTTCGTGTCTTATCTCATCAATTTCCTCTTTCCTGTCCCGACCCCGGTATAATTTATCAGGATAATTTATCACCATTCCATCTAACTCTTCAGAGATATTTTTATAACCATGAACTACTCCCGGAGGAACAATTACCCTAATTGGATTATCTTCTCCTCCGATTACCTCCATATAATTTTCATAGGTCTTACTTTCTCTCCGATTATCCCAAAGTTTTATTTTAAAATTGCCTGGTCCTATAAAACAGAATATATCGGCCTGTTTAAGGTGTTCATGAGGACCTCGAGCTATTCCTGGCTTGGTGTAAGAAACATAACTCATCATCGGTCTTAGCCCCTCTGGTAAATTATCTACTCTAAAGGTCTCTATTAAAAAACCTCTTTCATCAGTAAAATTAATTAATTCCTCTATTATTACTCCTTCAATTTCACCTTTTTTAAATTTCATAGCTATCCCCCGCTTTATCTTTTTTCTTCTTTTAAAATCATCTCTAGATATTTTCTATAATCATTTTCCGGTAATCTATCGATTATCTCCTTAAACTGATTCTTATCAATATAATCCATCCGAAAAGCTACCTCTTCTATACAGCCAATCTTTAATCCCTGTCGTCTTTCAATGGTAGCAATATAATTAGAGGCATCCATAAGACTATCCGGGGTTCCGGTATCCAACCAGGCATAACCTCTTCCTAACAGTTCTACTTTTAAATTGCCCTGCTTTAGATATTCTAAATTTACATCGGTTATTTCCAACTCCCCTCTGGCTGAGGGCTTTAAATTTTTAGCAATATCTACTACCTCATTATCATAAAAATACAAACCAGGGACCGCATAATTTGATTTGGGATGTTGAGGTTTTTCCTCAATACTTATAACTTCGTTCTTTTGATTAAATTCGATAATTCCATATCTTTGAGGGTCTGAAACCCAATAGCCAAAGATACAGGCTCCACTTTTAAGATTTGCCATTCTCTGTAATGTTATAGATAGGCTATGACCATAAAATATATTGTCTCCTAATATTAAGCATACAGAATCTGTGCCGATAAATTCTTCTCCTATGATAAAAGCCTGGGCAATTCCTTCTGGCTTAGGTTGCTCTTTATAGGAAATGTTTAACCCAATCTCTTGGCCATCTCCAAAAAGCTCCATAAATTTTGGTAAATCCTGAGGAGTAGAAATAATCAAAATATCTTTAATCCCCGCTACCATCAAAGTAGATAAAGGATAATAGATCATCGGCTTATCATAAACTGGGATTAACTGTTTGCTAATTGCTTTAGTTAAGGGATTGAGCCTGCTCCCCGAACCACCGGCTAAGATTATACCTTTCATTGAGTCCTCCTTATTACATTATTTCATAAATTACAAAACATCAATTCTTTTTTAATCTTGTGCTATTTAAAAAGTTAGGAATGGTCTATGATGTGTGTGTATGCATAAAACAGTATTTATTCTATTTAATGTTAATCATTTATCTGAGCTTGCCGTTTAGCTAATGGTTGCTACCGCTAACTCCATAACAGATTTCACTACAAAGCAATTATATTATTCATGCCAATGCATAATATCTACATTATTATTAACATTAATTTTTTAAAGAACTTAAAATGCTAAGAAATAGTATCACCTTTACTAATAAATTTAGAGAAGAACCATATTGTTTTAATTATAGAACTCCGTTTATCTTTCCTAAATAAGATTAAACAAATCCATTTTATTTATTCCAGTTATTAACATTATTAACATATTTTACCCCACTAGTTCATTTCATTACCTCCATAACACGATTTAAGTGCTTCAATAGTCTTTCTCCGGCATACTCTAATGTCCAAAAATTGTGAATAGATTCTATACCTCTTTGAGCTATCTTTTGTCTTTTCTCTTTATCTAAAAGGAGTTTAGTAACAGCTTCGCCAAACATATTTTCATCTCTTTCTATGAGTATTCCTGTTTCATTGTGAATTATACTCTCTCTTACTCCTCCTTCTCTTACTGCAATTACAGGTGTTCCACATGCCATTGATTCTAAAGGTACGAGCCCAAAAGGTTCAAGGTATGGTGCATAAACAACCAATTTTGCCTTATTGTAAAGAAGTATAAGTTCATTATCTTGGATTAAATTTCTTATTTCTAAATCAACACCGGTTTTAATCGCCAATTGCTCAAGATAACCCTTCCACCTGATATCAACACTATTAGAAACAATAACAAACTTGGGACGTATTTTGGGGTCAATATATCCTAAAGAATTTATAATAAAATCAAACCCCTTCGATGGACTACAACTCCCTACTGATAAAACAAAATTCTGCTTTGGAATTTCAAGAGGTTTAAACGCTTCTGTATCTACTCCAAGATAGGAAACAAAAGAATTAAGACCATAACTTTTTAGAATAGATTCTCTGGAAAAATAAGAATTTGCTAAAATGTATTTAGAAAAGGAAGCATTTTCTTTTTCTATCTCTGATGATCTACTAATAGAATATTTATGCCATATTCTTCTTATCCATTGAGGGTAGTTTCTATCTATGTTTTGGGAGATATTCTGTAAAATTGCCTCATGAGATCTTGAAGGTTGTTGGCAATAATAAATAGTTGGTTTTTTAATATATTTTAAGAAAAACGGCGACATAGTATATCGATCTTGTTCACTAAACACAATATTGTAATCCTTCTTGTTGATAACATCGGCAATTTCTTTCTCTGTTTTTTCAAGGTCTCTTAAAGAAATTCTTATGGGAAGAATGTATTTGAAAGCAGAATAAATTGAACCAGTAAAAGTTCTTCTCACTGGAAAAATATTAACCTTATTAACAATATTTTTTAAAGGTAAAAAATCCTCATTAGCAGTAGATGGAACGTAAACATCGACCAAATGACCCACTTTTGTCAAATAATTTACGAAGCTATACAAGGCCCTTTTTGCTCCTCCAGATGGCAAGTTATGAAAAGCAGCTATTTTCATTTTCTCACAACCTCGCACCAAATTTCTTGATAAAAAGTTTTTGATGAAAATATCTTGCTCAGCAAATAAACAATCCCTTTAGGTATTATATTATTCCACAAACCAATTCCAGTTCTTGCATTTGTTTTCCCCAACTCTGTGTAAGTTTTTATTTCTCCAACAGCTATATCGACTAACTTAAAGACTTCTTCCTTTGAAAATCCACAATGTTTATGTGTTTTATCCAATTGATGATTTTCAACAACGCCATATTTCCACATTTCTTCATTTCTTTTCGGGACATTAATAAGAATATTTTGCCTAGCAGCCTTAATTGCCTTCTTTAATAATGTTATGGGTTCATCAACATGCTCCAAGATATTGTAAAGTATGACAGTATCAGCTTTTGGGAACTCTACTTCTAAAACGTCGCCTATTATTAAATTCGCCCCTTCTGGATATTCATAATCATCATATTTTTGAATATCTACTCCATAATATTCCCCTTTCCATCCCTTTTTCGCAAAAAATGTATACAACTGGCATGTAGCACAACCAACATCAAGGATATCTCCTTTCTGATATTGAAATGCCAAATATATATAAGCAGGAATAGCTTTATACTCCTTCCATCCAAAATCAAATTTTGTTTTTACTATATTATCTCTACTTCTCATTATTACTACTCCCTAAACTATTTTGTCTATAACTAAAGAAATTAGCCCAAATTTAACAGTAAGTAAAACTACTTTTATTACTGTAATATTATTAAGATATTTATCTGCATAATAATTTACCTATTTCCACTTCTCTTACAGCTAATGAGTTTAATTTGAGATCAGTAAAAACCAGAGCAAAGGATATAGGTCCAAAATCTTCAGCTCCTAAATAGCATACAATATACATAACTAAAAAAACTTAGAACTTTGTTAACAATTTTAGAAATAATAATATTTCTGTATTTTTTGCAATTTTTTGAACTGAATTCAATCTTAACTACTTTTCCGCCAATAATCTAAAATATCTTTTAATGTTTTATCTAAAGAGATTTCTGGTTTCCAGCCACTTATTCTTTTAAACTTCGAACAATCTCCTTGTAAAATGGGATTGTCAGAAGGTCTCATTCTCTTTGGGTCTTTCATTTTTTCTACTTTTCTTGAAGATAATTCTAAAAGGTGATTTAATAATCCTTTAATCCGAATAGCTCTTTCAGAACAAATATTATATACTTCCCCTGGTTCCCCTTTATCCAAAGCAAGCCAATAACCCCTTACCATATCCCTTACATCAGTAAAGTCTCTCTTTGCTTCTAAATTACCAACTTTTATTATTGGTTCTCTCAGTCCTTTTTCAATTTCCGCTATTT
>Ga0315294_10002930_pt1 | contig 18535 bp, 13 predicted proteins | sample YL17G13_40_MG_FD_203626 | JGI IMG/M metagenome (GOLD analysis project Ga0315294, IMG submission 203626) | Sediment microbial communities from Yellowstone Lake, YNP, Wyoming, USA - YL17G13_40 | ecosystem: Environmental > Aquatic > Freshwater > Lake > Sediment | place: USA: Wyoming | collected...
CGCGCTTGTGGAGTTCGTCCATGGCCACACCGAGCTCTTTCGCGAGCGCCTCCAATTTATCCTCGCTGTGCGGGACGAATTCATGAAGCGGCGGATCGAGGAGCCTGATCGTCACAGGGAAACCTTTCATCTCTTCAAGCGTCGCTTTGATGTCGCTCTTAACGAACGGGAAGAGCTCATCGAGCGCCCTTCGCCTCTCCGCGACGGTCTTCGACATGATCATTTTACGCAACAGGAAGAGCGGCTTGTCGCTGCCCTCGCCGTAGAACATATGTTCCGTACGGAAGAGGCCTATGCCTTGCGCGCCGAACGTGATCGCCTGCGCCGCGTCTTTCGGCGTATCGGCGTTGGTGCGGACTTTGAGGAGCCGGAACTTATCGACGAGTTTCATGAGCTCGGTATAAGACTTGTTATTATCGAGGTCTATGTCGACGAGTGAGATCTTTCCTTTATAGACGAGCCCCTTCGTGCCGTTCAGGCTTATCCACTCGCCTTCTTTGATCGTCACGCCTTTTTTGGTCACGAACGATTTTCCGTCGTCGCCGATCTCGACATCGGAACACCCGACGATGCAGCACTTGCCCCAGCCGCGCGCCACGAGCGCCGCGTGCGAGGTCATGCCGCCCTTACACGTCAGGATCGCCTGCGCCTTATGCATGCCGTCAACATCTTCGGGAGACGTCTCTTCTCTTACGAGGATGACCTTCTCGCCCCTGGCGGCCCATGCAACCGCGTCAGGTGACGAAAATACCGCGCGTCCTACCGCCCCGCCCGGACCGGCCGGAAGGCCTTTTGCGATCGATCCGCTCGCCGTCTCCGCCTTCGGATCGAGCATCGGCAGCAGGAGCTCTACAAGCTGATTCGGCCCCACGCGCATGAGCGCGGTCTCGGCGTCGATCAACTTCTCCTTATACATATCGACCGCCATGCGGACCGCCGCAACGCCGTTTCTTTTTCCCACACGGCACTGGAGCATGAAAAGTTTCCCCTTTTCAATAGTGAACTCGATATCCTGCATATCGTGATAATGCTTTTCGAGCCTCGCCTTTATGCTATCGAGCTCTTCATAGATCTTCGGCATCAGCTTTGCAAGCGTCGTCAGATGCTTGCTCTGGTCGTTCTTCGAATAATCGTTGATCGGTGAGGGCGTGCGGATGCCCGCGACAACGTCCTCGCCCTGCGCGTTGACCAGGTACTCGCCGTAGAACTGGTTCTCGCCGTTACCAGGATTGCGGCTGAACGCCACGCCGGTCGCGGAATCGTCTCCCCTATTGCCAAAGACCATCGCCTGCACGTTGACCGCGGTACCCCACTCATCCGGGATCTTCTCGATGCGGCGATATTCGATCGCGCGTTTCCCGTTCCAGCTCGCGAAAACGGCGCTCATCCCGCCCCATACCTGTTCCTCGGCGTTATCGGGGAACTCCTTGCCAAGCACTTCCTTGATCGTCTTCTTGTAATCGGCGACGAGCGCTTTCAGTTCGTTGGCCGTAAGCTCGGTGTCCGAGGTATACCCGCGCGACTTTTTTATCTGTCCAAGTTTTTCATCGAGTATCTTTCGAATCCCCTTGCCGCCCTTCGGCTCTATCCCGGCAGCTTTTTCCATTACAACATCAGAATACATCATGATGAGGCGCCGGTAGGCATCATAGGCAAAACGCTCGTTACCCGTAAGCTTCACGAGTCCCTGGATCGTCTTCCCGGTGAGGCCGACGTTCAATACCGTCTCCATCATGCCGGGCATCGATTTACGCGCTCCGGAACGGACCGATACGAGAAGCGGGTTTTCGGAATCGCCGAATTTTTTGCCCATGATCTTCTCGATCTTCGCCATCGCCTTATTGACCTCATCCTTGAGGCTTTTGGGATATGTCTTCTTATTGTTATAGTAGTACGCGCATACTTCCGTGGTCACCGTAAAACCGGGAGGTACCGGAAGACGGAGCTTTGGATGCCCTGCCATCTCTGCCAGGTTGGCGCCTTTGCCGCCCAGGAGGTTCTTCATCGATTCGTTGCCGTCAGCCTTGCCCCCGCCGAATGAATATACGTACTTCTTACTGCCACTTTTACTGCCCATCTTCTTATTACTCCTTCCGTTTTAGCGTATTGCGTATAGCGTATTGCGTGTGGTGTTCCCTATACCCTACTCCCTAAACGCTACAAAACCTTTCCTGAAAATACTCCTTGACCTTATCGATCCCGATACGGTCCTGCAACATCGTATCGCGATCGCGCACCGTCACCTTATGGTCGGTCAAGCTGTCGACATCGACCGTCAGACAGAACGGTGTACCGATCTCATCCTGCCTGCGATAGAGCCTGCCGATCGACGCGGTATCGTCGTACATGACCCTATATATTTTCTTAAGCTCGTCCGTGATATCGTGCGCGAGCTTCACGAGCTCGGGCCTATTCCGTAAAAGAGGCAACACCGCCACTTTGAGCGGCGCAAGCCGCTTGTCGAGCCCCAAGACAACGCGCTTTTCGTCCTTGACCTTCTCCTCCCGGTACGAGTCGACCAGAAAAGCGAGGATCGATCTATCGATGCCGCCTGAGGGCTCGATGACATAAGGGATATAACGTTCTCCCCTTTCGTCATCGAAATACTGGAGGTCTTTAGTACTTAAATGCATATGCTGTTTGAGATCGAAATCGGTACGGTTGGCGATTCCCTCAAGCTCAGACCATCCGAACGGGAACTGGTACTCGATGTCGGTACACGCCTTCGCGTAATGGGCAAGCTCATCCTTGGCGTGCGCGCGTTTGCGCAGGTTTTCCTTCTTGATGCCGAGATGTTGGTACCAATTGAAACGCTCATCCACCCATTTGAGGTACCATTTTTCATCGGTGCCGGGCTTCACAAAGAACTCGATCTCCATCTGCTCGAATTCCCTTGAGCGGAAGGTGAAGTTGCCTGTGGTAACTTCATTGCGGAATGATTTGCCGACCTGCGCGATGCCGAAGGGAACCTTCTTGCGCATGGAATTGACGACGTTTGAGAAGTTGACGAAGATACCCTGGGCGGTTTCTGGACGTAAGTAGCTGAGGCTTCCTTCATCTTCGACCGGGCCGAGGTGGGTCTTGAGCATGAGGTTGAATTGCCGCGCCTCGGTCAGCTCCCCACCGCACTCGGGGCACGACTTACCGGTCACGTGCTCTATCTTGAAACGCTTCTTACAGCCCTTGCAATCGACAAGCGCATCCTCGAAGCTCGAGACGTGGCCGGACGCCCGCCAGACAAAAGGGTGCATGAGGATCGAGGCGTCCAACCCCTCGATATCATCGCGCTCGTAGACGTTCGAGCGCCACCACGCCTCTTTGAGGTTGCGTTTGAGCTCCGCGCCCAAAGGGCCGTAGTCCCACGTGCTCGCAAGGCCGCCGTAGATCTCGCTCGATTGAAATATAAAGCCTCGCCGCTTACAGAGCGAGACTATCTTTTCCATCATCCCCAACTCTTGCTGCATCGTTTCCTTCAAATTTTCGATATCTTAACACATGCTTTTTGCGAAATCAAGTAAATTAGAGGACATTATAAAATAAAATGACACCTATTACACAGATTATCGCAGATCTCGTGGCATAGACAAGTTACCGCAGATGACCACAGATCTGTGATCATCTGTGCTTTTAAATCTGTGATCATCTGTGCGTGAATTATGCCTTCTCTATCTCCTTGATGAACGCGAGCGAATTGAGGCGGCGCTCGATGTGGTAATCGAGGAACTTCCGCAGGACCTGCTCGAGCTCCTTGCCCACTGTTGCCTCCACTTTGACCCGCGCGACCTTCTCGAACGGCAGCGCGCGAATGTGTTCGATGAATTTGACCGTACCCGCGAGGATCGGCCGCGCGTCCCGGTCATCGCGCATGCAATTCTTGCACATCAACCCGCCGTGCCTGAAGCTGAACCGCGCCGATGCATCGACGGCGCCTGCACACGAGACGCATGCCGCCAGGGCCGGCATCATCCCGAGCTCATCGAGCAGTTTTATCTCAAAGATGCGCGCAACCCTGCGCGGGCTCGACTCGCCTTTGAGTAAGGTAAGGCTATTCAGGAGAAGGCCAAAGATCTGTTCGTTCTTTTCCGAAAGCGGCGTGAGCGAATCGAGCATCTCGATCATGTACGTCGCATACGCGAGCCTCTCAAGCGACTGGCGTATGGGTTCGAAGAACTCGATGAGGTCGCACTGTGAAACGGTATAATATTCGCTCCTCTTCCTTTCGTAAAAGACGATCTCGTCGAGGACGAATATCTCTGCTGCGGCGCCGCCTGACTGTGCGCGAGGGCCCCGCACGCCCCGCAACACCCCCTTGATCTTGCCGAATCCTTCCGTATAAAAATTGACGATCAGGCTCGTCTCCCGCAGGTCCTGCCTGCGCAATACGACCGCCCTGGTCTTCTGTATGGACATCTTGATAGCGTTATGAGGTATGCTGCTTTTTCTGAACACACAGATAATCACAGATTTAAAAGCACAGATGACCACAGATACAAAATATCTGCGATCATCTGTGAAAACGCGTCTATAAATCGATATCCGTGATCATCTGTGCGTGAATTTCAGCATGGTTTGTTACGTGATCGACATCTTAGTGGAAGATCTGAAAGATGAGCGTCGTGACAAGGACACCCATGATGCCGCCCGCGAACACTTCTAAAACGGTATGGATGGAGTCTTTGATCCTGTGGCGGGCGATCAGGAACGCCATGACGAACGTCAGGATGGTGATGATCGGATTGCTCGTCAGGAATGCGACGATCGTCCACATCGAGAACGCAACGGCCGCGTGTCCTGACGGCATGCCGCCCCGCATGGGCGTGCCGCGGTGGAAGATGATCTTGCCCGCCATGGTAAATGCGAAGACGATGATGATGCTCATAAAAGTGATATGCCATGGCGATTGCCGAAGACGGAAGATACCGTCCTCTATCCGGAACGACACTTGCTTTGAAAAAAGCGTATACCCGATGATGATCGCGTTCACCGCGGTCACGAGCACGGCACCCGCGCAGACGTCCTTGATCGCTTTGGCGGTCGGGTGGACCTCCTTCTTGACCATGTCGACGATAAGCTCCACCGCGGTATTGGCCATCTCGGCCACGAGCACCATCGTGATCGTGATAAAAAGGAGCATGAGGTCATGGGTGCTCAGGTTGAGGAAGATCCCGCACAAGAGGATCATGACCGCGGCCAGGAAGTGGACGCGCATGTTCCGTTGCGTCCTCACGACGTAGATGAATCCCTCTACCGCCGCATTGACACTCTCGACAAATCCTCTTTCTCGCATAGGCTCCTCAGAATGGTGTCCTCTCTATCCGACATCCTCGCCCGTTCAGACCTTTTCGCGTCCCGGTATCCATAGAAATGGAGGAGGCCGTGGGCGACATAGCGGACAAGCTCTTCTTCGTAGGTCGCGCCAAATGCGGGCGCATTGTACGCGGCCGCATCGGATGAGATAATGATCTGCGCGATCGGCCGCTTTCCGTCACGCTCGATCCTGAAACTCAATACATCGGTGGCTCTTTCCCTACCGGTAAATCTTTTATTCAACTGCCGCATCCGGCGGGCGTTCACAAAAATGATCTCTATCTGCGCCGCCTCACCCTTCACGATACGGACGATGCGCGCTGCGATCCGCCGCATCACGGCTGTGTTTACATATCGAAAGTGATTTTCGTTGGTGACAGCGATTGTACTTCTTGGGGGCATTCTTCCGTTCTGTTTCTTTTGAATTACGAACGACGGACTACGAACGACCCTTCGACAGAAACTCAGGGTCATCCCGAGCATTTGTCGAGGGACGACGAACGACAAGCCTTGCTATTTTGCTATCTTTATATTCAACTCTTTGAGCTGCTTCTCATCGACCGGGGACGGGGCGTTCGTCATGGGGCATACGCACTTTTGCGTCTTGGGGAACGCGATCACGTCACGTATCGAATCGCAGCCGAGGAGGATCGTGAGTAGCCTGTCGAGCCCGAACGCGATACCGCCATGCGGCGGCGCGCCGTACTTGAAGGCCTCGAGAAGAAATCCGAACCGCACCTTCGCATCCTCATCACTGATACCGATGATCTTGAATATCCGTTCCTGCACGTCGCTGCGATGGATCCTTATGCTGCCTGAACCAAGTTCGGTCCCGTTGATGACCAGGTCATACGACCGCGCGCGCACCTTGTCGAGGCCGTCGTTCTTGTCGAGGAGCGCAACATCTGCCGGATGGCACGAGGTGAACGGATGGTGCTCAGACTCCCACCTCTTCTCCTCGTCATTGTAATGAAAGAGCGGAAAATCGACGACCCAGAGGAACTCGAACCGCTTCTTATCGATAAGGCCGAGGCGTTCTCCGAGGAGTTTTCGCAGCTGCGCCATCGATTCGTACGCTGTTCTTTCTTTATCGGCGATGAGGAAGATCATGTCCCCTTCCTCGCCCGCAAGCGCCTTCTTGATCGATTCGCGTTCCTCCTGCGTGAAGAATTTATCTATCTGTGAAACGAGGTCACCCTTCTCGACCTTGAAATTCGCAAGCCCCTTGGCGCCGTAGGTCTTCACAAATTCTACCAATTCATCGACCTGGCCCCGCGAATACGCACCGCACCCTTTCGCGTTGATCGCGATCACCTTGCCGCCCTTCTTGACCGCATCCTGAAATATCTTGAACTGGAATTTTTCGGCGATCGCGGAGACGTCCTTGAGCTCAAGGCCGAATCTCATGTCAGGCTTATCGCAGCCGAAACGCGACATCGCTTCCGCATACGTAAGACGCGCGAACGGCGTCTTCAATTCAACGCCGGCCGCCTCTTTGAATATCCTCTTCATGAGCCCTTCCGAGAGCGTAAAGATATCGTCTTCGGTCACGAATGACATTTCTATATCGAACTGCGTGAACTCCGGCTGCCTGTCCGCGCGGAGGTCTTCGTCCCGGAAACATTTTGCGATCTGAAAATACCGGTCACATGACGAGACCATGAGGATCTGCTTGAAGAGCTGCGGTGACTGAGGTAGCGCGTAGAACATACCGGGGTTGACACGCGACGGCACAAGATAGTCGCGCGCGCCCTCGGGGGTCGACTTGGTGAGGATCGGCGTCTCCACCTCAAGGAATCTCTGCTCGTCAAAATAGTCGCGCGCCACTTTGCACACCTTATGGCGCAGGACGAGGCTCTTCTGCATGAGAGGACGACGCAGGTCAAGGTACCGGTACTTGAGGCGCGCCTCTTCGGTGACGTTGATCGTATCGACGATCTCGAACGCCGGCGTCAGCGCCTTATTGAGGATCTCTATCTTTTCAACCCGTACCTCGATCTTTCCGGTGGGCATCTTATCGTTGTCGGTACCCGCAGGCCTTCGCTCAACTTTCCCATCGACCCTGATCACATACTCGGATCGCAGGCTTTCGCCTATATCATGCACTTCTTTGTTCGATTGGGGATCGAAGACGACCTGCGTGAGACCATAGCGGTCGCGCAGGTCGATGAAGATGATATTGCCATGGTCGCGGCGCGAGGCCACCCAGCCGCAGAGTGTGACGGCCTTGCCAAGATATTTTTCGTTCAGTTCGCCACATGTATGAGTACGTAACATACCTTTATCCTATTGTAGTAATTCTTTTAACCTAATGATGAGGTCGCCAAATCTCACCTGGGATTGATCCTTCGTATTCATGTCCCGCAAGACCGCCTCGCCTTTTTTAATCTCATCCTCGCCGATAATCAAAACGTACCGTGCGCCAAGCCTGTCGGCGCTTCTCATCTGTGATTTTAACGAAGATCCGTCTGCACCGATGTGCGTGGAGACATTTTTATCATACGCGTAATTCAACTTCATTTTGATCTCGTCCGCGAGCATAAGTCCTTTGATTCTGGCCTCATCGCCTAACGTCGCGATATATATGACGGCGGGCTTGGTGTAACGTTCAATACCACCGCCCAGACTGATGATAACTCGTTCCATGCCGATGGCGTATCCCACAGCACCTACGTCAGGCCCTCCCATATCTCTAACCAGATTATCATATCTGCCTCCGGCGCCAAGAGCATCCTGGCCTCCAAGGAAAGGGTGGGTGACCTCAAACACAAGTCCCGTGTAATAGTCGAGACCTCTCACCAGGTTGGCCGTCTGCTTAAAATCTATCTTCAGTTTTCTTAGCGTACCTTTAACCTTTTCAAAATGGTCCTCGCATGCCCGGCATAGGCTTGATACCGTATCCGGCGCGCCTCTTACCACGCTCATACAGCTATCGTTTTTGCAATCTAGCACACGCAAGACATTCTTCTCAATTCTCGCCTTACAATCATCACAAAGCTGCGCCTTCTTGTCTTTCAGATATTTTTTCAATTCCTCAGAATACGTATCTTTATCCGCCTTGCAGCCGAGGCTATTCAATTTAATAGTAAAATTGTCGAGCCCGAATCCCTTGAGCATCCTGTCAAGCTGCATGATAACTTCCGCATCGGTAAAGTGCGAATACGATCCGATCACTTCCACGCCTATCTGGTGAAATTGTCTAGAGCGGCCTTTCTGTGGACGTTCGCTCCTGAACATGGGTCCTATATAATATAATTTCGACTCCGATAAGATTTTGCCCAGGTTATGTTCTATATACGCCCTGACGATCGGCGCCGTTCCTTCCGGGCGCAGCGTAAGCGACCTCCCCTTTCTATCAGAGAAGGTGTACATCTCTTTCGTAACAATATCCGTCGTCTCGCCTATGCTGCGTACAAATATATTGGTATCTTCTAAGAGAGGTGTCCGGATCTCCCTATAGCCGTTCGATTCAAGTTCTATGCGCGCAATCCGTTCCAACCCCTGCCAGACCCGTATGTCTTGAGGCAGAATATCTTCCATTCCCTTAACAGACGCATACTTCATCTTTCTTCTCCGCTGGTATTTTCTCGCTCCCTACTCCCTATACTCTATTCCCTGCACCCTAATCCCTACGCCCTACTTCACTTTCTTCTTCATCTCCATGCCCGGCTTAAACGAGACGATCCTCTTCTCGGGAATAGCGACCGTGACCCCTGTCTTAGGATTGCGGCCCACGCGGGATTTGCGCGATTTCACTTTGAAGACACCGAAGTTGCGCAGCTCTATCGTCTGGCCTTTGATGAGCGAATCGACGATATGGTCGAGCGTCCTCTGCACCACCTTCTTCACGTCGATCTGCTTCAAATTTGTCTCTTCCGCGATCTTGAGTACAATGTCTTTCTTCGTCATGTCTGGCTCCCTCTCCTCTCAAATACCCTTTTTAAAAAAACCCCGACCGGATTGAACTGCCCGAGCCTGCGCTTCTTGCTCTTGAGCCGCTCGACGATGCTGTTTAAAAAGACATACGAATCGCGCCAATCATCATCGAGCTTCTTCAGATTATTCTCTGAAATGAACCGTATATTGTGCACCGCAAGGATATCGCTCACCGGATCGGTGAACCTCCCGTACGGCATGTACCGGAATTCGAGCCCGCCTTTCAGGCCCTCGTACTTTGCCTTCATCAGGCCGAGCGTATCGAGATACTTCTTCTCGTCGTCGTTCGTGATGATATCTTTCAGAATAGTCTCTTTGTAGAGCGCGTGGAGCTTCGTCCAAAATTCAAAAAATGATTGCGCCGATCTGATATCGGCTTCGGTCTTCTTATCTATCATAACGCATTATTGTGCAAGGAGTTATGCTAACATTGGCGATGTGTAAAGTCAAGCGATTATACTTTATGATAATGTCAAAAATTTTGCTGACTTTTATACCACAGATAATCACAGATCTCGCGCCAAATGTACATCCTCACAGATTCACACAGATAATCCTATCTGTGATCATCTGTGAAACCGGGTAATTTTCACGAGATCTGTGTTCATCTGTGCATGAATATCAGCATACTTCATTACGCGATCTACTTTATACTTTATAATTGACCACATCGCGGCCGAAGATCTTTTCGAGGTCGCGCACCAACCCCTCGTGCGGCTCCACGGTGAGCTCCCTTCCGACGGACACCGTGGTCCTGCCGCCGTTATTGGGCTTGACGAAATTGAGGTAGACGGGCACCTGGCCCGGATAGCGGGAGAGGACACGCTTGAGCGTATCGAGCATCGCCTTCTCGAGCCCTGCCATGACGAGCTCTATGAAGATCGCCTTGGTATATTTTGCCCGCACCGTCTCGATCGTCACGATCTCGCTCGCCATGACCTTCGGGTCTTCTTCACGCAGGTTGATCCTTCCCTTGATAAAGAGGATCGCGTCCTGTTTTACGAGCCCTCCGTATTTCACAAAGGTGCTCGGAAAGACAAGGCACTCGACCATCCCCTCGAGGTCTTCGAGCGTCAGGATCGCCATCTTCTCGTTCGTCCTGCGCGTCGTCGTGAACTTCGCCTTCGCGATGATGCCGCCGATGAGGACCTCGTCGCCGTCCTTTAAACCGCGCAGGCGCGCCGTCGATGACGTCGCGTAGGTCTTGAGGAGCTTCTCGAAGCGCGCGAGCGGATGTTTGGTCACGTAAAAACCGAGGAGCTCCTTCTCGTACGCGAGAAGCTGGTTCTCCGGCCACTCGGGGATATTGGGGATCTCGTGGACGGACTTCTTGAAATTCTCCTCATCCGCAAAACTGTCGAAGAACGAGAGCTGGCCGTTCAGCCGGTCTTTCTGGACGTCGCCGCCGACCTCGAGCGCCTTGTCGATCATGGAAAAGAGCTGCGACCGGAAGAATTTGAGCGAATCGAACGCGCCGCATTTGATGAGGCTTTCTATCACTTTCCTGTTGACGAGCCTCGTGTCGACCTTTTCCGTGAGGTCGTACATCGACTTGAACTTCCCGAACGCTGACCGCGTGCTGATGATCGAATCGATCGCGCCCTGCCCTACGTTCTTGACCGCTGCCAGGCCGAACCGGATCGAATCCCCGATCATGGTGAAGTTCGCGTAACTTTCGTTTATATCAGGCGGCAGGATCTTGATGCCCATCCGTATCGCCTCGGCGATATAGACGGCGATCTTGTCGAGGTTGTCTTTCTCGCTTGTCAGAAGCGCGGTCATGAATTCGACCGGGTAATTGGCCTTCAGATACGCGGTCCGGTAGCTTATGAGGGCATATGCGGTCGAGTGGGATTTATTGAAACCGTACCCGGCGAAATATTCGATCAGGCCGAAGATCTTATCGGCGACCTTACGGTCGATGTCGTACTTGGCGCATCCTTCGACGAACTGCTGGCGCATCTGGGCCATCACCTCGGGCGTCTTCTTCGCCATGGACCGGCGGAGGTTATCGGCTTGCGCCATGCTGAAACCGGCCAATGATGAGGCGATCCTCATCGCCTGTTCCTGATAGACGATGATCCCGTATGTCTCTTTCAGTATCGGCTCGAGGAGCTTGTGATCGTACCGGATATTGATCTCGCCGTGTTTGCGTTTCATGAAATCGTCGAGCATGCCGGAGCCGATCGGGCCGGGCCTGAAGAGCGCCAAAAGCGCTATGAGGTCTTCGAATTTCTCCGGCTTCAATTTCTTGAGGAGGTCGCGCATGCCCGAGCTTTCCAGCTGGAAAACGCCGTACCCTTCGGCGTTGGCGAGGAGCTTATACGTCTTGGCGTCGTCAAGCGGGATCGTTTCGATCTCGATATCTGTGCCGGTGGTGCGTTTGATGATCTTGACCGCTTCGCTGATGACGGTGAGCGTCCGCAGGCCGAGGAAGTCCATCTTGAGCAGGCCTATCTTCTCAAGCGACGTCATCGGGTAGCCTGTCGTGATCTGCCCTTCCTGGACCTTATAGAGAGGCACGTAGTTGACGAGCGGCTTTTCGCTGATCACCACGCCTGCGGCATGCGTCGAGGCGTGGCGCGTCAACCCTTCGAGCACCATCGATGTCTCGATGAGCTGCGCAATCTTCGGGTCCGCCTTATACAGGCTCCTGAGCTCCGGCTCCTTATCGAGCGCTTCCGAGAGGGTGATATTCAGTTCGGCGGGCACGAGCTTCGCGATCCGGTCGACATCGCCGTACGCCATCCCGAGGGCGCGCCCCACGTCGCGGAGAACAGCGCGCGCCATCATCGTGCCGAACGTGATGATCTGCGCGACGTTCTCCTTCGAATATTTCTGCGTGACGTAGTCGATCACCTCGCCACGGCGCTCGAAACAGAAATCTATATCTATATCAGGAAGGCTTATGCGTTCCGGGTTCAGGAACCGCTCGAAGAGGAGGTCGTATTTGAGCGGATTGATGTCGGTGATCCCGAGGGTGAAACTCACAACGCTCCCGGCCGCGCTGCCACGGCCGGGGCCTACGGGGATACCCTTCTCCTTCGCGTATCGGACAAAATCCCACGCGATCAGGAAGTAACTCGTATACCCGAACTTCTCTATGACGCCGAGTTCATGCTCCACGCGGGCGCGCAGGGCCTTGTCCGGCTCGCCGTATCTTTTCTTCACACCCTCTGCGACGAGCTCGCGCAGATACTGTTCCTTCGTCTTTCCTTCGGGCGCCTTAAAATGCGGCAGGTGCGCGCGCTTAAAATCGAACTCGAGGTTGCACATCTCGGCTATCGCAATAGTATTCTTCAGGGCAGACGGCGCTTCGGCGGAAAATGTTCGCGCCATCTCCTGGCTTGACTTCAGGTAAAACTCGTCCGTCTGGAGACGCATCCGGTTCGGGTCATCCATTGTCGTTTGCGTCTGGATGCACAGGAGCGTTTCGTGCGCCCTGGCATGGTCGGGCTCGACATAATGGACGTCATTGGTCGCGACCAGGCCGAGCCCCGTCTCTTTTGACAGGCGTATCAGCTCTTTATTGACGACCTCCTGTTCCGGGATGAGGTTATCCTGTATCTCGAGGAAGAAATTGTCCTTGCCAAAGACCTGCGCATATTCATCGATGACGCGCCGCGCCTGGTCGATCCCGCCCGTCCCGATGAGATGCGGGATCTCGCCCTTCAAACAGGCTGTCGTGCAGACGAGCCCGTCTTTATACTTGAAGAGCGTCTCTTTGTCGATCCTCGGCTTGTAATAGAACCCCTCGAGGTATCCGATCGAGACCAGCCGCATGAGGTTTTTGTATCCGGTCTCGTTTCTGGCAAGGAGGATGATGTGGTAGGACGCCTCCTGGATGCCGTGGCTCGACTTTTCGAAACGCGACCCGGGCGCTATATAGAGTTCTCCACCGATGATCGGCTTGACGCCGTTCTTCATTGCGAGGTCGTAAAATTCGATAGCGCCGAACATGCTGCCATGATCGGTGATCGCGCACGCCGGCATTCGATGTTCTTTGACTTTTTTGAGGAGCGTCTCAAGGAGGCACGCGCCGTCGAGGAGGCTGTATTGTGTGTGGACGTGGAGGTGGACGAAGTCAGCGTGGGTCATTGTGACGTGTTATAGACTCGTATCGTCGTTCGTATTTCGTATCTCGTATTTCGTTAAAGGTCACGGAGTGACACAATGAACGAACGACGATATACGATATACGAACTACGGAATTACTTCCCCATCCCTACCCGCTGGGCGACCTGAAAGACCTTGCCTTCGGTCTGGATAGACGGGGCGATGATGATCTCAGTCTTATGCATCTCTTTGAGGCTCGCGGCGCCGACGTTACCCATTGATGTCTGCAATGCGCCCATCAGATTTTGCGAACCGTCATCGACCTTTGCGGGCCCGTAGAGGATCTCTTCGAGGGAACCGGTCACGCCGACTCGTATCCTCGTGCCGCGCGGCAGGTTCGCGTGTGGGGTGGCCATGCCCCAGTGGAATCCTTTCCCGGGCGCCTCTTTCGCACGGGCAAATGCCGAACCGACCATGACCGCGTCCGCACCGCAGGCAAAGGCCTTGCATATATCGCCGCCGGTCGACATGCCACCGTCAGTGATGATGGGGATGTACTTTTTCTTCTTCTTGAAATAGGCATTGCGCGCCGCGGCGCAATCTATCGTCGCCGTGACCTGGGGCACACCTATCCCCAGGACACCGCGTGTCGTACATGCGGCACCCGGTCCTATGCCGACCAGGAGCCCGCTGCAGCCCGTATCCATCAGCTCGAACGCAACTTCGTAGGTGACACAGTTGCCGATAACGATCGGTACCTTCATCGACTTACAGAATTTATAGAAGTCGAGCACCTTATACTGCTTGGCGATATGTTTGACGGTCGTGACCGTCGACTGGACGAGGAAGATGTCCGCTCCCGCTTCCTGCGCGATAGCGCCGAACTTTTCCGCGCGCTGCGGGATAGAACTTACCACCGCCGGCGCGCCGCCCTTTTTGATCTGCTCGATCCTCCTGGAGACGAGCTTCTCTTTAATGGGCTCAAGATAGATACCCTGCACGAGCTTCGTCGCTTCTTCGGGCGGTGCGGTCGCTATTCTCTCAAGGACCTCCTCCGGATTTTCGTACCGCGTCTGGACGCCTTCGAGGTTGAGGACCGCGATGCCGCCGAGCTTACCCATCGCAATGGCGAACTTCACGTCGACCACCCCGTCCATGGCAGCCGCAAGGATCGGCACGCGGTACTTCTTGCCGCCGCACGACCATGAGGTATCGACCTCTTCCGGATTTATCGTCACCCTGCCGGGGACGAGGGCGATCTCGTCAAACCCGTAGCAGCGCCTTGCCTTCTTCTCTACCCCGATAAAAAATTGAGCCATATGTTCTCCTTTACATCGTAAGATAATAGTATAGTGAAGATATAATAGACAATGGTGCCGGCTTTGTCAAATGAAAAATAAATTTGACTACCTTACAAACATCAGGTAAACTTACTCATTAGACATGATCGAAGGGGGGTGAATCACAAAATGCATAAAAAATTATTCGCTATCGCAATCGCAATGGTATTTATATTCTCGACTGTAGGCATTTATGCGGCCCCTGAAGATGTCCAGCCGACCGCGCAACCTTTGGAGAAGACAAAGGTAAGGGCGTCGAGGGCTATGAATAACATCTTCCTGGGTCCCACTGAAATCCCGAAGAATCTGAACGAAACGACGACAAAAGGGACGAAGGTCGAGCGTTGCACCGAGAATACGAAGGACGGCGTTGCCAGAGGTATCGCGCGTTTTGTCGGCGGCCTATGGCAGCTCGCCACGTTCTGGTATTCTGATGCAGGCGCAAAGGAAAATTCGGTATCGGGCCAGTCGGTGAAGTAAGGCTCGTTACCATTATAAAAAAAGAGCAGGTCTTTACGACCTGTTCTTTTTTTTACTACATTTAAGCGGATATCAGGCTATCAGGAGATCTGAGATTAGGTAATCAGGATATCGGGGGATCAGGCAGACAAGAACACATACCTGATATTCTAATATCCTGATATGCTGATACCCTGGTCACATGTGCCTGCTAAATATCCTCGACGGCGTCGTCCTTCACCCACGCGATCTTGCCGTCAAGGCGCCGGATCTGCTTCCATCCGCCCTTCTCCTTGAGCACCACCACAAGACTGCCTTCGCGCAACTTATAAAAGGTCGTCGCCTTATCGATCGGCTCGTACCGGGCCTCAACCTCTTTCTGTATCACGACGCCGTACGTGAGCACTTCCTCTTCATAATATTTGAAGCCAAAGGCAACGACTGTATAAAAGCCAATGACGAGGAGTATGACGAGCGCCGGCTTCGCCTTCTTCGCCCTTTCCGGATTCATGATGAAGACAAGAAACATGGCCACGATGATGAGGTAGACCGCCGTAGAAAAAACGGTGAGGGTCGTCATGTTGAAACTGCGGAACGGCACCATCAAGAGGCGTATCAGAAAGTTCTGCTCGGGGGCGCGGTTGAACGGGTCGTCCGCGGTGCCTTGCGCGTACCCGAGATTTGATTTGAGGTCGCTGTCGCGCGGGATAAAACGCCGCGCCCTTTCATAATTGAGGATCGCAAGCCCAAGCTTGCCGAGCTTGAAGAAACTGTTACCGATATTGAAATAGAGATTCCCACTCTCGAACCCCTTCCCGGTAATGCGTGCGTACTCTTGGACGGCCTTCGCATAGTCGCCTTTTTCATACGCCGCATTGGCTTCGTAAAAGATCCGCTCGGGATCCGCGGCCTTCTCTGCAGCAAGGCATGTGCTTTGCGCGGCGATAAAAGCAAGCATGCAGAACGCTATCATCCGTTTCATATCTTCACCTTCTCCAGGTACTTCAGCATATCTTCGAAGACCTTAAGGTCGTCTTTCATCGTGTATTCGCCGCCCTTCGCGTACGCGAATCGCGCGCGATCGCACGTCTCGAAAAGAACTTTGAGCTTTGTTATCATCCCGAGATCGGCATCTTTCGACGCGAGGACCGGTTCGACCACGCCGTAGGTGATGCCCGCCGACGGAATGCCGATCCGACCTCCCAGATAGTCCTGGAGCGCCTTGAACATCATCTCATAGAAATCGTGCGACGCGCCTTTCTTGAGCTCCCGCTGTAACGCATGCAAACCGCTCTTGAGCACCTGCTGCGACCTCACGCGGCCGGCGTACCGAATATCGGAATTGAGCCGGTAACGCTCGGCGTAGACGTAGAAGAAGATGATAACGAGCAGGAGCGGTATCGGCAGGAGGCCGAGAAAGAACGGGTTCCTGTAGAGCCTCCGCCCTTTCGTATAGAGCGTGCCGAGGGAATCTTTGATAAAGATGATATCGCGCGCAAGGTCTTCTTTCGGCGGGCTCTCGCCCATCGCGGCCGGTGCCGTGAATGCGGGGGCGGTGGCGTTGATCACCTGCGCGGGCGCTTCTACCTGAGCCTTCTCCACCTGGATCGGCGTCGGCCCCTGCACGATCGTCTTGTAGCCGTCCGACGCCGGATCATAATACGAAAATACGGCGCGCGGGATCTCCGTCACTTTTTCAGATTCGGGGATGAGGACCTGGGTGAAGGTCTTGCCGTTCTCTTCCGTCTTCACCTGCGGCTCATATTCCCGGAAACCGGAGAGATTTTCAAACTGCGGCGCGAGCACGGTGTTGAAGTTGCCGCTGCCTCTCACCTCCATCTTGATGGTAATGGGGTCGCCCGACTTCAATTTCTTCGGCGAGGCGCTGAAGAGGAACTGGTAGTCTCCGATCGCACCGGTGAACGTCGCGGGCCTTCCCTGCGGAGGCATCGGGGCGATGATGAGCGGCGCGCCTTGAGATTTTATCTCGACCGGATGGCGCTCGATCCGGGTAAAAAAATCGTCGAAGAACGAATCGCCGAACTGATCGTCGAAGAAGTCGTCGGCCGACGTAGGCCGGCGCGAGCGGGTCCTCTTCTTCACGATGATGTTCGCCTTGATCTTTGCGGGGCCAAGCTTATATTCGCCGGGCTTCGTCCCGAAGATGCTCGTCTTGAATTCGAGGACGTCATAGACGGCCCCGCCGAGCGCTTCCCGGTATTGGCGCGGTTCCTTGAATTCGACTTTGGAAAACCCTTCCTGCGCAAATGTCGGAAGCTGTATATCCGAAACGTTCATCCGGTTCACGTACATCTTCACCGTGACGGGAACGAGCTCATTCACGTATGCCTTCACCTTGCCCGCCTCGAGGTTGACGAAGAGCCTGTCGTCGAGATTGATACCCGAGATGGCGTCATCCTCTTCTGCGATGGGAGCCTGCTGGCGGGGGCCTCTCTCCTCGACAACATCGAGCGCGACCGCGTTAGAGGTGTAGGTATCGCCCTTGTGCATGACTGAAAAGGGCCCGAGTTGAAATTTTCCTACCCGCAGCGGGATGATCGTATAGACATGCGTGATCGAGGTAGAGACCTGGCCATTGATGACGGTCATCATCGTCGATGGCCCGAGATAACGCGCATCGATTCCGTCGACACTACCGATATCAGGCGCAGGGATATCCTGGGTGCCGTGAAATACGAGGCTCAACTGCGCACCTTCACCGATCGCGACGCGCGTCTGGTCGATGTTCGCCTCGAACCGTACCTCTTTGGCATTCGAAGCACCGAGCGTTGAGAACAATACTATCGCTATAAGTGATACCGAAACATATCGCTTCATTATTTGATCTTGCATCCTTACATATCGACGGCAGGTTACATAACGTTACATAATGTTGCCTGAGGTTACATAGGGTTACGAAAGTCGAAGGAAGAGATACTTTCTGTAACCTTATGGAACTTTATGTAACCTCACGTAACCTAATGTAACATTCCGCACTCGTAACCTCGCGCAACTTTACGTGATAGCACGACACTACCAACTCTTCTCCGGCTCCGGATCGTCCAGCCGCTTCGTGCGCAGATGGACGATGGTTCCTTTAGCCTCTTCGCCTTTATATCCTTCAAGGAGCATCTTTGCCTCTTCTTCGGACATCTCGCGCTCTTTCTCTTCGCCCTGAGGCGCCTGATATGCCGCCAGACCTTGCTGCTCCTCTTCTTTCTTCTTCTCTTCTTCTTTCTTCTGCTCCTCTTCGCGCGCAGCCTGGGCAGCTCGTTCCTCCGCCTCTTTTTTCTCTTCTTCTTGTTTCTCTGCCTGTGACTGCTGATCCTGCCCGGCGTCTTTCTGATCCTCTTTCTTTTCAGCGTCTTCCTGGTTCTGAGACTGCTTCTCCTGCTCCCGTCCTTGTTGTTGCTGCTGTTGTTGTGCCTGACCTTGTT
>Ga0315294_10002931_pt1 | contig 18534 bp, 16 predicted proteins | sample YL17G13_40_MG_FD_203626 | JGI IMG/M metagenome (GOLD analysis project Ga0315294, IMG submission 203626) | Sediment microbial communities from Yellowstone Lake, YNP, Wyoming, USA - YL17G13_40 | ecosystem: Environmental > Aquatic > Freshwater > Lake > Sediment | place: USA: Wyoming | collected...
GCGGCGTTATGTAATTTTAAACTGGAATGACTTGCAGAAAGATTCTTATGAACTACTACGGCCATTCCTCTATCAAAAGCATCTCTTGCAAAAGTAAGGACGCAATTTTCTGTATCAATGCCGGCTAATTCAACCTGACCTATTTTGTGTCTTTTCAGCAAATTCAATAATTTATTATCCACGAAACTACCGTAAGTGTCTTTTATAAAAAGGTTTTTACTGTTTACAAAACACTTTAATTCATCAACAATGGCTGTCTCTTTTTTGTCCATAAAACCACTCCATTTAAGATTTTTAACGAAATTACTGTTTTTATGATTTATATATTTAGTAAAAATAATTAAATCGTAATCTTCTTTATTCTTTTCAATAAAGACTCTAATTTTAGAAGGTATTTTATTGGTTAGTTTATTTATAAAACCCTTCTGAGCATCTATTATTACTAAAGCTTTTTTCATATATTCAATTCTACCAAAAAACCGCCTGATTGGCGATTTTTATTAGCTCCGCGGGTAGGATTCGAAGAGTTGCCCGAAGGACATTGCCTCCTCGCTTCGCTCGTCACAATTCGGTATAGCAGATTCTCAACACACCCGGAGCAAACCTAAAAGCCCCACAAGGGGGCTTCGGTTTGCTCCGCGGGTAGGATTCGAACCTACAACCTAGTGCTTAACAGGCACCCGCGCTACCATTGCGCCACCGCGGAATGAATTGTTTTAATGTCTTATTATTGATTTTAGAAACTCTTTGCCATAACCTGATTTTAATCTTTTTTCTTCTTCTCTTGCTTCAATTCTAGAACTTAAAAGTTTTTTATATATCAAAGTCCAAGGGATATAAGATTTTGTAGATGGCGTCTCTCCCCTATTGTGTTCTCTTAATCTTCTCTCCGGATTGCTACTTATCCCAACATATATCCTAGTATCTTTCCTACTTTTAATTGCATAAACAAAATGTTTTACCATTCGATTAACAGTCACCCGCGCCCTGCCTGCCGGCAGGCAGGTACCATTTGTCTACCTATCGGTAGACAGGCGCCACCGCGGAATGTGCCGCCACGAAGCGGCATTTGCAATATACAATATTTTTAATATCCTTTCAATTTTTTGAGACCTCGGTGTTCTCTTATTCTTTCAAGGGATTTGGCTTCAATCTGGCGGATTCTTTCACGAGTTACGCCAAAGACTTGGCCCACTTCCTCCAAAGTATGGGTGATGCCATCTTCTAAGCCAAATCTCATAGAGAGTATTTTTTGTTCCCTGGGAGTTAAATCAATTAAAATTTCTTTTAACCTTTCCCTGAGTAAAGTTCTGGCTGCCCCTACAGATGGTGAAGGCACTTTTTCGTCTTTAATAAACTCAGCTAAAATCGAATCTTCTTCATCTTCTCCAACCGGAGTCTCCAAAGAAACAGTTTCTTGAGAAATTTTTATAATGTGACGAACCTTATCAACTTCGAGTCCCATTTCGGCGGCAATTTCTTCTGGCAGGGGTTCTCGGCCAAGGCTTTGTAAAAGCCGCCTTCTGACTTGGGTGTATTTGGAAATGGTTTCGACCATATGAACCGGAATTCTAATTGTCCTGGCCTGGTCAGCCAGGGCTCTAGTTATGGCCTGACGAATCCACCAAGTGGCATAGGTTGAGAATTTATAACCCCGCCGCCAATCAAATTTTTCTACTGCTCTTCGAAGGCCAATATTTCCTTCCTGGATTAAATCAAGCAAAGTTAAATTTGGAGACCTGCCAATATATCTCTTGGCAATTGAAACCACCAATCTTAAATTAGCTTTCATTAATTTATTTTTTGCCTCTTCGTCTCCCTTTTCAATTTTTTTAGATAATTCCTTTTCTTCTTCAGCAGTGACAAAAGACAAAGCCCCAATTTCTTTCAGATACATCTGAATCGGGTCAATTTTTGCTTCCGAAAATCTCTCTATCTTTTTTCGAAGGGATGGGCCAGCTTCCAAAAATTCTTTGGCTTCTTCTACTTCAATCCCTTCTTTTTCCAAATCTTCATATAGTTTCTCCAAACCCTTAATATCTCTTTCTACTTCCGGGAAAAAAGTTAAAATTTCCGAAGGGGTGACGAACCCCCGTTTTTTTCCTTTCTCAACCAACTGCTGAAATTTTTCCGGTAAAAAAACCTTGCCCCGTACCGAACTTGTTCTGGTGCGGGGTTTTTTGGGTCGGCCGCGGGGAATTTTAAATTTCTTTTTCCGTTTTCTCTTGAGTTTACCCCGCACATAACTTATGTGCGTGGGTTTAGGTTTTATTCTTAGCTTTTTCACCCTTTTTTTAATTTTCCTTTTTTTTGTTTTTACCATTTTTCTTTAGCGAACTCATTAAATTCCTGAATTAATTTTTCGATTTTTTTAAAATTTTTTTCTTCTTCAGCTTTTTTGATTTCTTTGGAAAGCTCATCTAATTTATTTTTAATTTCTAAAGATTGAATTTCCTTTAAACAAATTTTTATTTCAGGTTCGATGTCTTTTTCCTCGATTTCCTCAACCTCAGCTTTCAAAGAAAGGTAACTGAAATAATTTTGGACCTTAGGAGAGAGTTTTTCCGGAGAAAAATTCGGGTCCTTTTTCAAATTAGTCAAAATCTCTTGAGTTTCTGGAGAAAAATGGGAAATTTTTTCTTCTTCAACTAAATTTATTTTTTTATTACCCGATTTCAAAACAATTACCATTAATCTCTCTTCTAAAAGCTCTCTACGGGATTTTTGAGGAAGATTCACTAACTCTTCGGGCTCCAAACCATAAATTTCTTCACTTAATTTTGCCTTTTTCAATTCCTCGCGGAGGTCTTCCTCTCTCACTTCTAAGTTTTTGGATAACTTTTGAAGCCAGAAGGATTTTTCAATTTGGTTGGGAATCCTTTTTAGAACCGGTAATAAAATTTTTGAAATTTCTTTTTTCCCTTCGGGAGTTTTGGGATTTTTGGCAGAAAAAGCCGTTTCAAAATAAAAATCGAGGATTGATTTCGCCTCTACCAAAGCCGTTTCCCAGTCTTTTTGGTTTTTTGAAATAATGTCGGCTGCATCTTTGCCAGCCTGGAGGCGAACGATTTTGATATTAAACCCCTGGCTTTGAGCTAAATCTATTCCACGTTTAGTGGCTGAATCGCCAGCCACATCCATATCAAAGCCCAAAATTAAATTTTCTGAATATCTCTTTAAAGTTTTTAGTTGATAAGGACTGAGAGCTGTTCCCGAAGTAGCCACCACATTAGCAATGCCTGCCTGATGGGACATTATCACATCAGTATAACCTTCAACCAAAACGCAGACGTCTCTTCTTCTCATTTCTAATTTTGCCCTATCTAAACCGTATAAAACCCGGCTTTTATCATATAAAAGAGTGTTCGGGGTGTTAACATATTTCGCTATTTCAGTTTTATCTTTTTCTTTAAAAATTCTTCCGCCAAAACCGATAATCTGGGAATTCAAATCGAAAATCGGGAAAATAATTCTGCCCCTGAATCTGTCGTAAAAAGAGCCCTGTTCCGAAGTTAAAGCCAATCCCGCTTTTTCTATTTCCTCTTTTTTATAGCTTTGGGAAGTTAAAAAATCAGACAATCCCTGCCAAACATCGGGAGAATAACCCAAACGCCATTTTTTGATACTTTCTTCGGTTATCCCGCGGCCCAGAAGATATCTCTTCGCCTCTTTTCCGACCGCACTTCCTTCCAGTTGTTTCTCAAAAAATTTAGTAGCCAATTCGCAGATTTCGTAAAGCCTTTCTCTTTCGCTGCGCAATTTAACGTATTCCGGCGTCTGTCTTTTTAATTCTACACCGGCCCTTTGAGCTAAAATCCGTAAAGCGTCGCCAAATTCAACGCCTTCAATTTCTCTGACAAAACCGAAGATGTCACCGCCCTTGCCGCATCCGAAGCAATGCCAGATTTGGCGGGCTGGCGAGACAAAAAATGATGGTTTTTTCTCTGAATGAAAGGGGCAAATAGCCCGAAAATTTATGCCGGTTTTCTGAAGCTTAATGTAACTTCCGATAACCTCTACAATGTCCAGCCGAGATTTTATTTCGTCAATTGGCGAACCAATCATTTTTTAGGTTTTGAAAAGTAAAAAATATAAATAATTTCCAAAATTGCCAAGGTATTTAGTAAAAGTAAAACAACAAACCAATTTTTTTGATGATTATTGGCTGCTTTCCATAAAGCCACTCCTTTCCAAGGCAATGTCCAGACCAAAATCAAATAAATAATTGGCGAAGTTAGAATCTGAGTTCCCATTATTAATAAATCCGCTCTGCTTTATCTAAATCGCAATTTCTTTATTTTTACTAATCATTTTTTAACATTACAGAATGCGCCCAAAATCTTTTTGGCTTTTTCGAGATTTTTTCCTTCAACTAAAAGATAATCGGTTTCGTAGGTTGAGATGTATAAGATGCTGACTCCGGCTTCAGATAAAGGTTTGGATAGAGAAGCAACAATACCGGTTAAGGAAAAACCTAAGGGACCTTCAACCTTAAAAGCCCGCCAATCTTTTTCAAACATTACGCCAGCTATGATTTTCTCTTGAGGACAAATAATTGATAATTCGTCTTTTGTCCTTGTAATGGAACAAAAACTAATATCCTTTGCCCAATCAGGAATGAGGCTGTTTTTATTGAAATGGCAAATGCCTATTTTTTCAGGCAGTATCGAAAGTGTAAGTTTTTTTGTGTTTTTCATAAGTTTTTAATAATTATTTATTATTAACTGGCGGAAGGGGTGGGATTCGAACCCACGAGGAGCTTTCGCCCCTACGGCGTTTCCGGCGCCGCGCACTAGACCAAACTATGCGACCCTTCCCTAGTTGAAGAGATAAATCTCTTCTCCACCCTTCATTATCATTCGGGTATTCAATGAATTTTCGATTCAGTTACCGAGCTTCGATTTATTGAAGCGAAGGTGAAGAAGAGGACGAAGTCCTCTTCGCCTCAACCTTCAATTAATCTTTGATTAATTTCGGTTTTTAAATTTTTAATTGCCTTAAGGCCTCTATTCTTTCCTCAACAGGAGGATGAGTCATAAACAACTTTGTAAACCAACTTTTTGCCTCTCTTCCCCGAAAAGGCGAGGCAATAAACAGATGGGCAGTGGAATTGTTTGCCACTCTTAAAGGATTAGGGTCAGCCGAAATTTTTTCCAAAGCTAGGGCTAAACCTTCGGGATATCTGGTTAAAAGGGCACCGGTGCCATCAGCTAAGAATTCTCTTTTTCTGGAGATGGCTAGTTGAATTAAAGTGGCGGCAATGGGGGCTAAAATTGCTGCGATTATTCCCAAAATTGCCAAAAATGAGCCGCCAGAATCTCTGGAATCTCTTCTCTCCCCCCTTCCCCCGAAAAAACTTATCCTCAAAAAGAAATTAGAAAGCATTGCCACAATTCCTACTAGAAGCACCACAATTGTTTGTAATAGCATATCTTTGTTGCCAATGTGGGACAATTCATGAGCTATTACCCCTTCGAGCTCAACCCTTTCCAATTTATTTAAAAGCCCGCGAGTAACGGCCACAACTGCGTGATTTGCGTTTCTGCCAGTGGCAAAGGCATTAGGCTGGGGCTCTTCAATAATATAGATTTTAGGCAGAGGTAAGCCGGCCGTGATGCAAAGGTTCTCAATAATTCGGTAAAGTTCTGGCTCATCTCTTTTTTCGATCGGTTTGGCTTTCATTAAAGACAAAACAATTTTGTCAGAATACCAATAACTGGAAACGCTGGTTAAAGCGCTAAAGATAACGGCGAAAAATAAAATATTCTGGTTTCCAAACAAATAACTAAATAGCCAGCCCAGGGCAATAATCAACATTAAAAAGCCGGCCATTAAAAACCAGGTTTTGCGGATATTGGATTCGGCCTGAGTATACAAAGTAGGCATAGTCTCAAAAATGTCAAATGTCAAAGCTCAAATGTCAAATGAAATCCAAAGCCCAAATGTCAAAAATGTTTTGGATTTTGAGCTTTATTTGGTATTTGGATTTTGAAATTTGGATTTAAAACCTCACTGATACTGGTTCTCTGGCGGCGATTTCTTCTATTTCGAAAAATTCTATTTTTCCAAAATGGAAGGTCTTGGCAATAATATTTGCCGGAAAACTTTCTATCTGGATATTTAAATCCCTGACATTAGTGTTATAAAATCTTCTAGCTGACTGAATTTTATCTTCGGTATCGCGGAGCTCTCTTTGCAATTCGAGAAAGTTGGTTGAGGCTTTCAAGTCAGGATAATTTTCGGCTACGGCGAAAAGGGATTTTAAAGTTGAGGAAAGGAAATTTTCTGCCTCTCCTTTTTCTTTTATCGTTTGGGCTCCCATCGCTTTTGCCCTTGCTTCGGTTACTCGTTCAAAAAGCTCTCTTTCATAGGCAGCATAACCTTTGACCGTTTCAACTAAATTGGGAATTAAATCGTATCTTCTTTTTAATTGGACATCGATATCTGCCCAGGCCTCTTTCGCTCGATTTTTGAGGGTAACCAAACGATTATAGGCGGAAATTACCCAGAAGAAGACCAGGGCAACAACTAATAAAACAATTTGGATTGGGGTCATAAATTTTCTTAAACAATTCTTAAACTTCGACCTTTCTAACCAATTTCTATTTTAAATCAAATTCGAGTTTTTGACAACAAACCCCGCCCCCGAAGAGGGGGCAGGGTGAGGTAATGTTTAACTTTTTAATATCTGATTAATATTCTTCGGGGATTTCCGGACTTCTTTTTTTCTTTTCTTCGGGGAGCTCAGTCACTACTACCTCGGTGGTCAAAAACATTGAGGCAGCTGAAGCGGCATTTTCCAAAGCACTTCTCACAACTTTTGTCGGGTCAACAATTCCGGCCTGAACTAAATCTTCATATTTCATCGTTTTGGCATTAAATCCAAAAGCCCCTTGATGTTTCCTCACCTCCTCAACGACAATAGCTCCGTCTAAACCAGCATTTTGAGCAATTTGCTTGATTGGCATCTCTAAAGTTTTCTTTAAAATATTCAAACCAGTTTTTTCATCTCCTTCTAATTTTAATTCTTCCAAAACCGGAATAGACCTTAAAAGAGCTACTCCCCCGCCAACGAGTATTCCCTCTTCGATTGCCGCCCGAGTTGCATTTAGAGCGTCTTCGGTTTTTCTCTGTTTTGCCTTTTGTTCAACTTCAGTGGCTGCTCCGACTTTTATTACCGCCACACCACCTGCTAATTTGGCTAATCTTTCCTGTAATTTTTCTTTATCAAACTCGGATTCGGTAGTTTTCAATTCGTTTTTGACTTGGGAAATTCTGGCCTCAATATCTTCTTTTTTTCCTTTACCTTCAATGATGGTTGTTTTTTCTTTTGTCGAGACAACTTTTCGGGCCTGGCCTAAATTGTTCAATTCAACGTTTTCCAATTTTAATCCTAACTCTTCAGAAATTAATTGGGCCCCGGTAACTACGGCAACGTCTTGCAACATTTCCTTTCTCCTCTCTCCAAACCCCGGGGCTTTTACGGCTAAAGTATTAAAGATGCCTCTTAATTTATTAACAACCAGGGTGGCTAAGGCATCTCCTTCAATCTCGTCAGCAATAATGACCAAATCCTTTTTCCCGGTTTGGGCTACTTTTTCCATCGCTGGCAAAATTTCAGTCAGAGCGGAAATTTTTTTGTCAGTAACTAAAATATAGGGCTCTTCCAAAACTGCCTCCATCCTTTCTGAATTGGTAATCATATAGGGAGAAATATATCCTCTGTCAAATTGAAGACCTTTGACAATCTCCCTTTCCAAGCCAAATTTCTTTGATTCCTCAACAGTAATTACCCCGTCCTTGCCAACTTCGGAAAAAACGTCGGCAATAAGTTCGCCAATTTCTGGGTCCAAGGCAGCAATGGTAGCCACCTGGGCAATCTCTTCTTTTTTTGAAATTGATTTTGAGTCCTTCTTCAAATTCTCGATAACTTTCTTTACTCCTATTTCAATTCCTTTTTTTAAAGCCAAAGGGTCGGCTCCGGCAGTCACATTTTTCAGACCCTCAGAAACCATCGCCTGAGCTAAAACTACGGCAGTGGTTGTCCCATCTCCAGCAACATCATTAGTTTTCTCAGCCACTTCTTTCATCAGTTCTGCCCCCAGATTTTCTACTTTGTCTTCTAACTCAATTTCTTTAGCAATAGTCACTCCGTCATCACAAATTTCCGGTGGTCCAAAACCTCGGTCTAAAACAACGTGTTTCGCTTTAGGCCCCAAAGTGATTTTAATTGCATTGGTGATTTTATCAATGCCCGCCTTTAATTTTTTTCTAGCAGGTTCGTTAAATAAAATTTGTTTTGGCATAGTTACTCTAATATAGCCAGGATGTCTTCCTCTTTGGCTATTAAATATTCTTTGTCATCGACCTTGATTTCGTTTGGCCCGTATTTTGTAAATAAAACTTTATCCCCCGCTTTTACGTCTAAGGGAATAATTTTGCCAGAGGCAGTTTTTCTGCCGGGTCCGACAGCAATAACTTTTCCCTGCTCTGGTCTTTCTTTCTCAGCCGTCTCCGGTAGTAAAATTCCAGTTTTTGTTTTTTCTTCTTCTTTTATCGGTTCGATTAAAATGTGGTTCGATAAGGGTTTGATTTGCATAGCTAAATTGCTAAATTGCTAAATTGTTAAATTGAATTAAGTTTTCAGTTTAACAATATAACAATTTAACAGTGTAACAATTTATCAGTTGCGACCTTTGATCCTTCGACTTCGCTCAGGGTCAACCCTGAGTAGCAATCGAATGGATTAAGTGCTAATTCTACTTTTTAATAATAATCTGGGCCGAAAATTTTGTCAAGGGGTTTAGAAAAATTCAATAAAGATGGGGAGAAAGGTATAATAAAAAAATGGTAAAACTTTTAAGCAAAAAAATATTTTGGTTAATTTCGATTCTTATTTTGGGAATAATTTTCTTTATCGGAAGTTTTTTTTTGATTAAGCCGAAGGTGACTGAAATTATTCCTCCGCCAGCTCAGGTTCCCTTACCCATCGAGGAAAAACCAATCACTATAATTTTGGTCGGCGATATTATGCTCAATCGAGGGGTGGAATATATGATTAAAAAAGAGGGTGATGGAGATTTCAAGTTTCCATTTTTGGAAATTGCGAAAGATCTAAATGGAGCTGACATCCTTTTTGGAAATTTAGAAGGACCAATCTCTGACAAAGGAACTAAAGTTGGCAGCATTTATTCTTTTCGAGCAGAACCTGAAGCAATTGAAGGTTTATCTTTTGCCGGATTTGATATTTTATCTTTAGCTAACAACCACGCTTTTGATTACGGAAGAGCGGCATTGGAAGATTGCTTAGCTAAGCTAAGCAATGCCAAAATTAGTTACGTTGGAGCGGGGTTGAACGAAATAGAGGCTTTTGGTCCTGTTATTAAGGAAATTAATGGTTCGACAAGCTCACCACTTAGGATTGGTTTTTTGGCTTATACTAATTTGGGGCCAGAAAGCTGGAAAGCCACTTCGGAAAACTTGGGGATCGCCCGGGTAAGCGAAAAAGATATGGAAAAAGTAAAAGAGAGTATTAAATCGGCAAAAGAAAAAGTTGACATTTTAATTGTTTCCTTGCATGCTGGCGAAGAGTATGCTGCAGAGCCTACTCAATTTCAAGTTGAATTTTCTAAAGCTGCCGTCGATGCCGGAGCAGATTTAGTAGTCGGCCATCATCCTCACGTGGTTCAAAAAAGTGAAAAAAGGTATAAAGATAAATGGATTTTTTACAGCTTGGGAAATTTTGTCTTTGACCAGAGTTTCTCCGAAGAGACGATGAAGGGTGAGATGTTAGAAATCTTAATTGAAGATGGTAAAATTAACGAGTTGATTCCGAAAAAAATTAAATTAAATAATTATTTTCAACCCGTAGTTGACTCCCAGTAATACTCATGATAGGGTTAATAAATATCGTAGGGTCATACTGAGCCCGTCGAAGCATGACAAAATTATTCTTACAAATTATTGCCGGGATTTTAGGAATATTTTTAGCCACTAAATTTGTCCCCGGAGTAAGCCTGCAAATCCTTCCCGGCCAAAGTAGTCTTTTTGGAATAGAATTTACCGCCGTTTGGCAAATTTTAGTTTTAGTTGGCTCTGTCTTAGGATTAATTAATTTTTTCTTAAAACCCGTTTTAAAAATAATTACTTTACCCTTGAGAATGTTAACTTTCGGCCTTTTCAGTTTGGTAATCAATATGTTGATGGTCTGGGTTGTCGATATTTTATTTCTCGAATTAGTTATTCCGGGAATTATTCCTCTTTTCTGGACAACGGTTATTATCTGGCTTATAAGTTTGCTCTTGGGACTCTACCAACCAAGACGGAGGGTTTTGATGGAAGAAAACGCATTATGAAACAGTATTTACCAATTGCCCAAATTATCGTGACTGTACTTTTGATAGTTTTTATCCTCTTCCAACAGCGAGGAACAGCTTTGGGGTCGGCCTTCGGAGGCGAAGGCGGATTTTATGCTACTCGCCGAGGTATCCAGCAAAAGATTTTCTGGTTAACTTGCGTTTTTGGAGCACTATTTATTATCTTAGCCCTACTTAACCTCGTTCTCTAAGATGGGTTTTCCAACTAAAAACCAATGGACCCCGTTAGAGTCGTCCGAGGTACAACTTAAAAACCTATGAGATATCTTGAGGGATTTAAAAAACTTTCGACTCTAACGGGGTGGAGGCAATTTTTTAAAGTCCTGACAAAAAAAGAGAAAGTTTTCTTCCTCATCCTCCTCTTTTTGTTTTTCAGTTCATTCCTTTTTCTTTCAATTAATTTTTATTTTAAAAATACGGAAATCGGGCCTCGTCAGGGCGGAACTTATATTGAGGGAGTGGTGGGTTTTCCCAGGTTTATTAACCCAATTTATGCTGAAACCTCTGATGTCGACCGGGACTTAGTCCAGCTCATTTTTTCAGGTTTAATGAAATATGACGGAGAAGGAAAAATTATCCCCGATTTGGCTAAAGAATATAAAATCTTGGAAGATGGGAAAGTTTACGAATTTTATTTAAAAGAAAATCTTTTTTGGTCAGACGGCCAAAAACTCACCGCTGACGACGTAATTTTTACCATCAAGACAATCCAAAATCCCGATTTCAAGAGCCCCTTAAGAGTAAATTGGTTAGGAGTCGAATTAGAAAAAATTTCTGAGAAAGCCCTGCGTTTTGAATTAAAAAATCCCTCGGCTGTTTTTCTGGAAAACTGCACGGTGAAAATAATATCTGAAAAGGCCTGGAAAGACGTTTCTCCTCAAAATTTTCCTTTAACCACTCAGAACTTAGAACCAATCGGCTCGGGCCCCTTCCAGCTAAAAATCATAAACCAAGATAAGACGGGCGAGATAATTTCTTTAGATTTAGTTAGAAATCCAAAACACTTCGGTCTTTCCCCAAATCTTTCCCAAATCACTTTTCGGTTTTACAAAAGCGAAGATGCTCTGATTGAAGGTTATCAAAAAGGAGAAATTCAAGGATTATCTTTGGCCTCTCTTAAAAATCTCAAAGTCCAGAAAAAAGATTTTAATCTTTACTCGCTTTCTCTGCCGAGATATTTTGCCGTATTTTTCAATCTGAATCCGCCAGCTGGCGGATCAAAGGTCTTATCTGAAAAGGGAGTAAGACAGGCCTTAAATTACGGAACCGATAAGGAAGAGATTTTAAAAGAAATTTTGGCTCACAGAGGTAAAGTTGTCGAGTCGCCGATTTTGCCAGAGATTTACGGATTCAAAGAACCTTCAAAAATTTATGAATTTAATCCGGAGAGGGCTAAAGAAATTCTAAAAAATGCCGGATTTGTTGCGGCTGAGAACGGAAAATTGGTAAAAATTATTAAAAAAGAGCCTGCCTTCCAATTTAAGAGTAATCTTAAATCGGGTTCCCAGGGGCAAGAAGTAAAAGAACTTCAAAAATGTCTGGCCAATCCGCCAGCTGGCGGACCCGAAGTTTATCCTGAAGGAGAAATTAGTGGTTCCTTCGGTAAATTAACCACAGCGGCTGTAATTAGATTTCAAGAAAAATACAAAAAAGAAATCTTGGAACCCCAGGGCCTGGAAAAAGGAACCGGCGAGGTTCTAAAATCTACCCGGACAAAATTAAATGAGATTTGTTTTGAAAACCCTGAAGAGAAAATTTTTTTAAAGTTTTCCTTAGCCACCGTTGACCAACCTATGTTAATCGAGGCGGCTTCTCTTTTGAAATCCCAATGGGAAAATCTCGGAGCAGAAGTGGAACTCCGAACCTTCGATATCTCCACTTTAGAAAAGGAAGTTATAAAACCAAGAAACTACGAGATGCTTTTATTCGGGGAAGTTTTAGGGGCTATCCCCGACCCCTTTCCCTTCTGGCATTCGTCTCAAAAAAAAGACCCCGGCCTAAATTTAGCCGGTTACGAAAATAAAGAATGTGATAAATCATTGGAAGAGGCACGGCAAAGTTTGGATGAGGCAAAAAGAAAAGAAAAATTAGAAAATTTCCAAAATCTTTTGATTGAAGATGCCCCCGCCGTCTTTCTATATAGTCCAGATGAGCTTTATTTGGTTTCAAAAGAAATTAAAGGGATAAATGCTAAAATAATCACCAATCCCTCAAAAAGATTTGTTGGGATTGAGGATTGGTATATTAGAATAAAAAGGGTATGGAAGTAAGCGATAATCTTCGGATAAATTATCTCGCATGACACGCAGTTTATCGCTCGACAAGGTGCCTCGAAGGACCGCAACAATTCCCACCGAGAATTGTTGCTTAGTCCTCGCTCGCTCCGAGCACATAATGTTTTATGTGCTCGGCCCTGGCCGCTCGCTGCGGATATCCATCTCGGCACTTGCCTCGCTTAATTATTAGTATATTCGCCTGCCTGCCGGCAGGCAGGTAATAATTCGTAATTCGTAGGGTTAGGCTGCGAAGTGTCCTGCTCGATAAATTATCCTCAGATTATTGTCTCAAAAACAGAAGGATTATATTAAAACAAAAAGGGCATGGAAGTAGATCAATTAATTAAAAAAGTAGAGCCCGACATCAGGCGGCTAAAGGACATGAATGAGGTTGTTTATGATGAAGAGTGGTTAAAAACCGCTGATCCGGAACTTCCGATTTATTATATGTATAGAGGCGTTGATGAAAAAGCTGATTTGAGGTACGATATTACCATTCTTCCTGCTCTCATGCTCGGCCAAGAATTCACCAAGACCCTTGGCCATTATCATAAAAACGTCGGAGAAATCTACATTGTTTTAAAAGGAGAAGCTTTTTGTTTAATGCAGAAAAGAGAGAAAGGCGAGGAAGGAAAAATTTCTGATGCCTATTTTATCAAAGGGGAAAAAGGAGATGTTATTATTATTCCTCCTCGCTACGCCCACTTTACGATTAATTATTCTTTAAAAGATTTAAAAATGGCCAATTGGAGTTTTAAGAATTGTCCTTTTGATTATGAGCCGGTTAGAAGAAAAAAGGGAGCTTGTTATTATTATACAAAATCAGGATGGATAAAGAACAAAAATTACGAAGTTATTCCTCCCTTAAGAGAGGAAAAACCCTTGAAGTCAATCCCTGATAATTTGGATTTTTTAAAATGACTCAAATTAAAAAAGCAATTATTCCCATCGCCGGCCTAGGGACGAGATTTTTACCCTTAAGTAAAGTTTTACCAAAAGAACTCTGGCCACTGGTTGATAAACCGGTTATTCAATATATTGTTGAAGAAGCTCGGGCTTCGGGAATTAAAGAAATTATTTTCGTTATCCGGTCAGATAAAAGAGGGATTGGCGACTATTTCGCCAAATATCTTAAAAAGATACCAGAAATCGAAGAGGTTTTAAAAATGAGGAAAAAAAATCATCTTCTGAAAGAACTTAAAAATTTAGAAAAAATTACCCAAAATATCTCTTTTTTTTATGTCTATCAAAAAGAGCCTTTAGGTGACGGCCATGCTATATTACAAGCTAAAAATTTTGTTCAAAAAGAACCTTCGGCCGTTTTATTTGCTGATGATATAGTTGAATCAAAAACTCCTTGTTTTTTACAACTAATTAAAACTTTTCAGAAATATCAAAAACCAATAGTTGCTCTTTATAAGCTGCCAAAAAAAAGCTTACCATTTTACGGTATTGTAGCAGTAAAAAAAATTGAAAAAAGAGTCTATAAAATTAAGGGAATTATTGAGAAACCTTCAGTTAAAGAAGCACCTTCTAATTTAGCTATTGTTGGAAAATACATTCTTACCCCGGAAGTTTTTGAGAGATTAAAAACAGCTCAACCCGGAAAAACCAAAGAAATAATTTTAGCAGACACTCTCCAAAAAATGATCGAAGAAGGAAAAGAAATTTATGGTTATGAATTTGAAGGGAAATGGCTGGAATGCGGAAATAAATTAGCTTATCTAAAATCAAACTTTTATCTTTCTTTAAAACATCCTCAATTTGGTCCAGAAATTAAAAAGTTTATCTCAACTATAAATTAATTATGCGTTGTTTAATTATCGGAGGAGCGGGGTTTATTGGGACAAATGCGGCTGCTTACCACCTAAAAAAGGGTGATAAGGTTATTATTTACGATAATCTTTCTCGGGCGGGAGCTAAACAAAATTTAGATTGGCTTAAAAATCAAAAGGGCAATTTTGTTTTTATCAAAGGGGATATCAGGGACGATAAAAAATTATTGGAAACTTTTAAAAAATATAAACCAGATTTAGTTTTGCATTTAGCCGCTCAGGTGGCAATGACTACCTCGGTGGAAAATCCCCGTTTTGATTTTGAAGTGAATGCCTTAGGAACTTTGAATGTTTTGGAAGCAATGAGAAAAGGAAGCCCGAAAGCTTGTTTACTTTATTCATCTTGTTTTGATAAAAAAACGAGGGCAATTACTACTGATGGTATAAAGAATTATGATGAAATAAAAAAAGGCGATCAGGTTCTATCCATCAATCCCAAAACCGGAGAAATAGAAATAAAGCCAGTTGAAGAAGTAATAATTCAGCAATATAGGGGACCAATGATTCATTTTAAGGGGAAAAGATATGAGTTCCTTGTAACGCCCAATCATCGAATATTATATCAACATCTTGGTCATAATCATCGTCCAACTAATTTTGAATTTAAATCGGCAACTGAAATAGCAAAAAGAGAACGATTTTTTCTTCCCCGAGGAAAATGGCAAGGAAAAGATGAGGAATATATTAATCTCATTGAAAAAGCAAGTAACCCAGAGCTGGTGTGGAATAGAAAAAACTGCTTATCGGTTATGAAAACAGAAGACCTGTTTTACTTGATGGGCATTTTTATTGGGGATGGCTCTTTAAATTTAATAGTAAAAAAATATCCTGCCAGAACCGGATTGAGTAAAGTAGAATACATTGCGATGGCAAGAAACTCCTCTACGGGAAGATTTTTGTCAACCGAAGAAATAGGAGGTAAAATAGGGGTTAAGGAAGAAACGATTTCTTTTGGTCACGGTATTTTCTTTGATATCCCCGAAAATGATAAGTGCCGAGCAAGTGTAGAAGATACTTTAAAAAGAAGTGGCATAAAATATCATACTTATAAAAATGAACATAATGGACAATCAAGGATTTTCTTTACTTCAAAGATTCTTTTTAATGTCTTTAGTCAATGTAACCATAATGCCAAAGAAAAAAGAATTCCTACATGGGTATTAGAATACTCTCCTAAATATCTTCAACACTTATTTCAAGGTCTCCTTGATAGCGATGGAGATAGAAAAGTTGCCTTCCGAACAACTTCAAAGAGTCTAGTTAGAGATTTTATAGAATTATGTACAAAATTAAGTCATGATTTATCGCTTCGAGAAGGACATGCTGAAGGAAATATTAAGGGAAGAAAAATAGAAGGAGATTATTATGATTTCAATATCTCAAGAACTCCACGGCTAGCTTTTAAGAAAAATGTCTCTTGGATAAATTATGACGGCATAATTTGGTGCCTAAAAGTGAAAGATAATGAGAATTTCCTCATAGAAAGAAATGGAAAATTTGTTTTCTCGGGAAATACAAACAAGGTTTATGGAGAAATGCAAAATGTTCCAGTGGTAGAAAAGAAAAAAAGATATAATTACAAAAATATTAAAGGAATCTCTGAAAAGTATCCTATTGATCCTCATGGCCCCTATGGCTGTTCAAAATACACTGGAGATAGTTACACAATTGACTATGCTCGAATTTTTGGCTTAAATACAATTGTTTTTAGACAATCGGCAATCTATGGCCCCCATCAATTTGGAATTGAAGACCAGGGATGGATTGCCTGGACTATTAATAAATTAATTTTTGATAAGCTTTTTACTATTTATGGAGACGGAAAACAGGTTAGAGATGTTTTACATATTGATGATTTAATCGAGGCATTTGAGAAATCGGCGAAAAATATTAAAAAAACCAGAGGACAAGCATACTGTATTGGGGGTGGGAAATTTAATTTATCTCTTTTGGAATTATTTGATTTATTAGAAAAAATTTCCGGAAAAAGAATAAAATATGTTTTCTCTGATTGGCGGTCGGGCGACCAAAAAGTTTATATTTCGGATATCTCGAAAGCGAAAAAAGATTTTAATTGGTCTCCTAAAATTTCTCCAGAAGAAGGAGTTAAAAAACTTTATAATTGGATTTCCCAAAATAAAACTTTCATTAAGCAAGCCGGCGTTTTCAAAAAATGAAAAAGGTGCAAATGGGCAGTTTGGAGATTAGAATATTTTCTAATTTAGAAGACCTTTTCAACCACGCTGCTCAAATTTTTGCAGTAAAAAGCAAAGAAATTACAGATTCTGGAAATCTCTTTAAAGTTTCACTAAGCGGCGGCTCAACCCCAAAGCGATTATTTGAGCTTTTAGCAAAAGATTATAAAAATAAATTTCTTTGGCAAAAGGTTCATGTTTTTTGGGGCGATGAGAGGGATAGAAAAAACAATCCTGAAAGCAATTTTTATCAAGCTTATAAAATTTGGCTGGGAAAAATAGTAAAACAAATTCCCTCTTTTAAAGACAATATTCACAGAATTAAAATGGAATTAGGAATAGATAAAGGGACGAAAGATTACACCGAAGAAATAAATAAATGGGCTCCCGACGGATTTGATTTGGCTTTCAATGGCGCCGGTCCCGATGGACATAGAAATGGTATAATGCCAGAAAACCCTAAAATTAACTGGAAAAATGAAATTTGGAAATTACCAAAAAATATTAAAGTTTGGGGATACAAAGCGCCATCAGAAATTAATCCTTATACCGAGAGAATTACCCTTACATCTTGGTTTCTCAATAAATCAAAAATTAATATTTTGATGCTCTCGGGAAAAGAAAAGGCAGATTTATTAAGAAAAATAACAGTTGATAAAGAAAAATATACAAAAAGAAAACTGCCGGCAATAACTTTTAATGACGTACCAACAATTGTTTTGGCAGATAAGATGGCGGTTTCTCAAATTAACTTTTAGGTTTTAAAATGTTGATGAAATCTTTAAAGAAAAAAGTGGTTTTATTGGGATTTAAGGGTGACTGTGCCGGAAGACATTATAATAAGATTTTAATAGAAATGGCTCGTGAGAAAAAAATAGATTTGATTTTTGCTGATTTAGGCGAGCCGAAAAATGTCTTAGAAAGTCTAACTTTAGAAGAAACAAAAAAATTAATTAAAGAAGGAATAATTCAATATTTAGATCTGCAAAATCCCGCAGACATTAAAAAATATAAAAATCTTTCTAATATCGACGTGGTATTTATTATAACTCCCGATATCACCCATTGCGGTATAGTAAAAGATCTTGTAGGAAAAGCAAAAAGAATTTTCATCGAAAAACCATTAGATTCGATTTTAAGAAATGTGAGGCTATTAGAGGATTATAAAGACATAAATAAAATAGTTTTTCTTTACGATCATTATTTAGGAAAATTTTTTGATTTTCAGTTAAAAACTGACGAATGGATAAAACAAGAAATAATAGGTAAAATAAGCAAAATCGAATTCCGATTACTGGAACCAGAAATTATTCCTCATCATAGAATCGCAGCATTAGATACGGGAATGATTCATGACCTTGCTTCTCACGGTTTAGCAATATTGGCGGCCTTACCAAGCAAGTGGGCCTATCCCGAGTCAATAATCTTAAAGAAAATTAAAGTTCTTAAAGTCAAGGTTGCTAAATATTTTAAATGTAAAATAAAGGGCACAAGCTTTGCTAAAATAGACCTTAAAATACCAGTTGGGAAAAACGCAATTTTTTGCGAATTAAGAGTGGGAAAAGGAGTAGGAAAGAGAGTTGATAAATCTTTAAAAATTACAGGTTCTGAGGGAAAAATTTTTGTAGATATTCAAAATTACAGTTTTGTTATCTCTGACTTAAGGAAGAGAAAAATCCAAGAAGGTAAACTCTCTCAATATTTTGCAGAATTTTTTATTCATTCAGCAATCGATTTTAAAAAACCTCCATCCAAGATTCCCGGGGCTATGCCATTTGAATCGGGAAAAGAAATTCTTTACATCTTAGATGAAATGGTTTGGAAAGGAGAACCCAAGGGTAGATTCCCAAAA
>Ga0315294_10002932_pt1 | contig 18534 bp, 17 predicted proteins | sample YL17G13_40_MG_FD_203626 | JGI IMG/M metagenome (GOLD analysis project Ga0315294, IMG submission 203626) | Sediment microbial communities from Yellowstone Lake, YNP, Wyoming, USA - YL17G13_40 | ecosystem: Environmental > Aquatic > Freshwater > Lake > Sediment | place: USA: Wyoming | collected...
TTGTGCTGTGCCAATCAGCGTAAACTATAGGGAAAAGCAGGATGGTTAGGACTGCTAGTACCGTGACGATATAGAATCCGCGTCTAGCAGCCTTACCATTCACATCGTCAACCTTCTATTTTTGAGTGTGAGAGCGCGCTTACCCTGTTCAGTCAATCCTCATCGCCCGTTTCTTAATGAACGTTCTTTCGCAAAGAAGTCAGATTCCATCACCATGTTTTCTTAGTGAAGGTTCTTTTCACCAATAATTGCCCCACCAAACGTTGACTATGAGTTGAGAGGTTCCGCCGCTGATTGAAACAGAAAATACGACGGTTGCTTGACCAATGTTGCCAGCCGTGTTATTAGCCCAGAAATATCCTGTGTAGGAACCAACAACGAAGCCTGTCATATAGACTGTGCCGCTGCCCGCGTATGTTTGGTTGCTCACGTAAACCCATGTTGAACCGTTCAAAGCGTTGAACCAATATTGATCTATAGTGCCGCCTGATGCTGAAAAACTGACTGGAATTGAAGATGAATAGGTTGATGCTTCTGGAAGAGTAACTGTAACGGTTGGTGGAATGAGAGTTTGCATAGCGGCTTTCAAAATGTTTCCTGCCGCCGTTAATACATAGTTTGCTTGACCACCCTGAACGATACCCCATTGCGTACCAGTAACCCAAGGTGGAGCCGCCCAATCACAGTAGCCAACGCCATGACTGTTGAGAAGACTCAAAGTATTGTTGAACCATGCAGTTTCATTCACAGAGTCAGAAGCCCAATTACTAAACCCTAATTCACCAATCCAAAGCGGACCAGCCGTGAAATTTGTTACGCTAATCTGTTCTAATGCCCACGTCATGTTTTCGTAATTGTATGCCTGCAATCCTGAACCGCCATAATAGAAACAGTTGCGGTAAAAATGTCCAGTGAAAAGAATGCCGCCTATTGTGTCGTTAGCTGGGTAAGTTTCAGCATACCCCATAGTCCATATCGAACCACCAAGGTAATTGTCAAAGTCTATTCCCAGAATCGGACCCCCATACACGACTATTGAAGCCGTATAGTTTCTTGCATAATTGATGATTTGCTGAGAAACATTGTACCATGTTGCTGAACCTGTCGGCTCATTCCAAGGTTCAAAAATCACGTTAGAATTGTTTCTTAGACTCGTGATTATGCTTGCCCACATATTGATGAAGTCAGCTTGACTGCTTATCTGACCGTTGCCAGGATCACTGTAGGGAATAGCTACTTGCCCTTCGGAAGCATTGTTTCGCCAAAAAGTGAAAGCCACATATATCCCGCGATCTTTCGCTGATGAAATGAAGGTTTGAAGTTTTGCTCTGAAACCGCTTGAATCTGTCAACCACCACTCGCTCGTAGCCAACACTCTTATACAATTAGCTCCCCATCCTTGCATTGCAGTTAATGTATCGTTCATTGCCACTTCATTCCAAGTATTCCATTGAATGCTCCCTGCTATAGTCATCCAACTTCCAAGAGGACCGTCAATAAAATAGGTGTAGTCCAGACCTTTCAAAACTACCGTGGCATTTGTGTCATCTTTAAGCGATGCCCCATCTGTGTGTAATGCCATGTTGTTAATATAGGTGACAAACGTGACGTTGACAGTCTGAGTCCACTGGTTAAGAGTGTTGTTTGCATAGAACCAAGCCACAATTACATTACCAACCGTCGAGTTTGCGGTTCCAGTGAAATTATGCCAAGCTGGTGAACTAGAAAGTGTGTAAGCCGTTTCATTAACGAAAGAACCAGAATTATTCCATCGAAGAATGCTTTTGCTCAAAGTAGCTCCGCCTACAGCCGTCCATTGAATATTCAAGTGACATGCTTGCCCCGCTTTTTGACCAATAAGCAATATTGAGCTGTAACTCGCTATGGCATAAGTCGTTGTCAGATTCTGCAATCCTATACTATAGAGAAAATCTGCGCTGGCAGAGTCATTCGCATAAATTTCCCACTGAATAACACCTGCCGTTGCGTTCAGGGTCTTAGTAGCATTCCCCCATTCATCGCTGAACGATACTGCCGTATCGTTTGTGAATGTGCCTGTGTTGTTGCTACCGAAAATATAGTGACTCATATTTTGTCCGAGTGTAGCAAACCATGAAGAATAGAACACAGATGATTGCCCAGCATAGGATACTGTTGCACCATAAGTCCCTGAACCAGTGGCTTCAGGGTCAATATACGCGGTGTTTATAACCACACAGTCAGCATACATCGGGCTATCCATCCAATATTCTAGCAACGTGAACCTGCTTGGCTCACCATTATCATCAAGGTTCAAACCTGTCTGGTTAATTTCCACCACACTATTAACCCATAGAGTTAAAACACCATCAGCTCCAGTTCCAGCTTTCAGACGTAACTCTATATAATACCAGACATCAGGTGACATAGTGCGAGTGCTACTGTCATAGTTTGTTGAAGCCACTCTGTCCTCAATACGCCAATACCAAACTGCGCCAGTCTTATACAAATGAAGTTTGACGATTTCGCTCGAACCAGTTATCCATGCGATGTTGACTGCATCTGTTGGGAGATCATCAAAATTCTCGTACCAACTGGCGTAAATCTCATTTGCCGCGGTGAAGGTTTTATAAACTCTTTCGCCTACAGCTCCGTCATTGAATTGGACTGAATGTGAACCATGATGCGCTCGGTTTTCTGAAACTGTTGGGGTTCCGCTGGTTCCAGTCCAAGCGGATAAGTCACCAGTTTCAAAACCATCACTGAAAATTTCCGTTGCTCCAACAGGTTTGATTTGCCAAACAACAACAGAGAAAACACTCAAAACCAGCAAGATTCCGATTACTGAAGCCAAAACTTGTTTCCGCATCTTTCATCAATCTCCTAGTACACGTTCACGAAATACTCATACGGAATATTCCGCGACGCACCTTCAACCACTACGCTTTGAATAGTCAGTTTCCAAGGAGTATCAATAACCATGTCCTTCAACGCAAGACCCTTCGTGCCTGCTGCAACGGTCAAGGTCATGCTTGTCATTTCCACGTAGCCGCCGCCAATCGTAATGTATACTCTGAGCGTACAGTTCTGAGTGAGAGCGGACATATCGAGGTAGAAGTTAGTCATTTGTTCAACGGTAGTCGTCGTCAACGTAACAATAGTATGCTCGGTCGTGTCGCTCGTCAAAGTGAAAGTGCTACTTACGTTTGTTGGGCAAGCTGGAATATGCTGAGACATCGAAGCAGTACGATAAGTTAGAAGACCTTGATAATCTTCAATCACCATTACGTTTGCAGGAATGGTTAAGCTTGTGTTATGTTGTTGTTGGTTCAGATATAACGTGCCAGATGTCAAGTTTCCAAGCGCATATTGTTCTACCTTTGTTAAGTTGGTGCTTTGATAATCCACTTTCCAGTTCGTTCCATTCACCATATAGTACGATGCGTTGCTGAAACGGTCAACTAAATAGAACCATGTGCTTGTTGGAACTTGCAGATAGTATGGCCCACCAGAAGGCACGGTAGCTTGAATCCCGTTGAACAGCAAACTACAACCTAGCAAAACTGTAAGAGCAATAATAGCCACTGAGTAGGCTTTAGGTTTGTTCAACAGTGTTTCCCTCCTTCTTCAAAACTGAAAATCAAGCCTTGCGGAAACTTGATGCAATCCACATAGGCACGGAACACTTTGTACTGATGTGTTCTCAACACTATTTTTCTTGTGCGAACAGCTTTTGCTATGTAATACCAAACCATTTTCTTTCAAGACCTCTTCTTCTTTTGCATTTCAAAATTGTGAATTGCTTCACCAACGCTTAATGAACCCATGAATGCTTTCCTTCGTTTTGTATAGAATAGCAATTTCATTATGCAAATCCGACCTATACTCCAGCTAAAAATTACTATTCCCGCATAGTTCATTTTCATTTTCTCCTGTTCTGTTCTTTTGCCCAAAGTCTATAGACTTCGTGAGGAGTTCCCCAAGCAGCACCTTTAGTTCCGCGTTGTATCTTGAAATCGAAACCTTTCGCAGTAATTTCGATCTTACGTCTTTCAGCAAGTTCTTTTGTAGCGAATTGACCGACTCGAATCCAACCTTTACCTTTCTTATTCATTCTTTTTCACCAATGATTGTGCAATTTGGAGCATCTTTCCCCGATCACCGCAGAAATAGGCAGGAGCCAATCTAGTTTGACAATTCCAAGTGTCACATTCTCCACACCTAAGTTTTGTCATGTTATGTACCTCTGACTAAACAACTCCATAATGAACATGAAAAACACCACACTAAACATCACCGTGAAAATGCCTAGAAACAAGTTGCTAACCACAGCAGTCTCAACACTAGCAACTCCAGCATTCGCACACATCACTTTAATGACGGTACTCACTAACGTTGGAAAACCAACCACTATCCAACGAATCGGAGCAATCAAACTGCCAAACACCCAAAGAATGCCAGCCATCGCCCCGAGAAACACGTTCTGCATCAAAATTCCACCAACAAGCGCGGCAACGCCTCCGATACCAGCCGCAAGAATAGTTTCTATCGTGAACATGTTTGACATGCTAGTAATGTCATCGCTGCTGACTCCTGGATTCGGAAACGCGTTAGTTGTGGCTATGAGGACTGTGGCAAGATTGAGGCAGACGAAGAAGAGGAGCAAAGAATACATTTTCATATTTCCCGCTCCACTTTCTTCGCTTCCTTAACATCAACGAAGATAACGAGTAATCCCGACACCGCGAGTAACTGCCAAGGAAGCTGCAACCAACCAATTCCACAAAGAAACAATGCAACAAGCCAACTTGCTGTTACGCCGACATTGAGACTCGCATAACTAAACGCACCCATACAAGCAAACACAATCGCAAACCCGAACAGTTGACTCGGAGCAATAGGCCAAGTACCCATAGCCTCAAACACGCCACTCCAAGGATTATTCGTTGTAACTGGAGCCGGCAAACCATACGTGTAGATTGTTTGGGTTCCGCTTCTACTAGCAGTCAATGTAACGCGATAATGATCGCTGGCAATCGCATTGTACCAGTCAAATTGAACAGGTTGACCATAAGTATAGTTGTTTGTATACACAGTCGAATAAGTGCTTCCGTTTTTCACTTGAACCAACAAGTAAACCCACTGCGTATTCGTCAAGTTATCATCAAACACAATTTGAATCCACGTACTATTCACGCGAGCCGCAGTCACGTTCAACGGGTTAGAAGGCAAAGTCACTGGAAACAGGTCGCGTGTGATCGGGTAGGTTTGACTGTACGTGCTTAACGCGGCAAAGTCAGCCCAACTATGAGTACCGAAACCACATGAAAGCACGATGTCATACTTGTGTCCCCAAACCAACCAAAACGGCATTTCATTAATGACACTCGCAAGCTGCTTTTCCACAATGTAATTGGTATTGTTTACTCGAATAGTCGTGTAGAAATAGCTACTTGTCTGTTCAATCCCAGCGAAATCTATGATACGGAAACTGTAAAGGTTAATGATGTCATCTGGCCTTGGCAAGAAAATGTAGAAGTCAAGTTCATCCGTCACCTTGTACATTCGGCTATAATTGTACGTGGTGGTCGTGATGTTATATGTGAAATAGCTCAAAGTCCCATTCACATAAAGCGTATACGTGTTCGCAACAGTTTCATTCGGCATATTGAACGTTTGATTTGACCCTTCAGTTTGAAACGCATTCAAAGTCACGTTACTCGTTGAAGCCGTTCCATCTTCAAAATATGGACCGTGAAAAGTGTAGACATTCGCATAAATCGTGTACGTCACAACAAGACGAGGAGCATAAGACACTCCGGCATTCGCACTGTAAACTACACAATATTCTGGATTCGTGACTGCCAAGTAACTGATGTCGCGGCTACTTCGCAAAGCAAGCTTAGTCGTTCCAGTAGTGCTTATCCATGACAAACCTGAAGCAGTCATGTTGATGCTTAACCATCCCGATGCTGCACCTGTTCCAATCGGCATAGAACCGCCGTCACCGCTGTAATGATCCCACCAAAAATCACTAGCCACAAGAGGATTTGACGGATAGTTAGGTTGACCATTCTGAACTGTCACGTTGAAAGCTGTCGTATTGTATTTGGATGTTACATAAACGTCCAAAGTTGCATTGACAACTGTGGCTCCAACAAGATTAGAAGTATCCCACACTGGAAAACCACGATACTCATAAAAGAAATAGTTAGGTGCGCTATAGTCTCGGCGTTGTCCAATATACATGTAGCTTCCAGAAGCGTCAACGGTTCCAGTCGTTGCGTTTCTGCAAGCACCATAATTATTGTTGGTTTGGTTGACTATGTAACCGTCAGTCGTTGATCCATAGAAAGTTTGAGTCAAAGTGATTGTTGACAATCCTTTAACAGACTGAAAGGGAATGATCGAGAGGACTAGGCAAACGACTAGAATCAATAGGAATGCTTTGGTTTTAATAGCCGTACGTGGTCTCCTCGCGACGCTGACTATTTACAAAAGCCCATAACAATAATCCGAGCACCATCATTATGAGGAACCAACTGATGACGTTGCTAACCAATGTGATTGCCAGTCGTGCTGTCGGAGGAAACGAATAGCTTGCTAAGACTGCATCTATAATCATGAATGCTGGCCATGACAAGGTGAACCATGCCATGCTCATCACAACAATCGTTAAGTGACATATAGCCCAAACCCACATGACTCCGCGTTTATCATCTTTGAATTGTTTAGCTTTCTCCAAAAGCAACGGCGATATTTTTGGAACCTGCATCTGAGCCAACATGTGCTTGTCAACGCTGTAAGTCAACTGAATCATTTCAACAATCGTGACAATCATGCCTACAGCCCATACAAGTTCAGAGATGAGAAACACTGTGAATCCTAGAAGAGGTTCTAAGAGTTGACTGGCAAACATTCCTAACATGCACATGAGCATGATGCCTGAATCAAACAGCATCCAACGCAAACGATGTTCCGCTTCCTTATCATCCATTACTTCTTTCTCCTTAATGCTCGAATCGCAGTAACAATCAAAACAAAACCACAGACAGAAGGAAGGATACTGAATCCAGAAAACAGAATAGCATAGACTCCAAGAACCAGTGGAATAACATCATCATATTCTTTAGTCATTTCTTTTCTCTCCAAATCTTGAGTCCGCAAGAAAGCAACCAAACAAGAAACAAGTCGCCCACAATCAAAATGACGTACTCAATCATTTCTTTCGTTTCTCCCGCCACTCACTAAACTTCAAACTGCCAAAACACAACCCAGTCAACCCACAAACGAAACCCATCCAAATCAGAAATCCCACAAGCATCAAAACACATCCTCCCTTCTGCCCTTACAATTCAACATAGGATACGGTTTCACAGGCAACCCTTCCTTTGCCCGCATAATGTTTGCAACTTTGTAGACTCGTCTGATTGCCTTGTCCTTTTTTTCGCCCAACAGAGGAAGTTGGAAAGTTTGCAGAATGTAACCTGTTTCCTCAAACATGCGGATTCGAGCGCGTCTTACATGACTCATTTCATTCTCTTCCTATCGTTTTCAGAATGTCGTATCCTTTGCGAGTTAGTTTTACCTTGGATTGTGATGTCAAGTATGATCGAGCGTTTTTACCTGTTCCAATTTGCTTCTTATTTCCCATGAAAACTAACCCTTCATGTTTGTAGCGACTGAAAAGGTAATTCTGTCCTTTTGGAAATTCACCGTAATCTTTGACGATTCGCAAATTTCCAATGATCTTTCTTACATCCTCATCGTCTGTCATTTCTTCTTTCTCCTTTTCGTTTCATTCTTCCCACTAAACAGAAACTTCGCCACCTGTTGACCTGTCATAACAGGATACTTGCGTTTCTGCCTGCCAAACGGATAGAATATGTTATCCTGTTGTTTCGGACCCAATCCGCCTCCGCCTCCTTTTGGCAGATCAAACAGTTTGGGAGGAACAGGAATAGTTCCGGGAATGTCAGGTACGATTCTAGGTGTTGGTGGAATATAGTCTTGACGGAAGACAAGAGGAATGATAGGTGTAATATGTGGTGTTTGTATTGTGTATTCGTCCAGTTTCAAAGGATCGTATATGATCGGCAGATTGATAACCTTAGTTTTGGTTTGTGTTTCCGTTTCAACTGTTGGTGTCTGGAATAATCTTTGCGATGCCAGAGAGATTTGCGGTTGCGTTGTTTGATAGACTTGTTTTTCCAGAAGCGGCAGAGATTGAACTGTTCCTTCCTTCTGTTTTCCTAGAAGTACATTCTCGACTCCTAGATCAATGATTGATGTTTTCGTGGTTTCTCTTGTTGGAACATTCACCGTTAAAGGTTGTCCGGGGTACGTCAGGTATTGGGTTTCGTCTATCTGTTTCGTTCTAGGTTGAGGTTGAAAACTGATTGATAATGGTGTGATCGCTGACTCCATTGTTTTTGCGCGTGTTTCCTGTCTCAGTAACCAAGAAGTCATTTCGCCCAAGTTTGCCACTATGAAAGGTGATGCTGTCTTCTGAACTGTAGTGACGGCTGGGCCAAACACGTTTGGCATTCCTCTGCTTACAGCAATAGCTTTGGCTTCTTGTCTCACGATTTGCTCTAATAATCCGCTTTGCGTTGGGAACGCACCATACTGTTTGCTGAACGATAACGCTGATTCTTCCGCTGGCCTGTACGTTTGTGGTTGCTTACTGAATCCTAGTTCTTGTTTAGGCATGACTCCGTGATCTATCGGTGTGAACCATTTAGCCACGATACTAGACAACGCCGGAGCTGGCAACCCAAAAGTTTCTAATGAAGCAGCAGCCACAGTTTTCGTAGCTTCTGGTAACGGTACAGTGTAACCGAATCCAACGGTGCGAGGAGCGTTTGTAAATTCAAAAATGTCTTCACCTGCAATAAGACTTGGAAGTTGCTTCGCTTCTTCAGGCCCTAAACCTAACGTTGCTTGTAATCCTCTAACATCTAATCTATTGCTTGTTGCTACTTTTGCTGGAGCTTCCTCTATCAATGTTGGGAGTCCGATTACTGAACGTGGAAGCTCCTTCGGTGTCGTACCTGTTACTCCCATAACGATTCTTTCAGTTAAGGATGGCTTCCAGAGTTCTCCAGCTCTGACACTTTCTTCATAACTTTTAGTAAGCCAAACAGATGCTTTGCTTTGAACAGGAGAAACTAACGCTTGTGTTAAAGGTTGAACGATTGGCTGAACAGCTTTTCCAATACCGTACCCTGTGACTACTGCACCGAAAATGTATCCTCCGATGAAAGCTGGAGAAACAACGAAAGGTGTACGTGGATTAATCAATGATTCGCCACTAGCCACGAATCCCGCCAAAGTTTCAAAGCGTTTAGAACTTGTTAATGGCGAAGGACCCATAATTCGTTCATATTTCGCTGCTTCTTTACTTTGACCTAACAACCATCCTGTTAATGAAGGAATAACTTCTGGTAATGGTTGACGTTGAATCGTTACGGTTTGTCCAACATTCAATGGGCTTTTGCCAATAATCGCTGTTTGCGTTTGTGTTTGAGGCAGATATTTGAAAGTGACCTGTAATCCTTGCGGTGTCGCCGTAATGTCTTGAATTTTAGCTCCTTCAGGAACAAGGAACGGAGCATATTTGCCGCCGAATTGAGAATAACCTATACTCGTGTAGAAAGCTTCAGATTCAGCAATCAAACGGGCAGTATCTTGTTTCGTTGTTATTGTCCAGAGCGTAAATGCTGGAGGTGGCCGTCCCCCTGATATTGCACTTTCATACATTCGTTTCGCACCGGGACTCAACGCGAGAAAATCCTCATACGTGCGGACATCATGGTATTGTTGATAAGCTTCTTTCAGCGTGGGTTTTTTCTCAACCATTGTTGTAGTCCAAAGAGTGAATGTTGGTGCTGGCCGCCCACCTAATAACGCGCTTTCATACATGCGTTTCGCGCCGGGACTTGACTCAAGAAGTTTGCCGTAATCACTTTCAGCAAACTCTTTTGCTTGTAAATCCAGAAGGTTCTGTGGTCCTTCACCATATAATTTTTCCAAATTCTTCATTAATATTGGACTTGCTTCTCGACTTGGAGCAACAGCGTCTTGTTGTGCTTGAAGGGCGAAAGCTTCCCAAGTTTTCATTAAAGTAGCTGGATTGCCAATAGAAGGACGAGTGGAAACAAACATGATTTTCAGTTGATTGTTCTGTTCAACCATGCTGCTGACTTTGTAGCCTGATGGAATTTCAAAAGGAGCGTATCGTCTTATGTACTGTGGAGCACCTAGATCAAGCCAAAACTTGACTGCTGGAGTAGGAGCCGTGATTGATTCAGGCGGAATATTGATTTCGCCTGTAAGCGCGTTCACGGTGCGTTGACTGTTGAACCAGTCTACTGGAATGTTTGGATCGCCTGTTTCAGGAAACTGGTTGATGGGGTATTCTTTTGGAAAACCAGCTTTGTTAGTTCCTGTTACAACAGGTTTGTCTCCGAAAGCTCCTGTTTGAGTGTTGTCTGGTGTTGGAGGTGGTGTTGGTGGAGACTGTTTTTTCTGTTCCCTAATAGCCTGTAGTTCTTCATACGCTTCAATCGGCATTCAAAGTCGGATAATATAAGGTGGGCGTTTGTGCATAACAATTATGAGTTGGATTGCCCACGTGGTTTGGGAGGCTTTTTATTTTGCACATCCAGAACCAATGCTAAACACACGAACACCATGACCACTGCGAATCCGCCGAGTACCAATGGTAAATTAGTAGCTGGAACAATGACTGTTATTTGGAAGGTTGCCAATGCGTTTGCGAAAGGTTGAAGCAGTCCAGACAATTCAAACATGGTTATTCGTATTGATTTACCTATGCTTAGATTATCGAAGAATTGTGGCAGTCCGTAAACGTTGAAGCTCAATTCTTTACCTAATCCCAAGGACGCAAACGGGTTTATGGTTTCAAAAGTGTTGAAAAGTCTTCCGATGCCTATGGAAGCATCACTGAATAATCTGATAAGTCCATCAACACTGAATTGAACCGCTTTATTTTGGGTCATGCTTCCAGAAGATTGTGTTTGACCGTAGTTGAAGAATCCTAATGCTTTGTTGATAGTTAGGTATGAGAACGGGTTGATAGTTCCGAAATTGCTGAAGGCTTTTTCGATGCCTATTGAAAGATCACTGAATAGTCTGACAACTCCGTCGACGTTAAAGCCAATGGCCTTGTTTTGAATCAAACTTGTTGAAGACTGTACTGGGTCGTAGTTGCTGAAGCCTTTTGCCATGTTGAAGCTGAGACTGCTGAATAGTTTAGCCAAATCGGAAACCTCATAGAGAATGGTTGCGGTTTCTTTTCCTAAAGTTCCATGAGTGAAGATGTGAAGGATGTCTGTTGGAGTAAACGCTAATTCCATACCTTTCGAGAACCAAGAGTAAATGTTTGCGCTTCCAGTTGACAAGAAGCCTAATGCTTTCTGCATCGTTACAGCACCGAAAGACTGAGCCGTATTCACTATTTGGAACCCTATAGCTTTCGAGAAGTAGTTAGTGGAAGATGGAACGATTGATACGCTAGGTTGAAACCCTAACTCCACAGCTTTTAATAATGAAGAAAAGAAGCTGATGACTCCACTGGTTAAGAATCCAAATGCGTTCAGCATGGTTGTAGAAACAGATGATAGAATCGTGTTTGTTCCAAGAAACCCTATTGCTTTCCATAAATAGCCTATTGAACTAGGATTAATCATGCTTGACGATTGAAAGGCTAATCCTTTACTCAGAAGGTTATAGGCGAAAGCCAGTATTGCTTGGCTTAAACTGAACTCTAAGTTTTGACCTGACCATTGTAAACTTGCGTTATAAGTGGATTCTAGATGTGTTGTTCCGTCTGTATAACTCCAACCGTCACCTTCAGTAGTTTCTACTCCATCAATGTAAACGTAGGATGGTTTTGTTCCATTATGAATGTGCTGTGTTCCATGACTGTCTATTGTATAGTTCAACCAATTATTAACAAACAAAACCGTAATGTGCATATCTGAGCCAGCGGTAGCAACCCAATAATTGTTCAAGTTTACTGTTAAACCGTCTGGAATCCCAATTTTCAATGAAATTGGCGCACGATCTATTGTCAAGTCATTATTGGCAGACGGATAAAGATTTTCTGACAATGTGAATGTTAAGTCTTGTCCATTGCCTTGCGCTGGAATTGTTCCATCCCACGCCGTTCCATTCGGCATGAAGGCTTGCCAAACTGCTTGTGTCGTCGTGTTTGCGTAAGCAATTATCCAGTTGTCATTGTAAAGTTTGATTCCTGTCCCTGATTCTTGACTGCAAGGCATCTGAGCACGAAATGGCGTATTAGCTGCTGTGGGCCAACTTTCAATATCGGTAGCATTTGTTGTAATAGTCGTGCCATCACTCAAGTATGTTCCATAGGACAAGTCAAAGTCCGAAGCATCATACCAGCTTATGCCAAAAGCCGTACTGTTCAATGCAGCGACTTGAACTATAATAGCAGCACCAACATCCGTATCCGCATCAATCGGTCCTGTTTTCTTTGTTCCAGTTGAATCGTAGACTGCAAAATCTACGTCATAGTCAGGCCAAGCAGCATCAAACCATCCAATAACGAAGTGTGTAGAATTTAATGTGCTTACGGAAACCGTGTAACAGTCAGTGCCAACAGCAGTGTCTACATCTATTGGCATGGTTAAATTTGTGCCAGAACTGTCATAAATCGCAAACGTAGCGTCTGAGTCGATTCTATCATACCATCCAATAACGAAGTGTGTAGAGTTGAACGTACTCACAGAAACAGCGAAACAAACACTGTACTGACCAGCAGTTTCATCAGCATCAATCGGACCAGCAATTAGATTTGATGAAGAGTCATAGATCGCAAACGTAGCATCGGCATCAGTATTGTCATACCATGCGATAACAAAAAAAGTAGAATTGAAACAGGATACTTGGACACAATAAGAAACAGTACCTACATCTGTGTCAACATCTGTTGGGCCTGAAAGTAATGAGCCAGTTATGTTGTAAATAGCAAACGTAGCGTCACTATCTGTTTTGTCAAACCATCCAATCACAAACGTCGTGCTGTTGAACGCGCTAACACCTACACTCACATAGTCCATTGTACCGCCAGACGTGGTATCCACATCAGTTTCTGCTAAAATCTGCGTTCCATTCGTATCATAAATTTGAAAACTGAAATCATCGTTTGTATCGTCATGGTAAGCTATGACAAAAGTGTGAGTGTCTAATGGACAAGTATGAACCGAAGTCACCGACACAGCAGTCCAGATGACGGTTGGATCAACGAAATCCGCTTTCAAATCAAACTGCACGTTGGTAGATTTCACCGCTTTCACCTTAACTTTCCAATTGCCTGAAGCATCCCTGAAATCTGAAGGATTAATTGTGATGGTTTGGGTTTTGTTGACATCTACGTTTCCCATGGTGTCTGACATGAAGCCATCACCGCTCTGAGGATAACTGCCTGTCTGATAATTGTAAAGTTGAAAAGTCGCTGTTACAGAGTCCGTTGTGAAACTGCAATCCGATCCCCAAATCAGTTCTAACCATGTCTCTGTGTTCGATGTGCCTGTAAACTCTAGGTCACAAATGTATTCAGAGGGTGGAATCAAAGAGCAGTTCACATCATATTTGAAAGCGTTATGACTTGTTGGAACAAGCGGATTGGGAACAGTACCATATGTTTGAGGATCGATATGCCCCTGATTTGTCGTTCCAGTAGCATAGTATAATACACCGTTTCCCGAACCAGTAGCCGACCACACATCAATAATATACTCGTCTGCCGGTAGCCATATGTAAGGACTGAATGTGAACGTTCGCCAAGCCGTAGCCACTGGCAAACTGATTTCTACAGTCGTCCCCATCAACGCTAAGTTACTATGCCGATAAATCATGCACTTAGCGTTTTTCGCTGCTGTTGTCACGCCAACGTAAGCCATGATTTGAGTGGCCCAAGCATTCTGAGACAACGTAAACAAGGAACCTACAATCTGACTCTCAATCGTTGTAGAACCAGTCGTGCTTGCAGTAGAATACCCTAGATTTATTGCCGTGCCGTTTGCTGAAGCGTAACTCCTGAACACCGCATATGAACCATCATCAGCTTGCAAGTCAGCAACAGAACCAGAAACAGGTGTTGTTGAACCTACGGCATTGTAGCTACTTGGATAATACGTTTCTTTACTCAACGGCTTAATGTTCACAGAAGGATCAATCTCAAGATACGCACCCTGCGGAACATTATCCCTCCGCATTCTACACCAGAAATAATCGTTTCCATCAACGTTCTTGACTCCATGCGTCACAACTAAACCGCTTATACCAATGACATCACTCCAATCAAAAATAACTGAAACCCCTTCATACGTCAATTCATACTGGTATTGGTCCAGTTTTTGAACGTATCTTTTAACTCTCAAATCAATGCCAAAAGTCAAACGATAATCGCCTGTTTGAGAAGCATTGAAAAGCAAAGTCATCTTGCACAAGTCAGGCATAACATATTGACGTTGCGCTGTCAAATCGGACTTGACGCTTACCCATTCAAGCAAACTAACATTATACCATTCGAGATCCCACGCTGAATGCTGATTGAGTGTTTGCCAATACTCAGTTAAATTCATGTTGAAAAAAGAAGCAGCATTAGTAGTTTGTTCGTCAGCTTTTACTAATGTAACCTGAATGAAAGAAATGGACGATAGAAAACTGAGCAATAAGAAAACGATTAAAACAAAATAAAGGGATGTTGTTTTGCATTTCACTTAGGCTCCCTCACTGTTTTTTTCCATCCTTCAACCCAAGACTTGTTTAACTCATCTTGTAATTGAAGTTCATCTGGGTCAATACTCACGGTCAATATTCCCGCTCCTAAGTTGTCGCTGGATAGACGATTGTATGCTCATAGACTGCAACCCAATAGATTGTGCGAGCATCAGCCGCGGCAATCGGCGTTATTGTTCCAGCATTATCAATGCAAAAGTCAATTTGGAAATGAGTAGTGTTCGCTGTTAAAACTGTGGGCGGCAGAACGTAGCATGTTGAATTGACATAGAGTGAACCGCTGACCGTTAGAATCGTAGAGTTCGGACTGTAACCGAGATTATGCTTTATCCATGTTCCATTTATTGCTGACACTTCACTTCCTTCATTCTCAAGTTTAAAGTTAGGTCCAGCGATTGATGGTTTCGGTTGTTTACCTAGATAATAATTCAGATCACGCACCGTTAGAACAGGTAGACCCCAACTACTCACGTTACCCATGCAAAGGTCGAAGACCGCGCTCGTCATTGTGCCATGAAATGTTAGAACGGCAAGTTCACCGTTTGAACCTCCGCCCGTACTGTTTACTGCGTACCATGCAGCATTAGCTATGACTCCTCCCTCCGCCTTTGTACCCGCGTAATTCGTTTCTGTCGGAAAATATACGCTCGCATAGTCTGTTATGTAATTCCATGTTTGATTTGGCCAAGCTTTCCAATTTCCATAGAAAATATAGTTGTAGTATTGCCGAGCAATTTCCATTGGGCCTTGCTTATTGGTTGGCCAAGCAATCTCATCCACACGGACTCCGAGGTTGCGTTCGATGTATTCTTTGGTTTGTCGTATTTCAACATCTAGGGCGTTGAGAGTCATTGTTGACGCGCTACAATCACTACTATGGTAGCCATGACTGAAGAAACTCCATCCAGCATCGCGCATTTCTTTCAGTTGAGACAAAGTGATGTAAGAAGTGTTTGTTGACCCTGCTTTGTCAAGCCAATAGGCAACTACCCCTTGATTGCCGCGATAACCCCATTTTGAAGTCAAATTCATAAAATAAGTATTGTATTGAATAGCTAGTAAATCATCGAAGTTTAGCATGAAAGCCGCCTTACTCGTCACATTCAAGCATCCTTGCACTTCAATATCTGCGTATGGCGGCACATTTGGATAATAGTTCAAGGTAAAATTGCCTAGCAAAACCACTTTTTCCGTTCCATACGTGCCATTATTCAGATGAGAAAAAGCCCATGCAACAATAGCTGTTTGATTCGTGTCAAAATAGTCAATTTGTCCAGTTGTACCGTTCTTCACATAATAGAATGTATCGTTGTAGAGTCCAATAATATATGCTGGTTCGTGCATTGGTGGACGAATCCAAACCTCCGTGACATCAGCGGGATTAATGCTGTAGATTGTTCCAATCCAAAAGCCCAACAGCAAAACTACAATGAAAGATGCACCGATCAGAGTTTTCACTATTTTTCCATGTGAAAGATTCAACCTATTTCCTTTTAGTTTTTCCATTTTCAGTTCATTCCTTTATGACTTTTAGTTGCAATCGAACGTGATAACCCACGATCCATAGGATACGCGCTAGTCATATCCTTTTATGGTGCAGTTATCTCCGATTGCGAAGGCTGTTTGAGTTATCGCTGCAACCGCAAAAAGGTTATTATCACTTCCGTCACTCCAGAACCAGTTTAATCCTGCTGTGTCTATGGTTACTGTTGCGTTTGCCGTGAAAGTTTTAGTCACGTTGTAAGCGTAGTCCGTTCCATTATTCCAAGCTGCAACCGTTCCTTGCGCTCTTCCAAAATCCGAAGAATTATCGCATTCAGTCGTGATCTTCGTCAATGTTTGCGCTACCGTTGCATTACCGACACTGATATAATCTGTTTTGTTTGTTCCATCCAGCCAAGTATCATTATCAAATGCTAATAGATTTCGAAGACCCATTTCAGCTATGTTTGTTATCACGTTGCCAGCCGGAATAGTTTCTACACCGTTTATGCCTTCATGGATGACAAACACGTTGGCAACCACCTGGGGGTCACGATGAGTGTAAGGATACACTTGTACCAAAGCATAAGTTAGTGCCGTACAGAGCAAAGCGGTAAGCACCAAGCTTAAAGCCCATGACTTGTTAAACTTCATTTGTTTTCATTCACCTCCACTCAATGTCCGTACTTTTTGAAGGAACCACCAGAAAGGAGCATCAGGAGCAACCTGGAGATTCAACACATCTTTGTCACGAAGGTAAACAACATCTATCAACCCATTCTTAGTCTGAATCAGTTTCGATTCCGAAACCTTAGGATTAAGTTTCATGTTGATTACTTTGAATAATGAGGAGATAGCGAGAAGACAGCCAAATCCAAACATGCCTAAAACCAGTAATGAAATGAACTCGTTCAGGCCAAGCATGAGACTTAGGACATTCGTAACAAACATTACTATGCCGTAGGTCATCCAGTACTTGTTTAAAGTCCAGAGTTTCATAGAATCATCCTATTTCAATATGAATGCTACGACAACTAGCAACACGGCCATTCCAAAACAGAAGCCCATAGCCAACAGCAACATCAACAAAGGATTCTTAGTAGCCTTCTTCTGTTCTTCCCTAATGCCTAAATAGAAATGATCTGTTTGATTGGCTTCCTGTTCGCTTTCATCCCAAGCCTTCAACTGGCTAATGTTCTTGAAAAACCGTGTAATATTAATAACCGTCAATTCGATTCTATCAATGACTCGGTTCACCTGTTTATTCTGACCGCAATAAGGACAAGCTTCAGTAACTATTCCTCCATCAGTCAACGCCATTTTCTGAGCCAATTCAATCCCAGCCAACGCTAAGAAACTTGTTATCAAAGCTTTCCCACGATAAATAACGTTGATAGGAATTTTGCTGTCTTTCAAATAAATTTTAGTAGTCTGCAAACTATCCACGTAATTCGCTAGATTATCAGCCACAACATCAGCATTCTCAGGCTTCTCAAAAGTCGGTTCACTCTTTCGAGCAAAATACCCTAAGAAACCTTTCCTATCATTGACCTTTGTAGTTGTGCTTGCAGCTCCACTACTGCTTATCCGCTTGAACCTTTCAAACCATCCTTGACCAGCATCATTAAAACAGAAACCCAAAGGCTGCTTCTTACGTTTCGCATTCCTAATTTCTCTTGCTTCACTTGGAGTGATAACACGTTCCCAAATCACCCAGCCAGCCGCAACCGCAACAAGAGCAAAAGCTAACACAGGAAATCCTATCGCACTCATAACCCAATACCAAACATCACTTTCAGGAATAGCAACAGTCAACGGAAAAATCATTCTTGATTACCTCCCATACCAGGAAACCTTCTCGGAGCCTCACGCTTACTCATAATCACTTCATGACTATCCGTACGAAGCTTGATGCACTTAGTTTTCCAGCCTTTACTTGAATCCATCAAAGTCTCATCCGCCGTATCATGCGCCACATCATACAAGTTGAGAATGCCATTGCGAATATCCTCTTTACTTGCGTGACTAGCAATCTTCCTGAAAAGAATGCGGTTTCGGATTCGCCCAATGTCTTGGTCAATGTCCTTCAAATTCGTGCAACGCCGAACCGTTGCCAGTCGTGCAGCAGCAGCCAAAGCACTAAAATTCGTAACCCCGCCAGTCCCCTTCCCATCGCTCCCATTAGCATCCCGCGCCACAATCGCCATAAGAGGCATCATAACTTCTTGACTGCTTGTTATCAGAAAGTCTTCCTGTAAATCCTGCTCATTTTCAATT
>Ga0315294_10002933_pt1 | contig 18534 bp, 12 predicted proteins | sample YL17G13_40_MG_FD_203626 | JGI IMG/M metagenome (GOLD analysis project Ga0315294, IMG submission 203626) | Sediment microbial communities from Yellowstone Lake, YNP, Wyoming, USA - YL17G13_40 | ecosystem: Environmental > Aquatic > Freshwater > Lake > Sediment | place: USA: Wyoming | collected...
CGCCCCTAAGAGATCAATTATTACCGCAGATTGGATCTCAACTGAAAATTGACCAAGATGTTTGGTTGAAATTTATTAATAAAGCTTACAATGAGACACTGCCTTACGATGAGACACTGACAGGCGATAAAGTTTGCGGTAAAGTCACCACCAAAGATGAAGTTCCTACTAATTACACTGATGGTGAAGTCCCTAATAAGCAATGTGTAAATGTTGACGATAATGGCTGGTTAGTGGGCTGTTGGCATGTCACCTATAGCCGGAGTAGCCTGACTAATCCTGCTGGGGCTGAAACCTGCGGTCTGCCGATTACAAAGATTGGCACTCCAGAATACTGGATCGCCCAAGCTCTTTGCGGAATTCTAAACCTCATCGCTGATTTAGGAGAAATGATAATTCGTGGACTTTTTTACACCATTTTTAATGCTTATCATCCTCCCGATCATCAAAGATTAGCTTTTTTGACAGCTGGTTTTTCTATCCACAAAGCCTATGCTGCTAGCACCTTAGAAGATACCCCTGTCTCCCCGCTCAACCAAGCTTTTACTAATACACCAAATAAATGGGCCTGGGTCATCACAGTCTGGAAGTTTTGTTTAGGTCTCACCGATCTCTTTTTAGTGGTGATTTTACTTTTTTTGGGCATCGTTAATATCTTACATATTCAATACGATACCTATGCGATAAAAAAAGCCCTACCGCTCTTGATCATTGGCGTTATTTTAGCTAATTTCTCTTTATTAATTATGCGGATGATGATTGATGTTTCAAATATTTTGACACAATCTTTTATGGGTGGTAAAGATCCTGGCACGGCCGTCCATGATTTAATTGTTGATTTTGGCTTAAGTAAAAATCAACTCCCGGCCTTTGCCAGCGGTTGGACAACTGTTGGCGGTTTATTTTTGGCCATATTTTTCAGTTTCTTTGTCATTGCTGGTTTTATTATTCTCGGCGTGATGTTTTATATCCGCTATGCCGCTATTTTGCTTTTAGGGATGATAGCTCCCTTAGCTTTTGTTTGTCTGGCCTTTCCGCCAACGCAAAGTTTATTTAAACAATGGTGGGGCTGGGCCACTAAATTTATTTTTATGAAACCGATTGCCATGTTTTTGATAATGGTGGCTACAAAAGCTAAGGGATCGGGTGCGGGAACTGGTATTACTGGCTGGATGATTATTACCGCCCTGGTTTATATGGCCATCTTGGTTCCTTGGAAACTCGGCGGCGCGGTGATGGCGATGTGGGGCGGCGCGATGGGTACCCTCTTCGGCACCAAAAAGGGAGGATGGGCGCGGAAACCAGTCGATAATTGGTGGGAAAGAAGGAAAAACAGATTTGGTTCTTTCTTAATCAAGACTTTCCCTGGTCTAGCAGGTCGGGCTGAATGGGATAAAGAAAATACTGAACTTCAAAGGAAAAAGGCGATTGCCAAAGCCAAAAGATACAGAGAAGGACAAATGGGTGGCAGACAAGCTCGTGAGCGTCGTTTAGCTCAAGAGGCTGAAGAAGATTTAAAAAGGCTTCAAGAAACGCATATGTTGGGAGTGGAAACTGGAAAATTAAGACAAAAACTTGGTTTATTAGGCAATCTACGTTTTTGGCTAACGACAGGAGTAAGGAATGAAGGAGATCTGGCTAGAAGATTTGCTCAATCAACTGCAGCAATGCAAAAAGCAGTCGAAGCAGCTAACAAATCAAGGTCTTGGGATCTTTTCACTGTCCTAGGTCGAGACCAACGGAATAATCAATTACTAAGAAAGAACTTCAAAGATATGCTCCTCCAACAAGGCATTGGTCTTTCTGGTATCAAATTGAACGAGGAGGATGGCAGTATCAGTTTTGAAGACGACCAAAACCCGAAACTGACTTACGCTGATTATGATGAGAATAAAATGGAGGCCTTACGTCGGGAAAAAACTGAAAGTGATCCAGAAAAACGAAGAAGACTTCATGAAGGTGCCATGGAATTGCAACGCCGCCAGCTAGAATTTCAAAGACTTCATCCTTCTTTTCGAGATTCAGAAGGTAAAACTGTCAATCTAAATTATGATGATTTTTTAGATAAAAATCTTAACGGCCGAATTCTCAAGTTGCTAACACCGCCATTAATCGAAGAACAGAAAACTTTTGAACAGAATGAGAACTTACAAGGCTTTTTAAAAATGCTTAATCAAGGAGGTGGTTTTGGCGAAGTAACCTGTAAGCAAGAAGAACTTTTAGATTTTATTAATAGAAGATATACTCGTTTTAAAAGAGCGGATCCGATTTTTGCCGCCCAATCTATCCTTGGCGGTTATAAAGGAAAAATGGCCGGAAATCCTGATACAACCAATGCTCAAGAGTTTTTTGCTGAATTAGTTGAATTTTTACAAAAAAATTTAAAAAATGAACAAACAGGTGAAGAATTTTGGCCAACTTTGCTCAGAAGCTTGGAAGACCAGGCATCTGGAGGGTCTACAGGGACTTTGGCCAATTTTGCAACAGAGTTTAGCTCTTGGCAAAAATCCAGAGGAGAAACCCCCATTATACCAGATGACGTCATTGAACGATGCAGGAAAGAAAAAGGCAGAATAATTGCTAGCGATCTCTATAAATTGATGCCAGTTGATGAAATAATTAATCGCTTCCCAGTCGACAAAGCCAGGGAATTAATTTTAACTAGTGGCGATTACAGAACAAGATTCCAAAGAGATTTTTTTCGTAAGGTCCGAGCCAAAATTGAAGGCATGGAAGAATTAGGGGGCGGTGCTAATCCAGCTAACTTCGGTGGTGAAGTCGAAGATGGCAAAGTTTTTGAAAGCCTGAAACCAAAAGGTGGTTGGACTTATAATCGCCCCGGAGGAGCAGGGACTGTTCCCATTCCAACGTCGACTCCTTCTGCTGGGACAGGCCCGGGTATTCCGCCTCCGCCTTCGGCAGTTGCAGCTGAACAAGAAAGCCAAGCCAGAATTCTCTGGGAATCCACAGGCCCATCGCAAATTCTAAGACAAGTTGGTCGTGGCAGTTATACTCAAACGGCATTAACTTTGGGCGGAGGCGCAGATTACATTATTGAAATGCGTAATGATTTAGCTGACAGACTAATACCACCAAATGTCCGAATTAATCCTCAATCTCTCAATGCGGTTATTGGAAGACTATCCGAAGTTGACGTAAATTTACCCCTAGCTGAGATCGAAAATCAACTTAAACAAATTTCTCCTGAAATAAAACTAGATCCAACGTTAAGTGTCTCTGACTATGTTTCGCGAGCCCAAAAAGTTACTCAAGGAACCCAAAATTATGTAGCCTTAGCTGAAAATGCTCAAGTCGAAGAAAGATATCCATATGCCCAGGCAGCGCCAAAAGACGACGCCGAATTAAGAAATGCTCTGGCCGAACTTCGCGGAGCAACAGAAACACTAGCTGATGCTGCTAGCCAATTTCTTGTTTCTGGTGGTAAACAAACTATTCCCGATGAAGGAATCCAGAAAGTAATCGGCGCGATTGAAAAGGCAAGAGGCAACGATACAAAATTAAATCTTGACAGTTTAAGAAACGGTCTCAAAAATAATGAATTCAGTCGAGTCTCTGATGTAGTCAGCAAATTATTTAATGGTCTGGAAGCGAATCAACGAGTTAAAAATTTACAACAACCAGTCAACGAATTTACATTAAAGAGAGCGTTATCGGCGGCTTTCAGAGAATCTTTAACCCAGCAACCAAGAAATGAATATCAGCCACCGGGCCAACCGCCTGCTCAACCGGCGGCACCGGGGGGTGAAGCCGCAGGTCCAGCAGCCGGAGAAGAAACCACTAGGCCACCGGGGGCTCCTGAACCTGGCGCCCAGGGATAATCTAATTATCTTTAGAGAGAATTTAGTCCTCCTGTTATGGCCCTTGACCCCAAGTAGAACTCCTTTCTCAAAAACGGACTACGTCCTGTTATTTTTGAAGTGTCGTCTACGGGGTCTGCGCCGTGAACCCTACGTGGTTCACGGCTTGACAATGGGCGGCGATTGTGTTATAATTCAAAGTCATGATTGTCTTTATCATGTTGCTCCTTGACAACCTGTTCTATCCCAATCCGGGTTTCTATAGAGCCTTCGGCTCCTGACGCACTTTCCGTGCTCCAGGTAGCCGAAAGGCACCTGTTACGATAACCTGTTCTACAGGTATAAAAGGCGCGTTTAGCGCCTAAGGTTTACACCACATCCCCAGGAGGGAAACACAGATGAAGAAGTACGCAGTTCTGGCAGTCCTGTTGGTCGCCATCCTGGCGACCACCGCGTACGCTCAGCCCGAGCGGGTTCCTGTCACTGTCGACAACCCCACCCCGCAGACCGCACCCGCTACCGCTGGTTCGGTCAACAGCCAGCCGACTGGCTGGCAGAAGGCCGAAACCCCTGCACCTGCTCCCGTTGCTACTGCCCCCTCGGCGCCGGCTTTCAAGCCAGTTCCCGAGCAGCGGTATGCGACTCGGAAACAGGTGGAGGACCACGTCCTGGCCGGCGATAAGCCGACCACTATCGTCAATCGGAACTACTATCCGACGAGGGTAGTCCGGACGACCAAGGTGGTCCGCGAAACCCCAGGCCACAAGGGTGCCTATCAGCACCTGAAGACCTGGGACCCGGCGTCCTGCAGCTATGTTGACGCGCGGGATTCACGGACGCTCCGCGAGGCGAATGCCTACACGGACGGCGCAATCGCTTCGACGGTCCACGCCGCCGCGCCCGCCAGCCATCCCCACAACTGGGGCTGGCTCCAGTGGCTACTCCTTGTCCTACTGTTGGCGCTTCTGTACCTTCTGCTCTGGCGGTACTATGACACGATCCTTGGCTGGTTAACACACCGCTCTACACCCAGCGCCCCAGAGCCAGATCTGGCCAACACCCTAACGGGTCGCCAGTTCGGCCGAAGCCTGGGAGGCCCCGCTAGAACCGAGGCCTACAATGACGGTAGGTCTAACGTAGAAATGAAGAAGGGCCTAAAGAACCTCGACCGGCCGAATGCACCGGAAAAGTGGGCACCGCTTGGCCAGCAAGTCCGGATTGAGTTCACTCCTCCCGAGGCGATCGGGGTGACGCTCTACTTCCGGAACCTCGGCCTCCGTCGCCGCCCGCTCCGACCAGGCGAACTCACCTTCCGCGACAGTCTCGAAGGTGGGCGCCCGGCTAGAGGGACTGGTTGGCTCTTCGTCGGCGACCAGTGCATGGGCAAGATCGATGATGCCATGATGGCGGAGATCACCTCCGGACAAGAGTTCGATCTCCTCCGGCTCATCACCGCCTTGCCGGCCAGCACCGAGGCAAACAAAGGTGCGGTGAACATCAACTATCAGGTTGACACCACCCCTGCCGGCTGGCAGAGTGGCGGTCGGCCCGAAGGCGCTGTCGCTCCTGGTGGCGAAGACCAGGCCCAGCCTGCTCCGCCGACTTCGCTTTTCACTCTCCCAGATGAACCGGCGGCAGCCGTTGTCGCCGCCGCCCCTGCCCAGGCCGGGCAGGGCCTCGACCCCGACGCCGTCTAAGACGGCGCCAAGAACCCAACGAGGGTGCACCCTTCACAGTGCACCCTCGTTTCATATCTAAAATGTGTTACAATGTTCTCACCACGGCTTGACCCCAGTAGAACTCCTTTCTGCAAAACTGACTACGTCCTGTTATTGCCGAAGCGTCGTCTACGGGGTTGACAAAGGCGGTGGTTTATGCTATACTTTTCTGTTGCAATTGACTTTGCTATCCATGTGAGTTTGCAAGTCTCTGCGGTAACTTAACAACCCATATCTTCTGTCCTTTTAGGGCAGTTCCATACCGAAAACCAAGACCCAAAGAGGCCGAAAGGAGTATTCTGCTATGCCAGAATCCAGATTCACGCAGGATGAGCAGACGAAGCTCGGGCTGATTTTCGGATCAGCCGAACTCTTCGTCAAGTTCCGAGGCTCCATCATCGACAAGGTGATGGAAGCCATCGCCCGGATGATGGGCGCCAAGGATCTCCCTGATCTGACAACCCGTCTGCAAGCGATGGGTACCATCGTGGAGCAAGGGGGGGCTACCGTCAAGCCGACTGTTCTGCTCGGTGTCCTCGAAACCCTCCTAGAAGAGAGGGGGCCAAACAGCTTGAGGGCTAACCTGGGCAGGGCCGCCGCAGCCGAGCGGAAGGAATTCCAGGCGAGGTCGGGCGATGAACGCCGCGCCAGGATCCGGGCCATCTTCCCAGTGGCTTGGAAGACGTTGGGCTGGGGTGAACTGACCGAAGCGCAAGTCAGTGAAGCGTTGATTGAGACGGCTGACAAGGCCCACGTCAGCGAAGACGCCCATTCCGATGAGGAACTGACTGGCAAGCTCGTCCCGTTTCTCCGGGATCAGGCCACCAAGACAGGAACGGCGGTTCTTGACCGGCTCGGTTACAAGACGTCGCCCCCGGCCCAGAACAGCCAGATCGCGGTCATCGTGCGGAGAATCATTCTCCGCGGCGAGAAGATCGAGGAGGCCGTCGATCAGGCGGTCAAGGCGGGCCAGCTTAAGCCCAATCCGAGGAGGGAGAAGTAGATGCGCAAGACAACGCTTGAGCAAGAAGCCGAACGGATGCTCGCGCTCTTGGTGCAGCGCGGCTTCAGCGTTGAGGCACGCCTCAAAGTCGCCAAGGCCGGGCCCAAGGCGAGGTTCCCCGAGAGACGCTGGCTCCTCCCGGTGGGCTATCGTGAGCAGGCCAGGCTCGAGGATGAATTCGAGATCTCGCTTGAACCCGAGGAGGACAACGGCCATCGGATTTCGATCTATTCCGTGGCCGCTTTCATCGGGACTCGCGGGAAGGACTACCACTTCCTGGTCAAGGCCAATTACCGCCGGACGGCTCTGATCGCCTTCCCGCTGGACTGGCAAATCCTCAAACCTGAGGAGTGGCAGGTTGACGTCTTCGACGCGCCTGAGCTCGTTTTTGAGCGAAAGGCCCCGGACAAGCCCTGGGTGGCGATCGAGCCCAAGACAGGCCAGCTGATTCTGGCGCTTTCTCGTCAAACGGGGCAGGAAACGAATTGGGAGGTCGAGCCGAGCGCGGATGATCCCCAGAAATCCCGGCCGTATTTCCCGGGCGAGCTCGCTATGAGGCGGGCCGTTACGTCATCAGTATTGATCGCTGGGCCACGCCAGGCGGTCAAGGGCTTCAAGGAAACCTCTGTCGCTAGGATTGAAGACGGCGAAGAGAGCCCAAATCGCTTTGCCCATGCCGAGCTTTACGACATTCTCGGCTGGTGGATGACTGCCTGGGATCTCGTCGGCAAGCCTTCGGACATCGGCGAGGCCGAGGAGAAACAGTTGATTGCCGACCTTTCCCATTTCAAGCGACGGCTGCTGAGCGAGTTTCACCCGGATCTCGTGATGAACCAGTTGCCGGAAGGCCCGGAGCGGGCGCGCATCCTCACAGAGCATGAGGCAAGGTACAAGCAGCTTTCACCCGAGCTTGACCGGGCCGAAGCCTGGTTGCGCGATCTCTTCGCCTACCTGCGCGAGATTCAGTCGGTTGACCGGGCGCTTTATGCAGCTGAGGGACTGACAGTGCCAAAGCTACGGCTACCGGAACGGCCGAAAGGCAAAGTCTTCGGCAAGCCACTTCAAGGCCTGCCCCTGACGATGCGGAGCACGGAAGAGATCTTCCGAGTGCTCAGACCTCAACGGAAAACGCGGAAGCAAGCGCCTTCCGCTGGCAGGACTGCTGCCAGGCCTGCTGCGCCGACATCTGCCAGGACCGCCCGGTCTGATAAGCCGGCCACTACCAGGAAGGCTACTGCGCCGGTCAAACGGACGGAGAAGGTTGTCTTTTCCACCGGCAAAAGTGGAACCGGCGGAAGCCGCAAGATCGGCGATCAGTTCCCCGGACTGGTTGATCTGGCCGGCCGAAAGACTCCTGGCGCGAAGAAACGCGCCAGCAAGTCCAAGGCCAAAACAACGGCCAAGCAGTCCCGCCGTAAGGCGGATGAGGAGGCTCCGAAGAGGGGCCGCCGCAAGCTCAAGGACTAAGGGGGAGAACGAACAACCAAATAACACGCAGCCCCGATGGAAACATCGGGGCTGATTCATATCTAAAAACTTTTTTGAATTTAAGTTCTCTTGACAACCCGGTGTTTTTTTGCTATGCTATCCAAGACATCATTGCCTCAATACTACCCAGTGTCGTTGTCTTGATGTTGTTCATTCACAATCGAAGGAGAACCCGATGAGCCAAATGTATGGACCGACTAACATGCAACCTGACATTCACACCAAACTCACTTTCGAACCAGGTAACGAGGCGCTCGGCCCAGCCAAATACATCGCCTACTACAACAAGCTGGTTGTCCAACCATGCAACAGAGCCTTTTGTCCCTTCTGCGGCGGGTTTGAGGAGAAAATCTTGCCTGGCACAGAATATGAGGTAGTACTTACTGGTCCCATCATTTCGCGTAAGGGCAAACTCTCCTACATCGCCCATCGCTATGTCCCTCCGCCAGACCGTCTGCTCTTCAAGGACAAGTTTATCACTGGCGAGGCTTCCATCGGCTCTGGCCACGGTCGACTGGTTTTCTTGGGGGGCATTGGTGAAGCCGGCAACCGCGTCTGCTTCCTGGCGATTCACAATCAATCCGCGGTTATGTTCGACTGCGGTATTAACGTCAGCGCTCTCGAAGCGGCCCGGCCGCAACCCGTGCAACCACCCAAGCCAGAAGATCCGCTCGATGAGTGGCTGGCCTTTCTGAATCTGAACACTCCCGATGAGGAAGAGCCAAAGCCCCCGCTCTACCCCGACTTTGATCGGCTGTTCGAACTCCTGGGCACTGGGATCAAGCTGGAGGCGATTGTTGTCTCCCACGGACATCTGGACCACATCGGCAGCCTTCCCGAACTTCTGCGCCGGATGCAAGAGCAGGGAATGGCATTGCCGACGATCTATGGCACTGCCTTTACCAACTCGATGATCCACCATCATCTGGAATCCGTCCGCAAAGAAGATCCCACCATCCCCGAATATCCGCTGATGGAGGATATCAAGGCCGGCCAGGAGCTTCGGCTCGGCGGCTTCCAAATCAAGCCGTTTAGCGTCTATCACTCCGTGCCAGACTCACTGGGCTTCGCTTTTATGGCTGAAGGCGATACCGCGGCGACGCTCTACACCGGCGACTTCAAAACCCGGTGGCAGAAACACTTTGATGTCTTTGAGACAGCCAATAGGTTCAAAGCCCTCGCCACCGACTGGCCGATCAGACTGCTCATCATCGACGGCACCAACGCTTGTGTCCCTGGCTTTAGTGGCTTGGAAGTTGATGTCCAGGAAGGCCTGGCCGAAGCCCTGCTTTCAGCGGCGGGTCCCATCCTCGTCATCTGCTTTTCCAGCCACATTGCCAGGATCAAGGAGATTTTCGCGCTGGCAGGCGCGGCTAAGGCCGGTCACGTGGCGATTTACGGCCAAAGTTTCAAAGGCCCGCTCGAGGCCGCCAGCCGGATGGGCTGGGACCCCACTTACCACAATTCCTTAAGGCGGGCCAGGGTGTCGATTATCGCTGGTTGCCAGGCCAATGCCAATTCGGTTGCCTGGCGTTTGAGTCAAGGCGAGCGGATCGGCGGATTTCAGATTGATGAGACCTGCACGGTTGTTGAGTCGGCGATGCCGATTCCCGGCCGCGGCCCAGCAGTCGCCCAGATGCTCCGTAACTTCCAGGAGCAGGGAGCGCGAGTTATCGTTGACCCAGCTTTCCCGGAAAAGGGCCGTATCTTCGGCTGTGAGGTTATGTCAGTCCATCGCTCCGGCCATGGCTTTGCCGAGGACATCCGGACCGTCATCAAGGCAGTTCAAGCCGATTACGTCCTGCCCTTCCACTGTAGCGAGGAAGCGATGATGGAGGTTGCCATTATCGCCACTTTGGCCACCGGCATCCCCGACAACAAGCTTCTTCTGCCGAAAGGCGAAGGCTTCTCCATCGAGTTCTAATCATTCCCCCACGATCGATTCATTGGTCGTGGGGGTTCTTTTTATCTAATAACTTTACAATTTGAAAGACTTATGATATATTCTATCGTTAACATGACCATCAAACAAATCTACAATTTAGCTCTTGAAATGGGGATTGGTGCTGATCCTCGCGGAAAGCGGGGAATTGAAAAGTCTCTCGAGCGCGAGAAAAAACGATATCAAAAGCTCTCTAAAGATGAGCGCGAATTTTTCGACCGCGAGCGCCTAACTAACCCTTATGCTGATACCCGCATCCATTTTGGTGATCCGAATAAATCGATCAAAACCATTTTAGTCGGCGTGGATATTGAAGCCGGCGAAATTGCTCTCATCAAAGCCCTCAACAAAGATATTGACCTCATTATCAACCATCATCCCGAAGGTAAAGCTTTAGCTGCCCTTGATGATGTCATGCATTTGCAAGCGGACTTAATGGCGGCTTACGGCGTACCAATCAATGTCGCTGAAGGCGTGATGAAAGAACGAATCGAGCAAGTCAGTCGTTCGATTGCCCCAATCAATCATATGCAAGTCATTGATGCCGCCAAAATTGCCAACATCCCGATGATGAATATTCATACCCCTTGCGATAATTTAGTTTTTCGTTTTTTGCAAAACTTAATGGACCCGCCCGCAACGCCTCGCAAGCGTGGCTTGCGTGGCGGGCGTGGCAAAAAACAGCCGGAAACAGTTGGCGAAATCATTGAAATCTTAAGAAAAATTCCTGAATACAAAATTGCCACTATTAATAATGCCGGCCCGAGAATTTTTGCCGGTTCTCCGGAAAATCGAGCTGGTAAAATTGTTGCTTTTGATATTACCGGCGGCACCGAAGGGGCAAAAGAAATTTATCCGGAATTAGTTAAAGCCGGCGTCGGCACGGTCATCGGCATGCACATGAAAGACGAAAACCGCGATGAAGCGATTAAAAATCATCTCAATGTCGTCATCGCCGGCCATATTTCTTCCGACTCCATCGGCATGAATTTGTTCTTAGATAAACTCGCTAATAAAAATATCAAAATCATCCCGATCTCGGGTCTTATAAGAGTAAGAAGAAAATAAGTCTCAATATTGGTTGACAAATCCCCCTATTTTTGCTATATTATTAAATCGACCTCATAAGGGAGGAAAGGCCATGCCGATACCGGAAGGTTTTGATGGGATCTTTTACTCCAGAGATACTGGTGGTGACAACATCTTCGACAGCACCCCCGAAGAATTCATCCGGATGTGTATCGAACACGAAAGTCCACTAGGTTCGGCCACTTTCTTCGTTGCCGGTGCGCTGGCTGACCTTTTGTGGAACAGCAAGCCCGACAACGATTATGAAGAGTGATTCCGAAGACTTCTCGAGGAAGCCTCGAGCAGGTGGCCAGACAAGCCGTGGCCGGCGATCCCTGTCATACTCATGACTGCGCGGATGATCATCCGCGCGGGAGGGAATGCTGATAATGTCACCTTGGGACTTTCTAATACGGTTGCGAGACTCTTCGGGGGAGCGACCGTTGAACCCGGCACTGCCGATTCCTCAGACTACAATGGCACAAGAAGTCACAAAGTCCACTAACCTTAAGCTATACAGGGCAGCGCAAGCCGCCCTGTTTTGATATTTTGTGGGGGACGGGAAAGATTTAAGATTTTACCGCTTTTTTAAGTTCTAATATCTTATTTATCTTTTCCCAAGGCAAATTGAGTTCCGATATCTTGACATCGATACCCTTTGAGATTAAAATTAAACGAGATGAGACAAGGAGGATTAGCTATGGAGGGGTTCCTCTCGCTTATCTGCGTTCTTGAGTTGATAGTGATTATTGGTCTCCTAGTGATACGAAGAAGGCAATCTCCCTCAAGTCGACTACAGGTCATGGTGGCCATTCTCGAGGCCGCAAGAAGTTGGGAGGCGTGGGGAATTGCCGTTCAACAGAGGATACACTTGATTGATGAAGCCATCCGATTAGCCCAAATGGATATTCCGCAGACAAAAACCTTATGACGATTGTTTTGCTCCCTAAGCGTTAGCTGAGGGAGCTTTTTGTTTTATTGGCCAATTGCTTTTTTTAGTTCAGAAGTTCGATTTGTCTTTTCCCACGGAAGATCCAATTCTGGCCTTCCGAAATGGCCGTAGGCGGCAATTTGACGATAAATAGGTCGGCGTAGATTGAGTTCTTTGATGATAAGGCCCGGACGAAGATCAAAAACTTTATTAATCGCTTCAGCGATTTTTTCATCGGTGATATCATTGCGTGCGGTACCAAAAGTATCTACTCTGACCGACATCGGCTCCGGCCTTCCTATGGCGTAGGCAATCTGGACTTCACAACGTTCAGCCAAACCAGCAGCGACCACATTTTTGGCTACCCATCTGGCGGCATAAGAACCTGACCGGTCCACTTTAGTTGGGTCTTTGCCGGAAAAACAGCCGCCGCCGTGACGAGCCATCCCACCATAGGTATCAACAATAATTTTCCGGCCAGTCAGTCCCGTATCTCCCTGCGGCCCACCGATAACGAACCGGCCGGTAGTATTAACATAGTATTTTGTATTACGATCTAAATACTTTGCCGGGATGACTTTTTTGATGACTTTTTCGATGATTTCTTTTTTTAATTTAGCGATATTAACATCTGGCTCATGTTGAGCGGCTATTAAAACATTCTCAATCCTTATAGGTTGATCATTATCATATTCGACGGTTACCTGCGATTTGCCATCTGGCCTTAAACCTTTGACGATATTTTTCTGGCGAACTTCAGCCAAGCGTTGGCACAAGCGATGGGCTAAAATAATTGGTAAAGGCATCAGCTCCGGCGTTTCCCGGCAAGCATAACCAAACATTAAGCCCTGATCGCCAGCGCCCAAATTTTCCAAATCTTCGGCCACAATTTCGCCAGTTTGATCTTTTTCTTTATACGAATCAACACCCCGGGCAATATCCGATGATTGCTCTTTGATCGCCACCGACACGCCGGAAGTTTCCCAAGAAAAACCGCAATCAGCGCTTAAATAGCCAACATCTTTAATCACTTGCCGGGCGATTTTTGGAATATCAACATAAGTTTTGGTCGTAATTTCCCCCGCGATAAAACAAATCCCGTTCGTCAATAATGTTTCGCAAGCGACTCTCCCACGGGGATCGTCAGCCAAGATGGCGTCTAAAATGGCATCGGAAATTTGATCACAGAGTTTGTCTGGATGGCCTTCGGTGACTGATTCGGAAGTAAAAAGTTTTTTCATTATTTCTCCTGCTATTCGCAGTTTACACTGAGCGTCAGCGAAGTGTCAAGCAAGAATTCAAGCCGTCTTTAGACACGCTATTGTGGCGGAAATTTTGGAACTATGCTATGATAGATTTTGATAAGCGGAATTAAAAAAAATTATAGTCCCGCGATGTTTGTGTATTGAAACATTTAAAGGAGGGTTGGTGCAATTTAAAGTACCCCAGAACATTGATCTTGAAGACAAAATTGTTGGGCCGTTGACCCTAATTCAATTTTTATATTTATTGGTGGGTGGAATTATTGATTACCTTCTTTTAACTTTAATTGGCCTCCGCTTCGTTTTTTGGATTTTGGCCATTCCGATTGCCCTCATTGCCTTGGCTTTGGCTTTTTTGAAAATCCAGGATCAACCCCTTTCTCATTTTGTCAAAGCCGGCCTCATTTATCTTTCCAAGCCGAAAGTGCGGATTTGGCAAAGACAAGGCAAAACCAAGGAAATAGTTTATGAAACCAAGGAACATAAAAAGAAAGAAGCGCCGCTTCCGCCAAAACAACGGATTGAGAAAAGCCAATTAGAACAGCTCGCTTATGTGCTTGACACCCAAAGCGAGCCTCGAGAACAAAATTTTGGCAAGGTGACCAAAACATACGAAAAAATGCTTCAAGGAGGGAGACGTGGCCCTGTGGGCAAAGGAACCCCAACAACCCAGCAGTACCCAAGAACATCTTAGGTTTGCCGAAATTCGCGACAGTCTCATTATTACCAAAGTAGGCGAACTGCGGGCCGTTTTGTTAGCCTCTTCGATTAATTTTGCTTTAAAGAGCGAGCAGGAACAAAACGCCATTATTTTTGCCTATCAGAATTTTTTGAACTCTTTAAATTTTCCTCTCCAAATCGTCATGCAGTCGAAAAAATTAGATCTCTCTAAATATTTAGCCAAATTGCAAGAAGTTTCCAATAGTCAAACTAATGAATTATTGCGTCTTCAAACCGTTGATTATATCGATTTCATTAAACGTTTAATTAATATTGCCAATATTATGGATAAAAAATTTTATGTCGTGGTACCATATCTTCCACCGCCGAAAATTCAAGCCCCGACAAAAATTCTGAAAAAACCAACCGAAGCATCGCCAATTCAAATAACCATTGAGGAATTCTCTATGTACAAAAAGGAATTAACTCAGCGCATTCAAGTTATTCAAAGTGGTTTAGGCTCAATTGGGTTAAGAAGTGCCCAACTCAACACCCAACAAATTATCGAATTGCTTTATGGCATTTATAATCCCGAAGAGGCCAGTAAAGAAAAATTAATTGAATATGAAAACTTGATCACTCCTTTGGTCGAAAGCGAGATCGAAAAACCCGAGCCTAAGGAAAAAAATGAACAACCCCAACCAGCCACAATTCAATAGAGGCCAGCGACCAATGACCAATCAACCGGGCCAGAAAGTTTCAACCTACCAAAGGTCTCAAGGTCAACCCATCCAAATTCAAACTCAAGCCCAAATGCCACCGCGGCCAACCGCCTTTCCCACGTCAGCTCAAACTTACGAGCAAGGGATGGCTTCGGTTTTGGATTTGATTGCCCCAGCCTCATTTGAAGTCAAACCAAATTATCTCAAACTGGGCAATATTTTTACGCGAACGCTTTTTGTCTTTACTTATCCGCGTTATGTTCAAACCAACTGGCTTTCACCAATCATCAATTATGATATTACTCTGGATATTTCAATGTTTATTTATCCAATTGGCACCAAACAAATGATGGGGCAACTTAGAAAGAAAGCTGGTCAACTGGAGTCGTCGCTGGCAATTGAACAGGAAAAGGGCATGGTCAGAAACCCCGAACTGGAAACCGCGGTTCAAGACATTGAATCGCTCCGCGATGTCTTACAACGAGGCGAAATGCGCATTTTTCAATATGCCCTTTATTTCACTGTCTATGCCAAATCTTTAGGCGATCTCGATACGATTACTGAACAATTAGAATCAACTTTAGGCGGGATGTTAATCTATACTAAACAAGCCCTCTTGCAGATGGAGCAAGGTTTTGCCTCAACCATTCCTTTGGATTTAGATGAACTCAAAGTCATCAGAAATCTGGACACCGCCTCGCTTTCCACCACTTTCCCCTTTACTTCCGCCACCCTTTCTTCCAATGAGGGCATTTTATATGGCCTCAATCGCCACAATAATTCTTTAATTTTATTTGACCGTTTTAATTTAGAAAACGCTAATTCGGTGGTTTTTGCCAAAGCCGGCGCGGGCAAATCTTATGCGGTTAAACTTGAAGCTCTGCGTTCTTTGATGTTCGGCACTGACGTGATTGTCATTGATCCCGAAAATGAATATCAAATGCTCTGCGAGGCGGTGGGTGGCAGTTTCTTAAGAGTCAGCCTTAATTCTGATAAACGAATGAATCCCTTTGATTTGCCCAAACCGGGTATGCAGACGAGCGTTGAGGCCTCTGGGGAAGATATTTTACGGAGCAACGTCAGCATGCTCCATGGTTTGGTTTCTTTAATGTTGGCCGGCCTTTCACCCGAAGAAGATGCCGTTCTAGAAAAAGCCCTTTATGAAACCTATGCCTTAAAAGACATTACCGCAGACATTGAGTCGCAAAAAAATCCGCCGCCGCTCTTAAAAGATCTCCAGCAAGTCTTACAAAATATGAGCGGCACCGAAAGTATGGCCCAAAAGTTATCAAAATATACTGAAGGCTCTTTTAAAGGTTTGTTTGATCAACCAACTAACTTTGATTTGGGCAGTGGCTTTATTGTCTTTAGCGTCCGTGATTTGGAAGAAAATTTGCGGGCGGTCGCGATGTATATGATTTTAAATTACATCTGGCAGCGAATTAGATTTAATATCAAAAAACGGATTATGATCATTGATGAGGCCTGGTGGATGATGCAGAACGAAGATTCTGGCCGTTTCTTATACGCTCTGGCCAAGCGCGCCCGAAAATATTATTTGGGCCTGACGATTATTACCCAGGATGTCGAGGATTTCCTCGATTCGAAATATGGTCGGACGGTGGTCAATAACTCTTCCTTGCAAATCCTTTTGAAACAATCAACCGCCGCGATTGATAAAGTCGCCCAGGTTTTCAACTTAACCGAGGGCGAAAAATTTTTGCTTTTGGAATGCGAAGTCGGCGAAGGTTTGTTTTTTGCCGGCTTAAATCATGTCGCCATTAAAGTGATTGCTTCATATACGGAAGATCAACTAATTACGACTGATCCGCGCGAGCTCTTGGCGATGCAAGAGCAAGGGGCCGCGCCAGCCGGCCAAAAGACTGAGGAGGCGGCCCCAGAAGAGGCGCAAACCACCACTCAACCAAGCGAGCTGCAAACTCCTCAAGTTTAATTTTGGAACAATAAAATGGGTGATTTGAAAAAGATATTATCATTTGTTTTTGTCGCTCTCATCCTTTTGATTTTCTTTGCCGTGGCTGCTTATGTTACGGGATTTTTGAGGGGAGAATCTATCAAATATTTGGGAGGGAATGGCAGTGATGGTATCTGTAACGAAGTCCCAGCAAAATATCGAACGATATTTGAATCGGCTGGGGAAAAATGGGAAGTCCAGCCAGCCTTTTTGGCAGCTATTTTTACAGTTGAACATGGTCGCAATCTTTCAGAGTTTGAATATCAGACTGGATATACGGTAGTCAATCCTAAAGAATCAGAATGGCCGGAAAAGGACGGTGATCCTAATGCAATTATCAAGTGGCCATCTTCCGGAGCAGGTGCTTTAGGCCCATTCCAATTTATGCCTGCCACTTGGGAAGGTCACAAAGAGGACGGAAATGGCGACGGCAAAATGGATGTCCAGAACATTACTGATGCTGCCTTTGGTGCGGCTCATAAATTGGCCATGTCTGGAGCGGGTGGAAACACCAGAGACGGAAATGTTCTAAGAGAAGCAGCCGCCCACTATAACGGAGGCACAAATCCTCCGCAATTTTCTTACGATGTCTATGCTAAAGCCGTTCTTGAAAAATTTAATCAGTTTTATTGCAGTGACGGCGGAGGTCTTATCCAAACGATTAAAGATTTTATCTTGCGTATCCTAAATTACCGACCAACCTCTAGAATGTCTCCGCCGGGCCCCACCGCCGTTTTTTTGCATTGGAGCGGAGGATCGACCCTAGAATCCCTTACAAGCACCCTGGAACAACGTAACATTTCTGAAGGAGTGATGTGCCAATTAGGCATCGATAAAGATGGGACGACTTATCAATTTATGAGATCACTGGATGAAATCCCGGGCTGCCAAGCCGGTGGTAATCCTCATGGCATTGGCATCGAGATTGTTGGAGTTGGCAAAAATGATTTAATGAACAATGAACAGCAATTCCAAGGGGTAGTTAAAACTGTCAAAGCGCTTATGGATGCCTATAGTATACCCGCTATAAACGATGTGGCAAACCAAAGAGGAATTATTGGCCATTATCAAATAACTCCCGGAAAATCTGATCCGAGTGAAGAATATCTTTTCAAAGTCATAAATGCGGTAAAATAAGAAAGGATAAAAATGAACAAAAAACTATTGTATATCCTCATAATTGGTGCGATCGTCATTTTGGTTATTGCTCTGGTGGTTTTTTTATTAATCAAAGATAAAAACGATGAAGAAAATGCTCAGTTTGTCAAAATATCCAATTTAGAAAATATCAATTTTATTCATTTATCAAAAGATAACCAAACGATTTATTTTTTTGACGAAATCAAGACTAACTTCTATAAAACATCGGTCAATAAAAAGGATGAAGTTGCTTTGACGGAATCAAACTTTGTGACTGTAAAAGATGTCTTTTGGTCTCCTGACAACGATCAAGTTCTGATTGAGGTGCTTAATCACCAGTACCCTTATCAAAATAAACTGACTCCCGTTTCAAATGATAAATTACCAGAAGATACTAAATTGTGGTGGCTCTATGACCTCAAAACCAAAAAAGCGACTCAACTCAAACAGGGAATCCGAAAAGTAATTTTTTCTCCAGATAGCCAAAAAGTTAGCTATTCAATTGGGGAAAAAGAGTCGACATCAGTCTATATTTCCAATCCAGATGGCTCGGGTGCCCAAAAAATCATTGACATCAACGAAGGTATCCCTATTGATTGGTCAAAGGACGGAAAAAATATTATGGTTCAGGCCGCCGAGGACGATAAACCATATCTTGCGATCGTAAATTCGGAGACTAAACAAATGGTGGCAAAAATTATCGCCGGTGAATCAGGTAAGTTTTCTCCAGACGGCAAGATCATCGTCTATGATGCCTATATTGATTATGATGAAAAAAAACCCTCTTTATACTTTTTAGATGACCAG
>Ga0315294_10002935_pt1 | contig 18530 bp, 15 predicted proteins | sample YL17G13_40_MG_FD_203626 | JGI IMG/M metagenome (GOLD analysis project Ga0315294, IMG submission 203626) | Sediment microbial communities from Yellowstone Lake, YNP, Wyoming, USA - YL17G13_40 | ecosystem: Environmental > Aquatic > Freshwater > Lake > Sediment | place: USA: Wyoming | collected...
GTACGAGAGGAATCGCGCGCTCATGTCAACACGGACCCAGTCCGCGGCTGTCATGCTAGGGTTATTGTGCGTGACTGCACGCGCTGTCGGTGCGCCGACTGCGGAGCAGGCCGCATCCGTTCGCTATGTGCCCGGCATCAAGATAGCGCTCGAGGTGCGCACCCCCCAGGGAGACCTGCGCAGCTTCCAGCGCCCGGGCGCACCACCCACCTATTGGGCGCAGGACATGCCGGTGGTGCAGGGCGACAAGGTGACGATCACACCCATGGTCGCGACCGGCGGCGGCGAGCTGGGGCAGCTCAAGATCCGGCTGGACAACGAGCAACTGGCGGACCGCGCCACGCCGCAGTCGGCGCACCGACCGCCGTGGCGGGTGGAGGTTGACAGCGGGAAGCTCGTTCCCGGCTATCACCTGGTGGAGGTATGGGCGGCGACAGTCGGTGCGCCGACTGCGAAGGGCGGCGGCGCGGAGGGCAAGAGCGTAACCACCACCTTCCTGGTGGTGCCGCAGAATGATCCCCTGCTGAGCGTCCTCGAGCAGGCAGGCGAGACAGGCCCTGCGGTCACCGACGAGGGGCGCCTGGCGTCCGCCATCCGCTCGCTCGAGCCCAAGGTGGACGAGGAATTGACCGGCGCCTCGTCGGCGAAGATAGCCGCGGCCACCCTGTTCTACGTCTCGGCGGGGCCCGCGGCCAAGGAGTTTTTCTACACCCTGAGCCGTGACGGACAGGTAACCTATACTTCGCCGCGGCTGCCGCTGATCACCAGCATCCTGCTCGAGCCGCAGACCGCAGTCGGCGCACCGACCGCCGAAGGCCAGGGGCAGGCGCCGGGCGTATTGATTCTGACGGTGCGGGCCGGCGACGGCGAGGGCCGCTTCGGTCCGCCGGCCTGGGTCACGGTGCACATCGAAGCGCCAGGGGAGAAACAGTGAAGCCGATCCTGCGAGCGCAACTCGTGCTGATCGCGGCGCTGATGCTGGCGTCGCTGCCGGCGGTCGGTGCGCCGACTGCGGTCGGTGCGCCGACTGCGGTCGGTGCTGAGCGCGAGCGCACCGGTCCCGACTCGTTTCTCCAGTGGCGCGCCAACACGGTCGAGACGCTGGTGGAGCAGGTTCAGAATGACTCCGTGCTGCGCCAGCGGCTGGCGAAGCATTTCCATGTTTCGCAGGCGGAGCTGGTCAGCTATCTGCGCGACAACCTGAAGGTCATCACCTTCTCCAGCTCGGGATGGCGACCGGTGTACGGGGTGACCCGCAGCGGACGCATCTACCGCAGCCGGGACTACTTCCGCAAGGGCGGAAAGGTCTTCGGGCTCGCTGACGGCACGCCGGTGCTGAAATACGCCTGCGCCAACCCGTTGACCACCGAGCTGCCGGCGGCGCCGAAGAAGGTGGCGGAGGTTCCCCCGGAGGTCATCCCGCCGAGCCACGCCCCGGAGGAGTATGAGCAGGTGATGGGACTGCCGGTGACGCCGACGATTGAGATACCGACGGCGCGTCCGTTCACCACGCCCGAGGAATGCATCCTGGTGGCCGCGGTGCCGTACGCCCCCGCGTTCGAGGTGCCGCTCGCTGCCCCGGTGGAAGCCGGCGGCGCTCGATTCCCGCTGTGGGCTCTGGCGCCAGGGGCCCTGGTGTTTTGGGGTGGGGGTGAGGATGGGGTTCCGCCCGTCATCCCCGAGCCGGGCGAGCTTGTGCTGTTCGGCAGCGGGCTGGCCATGCTGGGCGGGCTGGCGCTCTGGCGTCGCCGCCGGGAGCGATCCTGCGCCGCCGCCTGAATCCGACCGCAGCGCGCATCTTCCCCGCACGCTTCTCGGCGCCCGTTCTCGCTCGCGCCTGTGCCTCAGCTCCCCGGGATGAAGATGCCGCGACTCGCGGGACTGCATTGCCGAAGCGGGTCCGGCGCTCGCCCTGGTCCCTATCGCCGTTGCGAGACACGGGCCGCGCAAGACCGGCTCCGGAAACCGGGCAGAGCCGCGGCGGCCTGCAAGCATGGGGCGGGGTGGAAGGGCTGACCAACCGGTCGCTGAGCCCGCGGGCTGGACCTGTCCGCCGCTACTGCTCCCCGGTGGGTTGGTTGCCGGGGTGCGGCGCCGCCTGCAGCGATGGCTCCACGCGCGAGTGCACGACGCGCGCCACCTCCGCCAGGCCGGGGTAGCGCGACGCCACCGCCTGCCAGTCATCGAGGTGCCAGCGCAACCGCCGCAGCCACGCGTGATCCTCGAACTTGCGTGCGAAATTGGCCGCCGCGCCGGCGTAGAACAGGCCCTTGAAGAACGCGGCGTAATCGGCGGCGGCAGGCGCGCTGGGGGGCAGAGGTTCCTCCTGGGCGTCCGCCATGAGCTGGCGGTAGCGCAGCAGCAGGCGCTGTACCTGCTGCTCGGGCAGGTCGCTGTCGGGGGAGCGCAGCAGCGTCACCAGGTCGAACTCGGGGGGGCCGATGGTCGCCTGTTCGAAGTCGAACGCGACGAAGCTGTCTTCGCGCAGGGCGAGGTGATGCGGCGTCAGCTCGAAGTGGATGAAGGTCTTGGGCTGGGTCGCCAGGGTGGCCGCCACTTCGCGGAATTGTCCCTCGATCGCGCGCCATTCGTCGGACGACACATCGGCCCGGGCGAGGTCGAGCAGCCGGCCGAGGGCGACGTTGAACGCGTCCATGTAGTAGCGCTCGCTGAGCGCCTCCTTGTCGATGCGCAGGATCTCCTCGCGCAAGCGGGGCAGGTGCGCGCGCGCCTGGGCGTGCATGCGCGCCACCGCCTCCACCGCGCGTTCGAGGAGCCGACCGCGCTCGTCGCGCGCGGCTTCGCACAGCCGCTGGGCGAGGGTCGCCGGCCCCAGGTCCTCGAAGAATCCCACCGCCCGGCGCTCGTCGAGCACCCCCCCGTAGAACTGGGGCACCTGGCAGCCGTACTCGTGCAGCAGGCGCACCACCTCCGCCTCGCGGCGGTAGCACGCCGAGAAAAAGCGGATGCGCGATGGATCGTAGCACTTGGCGATGATCGTCTCCGGCCCCGCCCACTGCGCGTCCAGACGGTAGATTTCGTTGCGCGACGCGCCCGGCGCCGGCTCGCACCAGCGCGCCCGCGGCACCCCGTAGGGGCAGGAGGCGAAGGCCTGCGCGAACTGCTCGCCGGTAATGCCGAGCCGGCGCGCTATCGCCTCGGAGCGGTCGTCCAGCGACGACGGCGCGGGTGCCGGCTCGGCCTGCGCCGCGGGGGCCTCCAACCGTTGGTCGAGGTCGGCGATGCGGCGCAGGACGGTGCGCTCCATGCGCCGGAATAGGCTGCGCTGGCGGTTGCCCTCGGGCGACTGGGCGTCGCCGCCGGGGGCCTCGAGCTTCTCGCGCTCATAGACCAGCAGCTGCAGCAAGTCCTGGTTCAGCAGCCGCGCCTGGGCCAGCTCCCCGCGCTCGCGCGAGCGCATGGCCTGGCGATAGGACTTGCCCGCCAGGTCCGCCAGCCGCGCCTTCGCCCGCGCCACCACCGCGCCCAGGTCGCCCCCGTCGGCCCCTTTGCCGGCGGGCAGCATCTCCCACAGCCGCACCGCATCGAGGATGCGGTTGCGCGCGTAGTAGATCCGCGCCAGCCGCAGCGCGACGTCGCGGCGCAGCACCAGGTTGCGCGGCGGCACCTGCTCCCATTCCGCCAGCGCCCGGTCGTACAGCTTGTGCTCGCAGTACACTTTGCCCAGGATGACCCCCGCCTCCATCTCCCCCAGCGGCCGCCACAGGTTCTCCGCCGCCACGGGGCCGATGGCGCTGCCCACGATCGGCGTGACCCGCCACGGCCGGTACAGCGGCCGCCCCAGCACGCGCAGCGGCACGCCGCGGAAGAGCGCCAGCAGCCCCTCGCCGTCATCCGAGGGCATGAGCCCCAGGAAGAAGTTGGCCCGCGCCACCTTGTGCCACGCCGCGCCCGCCAGGAACGCCGCCATCAACCCCAGCCCGATCACCCACAGCCAGTCGGCGCGCAGGCCGTAGTCGGCCACCCCCAGCAGCGCCAACACGAACCCCGCGCCCCAGAACAGCGCCAGGATGCGCGGCTCGCGCCAGCCGAGCCACTGGAAATGATGATGCAGCGGGGTGCACAGGAACGGCCGCCACGGCTCGGAGGTGCGATGCCGCAACAGCTGCAGCGGCCCCCGGACGATCCTGATCGCCCCGGTCTGGAGAATGACCGACATCGCGTCAACGACGAATACCCCGCCGATGAGCACCAGCACCCACTCGCTCATCGACAGCAGCGCCATCATCGCCAGCGCCGCCCCCAGGCCCAGCGACCCGGTGTCGCCCATAATCACCCGCGCGGGCGGATAGTTGAAGACCAGGAACCCCAGGGCCGCGCCCATCAGCGCGGGCGCGGTCAACTGCACCAGCGAGCTGCCGATGAGGCCGATGCCGTAGTAGGCCAGGGCGGCGATAGCGACGCTGCCCGCGGCCAGGCCGTCAACCCCGTCCGCCAGGTTGACCGCGTTGGAGGTCGCGCTTATCACCAGCGCCGCCCATGGGACGTAGAACCAGCCCAGGTGTATCGGGTAGCCGGCCAGCGGCAGGTAAACGTCACCATCAACGAAGCGCAGCTTGAGGTAGAAGCCGAGGGCGAGGGCGCTGGCGACCTGGAGCAGGAGCTTGCTGCGCTCGGACAGGCCGGTGCCGCGCGCCTTGCGCAGGTCGTCGGTCATGCCGATGGCGGCAAAGAGCCAGGCGCCGGCGATGACGACGATGAGGGCTTCGATCGCGCGGGGCGCGTCGCCCTGGAGGCGCGCCGCCAGGAGCGCGGCGGCGGCGAAGGCGAGCATCATGCTCACGCCGCCGCCCAGCGGCCGGCGCGGCTTGGGGAAGAGGCGGTGGATCCTCTCCTTGCCGGGCTTGGCCTCGCGGGAGACGAATTCCCCGAACCGGCGCCGCAGCAGGGCGGTGCCGGCGAGGGCGACCACGAAGGCTATGGCGAATGCGGCTGCGGAGTAAGGCATGGTCAGTGCGCCGCCCGCCGCAACCGGGCGCGCCGCGGGCGCCCCCGTGCGACGCGCCTACAGGTTGCGGAAGATGAGCTTGTAGATGCCGACGGCAATCTCGTCGCGATCGTTGAGGCGCTCGGCGCCGATGACGGGCTCGCCGTTGAGCAGCGTGCCGTTGGTGCTGCCGAGGTCGGAGACGTAGTAGCCGTCGTTTTCGCGCCAGATCTGCGCGTGGCGCCGCGACACCGTGTTCGATGGCAGCACCACCGTCGAGTCGGCCCGGCGCCCGACCAGCACCGGTTGGTCCGGGGGTATCTCCGCCGCCCGCTCCACCTGCTGGCCCGTCGGGTCGAGCAGCCACAGGTGAGCGCGCCCCGAGGGCTCGCGCGGGCGCGCGTTGGTCTCGCCCGCCACCAGCCGCATGATCAGGGTATCGTCATCCGCCAGCGGGGCGAACTCGGTCAGCTCCCGCCCGCAGTTGCCGCACACGCCGCTGTCGCCGGGGTTATCCGCGTCACATCGGGGGCACCTGGGCATTAACGGCCTCCCGTCGAACCCCATTCTAGTTCCGCCGCGAGAACCGTGTCAAGCGCGCCCCGCGGGAGGGGTGTGACCGCAAGGTTCCTAGCCCGGATTATTCATACTCCTGGTGGCGCAGGTCCCTAAGCCCCGACCGTGTCGGGGCCGGCGGCTAGGTCGCGCAGCGACCGCCGTGGCGGCTCTTGAGCCTAGCCAGATGGCGGCCCTGCGGGCCTAGCCATTTCCAACCTGCGAAGAATGAACACAGGATGCAATCCTGCGCCACCGAAGGGTAGGTTGCAGTGTGCGTCGGATTCAAGCACACCATGAATAATCCGGGCTAGGGACTGTCCCCGAATGGGGACTGTCCCCTTCCGGGCGGGCGCACCAACGAAAGTCGTTACCACCCCGGCTGCGGGCGGGCAGGAGCGCCGGTTGAGTTGCCGAAATCCTTCTGTGCAGGGACTGTCCCCGAATGGGGACTGTCCCCTCCCGGGCGGGTACAGTCCACGTAGGGACAGTCCCCGCCCTGCCAGAGCTGTGGCGCAATTCCGGCATTCGAGGTGAGACGCCGATGGTTTCCGCGGAGGAGCGCGAGCGGGCGCGCCGGCGAGCGCTTGACTACCTGCGCGAGGCGGGCATCGTGCTGCGTCCCGATGAGGTAGATAATATGGAGGTGGCGGATTTTGGCCTCGGCGAATTGCAGACCAGCGGCCTGCAGATAGTGGTTTATGTCAACAACGACCGCTACTGCGCCAAGGAGTTGGTGCTGTTGCCGGGGCAGACCTGTCCCCAGCACCGCCACCCCGCGGTGGGGGGCCGGCCGGGGAAGCAGGAGACCTTCCGCTGCCGCTGGGGCGTAGTCTATCTCTACGTGGCGGGGGAGCCGACCCCCGATCCCAAGGCCGCGCCTCCCGCGCATCGAGCCGAGCACTACACCGTATGGCGTGAAATCGTGATGCGGCCGGGCGACCAGTACACCCTGCCCCCGGATACCTGGCACTGGTTCCAGGGCGGGCCGCAGGGGGCGGTGGTGTCGGAGTTCTCCAGCACCAGCACCGACGACGCCGACGAGTTCGTGGATCCGCGGATCAGGCGGGTGTAGGAGGGAGCTGCGGTCGGCGGGGCGCTGGTCGTCAGCGGGGGCAGGTCCTGCTCGATTTCCGGGGGGCAGCGACAATGCCGTTCACTCGAGCGCTTTCATCCCAGATTATGCGTAATGAGCGTGAAGCCTTCACCTAGCGAGTGATGTCACCCTGAGCCCCTTCGCTGCGCTCAGGGCAGGCTCTTCGCAGCGTGTCATCCTGAGCCCCTTCGCGGCGCTCAGGGCAGGCTCTTCGCAGCGTGTCATCCTGAGCCCCTTCGCGGCGCTCAGGGCAGGCTCTTCGCGCGTGTCACCCTTAGCCCTTCGCGCGTGTCACCCTGAGCGCAGCGAAGGGTCTTGGCGGCGCTCAGGATAAACTCCGCGAAGGGTCTTGCTGTCGCTCAGGGTAAACTCCGCGAAGGGTCTTGCTGTCGCTCAGGGTAAACTCCGCGAAGGGTCCCCTACCGGCGTTACACGAGAAGGTAGGGGATTCCTCGCTTCGCTCGGAATGACGCCTCATGCCCTTAAACGAACTGTACTTGGTTTAGCGATGTTTGCATCCCGACTCACACCCATGCGCGACCTGCTGCGGGCCGCCAGGAACGACGGCTACGCTGTGGGCTACTTCGAAGCGTGGGATCAGCACTCGCTGGAGGCGGTGCTGGAGGCGGCCGAAGAGGCGCGCTCGCCGGTGATACTCGGCTTCGGCTGCGAGATCATGGATCGGCGGTGGTACGACGGCGGCGGGCAGCGGCGGCTGGCGGCCCTGGGCGTGGCGGCGGCCGAGGGCGCGACGGTGCCGACGGCGCTGCTGCTGAACGAGGCGGCGACGTTCGGCCAGGCGGTGCGGGGGCTTGACCTGGGGTTCAACGCCGTGATGCTGGACACATCCCACCTCTCGTTCGAGGAGAACATCGCCGCCACCCGCGGAATGGCGGACGCCGCGCACGCGGTGGGAGCGGATGTCGAGGGGGAGCTGGGCCGCCTGCCCGATGCGTCCGGGGCGCTGGTGGGGCAGGATTGTATCCTGCCATCTGGTTCGCAGATTGAAAATCTGCGCCACCGGCCGCGCCTCACCGACCCCGAGCAGGCGGCTCGTTATGTGGCGGAGACGGGGGTGGACGCCCTGTCGGTCTCGGTGGGCAACGTGCACGTCATGACCGAGGGCGAGGCGCGCATTGACTTTGAGCGCCTGGGGCTGGTGCGCGAGGCGGTCGAGGCGCCGCTCGTGATTCACGGCGGCACCGGTTTTCCCGATGGCGCAGTGGCGCGCGCTATCGCATTGGGCGTCGCCAAGTTCAACGTGGGCAGCATCCTGAAGCAGATCTTCCTGGACGGCATCCGGGAGGCGATCGCGGCTCTGCCCGCAAAGGTTAACCTCCAGGAGGCCGTGGGCTCGCGTAAGGCGGGAGACCTGCTGCAGCGGGCAAAGGATCGCATGAAGGCGGAGGTCATGCGGCGGATGGCGCTCTACGGCAGCGCGGGCAAAGCATAGGTCTCGGCCTCGGCGACGGCCCGCAATCCGTCAGCTCCACCGCAGCACCTTGTGATTGGAGACAGATCAGGTATGACCGACTTTTTCGAGATAGATCGTCCCCCCGCGCCCCTGCCGGATCGCGACACGGCGCTTCACCTCTACCGCACCATGCGGCGCATCCGCGAGTTCGAGGATCGCGTGTTTGCGTATTTCCAGGCGGGCCGAATACCCGGCACCGTCCACCAGTGCCAGGGGCAGGAAGCGCCCCCGGCCGGGGTGTGCGCGCACCTGCGGCGCGCGGACTACATCACCAGCACCCATCGCCCCCACGGCCACGCTATCGCCAAGGGCGTCCCGCTCACCGAAATGGCGGCCGAGCTGTTCGGCAGCCCGCTCGGATGCTGCCGGGGCCACGGCGGCTCCATGCACATGGGGAACCCGGAATACGGCATGCCGCCGGCGAGCGCGATCGTGGCGGGGGGCGTTCCCATCGCGGCCGGCATGGGGCTGGGGTGCCGCATGCTGCAGTCAGGGGCGGTGGTTGCATGTTTTTTCGGCGACGGCGCATTCAACAACGGGGCCTTTCACGAGGGCGCGAACCTGTGCGCGATCTGGGATCTGCCGGTGGTGCTGGTGTGCGAGAACAATCTCTACGGCGCCTCCACCCATGTGACGCTGGTGAACAAGATCCCGCGCCTGGCGGAGCGCGCTCGCTCCTACGGCATGCCCGCGGAAACGGTTGACGGCAACGACGTCTTCGCCGTGTACGAGGCGGCGGGTCGGGCGGTCGAGCGGGCTCGCGGCGGCGACGGGCCATCTTTCCTGGAGTGCATCACCTATCGCCGCTGCGGGCACTCGCGGCGCGACCAGAACAAGTACCGCGACCAGCGGGAGGAGCAGTTCTGGATGGCGCGCGACCCGCTGGATCTGGCGCGCACGCGCCTGCTGCAAGCAAGGGTGGCGGCGGAAGGCGAGCTCGCGGCCATCGACCGCGCCGCGGCGCAGGAAGTGCAGGAGGCCCTGGACTATGGCGAGCGCGCGCCGCAGCCGGAGGGGCCGGAGGCGCTGGGCAACGTCTTCTGCGAGGAATCGGCATGACCATCGCGAAGGCCTTGCGGCTTGCGATCGCCGAGGAAATGCGCCGCGACCCGACCGTCATCTGCATCGGCGAGGACATCGGCATCCCCGGCGGGTGGGGCGGCGCTTTCACCGTCACGTGGGGGCTGGAGCGCGAGTTCGGCCTGGAGCGCATCCGCAACACGCCGATCTCCGAGGCGGGGCTGATTGGCGCCGCCATCGGGGCGGCGCTGGCGGGCTTGCGCCCCATCGCCGATTTCCAGTACTCCGACTTCATGTTTTGCGCCGCGGATCAACTCATCAACCAGGCGCCCAAGCTGTGCTTCATGTCGGGCGGGCGGGTGAGAGTGCCCCTGGTGGTGCGCGCGCCGGTGGGAGCCAGCACCCGCGGGGCCCAGCACGCGCAGTGCCCGGAGGCGTGGATCGTGCACACCCCCGGCTGGAAGGTGGCGGTTCCCTCTACCCCCTATGACGCGAAGGGCCTGCTCAAGGCCGCCGTCCGCGACGACAACCCGGTGTTCATCTTCGAGCACAAGCTGCTCTACGGCTCCAGCGGCGCCCGCAAGGAAGACAACGCGGTGCAGGTGGACGAGCCGGTGCCGGACGGGGATTTCGTGGTGCCCTTCGGCGCCGCGGCAATCCGGCGGCCCGGGCGACACGTCACCGTCGTCGCCACCCACCTGATGATCTATCGCTCCGTGCAGGCCGCCGAGGAGCTGGCGCAGGAGGGAATCGAACTGGAAGTGATCGACCCCCGGACGCTGGTTCCGTTCGACTACGACACCGTGTGCGAGTCGCTGGGGCGGACCGGGCGGCTGATGGTCGTCGAGGAGGACACGCGGCGCGGAGGGTGGGGGGCGGAGATCGTCGCCGAGATCGTCGAGAACCACTGCGACGTGCTCAAGGCGCCGCCGGTGCGGGTGGCGACCTATGATGCGCCGGTCGCCGCCAGCCCGGTGATGGAACGGTTCGTGGTGCCGGGCGCCGCGCGGATAGCGGCCGCGGCCAGGGCGATGCTGAGCGCCTAACCCCAAGACGGTTAACAAAACCTCGTTACCATGTCACCCGAGTGCCTAGCAGGCCTGTGATAAAGTCGATAACGACGTGTTCTGGCGGCGAATAGCGGCTGTCCGTGAGTTCAGCGCTCGCCGGAAAATGCGAGCGTCGAGGCACGCGCGCCACTTTATCACAGGCCTGCTAGTGCTCCGTCAATGTTATTCTGATGTATTTGGGGAGTAACCGCCGATGAACGCCGAAACACGCCGACAGGACAGTTTCCCGTTTCCGGAGCTCAGTTCGATCATATCTGCGTCCATCTGCGTTTATCTGTGGTTTCGTGCATCAAGTAAACATTGACGGTGCACTAGCCACTCGGAATGACATCGCCGTGGGCTAACGCATAATGCGGGTTGGAGGCTCTCAGGTGCTTCTGCCCTACGAATCTCGGGAAAGGGGGACCGCCTCATGCCGGGGCTCCTGTTGCTGTTTGCCGTCGCCGCCATCCTCGGGCTAGCAGCCGCACCGTCTGGCGCCGCGCGGCCCAAGGTGGACATCCCGCCGGACTTCCCGCTGTTCAGCGTTCCCGGCCAGGAACGCGCAATGGCGGAGCTGCGGGAGTTGTTGTGGACGCACTACGAGCGCGGCGGGCCGCTGGCTACGCTGTGGGATGAATGGGAGTCCGGGCCCACGCTGTGGCCGGCGGTCAGCGCCGACAACCGCATGAACACCATCCGCGAGCGCTGGCGGGCGGCGCTGCTGGGCCGCAACATCGACGACGAAGGGTATGTCTCCACCCATCAGCATGCCTCCATCGCGCACCAGGATGGCTGGCCCTTCCCCTTCTGGCAGCAGGGGCGCCACGGCTGGGGGTGGCATTTCGCGCTCCCGGAGGTGCCGCCGGGGTTCGGGGTCAAGGACAAAGGCGACCAGCGCGGCTGGAGCCTGGAGGGCGCCCGCGACCTGGGCATTGACGCCGCCGCGTGGAACCTGGAGCTGACCGCCGCCGCCGCCGCGGTGATAACCCCTGAGATGGACGTCCACCCCGATGAAGCGCCGTTCGTCCAGGTGCGCTGGACTTACGACGGCCCGGGCAACCCGCAACCGTATGTCCAATGGGCGACGCGCGAGCGGCCTGAGTTCTCGCCGGAGCGGATGATGTACTTCGACTCCGCCGCCGCGTCGGCGGAGTCAACGTGGGCTCTGCGCCACCGCCCCGGGTCAGCGCGCGACGCGGATGTGGGAGCGGCGCCTCGTTTCGCCTACACCATGATACCGGTGTACCGGCACCCGCAATGGAAGGGCGACATCACCCGCCTGCGCATCTGCTTCGGCAATGCCGCGCCCGGCGCCAAGGTGGCGCTGCAGGCGGTGTTCACCAACTACGACACCCGGCACAACATCAACAACCAGAACTTCGTGCGCGGCAGCGCGATCTACTTCAAGTGGAGCGGCGACGTCAGCTTCCTGCGCGCGAACATACAGCGCATGCGGTTCGCTATGCGCTACCTCATGACCGCGCTGGGCGGCCTCGAGGAGAAGTGCATCGTCACGCCGTGGGTCGGGCACGAGGGGCGGCCGGGTTTCACCGTCAACCCCGACGGCAGCAAAGAGATCCACACCGGCCAGGGCATCGGCAACAACTACTGGGACCTGCTGCCGATGGGCTACAAGGACGCATACGCCACCATTCAATACTACAGCGCGCTGGACTGCATGGCCGAGCTGGAGCGCGACATCGCCCGCCATCCGCAATGGAACGTCCCCGGCGGGCCGTTGCGCCTCGATCCGGAGGAGCTGGCGCGCCATGCCCAAGCGGTGAAGGATTACTCGACCACGCTGTTCTGGAACGCGCAGACCCCTAGGCCCGGCGGGCCGGGGCGGCGGTCGCAAAGCGACCTGGCCGCGCGGCGCTTCACCGGCGGCCCCGACATTGACGGCAACATTCACGACTACGGCTGGGTGTTCCTCAACCTGGAGGCCATCCATTACGGTTTCGCCACCCCCGAGCAGGCGCGCGACATCCTGGACTGGATAACGGGCAAGCGCATGGTGGCGGGCGACACCTCGCAGGGGGCGGACATCTACCACTGGCGCTTCGGGCCGCGCTCGACCACCAAGCGCAACCTCGACTACTATTTCTGGGCGTGGCACGCCCCGGAGCAGATACCATGGGGCGGGCAGGTGCAGGACGGCGGCGCGGTGCTGGGGTTCTCGTATTTCGACCTGATGTCGCGGCTCAAGTGGCTGGGCCCCGACGACTGCTGGGAGCGGCTGCAGGAGATCATCGCCTGGCACACCGAGGTGCAAGCGGCGGGCGGGCCGCGCGAATACTATAAGGATGGCAGCCGCGGCACGCTGCAGGGCGCAGGCGCCGCCGGCGGGCTGGGCCTCGACATGGAGTTTTTCGAGAGCATCCTCGTGCCGCAGATCATCACCGACGGTTTCCTGGGGCTGCGGCCGCTGGCGGACGGACTGGCCCTCAACCCGCGCCTGCCCAAGGCGTGGCCGTCCCTCGGAGTGACGGGCATTTACTGGCATGACCTGGTGTTCGACGTGGAGGCGACCGCGCGCCGCGTTACAGTCACCGCCTGCGAGAGCCGGGATACGGATACGCGCATCGTCCTGCCCCAGGGGCGGTGGGCGGCGGAGCTTTTCGGCCGCGACGGCGAATCGCTGGGCGCGCTGCAGCCGCTGGGGGCCGAGGCCAGCGACGGCGGCACGGCGTTCCGGGTCAACTGGAAAGAGGCCGCAAAGGCGGTGTTTGCACGGTGACTCGTGCTTCGTAGCGAGGTGGCCTCGCCACTTCGCAGAGTAGCATCGGAGGCGGTCGCAAGCCGATGAACGACCTCGAGCGCTTTCGCGCATGCATGGACTATCAGCCGGTGGATCGCACCCCGTTCTGGTCCTGGGGCGCGTGGCCGGAGACGATCGAGCGCTGGCGCCGGGAGGGCTACGACCCGGAGCGCTTTGACCTGAACCTGGGGGCCGACGTCAGGCAGGTCCACGCCGGCTGGTTCTTCCCGGACCCGCCCTTCAGCCGGCGGGTGGTCGAGGAGGACGAGGAGCATATCCTCTACCTCAACCACGAGGGCATCCTGATGCGGGAGATGAAGAACAGCCCCGCCAGCTCGATGCCTCAGTTCGTCAAGTTCCCGGTCGAGACGAGGGAGGAGTTTCGTCGCTTCTGGAAGGAGCGGATGCGGCCCGACCTGGCACAACGGATCGGCGGGGACTGGAGAGAGCGGCTGCGGGGTTTCCGTCAGCAGCCCGGCCCCCTGATCGTCATTGCCGACCGTTGGGGCGGCTTCTTCGGCCCCTTGCGGAACCTGGTGGGCGTGGAGCGGCTGTGCACGCTGTTCTACGACGCCCCGGCGTTCGTCGAGGAGATGATGGACGCCGACGCGGATTTCATCATCGCGATCATGTCGCAGGTGCTGGAGGTGGTCGCCATTGACGCCTTCGCCTTGTGGGAGGATATGGCCTACAAGACGGGGCCGCTGATCTCGCCGGAGATGGCGAGACGCTACATGCTGCCTCGCTGTCGGCGGGTAGTCGAGTTCCTGGCGGGCCGCGGGGTGCCCTTCATCGGCCTGGATAGCGACGGGCAGATTGACTCGCTCATCCCGGTGTGGCTCGACGCGGGCTTGAACTTCCTCTATCCTTTCGAGGCGCAGGCGGGGATGGACGTGGTGGCGGTGCGCAGGAAGTACGGGCGCAACCTGCGGATCTGGGGCGGGGTTGACAAACGCGCATTGGCACGCGGGCCCGCGGCGATTGACGCGGAGTTGGCGCGGCTCCAGCCGCTGATGGAGCAAGGCGGCTACATTCCCCACACCGACCACTCGGCGCCGCCGGACATCTCCTTCGCCAACTACTGCTACTATATGCGGCGCATGGAGGAGGTCTGTCGGCTCTGGCGCAGCGCATAGCCGCCGGGAGGCATCGGAGAGCGCGAGATGGTACGAGTAGCCGGGATATCGCTGAAGAGCCGCCCATGGGACAAACGGGCGAACTGGCGCAAGGCGCAGCGGCTGCTGCGGCGGGCCGCGGCGCAGGGCGCCGGGCTGGTGTGCGCGCCGGAGGGCTTTCTGGAGGGATACATCGTCCAGGAGAAGGGCCTGACGCGGGCGCGGTATCGCAGCGCGGGCGAATCGGTCAGGCGCGGCGAGTACATCCGCGAGATGCGGCGCCTGTGCGCCGACCTCGGGATCTACCTGGTCGCCGGGTTCGCCGAGCGCGCGGGGCCGCGGATGCACAACTCGGCGGCGCTGATTGGGCCGGGCGGCGAGATGGTCGGCGTCTTCCGCAAGGTGCACGACATGGGGGCCGAGCCGCTCAACACGGCGGGCGACGGTTTCCCGGTCTTCGACACCGGCCTCGGGCGCGTGGGCATCATGATCTGCTTCGACCGGCAACTGCCGGAGAGCGCGCGCCTGCTCGCGCTGCGCGGGGCGCGGCTGATACTCAATCCCTCGGCGGGGATGTGGGGCGAGACCAACGACGTAATGATGCGCACGCGCGCGTACGAGAACGGCGTGTGGATCATTTTCTCGCACCCGCGGGATTGCCTCATCATCTCGCCCAGGGGCGAGATCGTGGCGCGGGCGAGCGGCCCCGATGAAGTGGTGGCGGCGAATATCGACCTCGACGCGGCGGGCGGCGGCGGCCCGGGGCGCCATCGCCGCGCCGAGGTTTATCGGGACCTGTGCGATCCGCGGCTGCGATTCCCGGCTTTGAGACCTGAGATGAGACAGAAGGACTCGAAATGATGGAACGCGTTGTGCTGGGCCTGGTCGCCATCGCAATCACGACCGGGGCATGGGCTCTTCCCGCGCCCCAGGGCTGGCCCCTTCGCCCGGCGCCTGCGCCGGGCGAAGCGCCGGCCGGAGGTTAGCATGCGATTGCTTTTTCTGGGCACGGCGGCGGCGGAGGCGTACCCGGGGGTCTTCTGCGGCTGCGAGAACTGCGAACGGGCGCGAGCATCGCGCGGGCGCAGCCTGCGGCGGCGGTCGTCGCTGCTGGTGGACGACGACCTGCTGATCGACCTGGGGCCGGACGTCATCGCCGCCGCCCTGGCCTACGGCTTGCGCCTGCAACGTCTGCGCACGGTCCTTATCACCCACGTCCACGCGGATCACTTCGATGCCGACGTGCTGCGCTGGCGGGCGCCCGGCTTCCGCGTAGGGGAGCTTCCCGAGCTGACCATCTACGGCCCGCCCGAGATCGCCCGCGAAGTGGGCGCACTGGAGGATGTGGAAGAGCTGGCGATCAAGCTGGCGCCGGCGGGGCCGTTCGAGCGCTTTGCCGCACATGACGCAGAGGTGTGGACCTTTCCGGCACGCCACGGCACCGAGGGGCCCCTGCTGTACGCGGTGGAGCGCGCGGGGGCGAAGTTCCTCTATGCCAGTGACACCGGCGCGCCGCCCGAAGAGGTGTGGCAGGCGCTGGGGGAGCACCGGTTCGACGTCATCGTCATGGAGGAGACGATGGGCACCGCGGCGTCAGTGGGTCACACCAACCTGGAGGAGATCGCCGCGCACCGGGCGCGGGCGGATAAGGAGGGCGTCCTGAAGCCGGGCGGACGCTTCATCGCGACGCATCTCTCGCACCGTAACAACCCCGACCACACGCGGCTGGCGGCGATGCTGGGCGCGCGCGGCATCGAGCTCGCGTACGACGGGATGGAGGTCATCGTGGAGGGCTCGGGCGAGCGGCGGAACGCGGCGCAACCGCCGGAGCGGGCATAGCATGAGCAAGCCGTGGTCCGAGCCGGGGACGGGCCGGTGGTTCAAGATCGTGATGTGGCTGCTGGTGGCCGCGCTGGTCATCTATTTCGTCTTTCGGCTGGGGACGGGGCTGGCGCGGCGATTCCGGGTGATCAAGCGCGCGTACGAGGTTGGGGCGGCGCAGGAGCTGCGCCGCGCGGGAGGGAAGGCGCTTGCAGGGGCTTGCGATTGGTCGCTGCGTCCGACGCGAATCAAGGAGGATAAGCGTGCGCTTGTGAGAATATGCACAGATGCGCCGGTTGCAGGCAGCCGCCTGGCTCTGGCGCGACCCGTGGGAAGGGAACGAGAGGGCCATGATGAGACTGGCGGTGATCATCGTGGTTGCGCTGTTGGTGGCGCAGGCGGCGGCGGCGGCGCCGTCATTCCACGGCTACACCGGGCTGCTGCGGGTGCCGACTGCGGACACGCTGGATCTGAACGAGTTCAACCTGGGCTGGTTCGATGTTGATCTGACGGGGGGCGACGAGAACGCGTACGCGGCGAAACCGCCTACGTGGTCGCGAGCAAGGTGGCGGCGGGGCGCGTGCGGGTCGCCAACGGCGAGATCACGGGCGTGCGCGCGCACATTGGCATCGGCGGCGGCCAGTTGGACGGGCCGTTCATCGGGGCGTCCGCGGTGCTGGGCGACGCGCTGACGTTGATGGCCGAGTACGACACGAACGATGTCAACCTGGGCGCGCGGCCCCGCACCGCGAGGCGCAGGGGGTATGACGGATTTCCTTGGTCTGGGATAGAGCTCAGCAACCCCTCTCCCTTTGAGGGAGAGGTCGGCCCCGACCAGTCGGGGCCGGGTGAGGGTGCAGGGCACGGCCTTTTACCCTCACCTTGATCCTCTCCCTGGAAAGGAGAGGAGTCGGTACGCGCGATCCCAAAGCTTTGCGGTCCCACCCGGCGCAGCGCGCGCGTTGACACCCTCGGAACGAGCGTGTTATACTCGCGCCGATGGGGGATCGGGGCAGGAGGGTAGTGCAGATGCCCAAACAGAAGAAGATTCTGGTGGTGGACGACGAGCGCCACATCGTGCGCCTGGTGCAGGTGAACCTGGAGCGGCAGGGCTACCAGGTGGTGAGCGCGTTCGACGGCAGGGAGGCGCTCAAGAAGGTGGAATCGGAGCGGCCCGACCTGATCGTGCTGGACGTGATGATGCCGCACATGGATGGGTTCGAGGTCTTGAAGCGGCTCAAGTCGGACGACAAGACGAAGGACATCCCGGTGGTCATGCTCACGGCCAAGGCGCAGGACGCCGATGTCTTCCGCGGGTGGGCCTCGGGTGTCGACTGCTACCTGACCAAGCCGTTCAACCCCATCGAGCTGCTGACCTTCGTTAAGCGCATCTTCGAAAGCTACGACGAAGCGGGCGGGGGGAAGGCCTACGAGGTATAGCGCGGCGAGCCTGCTTCGCCGAAGCAGCTTCGGCTGCGACTCCTTCGTCCACCGAAGCGGGACTTCGTGGCCCGCGAAGGCGGAAGGCGGAAGACTGAACGCGCCGGGGAGGTGATGTTACGGCGGCCCCGGATTCGGGTATAAGTGCGTAGGGCAGGAGCTTGCCTCCTGCCCACGGCCTGCGCGCGGGCAGAAGACGAGCTTCTGCCCTACGACCTGGGGCGCGGCGCGGAGACAGCGATGTGTAAGAAGAACAGCGAGAAGTGGATGATCCTCGGCGGCGTGGCGTTGGTCGGGGGCCTGGTGGTGACGCTGGGGGTGCTGCAGCGCCGCAAGACGGACCCCTTCGCGCAGGCCAACCGATTGATCTCGCGCTGTAACGAGAAGATCAGCGAGATCGAGGAATCCGTCGCCGGCCTGCAGAGCATCGTCCAGGCCGCCTGAGCGTTTCCCCCGCCGATTCTCCTTGGCCGCGGATCATCGCGGATAGACGCGGGGTCTTTCGGGAATTGCCAAGGACAACATGTACGGGCCGGGAGCTGTCCCGGCCCGTTGTTTTTCTGATCCGCGTTCCCCGTGAATCACCGCCACTTCACGCTGCAACCGACGGGGTTGGTCTGGGCGGTCGCGATCGGCCGGCCCGCCAGGAGCTGGTCGAGGGCGTCGCGCAGGTCGTGCTTGCGCACCGCGGCGGGATTATCGGCGTTGTCGTCTATGCGCCCGTGATATACGAGCTTGCGTTCCTGGTCGAAGAGGAAAACCTCGGGCGTGACCGCGGGGCCGTAGGCGCGCGCGACCTGCTGGCTCTCGTCGTAGAGGTAGGGGAAACCAAACCCCTTGTCCTTGGCCCGCTTGACCATGTTGTCGAAGCTGTCGTCAGGGTAGCGCTTGACGTCGTTGGAGCTGATGGCCACGACCTGGGCGCCCTTGTCGGCGTAGTCGCGCCGGAGCGCCACCATGCGCTCCTCATATGCCTTGACCGTGGGGCAGTGGTTGCACGACCAGATAACGGCCAGCGCGGGCTTGTCGGCGAAGTCCGCGAGGCTGTAATTCTTGCCGTCCACGCCGGGCAGCTCAAAGTCGGGGGCTTTGTCTCCTATCGCAAGTGCCATCGGTCCATCTCCCTTCTCCGTAAGCCACAAGCGGGCAGAAGCCCCTAACCCGGATTATTCACGGTGTGCTTGAATCCGACGCACAGTGCAACCTAACCTTCGGTGGCGCAGGACGCCTTCGTCCGCCGTAGCGGAACTT
>Ga0315294_10002936_pt1 | contig 18526 bp, 16 predicted proteins | sample YL17G13_40_MG_FD_203626 | JGI IMG/M metagenome (GOLD analysis project Ga0315294, IMG submission 203626) | Sediment microbial communities from Yellowstone Lake, YNP, Wyoming, USA - YL17G13_40 | ecosystem: Environmental > Aquatic > Freshwater > Lake > Sediment | place: USA: Wyoming | collected...
CTTGTCTTGAATCGGATACCCAAGAACCATGCGCCGGAGGCGCATGTTACACGCGCATCTTGCGCGTGGTTCTTGTCTTGAATCGGATACCCAAGAACCATGCGCCGGAGGCGCATGCTACATACGGTCTGGCTTCCGAGTTGTCTGTCTAGTATTATTAAGGCTGATTAACGAGACGGGGAATTGAGAGACGACGCAATGGAAAAACGCATCGGCTATTTCATCATCCTGATCATCCTGCTCGCGGGAACGGGGGCATGGTCGCAGGAAAGCGGCTCAGTCCCAACTGTCGAACCCGACCAAGCCTCTGTCACCATCGACGGCTCCTGGGTTACCCAGACGGCTAATCTTGTCGAAGTGGTACAGAACGGCACGCGTGTTACTCTGACGTTCCCCGATTTCGCCAGGATCATGCCCGCCACGTTCGAAAATGGGGTTCTGGTGTATATCACGCACTACAATGATCCGTCGAAGGAAGACTGCTACCTGGATGTTCCGGACAGCGAGCGAGCGGCGTGCCTGGGTTTCATCCAAAAGGGCGATGAGCGTCATCGCTTCACCCTGACTCTTTCCGAGGACGGCATGGTGTTTTCCGGCACCAAGGAGATCAACGTCCTGAAATGCGAATGGGATACCGACGAGAACGGGAAGACTTCCAACCATCGTCCGGTCGGCTACGAATGGCAGTACTCCTCCGATTACCAGTGGCGCAGAGCAGAGTGCGATTTCGCAGGTTTCCCTCCCATGGGCGGGAGTATCATCCAGAGATTCGACCTCATCGACATGATGTTTGCGCGGTTCGGACTGGCAGGCGAATTCTCGCTGGGGGATTTTGTGCCGAAGGACCGTGTCAAGTTTGTCTATGAACAGAGCTACATCGACGCCGATACGGGGGCACTCGTGCCGGCGAGCGAGGGGGCTTCGCTGAAGCATGTCGAGCCGCTGGACGGTCGAGTGTACCTTGACGAGGAGTCCGGGCTCTACATGATGGAGCTTTACCCGTACTCGCTTCGCTCATATCCATCACTCCTCACGGCCCTCACGATGCTGTGCTGCCAGATCCATGCGCTGGACGCCGCGGGCCTGGGTCTGACCCAGGCGACCACCCAGATCGAGATGGACAGCGTGGACTACTTGTGGAGTCACAGACGGGCTCTCTGCTCGACCGAAGACGAGCTCTTCGACCATCACATAGATTTCCTCTCCAGGGCGCTGAGATTCAGGGCCATGCGGGAGGATTGACGGGCCTTCTCCAGCGTTGCACTTGCGACTCATGTCTGAATCCGATCTCAGTTTTATAACAGTGAACTACCGGACTCCGGACCTCGTGGACCGGCTCATCGCCTCCATCAGGCGATTCCCCCCTGCCCTTTCACACGACATCATCGTCGTCGACAACTCGAGCGGCGACAACTCGGTCGAGTTCATCCGCGAGCGCCATCCAGACGTGACGGTTCTTCCCCTGGAAAAGAACATCGGGTTCGGGGGCGGCAACAACAGAGGTGCCGAAGTCGCGGGCGGACGAATGCTCGTTCTCATCAACTCCGACTGCGAGATCACGCAGGAGAGCTTTGCGCCTGCGATCGAATACATGGGGAAGAACCCGGACGTCGGAATCACAGGTCTGAGGATCATCACTCCTGACGGGACGGTCGAGCAGTCGGCGCGGGGATTTCCCGGCGCGTCAACGGGGCTTGTCGGTCGCTCTACGTTTTTCGGGAAACTCGCTCAGAAGCTCGGCATGGCAGGCAAAAGCGGGGTCGCGGGAAGGAATCTCATGGTCGATCCCGACAAAACGGAGCCGTACAATGTGGACTGGGTCGCAGGGACCCTGATGATCGTCCGCCGCGATTGCTGGAACGCGATCGGCGGGTTCGACGAGGATTTCTTCATGTACTGGGAGGACGCCGATCTCTGCTATCGGGCGAAGAAAGCGGGCTACAGGACCGTTTACTTCCCCGGGAGCTTTGTCGTTCACAAGCCGGGATCGAGCGCGGCGAAGGACCCCGTTCCGGCGATCAAGTGGTTTCACGAGTCGGCTTACCTCTACCTGACGAAGCACATCTCCCCCGGGCCGTCGCTCCTCCGCCTCTTCGCATGGTGCGCGCTGAACCTCAGGGCGAAGGTCCTGGCCGCAAAGGCTCGAAGCAGGCAGGGCCGTTCTGAAAAGGGCAAGTAACTCATGTGCGCGTTTCTGCAGATTATCCAGTCTCCGTCAGGGACATCCGGCGGCATCCCTCCATGGCTGACCAGCGGACCGATCCCCGCGATTCTCGCGATTCTGCTGGGCCTCGTCGTGCTTGGGGCATGGGTGAATTTCCGCCTGAAGCGTGTGCAGCGAGATCTTCACGAGCTGGGTCACGCCTACTACGAAAAGGAGCGGATCATCTACAACGACTACAAGTCCGGACGGTTCACGGAAAAGGAATATCGTCGAAAGCATGAGGACCTTCTGGGGCAGATGCGGGAAGAATCAAGGAAAATGACGGACGGACGACGCTAGTGAGCGACGATTTTGCCAATAGGAAAACTCCCATTAGAGTCGGTTTCGTAACGATAGGCTGCCGGGCGAACCAGGCCGACACCTCCCGGATGATCTCCCGGCTCCCGGCGAATGCCGTCGAAACCGATGTCCAGCGGGATCCGTGCGACATCATCGTGGTCAATACCTGCGCCGTCACCGCCAAAGCCGAGGCCGACTCAAGGAAACTCATCCGTCGTGCGAAGCGCTCAAATCCCGATGCGCTCGTCATCGTGACGGGCTGCGCAGCAGAACTGGATCCGTCCGGATGGCTGTCGCTGCCGGAGGTAGATCTGGTCATCGGATTGAGCGAACGTGACAAAATCCAAGAGTACATATCTCTGCATGAATCTCCGGGAGGGATTGCGGCTCGCAGGCCTCCGGGCGGAACGGACGGGGTCGGCGGACCGACGCCCCTTCGAGGGCACAAATCCAGGCCTTTCCTGAAAATCCAGGACGGATGCAGCCGGGGATGCGCCTACTGCGTCGTCCCGCGCGCACGCGGACCCGAGCGCTCTCGGACGCTCGGCGCAGTTCGCGACGACATCCTGCGTTTCTCCGATGCAGGGTACATGGAAATCGTACTGACCGGAGTACATCTCGGGAGATGGGGCCGCGATCTCGGGCTCAGCCTTTCCGACCTCCTGAACATGCTTGAGGAGATCGACACGGACTCGCGGATCAGGCTGAGCTCCCTCGAACCCATGGACCTCGATCCGTCGTTGATCGAGCGGATTCTGGCCAATCCCCGCATCTGCCCTCATCTTCACCTCCCCTTGCAGTCCGGGGACCAGGGGATTCTGGACGCGATGGGTCGAGGACACACCCTGCAGGATTACTCGATCCTGGTCGAGACCGCAATGAGAGTCCGGCCCGATACCGCAATCGGCGCAGACGTGATGGTCGGTTTCCCGGGCGAAAATATTCATTCTCATCAAAATACATTGAGTTACATTAATAGCCTTCCCTTCGCATACCTCCACATTTTCAGTTTCTCCCCCAGGGACGGAACCAGGGCGGCCGAGATGCAGGGACGTCCGCAGGGGTCCGAGATCCGGAAGAGGATGAAGGATTTGAAAGCGCTGGACGCCGCCAAGCGCCGGGCATTCAGACTGTCGCAGCTCGGAAAGACCCGCATGTTCCTCATTGAGGCCCCTCCTTACCGATCCGGGCGCGCCACCGCCCTCAGCGATAACTTCATACGCATCTTTCCGGAAGCTAAAGACATACAAAGTCGCATTGGTAACCTGCTCCCTTTCATAATTGATAATAATAGCGTTGGCCCGGAGGAAGACTAGAAAGCCTTGCCCTTTGGTGGCAATGTCGTTGTACACGGGCAACCCCGTCACGAGGACGGCAAGATGCTGAAAGGGTTCAGACTATATATTTCGAGGGGGAAGCTGTACCTTGCCCTGCTTGAATACGGGGAAAGCCAGGTAACGTATGAGGATATAGCATCAGAGATACAGAAGTCCGGAGTCGAGATATTCAACTCGGAGGGTATACAGCAGGCTCTGCGGGAGGGTGTATGTACCGCGCTAGAGGCCGCAATTTTGCCTCCGTCCAGGCTGCCCGGGTCATGCTGGGTGACTGTCGATCCATACGAGGGGGCGGCGCGAGTCAATCTCTATCCTCCTGCCGGCATGAGTCGTCCCACCATGGAAAGCGAAGTGATCGGGGAAATCAAGAAGGCGGGATGCGGCGAATATCTGATACTGAGCGACGTCATACGCAGGAACCTCGATTCGATGAAAAAATCGGGGATGCCGCTGGTGTTCAAGGCTGCGGAGCGCAAGGACGCGGAAGTGAACATCGAGATCTCGGAGGACCGTAAGACCGCGCACATGTCGTTCAGCCGGGCCTGGGGCGGCAAAACGCTGACGCTTCAGGAAGCGGTGGCGAAGATCAATGCCGCCGGGGTCCGTTTCGGCATCGACGAGAGCCGCGTCCAGACCGTCCTCAGCAACAATCGGGACGCGATCAAGCAGCGCGTCGCAAGCGCCCAGGAGCCGGTGAACGGAACGGACGCGAAGATCGAATACATGTTCGATGCCTACCACACGAACGTCGGACCCAGGATCTCGGACGACGATTTCGCCGATTATCGCGACCTGGGGCTCTTCGAGAATGTCGAGATAAACGCCCCGCTCGCACGAAAAACCCCTGCGACTCCGGGACAGGAAGGCACAGATGTCGCGGGCAAGTCCATCAGGACGGCCGCCGGACGCGATGTCCCGCTGCCCAAGGGAAAAAACACCGGGGCCTCACCGGATGATCCGAACCTGCTCATCGCAACATCCGCAGGCGCTCCCAAGCTTGTCCACGGCAAAGTGGCCGTCGAGGAAATCATGATCGTCGGGGATGTCGATTTCTCGACGGGCAACATAGATTTCAAGGGCAACGTGCTTGTCAAGGGTATCGTAAATTCAGGGTTTTCGATAATCGCCACGGGCGACATCACGTGCAAGGATACAGTGGAGGGCGCGGACCTCAAGGCCGGCGGGAATATCTTCCTGAAGCGCGGAATCAAGGGAATGGGAAAGAGTGTGATCGAAGCCGGGCGCAACATCTACGCGCGGTTCATAGAGAGAAGCACGGTCATCGCAGGCGGCTCGGTCATAGTCGATGAGGCCCTTATTCACAGCGAGACATCGGCCATAGACACGATCGAGGCCACACACACAAAGGGGAGCATCTTCGGCGGGTCGGCCAGGGCCGGCAACCTTGTCCGCGCCAGCTTCCTGGGTTCGGAGATGGCCGTCAAGACCGAGATCGAGGTCGGCGTGGTCCCTCATCTCAGGACCAGGCTCACAAGCCTGGTCGAGGAGATCGCAAAGAAGAAACACGACCACGAAATGGCGTCGAGAAACGTCGGCGCGCTGGACGCGATGCGGGCGAAAGGCGGGCTCACGGAGCGGCGCGAACAGCTCTACGAAGTCCTCACCACGATCACATCCCAGCTGAGCGATGAGATCGAGGAAATATCTACGAACATAGCCATGCTGGAACAGAGCCTCTCGCAATGCGCCGAGGGACGCATCGAGGCGAAGAAGATGATCTATCCCGGCGTCCTGCTGAGCATCAAGGACGCAAAGAAGAGCATCCGGGAGTCGATCCAGAAAGCGATCTTCTTCAGGGACGGCCCGGACGTGGTCCTCTCGACCGAAATCCCAGACCAGAATTGACCGGTTCCGTACCCGACGGACAAAAAAAAATGGCGATCTCTCGCCATTCAGGCTGCGAATCTGCAAACAGGATTCACCGGACGGTGAAATCGATTTCGCCTTCCTCCTCCTTGGTCTCGGTCGGGCCCTCCTGCATCCCTTCGGGCTGTTCCGCGGAAGGCTGAATCTCAGGCTCTTCGCCCTTGGCAGCCTCGCCATCGGTCGACCCGATTTCGTACGAAAGGTCCGGCTCCTCCTGTCGGATGTACCAGTCCTGCTTCTCAAGCTGTCGGGTAACGAAGAAGCCCGCGGCCCAGTGCTGCTTCATTGTATCGATATGCGCATTCGTCTTCCTGAGTCTGGCTTCGAGGCTTCGTCTGTCCTCGATCTCGACCTTGATATCGCGTCGCAGGGCCTCAAGGTTTTTTTCGAGCCTGGCGATCTGGGCCATGAGCTCGGTCTTCAGCTTCTTCTCGTTCTCGGATCGCTCGATATTAACCTTGATCTCGCGTCTCAGACGTCCCGCGTCGATCTGCGCGTTCTTGAACTCCCCGTCGAGCTCGGCGATCTGCTCGTCGAGCTTGCGGGTCTCCTCTTCGAGGACCTTGTTCTCTTCCTCGAGCTTGGTTATCTCTTCCCGGATCTGCTTGTTCTCCTCGATCTTCTCTTCTTTGCCCCTTGTTGCCGCTGTGAACTGCTGCTCCAGCATGACAATCTCGCGGGTCAGGCGTATCCGTTCTTTTTCGAGTTGGCGTTGGTCCATTAGCATTCACCCGGCCGGGCAACCGGCGGCCCGGGTCGATGGTCACTTATTGTATGTCCACTTGGCGAGGAAATGCGATTCGTACTCGCCCTTTATCTTGAGCGCTCGATTGAGAGCGAACTGAACCTTGTCGCGCGCGTATTTCTCTTCCCGCAGCTTGACCTTCTCCTTCTCGATCTGCTCTTCGACCTTCTCGATCCTGGCTTCAAGAGCCGTCCGCTCGCCTTCCGCCTCGTCCGCTATCGTGCGCGTCTTGCCTTCTTCCTTCTTAAGGTCGGTTGTCTCAAGGCGAGACTTGAAGTTCTGGTTCTCCTTGCGATCGAGCCTCTCGTTAAGCTCATCAATGTCTTTCTTGATGTTGATTTTCCTGACCCTGAGACGCTGCAGGGATTCCTTCTGCTCGATTACCTCCTTCGAGTGGTCCCACTTCTCCTGCTCGCTCTGGTCCTTCTGGAGGGTGAGTTGTCTGACACGCTCTCGAAGCTGGTCGATCTCTTCTTTCGTGACCCCGCCTTCGATTTCGGGCTCGTCGCCTGGAGCCGGGCTCGACCCGACCGCAGACACAAGAGGAGGCGCGGCCACCTTCAGAGGCCCCCCGCTTCTCATCTGCCTCGTGAGCTTGTCCTTGAGCTTCTGATTTTCCTGCTCGAGCTTGCGGACCTTCTGCCGCTCAATCTCCAGTTTCAGGTTGAGCTCCCTGACTTCTTTCTCGAGCTCAGTCACCCGATCATTCGTCATTCAGGAAACCTCCAACAATTCACGTGGGTGTGAATATAGCACATTTCCAAGCGGTTTTCACGGCAAAATTCATCGTTCGTCCAGACTTTCATCTGGAAGATTCTCGCACAGTCTACTGATAATCCCGCCAACCTGCGATTCCTCCCTCTCAAGGACCAGAAGTCGCCCAAGCAATTCCGCGGTCACCCCTGACTTTCCGCTGCGGCCCGGCTCCTCTCCGGCACCCGATTCCATGGCCACGATCCTCCAAAGCACGTTTTCGGTGAGAAGGTCCTGCAGACTCGACTGAGCGTTCTGCAGAAGCCTGAAGGCACGATCCCTGTCCCTCCGGTGCAACGACAGGGTCTCGCCGAAGGCATCGACGTCCTGTTCGAGCTCCGCCGCACGACGCTCCAGCCGCTCGACCTCCGAAGGCCCCCCCGTCGCGGCCTCTTCTTTCGCCGCAGCGGTCCGAGCCTGGCAGGACGCCTCCAAAGTGCTCTTCTGAAGCCTCTCCCGCTTGAGGTCCAGCACCTGCTGCCTGATACGGGCCAGTTCCTGGGCCAATCGGACCTTCTCCATCCTCAATCTTTTCTCTTCAATAATGATGCGCGTAAGGCGACCTTTAAGCTCAAGGGCATACCGCTCAAGCTCGGACACCGGAGTGTCTTCATGCAGCCGGCTCTCTGCAATGCGTTGCAGATTCGCTTTGACCCGGTCGGCATCCTCGCGGCCCTGATGCCCGGCTTGTCGCATTCGCCGCTCCTCGCCGCGTTGCCCATTTGGAGCGGCAGGGAACTCGGTAGTCAAGAGAGGGTCCTCCACTAGCCAGGTTGCCCTGAGGAAGTTCCGTCCCTCTCCCTGCGGACCATGAGTTCACCCTTCAAAAGCTGCATCTGCTGTTCAAGGAGGTCTATTTTCTGGGAAAGCTCTTCTACCGGAATTCCGCCCAGGTCTGCATCGGGCCTTGTCTCGTCGGCGAACTGGGGCGACACAAAACGTCCCACGCTCTCGGTACCGCTGACCCGGTCGAGAACAACGACCGTGAGTATCCCCTTGTCGCCGATTGTGAACTCGACTTCGATCTCGGCCCTCCCGTCCTCCCGGAGCTTGACGTTCGACAGGCCGATCTCACCTACGAATTCGTTCCTGTCGGCCTGATCTTCATCGCCTTCGAGGATGACAATCTCGACCCTGTCCACACTCCTAAGACGCGCGACGAAGTGCTTTTTTTCGCTGACCGGAGGTATCGCTCCCCGTCCCAGGAAAACGCGGAACCTGTTGGATGGCATCGCCATCCCGATGGATTTCGCCAGACGTCTGGGCTGAGGCTTCGGAGCAGGGGTCGCTGCGCGGCGAGATGCGGCGGTCTGGGGAACGGCGCCGGGCGCGGATGGAGATACCGGAGAGGGGGAAGGCTCGGGACTCTCCGATTCAACATCGGCAGACTTTCCTACATCCGTCTCCTCGGACATTTCAGTTGCCGCCCCTCTCACCCCGGCTCATTGTAGCAGAATTCCATCGTCGCCGAAACAGCGCTCATCGCACCAGGATCCACGAGACGACGGTAACGGCGAAACATGCGGCGAACAGCACTCCGACTGCCCTGAGCCTGGAACCTTCCGGCGCCAGGAATCGGGATGAAGCCACCGCCGCAGCGATAAATCCCAGACCCCAGAACCCGCTGGTCAGCAGGCTGATAAGGAGAAAAAATGGATAGACCGCAAAGGCCCTCGCAGCCAACCAGGAGAAGCTCGAATTGGAGAAGGGATACACCCAGTTGCCGAGCAGAACGAACAGACAAAAAGCCGGCCAGCACAAGATTATCGCAAGCGGGAGGCTGGGCGATCTTGAGACGGGTGGCTTCATCGGGAAGGGCTCGGCGCCGGAACCCGACCACATAGCCCTCTCATCGTCGCCGATATATTCCGGGGCAAAGAGAAACCTGGCGACAGCCCCGTCCTTGCCGGAAACCAGATCCCGGGAAAAGAAGGCTTTCGGGTCCGAGCGGGTTGACGATTTGTCCAGCGACGCCAGAAGCTCCGTGGACGGGACCTCGACTGTCCGTGCTCCCGCCACTCGCCACAAGGAGGCGTCCCCGACATACAGCGCTGCAACGCCTGCCCCGTCCCGGACCTTCCACTCGAGGCTGTCGACACTCCCCCTGACCAGATACTCGAAGGCGATTCCCATACCCTCCCCAGTGCCGGGGGACTGCGCCACAATGGAGCCATCCGATGTCATGCGTTCCACCCGCCAGTCGGGAATCGAACCGGTCCCTGCGTAAGAGGCTGCGGGGAAAAAGCTCTCGCGCAGGTCGGCGAGACGATAGGAGCGCTCTACGTCGATGCTTCTCACCGGAACTTCGCTCGCGACAAGAAATGGCCACAGGGGGATCTCGAAGAGGCCGCCGACGATCTGACGGGTCAGCTCCAGCTTCAGCTCAGAGGCCCGCCCGGCTCTCTCCTCGACCGCAAGCCGCTCCTCGATGGGGCTCACATTTTCGCTTGCGAAGACAATGAGGGAACGGGACTGCGCTTCAAGCATGGTTACCGGAGGCGAAGCTGCACCGGGAGCCTCCAGGCTTATGCGTAGCGCTGTACCCCCGATTTCGACCGGTGCGAGGGCATTCTGAATAAGCGAATTGTCCGTGAATTCCCTGACGAGCCAGAGGTCCTCGCCCTGCGACGTCACAACAATGATGTGCGCGCCGCCTTCGGCCCCGACTCGCGAAGCCGCGCAAGTCCAGAGAGCCAGCATCACGGCCGCTACAACCGGTCTGCGCATTCCGGCACGCATACCGCCATGTTACCACACATTCCGCAACACGACCCGGGAACTACAGCGATCGAACAACAAGCCTCTCGCCTTCCCTGAATGACGACGGCAGGCTGCCTGCGGCCACCTCGAGCACCTGCCACGCTCCCGGAACCGTCCCGACCACTTTCCCCGGTGAGAGACCGCGGATAAGCTTCACGATCCTGAAGCCCCTGTCGAGAAAGACCGCGTCAATCGGGAATCTCATGAAGAACATGTGGATGGAGTTGCAGGGTCGGATGATGAGCCCTTCGCCGTTGATGGGTCGATCCCGGCCCATGAGGCCCATGAAACGCGAGCAGAAGCTGTCCGCCACCGTGCAGGCGACTACATCGCCGACCTGGGAGGCCAGCTGGATTTTCCTTGTTTGTTTCAGCATCGCCCGTAAGGCAGATTCGATGGTGTCTAGAGAGCCTCGTTGCTGCCGAGCTGGACAATGACCGATATGGCGGCCGGTCCCAGGAGCACGATCATGAGCGCCGGCAGGACAAAGAAGACCAGCACGAAGCTCATCTTCAACGGGGCCTTCATTGCAGTTTCCTCCGCCCGCTGACGTCTCCTCATACGCATCTGGTCCGACTGCACTCTCAGCACGTTCGCAATGCTGACACCGAGCTTGTCGGCCTGCACCAGCGCGGCTATGAACTGGCTGACATCAGGCGCGTCCACCCTGGTTGCCATGGCTTTCATCGCGTCGCGTCGAGGCTTGCCCATCCTTACTTCGTGGAGGACTTTCCCGAACTCCTCTGCGAGCGGTCCGCGCAGCTTTTCCACAACCTTGTTCAAAGCCATGTCGAAAGCGAGACCCGCCTCGACCGATACCGTCAGAAGATCGAGAGCGTCCGGGAGTTTCCGCTGAATTTCCATCTTCCTTGCGCCGACCTTGCCCCTGAGCCACATGTCAGGGGCGAAATAGCCGAAAAGACCCGTGAAGACCAGAATCCCCACTCCTTTGAGCCCCCCGGCCTTTTGTATCACGCCCATCATGGCCATCGCAGCCGGGAAACCGACACAGAGCAGGATCTGCATCGTAATGAAAGAAGTGGCTCTTATTCTCAGGCCCGACTGAACGATCTTGTTCTTGGTCTCCTTGAGGACCTCACTCGGAGTTATCCTGGCGATGAGAGCGGCAATACGCTCGACTATGGGCTGAATGATGCGCTCGCTGAACGGTCGGGCGAGCTCGAGCTCGGCGAGGTCGATCTTGTCAGGGTCGCGGGACATCTGACGGAGCCGCTCCTCAAAGCTGGCCCCCTTGACGCCCCTGCCGGAGAACGCGAAGGCAATAGCGATCGCGAACGCGAATATGGCAATGATGATTACTATGAACATAATGACCTCCCGGCTAGACCTTGATCTCCACTATCTTCTTAATCATGAACCCGCCGATCATCTGGAGGATGAACGCAACCCCGAGCATCAGCTTGCCCAGAAGGGTCGTGAACAAAGGCATCATGAACTCGGGATTCATCATGTAGATGCCGACGCACATCGCAGGGGGCATCAGAGTGAGAATTATCCCCTGCAGCTTGCCCTGGGCGGTCAGGGTGCTGATCTCGCCCTTGATCCTGATACGCTCGCGGATGGTGTGAACGATCTTGTCCAGTATCTCCGCAAGGTTCCCGCCGATCTGACGGTGGATCTTGATGACGGTGACGACGAGGTCCAGGTCCTCGGACGGCACGCGCTCAGAAAGCCCGTCGAGCGCCTGCTCCACTGGATAGCCCAGGTTGATCTCGCGAAGCATCCGACGAAACTCGCTCGATATCGGATGCGGCCCTTCTTCCGCAACCAGCTCCATCCCCTGGAAGAAGCTGTAGCCCGACTTGAGAGAATTCGAGATCAGGATCAGGGCGTCGACCAGCTGGCTGTCGATTTTCCTTATCCTCTGAAACTGTCTGAGCTTCACATAGGATCTCGGCACGATCAGTCCCGGACCGGCAAGCATGAAGAATCCGCCGATATTCTTGGTTATCAGATACCCGATGATCCCGGGCACCAAGGTGCAGACGAAATACATGCCGACGTACTCGCTGTAACGCAGCTTGAGGTCGGCCTTCTGGAATTCCAGGATCATCTTCTGCACGAACGTCTTCTTCTCGATCAGGTGATCGATCTCGCCCCAGAAATCGGCTTTTTTCTCGTCACCGCCCTGCGTTTCCGTGCGCCTGGCCGTGCTCGTCACGGCCTCGACCTTGGCGGTGAGGCCCGCAAGGCGTCCGGCGACGCTTGTCGCGGTGCGCCTCGCAAGCATGCCGGAGATAGCCCATCCCAGCAGGACTATCGCGAAAAATACTGAACCCAACACCAGAGGCAAAGTCATCGGTTAGTCCTCACGTTTGTTCGTTTCGGTCTTTAAAACTTCATCCCTCTCTTCGGGAAGAAAATCTCCCGCGACAGGTTGATCCCTTCGGCATCGATGATGCTCAGGAACTTAGGGAGTATGCCCGTGGCCTCGTGATCGCCAATCACATGACCGGTCTCATCCACCCCGCTCTGCTTAAACAGGAAAATGTCCTGCAGCGTGATCTTGTCGCCCTCCATGCCGACGACCTCGGTGAGGTGCGTGATCTTGCGCGACCCGTCTCTCATTCGCGACTGCTGGACGATGAGGTGTACGGCGCTGGCGATCTGCTCACGAATGGCTCTTATGGGAAGCTCCATTCCCGCCATCAGGACCATCGTCTCAAGCCTGCTGAGAATATCCCTCGGGCTGTTGGCGTGACCCGTGGTCAGGCTGCCGTCATGTCCCGTGTTCATCGCCTGGAGCATGTCCAGGGCTTCACCGGATCGGCACTCCCCGACCACAATGCGGTCCGGGCGCATTCGCAGGCAGTTCTTCACGAGGTCCCTGATCGTGATCGCGCCCTTGCCCTCGATGTTTGGCGGACGGCTCTCCAGCGTGATCACGTGATCCTGCCTGAGCTGAAGCTCGGCCGCATCCTCCACCGTGATTATCCTCTGGTCTTCCGGGATGAAACTCGAAAGCACATTCAGCGTTGTCGTCTTTCCGGAACCCGTACCGCCCGAGACTACGATGTTGAGACGAGCCTGCACGCATGCCTTGACAAAATTCGCCATATCCTCTGTGAGAGTGCCAAAATTGACCAGGTCGTCCACAACGAACGGGTCCCGCGAGAACTTTCGTACCGTGATGGACGGACCTACAAGACTCAGAGGCGGGATTATGCAGTTCACGCGGCTGCCGTCGGGAAGACGCGCATCCACCATCGGTGTCGACTCATCGATGCGTCTGCCTATAGGCGCTACGATCTTTTCGATTATTCGCAGAACATGGTTGTCGTCGTAAAACTGGACATCCGACACCGTGAGTTTTCCGTTCCGCTCGTAGTAGACCTGGAAAGGTCCGTTCACCATTACTTCGGTGATCGTCGGATCCTGCAGAAGCTTGCTGATAGGCCCGTAGCCCAGCACCTCGTCCATAAGGTCGCTCAGTATCATCTCCCTCTCGGATCGGCTCAGCGGCTTCTCTTCCTGCGCCAGCTTCTCGATGATGATATTCTCGACCGTCTGGTGAACGATATCCTTGCTGTCGCGACTGTCGAGGAGCTGAGGATCAACTTCCTGGACTATCTCCGTGTGGATGCGGCTCTTCAGCTCCTTAAAGGGATCGGACCGCCCCCTGCGGTCGCGACCCGTCTTGCCGGTGTCGCCCGCAGCGTTGCGATTCTTTGCCTGTTGTTCCAACCGAATACGGCTCATCAACGACATACCGTAACCTCCGGCGCGGCTCTGCCCGCTGTATTATTATCAGCATCGGCCCCCTTATCATGTTTAATTCTGGGGAGATAAACTGCGATGATGTTACTTAATACGATTTAAATGAAATTAATCGCTCAGCCGAGTTTCCCGACCCGCTTCGCCCCGACCCTAAGCCTGTTCGTCCACCTTTATCCCGGACAACCATATGTTTGAGTCCCCTGTTGTGAAAGTCTCATCTTCACCCAGATACTCCATCCAGATGACCCAGAGCATCTTTCTTGACGGGTCGGCGGCCATTCTGGGATGGACATTGGTCCCGCTCACCGCAAGTACGAGAGGGGTTCCGAGCCTTCCGTCGGGGAGCACCTCCCGAACATACAGCCTCGACATTCCCGTGGACGGCGAGTGAGGATCGTCGTACTCCGGGTACGCCATGAAGGTTCGGCTCCCCAGGCAGGCCACGGCCGAGAGATCGGCGCGTTTGTTCGTGTTCGAGACCGGTATCGGATCGCACGGCTGACCGGACTCGATCCGCGTGTAGTACAAGCGCCACCAGCCCTTGGCGCTCTCATCCAGCCAGATCAGATGCGCCTTCCGAGCGTTGTCGACCGCAATCTGTGACGCAACGCTCCTCAGCGGAGTCCATGTGATCCGCACCTCGGGACTCAGCGATGTGCCATTCCATGTGCGGTAGTATGTCTCCAGGTTCTTCCCTACCCCGTAGTGATCGACATCTTCGTCTCCGAGCTGCTCGCGCGCATCAACGTACGACAGATGAACCACCGAATCCGAGTCTATGGCGATGTCGGGGAAATACTGCCAGAAATCGTCCTTCGTCATACGGACGTCCGGTCCCCAATTCCCGTTACCGTCCCCCACCCTCAGAAGAATCTCGTGCTGCACGCGGAACCTGTGGTCGAACCAGCAGACCGCCGGCCGGCCATCGGGATAGACGGCGACATCCGGGTCCCAGCCTGTCCAGCCGTCGTCGAGGCTCAACAGGGTCTCACTCCCCCAGGATCCGTCGGACCAGGCCTTCACGTAGATCTCTTTCTGCAGGCCGTCGATTTTCTGATCCATGTGTGCGAAATGCACGCGACCGTCCGGGCCGGCGGCAAGCGACGGGTTCCAGGATCTGCGGCCGTCTACATCGGTTATCGCAACGGGCTCGCTGAATTCGCCGGGGATGCCTTGACGCCAGACCACCTCCGGCACGTCCCCGATCTTCGTGCACCAACAGCAAAAGATCTCATTTGTGGCTGGACTCACGGCCACGTGCGAATCGTACGCATATCCCGGCGGGGTCGAGAGCGCCTCTTTCGTCACGACGCTCAGCGCGGCGAACGAAAGGGGCGGCAAAGTGGGCTCTCCTCCGAACCCGCATCCCGTCAATGCGACCAGGATCGCAAATGCGAAGGCCGTTTCAACCGTAAGCGGAGAGTTGCGACGCATGGGCGATCTTTCCGGGACTCCTTGGCGAGAGCATAGCACGGCGAGGACATCCGCGCTTTCAAGCCGGGGACGTTTCCATGAGAATGGACCAAACGCGATGGAGCCGCTCAAACGCGGCGCATTTCAGCGATTGCCACGATTCCGTTTGTCAGCGTTTTCCGAAGACGCCCCTCAGAATGCCTTTCCCCTTCTGTTCGCCTTTGCCGTCTTCATCTTCATTCCCGATGATCCTGTCCGCCAGCTCCGCAATCGCCTTGGCTACCGGCGAGGAAGGATGGCTCAGAACCAGCGGCTGTCCCCTGTTCACGCTGCCCACGACGATCTCGCCGTCCGAGGGTATCTCGGCAAGAATCTTCCGCTGAAGCCCCTTCTCGGCGTCCTTCAGCTTGATCGCCGAAAGACTCTGGGCCCTGTTGAGCACGAGGTGCACCTTGTTGGGCGGATAGTTCAAGGTGTCCATTACGGCGAGCCCGAGCGTCACGTTCTTCAGGGCAAGGAAGTCCGGCGCGACGATCAGGAAGATCTCATCCGAGGCGTCCAGAGCCACGAGTACCTCCGGACCGAAAGAGGGGACGGTGTCGATGAATATGTAGTCGTACAGGTCCTTCACTACTTCCAGCACGTCCTTGATGACTTTTGGAGTCACGACCTCGGCATATTCGGGTTTCAGCGGAGCGGCAAGGATCCTGACTCCCGACGCCGAATCGGAGATGTGACTCTCCACGAAGTCACCGTCCATCGTTGGGGGACTGAGCTCCGCGATGTGGGCGATGGACGATTTCGGCGCCACATTGAGAAGGAGAGCTATGTCGCCGAACTGCAGGTCCAGATCGACTATCAGAACCCGCTTGTGCGTGCGCTTGAACACTTCGACGGCGAGGTTCGCGGTTATTACGCTCTTGCCGACGCCCCCCTTGGGACTGAAAATGGCGAACACGCGCGCATGACCTTCTAAAACCGGCTTCTGAACAGCCGCGGCAGGCATGTTCTCCCATTTCGCCCTTTCGCGCTCCGCCACCGTCTCGATCGTCTTGAAAAGCTCATCCGATTCGAACGGCTTCACGAGGTAGTCCCTCGCGCCCGCCGACATCGCCCTCCGCATGTAATCGGATTCCTTCTGCACACTGATGATGATGATGCCGGTCTGAGGATGCCTGACGCTGATCTCCTGAGTCGCCCATAGCCCGTCCGATACTCCGGTGACCCCCATGTTGACGTCCATCAGAACAATGTCGGGCTTGAGTTCCAGGACCTTCTCCACCGCTTCCCTGCCGTTTGAAGCTTCACCGACAACCTTGATCTTCTCATTGAACGTGAGGAGAGTCTTGAGAGTCTCACGCATCTCCTCGCTGTCGTCAGCTATCACAAGTGTTATCTCGTTCCTAAGGCTCACAACACACCTCGTGTGAACGCGGCGTCTCCGGTCGACTCGTTGTTCGCCGGACTCAGCCTTACCGACCACCGACGCATTAGTATCGAGACGGAAAGCCGGCGGATACTTTATGAGTTTGTATATTGGCGATGCCGGCCTTTGCCGAGATTCAGAGGAGTCTGCGGATCAACTCCGCCGAGGTGCTCGCGTTCGTGTACAGGCTCGACATGAAGATGCGCAAGCGGAAGGGTCTGTGATCGCAGATATAAGTCCGCGTTTACTTACTTCCAAAAATGGGCATTTACTCTTGACAGAATGTTTGTTTAGAGTTTATGTTTGATTAGTCTAGATCAATTCCTTGGGGAGGAAGGCAATGAGGATAGTGTGGGTTCTCCGATTGATCCTGTTCGCAGGTGTTTGCGCTTTTCTTGTATGCGGTTGCTCATCAGGGAAAGGCGGAACATCGATTTCCCCTCCGCTCACTGAAGGCTTCTCACCGGATCCTGTTTTCGTGGGCAGCGACAATGTGCCTCGCGATCCGGCCATTACCGGGGACCTCGGCGAGGTCGAGCCGTTGCTTGGGTGGAGATTTACCGAGCCGGCGGACCTGCTCGATGAAGGTTGGGCGGGCGAACCCGCGACAATCGCGACCAGCCTGAGTGTATCGGCCGTTCTGCACGGAACCGCAGCGGAGGATTTCGATGGCAACGTTGATTTCCACGTTGACGGCGAAAGTTACCCGTTCCAGTTCGGCGGCAGTGTTCTGACCGCGCAGGTGTCCGGTCTTACGGTCGGACCTCACCAGTTCTGGGTGCACGCAATAGGTCCGGGAGCCTGGGCGAGCCGCAGTCTTGAGTTCGAAGTGGTCAATGAAGCTCCGTTTATGCAGATCGGGGTCGGTGCTGATGATGGCATGCTCTACGCGAACCTGAGCCGCAGAATGCCGAAGGATTATCTGGGCAATCTCGGCGCGTGGGAGCTTACCGGGTTCCCCTGCAATGCGGTGAAGGCGGAAGCTCTGGCGGACGGCGCGAGCGCGCGTATCTATCTGTCGCAGCCCCTGGACCTGGACGGATTGTGGTGGGGACAGATCGGCGATGCTAAGGCCCATTTCCAATCGCCTCTCGGTGAATGCGAAGCACGTCTAATTCCCGCGCACGATGACACAGGCGGCGAGCGGAAGGGCCAAACTGAGGGCTGCGATCAGGGTGAGGTCTACGACTGCGACCCGGAGGAAATTTGCTGCGCTTATCCCCTTGAATGGGAAATCGAGTGTGAGCATCGCCATCCTCTGGGCAAGGAGCCCCGCCAGGCTCTCACATGCGAAAACTGGGCTGATGGCTACCGCCATGGAGACGGCAACTGGACGCCTCCGTGGCGGAATTGCTTTGACTTAATAATCGTCAGGCACAACTGGATCGGGGAAGCCCATTCCAACTACACTCTCCCATGGAATTTCAACCTGTCCGGCGATCAGCTTTGGGAGAACCCGTTGAACATGGGCTATTCCGGCATCGGTTATATGATGGGTGTGTGGCAGTACTACTACAGAGATTTCAGCTACTACCCGAACAGCGGGTGCCCGTACGCGTTCATGACGCTGTGGGTGGACTGCTACAACTGCGGCGGCGACCCGCCCGGCTACAAGTCCAAGGGCTGGCAGGTCGAATCGCCGCTGATTGTGGACCACACGAACCCGGTTTTCGACGGAATCGAGGTGATTTACGGCGCCGAGATCAACGATTACGTGGGCGACGTTCTGATCCCTGACCTGCAGAGCAGGGGCATCGTGTACACGCCCGACAATCAGACCGGCGATGCGGCTTATCTCTACACTCGCTATATGGAGCTGGTCGGCGAGGCCATCGACGATGATGATGTGGTGCTGGTGGTGAAGGCACAGGACCCGTTGGATGCGGGGAGCGATCAGGGGTCGTGGCTGCACGATTTCATCGGGATCGACTTCGTGAACGAAAACGGGCAGTTCGGGTACATCG
>Ga0315294_10002937_pt1 | contig 18525 bp, 13 predicted proteins | sample YL17G13_40_MG_FD_203626 | JGI IMG/M metagenome (GOLD analysis project Ga0315294, IMG submission 203626) | Sediment microbial communities from Yellowstone Lake, YNP, Wyoming, USA - YL17G13_40 | ecosystem: Environmental > Aquatic > Freshwater > Lake > Sediment | place: USA: Wyoming | collected...
CCCATGTCGTCTCTATTTCTTTTAAAGATTGGGGTAAAATTATTTTAGGCGAAAAGGTTAATTTGACTAACTCCCGGCCGCGGAAATCTTTAATCAAAATTTCTCCTGACGGAGTTAAATGAATATTGCCTTCATTTTTAAAAGGGATTTTAAATTCAACCGGACCAAATTGTCGAAAACCTGCTGTTTGTAAGTTCCCCAAAGAAGCTTTTTCATTAATATCACCCTTGACAATCAAAAAGGCCAAAATGCCAACTCTGGCAGTAAGATAAGTTGTTTGTGGAGAAAGAACCTCCACCGGCAAAAGAGGCTGAAAATAAATCGTGGCGTAATGCCCTCCGGGTTCAGCACCGACGGGCGTGATAACCACCACTTTGATTTCTTTTGTTTCTCGAGGCTGCAAGATAAAATCACTTGGTTCAAGCAAAAACCAAGAAGAGGCATCAAACATTTCCTTAGATTCCGTCCCGGTTATCAAGACATTTTCCATGATAAAGGCCTTGACAGTCCCTTTGATCGGCAAGGGAAAATTCGTCACGTTAGTTATTGAGATTTTTGTTTCTTTAACCTCACCAGGAGCTAAAACTAATTCGATAATCGCCGGAGCGACACTTAGGGCCGATTGATTTGGCTGGTCTTCAGCAAAAACAGAACTTAAAAACAGACCAAAAAAGAAACTTAGGGCTAAAAGAAAAATTAATAATGATTTTGTTAAATTATTCATTTCAATATTGAGCCGTGGCGGTATAAACCGCAATCGTCGAATAATAAGATGAAGGTTGGGTAAGACCGGCTTTAACCTTATTGGTGATGAAAAATTGTTCATTAATAGGATCGCCGGTAATATTACCAGTATGGTCAGCAACAATATCTCCTGGTCCTATTTGCGAGAAAGGAGCATATAAATTCCCCCCACCAAATTTATCACCAAATTCTTGAATAGTTGTGTCTGAAGAAGTATAACCAAAGCCTGTATTCCCTACTTCCCAAGTTCCCGGACTGGCATAAGTTCCTCCATTAAAATCGGGAACAGTAAAACCAACACCGACAGAACGCAAATAGTCGGTCACAAAAGACCGTATGACATAACCACCATAAGCATTTGTCGAGGTCGTTAAAGTCGTTACTTTGTTATCGGAATAGCTATTACCGACATTTAAATTGTCAAAAGTTAAAGTTGGAGGAGACACACTAAAAGTTAGGCTGGGCGAGACGAATTGGCCCTCAGAAGAAATAGCTGTTTGGGTGTTGGTAGCGTTGTCAATTCCCCGGACATTAAAGTAGTAAGGAACTGAAGTCTGTAAAGTTAAACCTGTAGCCGTGGCTGAGGTTCCCGTCCCAACACTCACCCAACTGCCTACTTCTGTTCCTCCAACACTTGTCCCGATTGAATATTCATAATGATCAAGACCGGAAACATTAGCGTTAATATCCGCCCAATTAGCGGAAAGCTCGGATAAAGAGCCTCCATTAAAATCAATATCGACTCCAGTGTTTGTTCCATCAAAAACCGCTCCGTCTGTGGGTGCGGTGGTATCAATGCCAAAGTCACGGTCAGCACCCGGAGTGGAGTCAGAATTACCACCGTAAGCCACCCAAGAAGAATAAGTAGTAGCCGCATCTTTCACCCGCGCATGCCAGTGATATTGTGTGGCATCGGTAATCCCCGTAATTGTCACTGTCACTGTGACTGAACCGCCGGTACCATTCTCATCTCCAACCGTATAGAAAGTAGAAGGAGAGGATTGGTTATTGTGTTCGGTAGAAATCCAAGTAGAAACTCTACCAATACTAGATATTCTTACTTCATCAACTCTCCCATCAAAGTAAACATCTGTACTAGCTACCCTTCCATAACCAATTCGTGATGCAAGTGTTCCTGTAGTTGTCGTAGGGGTACTATCAGCAGTTCCTACTTCACTTCCATCTAAATATAATCTTCCAAAAGAACCATCATTTATACCAGCTACAAAATGATATGTTGAAGCACTTGGTGGAGCTATTTGAACATTCGTATCCCAAGAAGTATGACCGCTACCACTCTGCAACCAGTAAAAACTTGAACCAGAATATCCTAAAAAATAATCTAAATACTCACCTGACCGTTCAGTTGAAACTATACCAGCATTAGTTTGGTCATCTGCATCAAACCACGCCTCAACGGTTGTTTGAACTGAAGAAAGCGTAGGACCACCAATATTATCATCTGTACCATCAAGACTTGTAGCTTTACCAGCTAACTTTCCAGTACCAGCAGATTCACTCATGCTTACGCCAGTGTCATGCTTGACATTAGATGTACTGTCTTTGTAACCATCAGCGTCTGTATTTGCTGTTTCTTGCAAGTGATAAACGGCTTTATAGTTATTTGTCCAAACATTCTCTAACCCATAGGTGTTGCTTCTTGCATAATCGCTCGCCCCGCTATTTCCATAGTAAATATAGAAATCTGTGTCAACATCGCTGTCTATATCGCCTTTAAAATGAAGTTCGCCCGTATCCGTAGTTGAGTCGTAAAAGACCACTTCTCTCGGTACTTCGATTGTCCCGTTTGATGTAGTTACTCTTATATCCCTTGCGTCTGTTTGATTTACGTTGGAATGAAATCCTGCGGGTAAATTGGCAAGATTTACATATACTGGATAATCAGTAAGATCAGCGTCTACTTTAGAAGCTAAAACTGTTATCTTTACCCTATATGACCAGGAGGCGTTATACCAACCTGCAGCTGTATAGCCAACTCCGACTCCACATAAATCTTCGGTATTGCCAAAAGCGGTATTAATGTCATCTTTCTCCACACAAAGAGATAAAGTATCAGAAGTATCAGAATCTGAAGCCGTCGCCGTAAATTTTACCGAATTTTCGTTTGTCCAATCGCCAGTATCCAAAACGGTGTTATCGATTTTCTTTTGAGCCAAGGAAGAAGGAGAATTGGGAGCTTGATTACAAGAATCTCCATCAGAAACAGTCCAATCAAGGGTATACACATCCTTTGAAGAATAAGTCGCACAAAAACTAACGCCAATTCTTGTTGAACGATAAACATCAACATAAGTCACATCAGCCGCGGTGGGGTTAATCGTCCAATTGGTTTCATTCGAAGATTTAAGAGTAATGACCTTGCCAGAGTCACCAGTCACCGCCCAAGTCCCGCCAACATTGATTGAGGAACCACCGGCAAACTGTAAAGTCCGGCCGGTTGAACCAATTCCGACGGTTGAAGCGGTAAAATTATAAAAAGTTGAATTACCGGAAATCTGTTGGGTACTACCATCGCCTCCACTAAAAGTAACCGTTCCGTTCGAAGCGTTAAAAGCGCCATCATTCGTAAAATTGGCCGCAATACTAAAACTGTCAGAAGTTGAAGCACTGGCGCCGCTTCCAACTGCTAAATTATTGAAAACTAAGGTCCCGGAATTGGCAATTGAGCTGGAAACGCCACTCATCGTAATTGTTCCTGAAGTTGGAGCTAATTCTTTAGTGTTATTAACTGTTAAAGCTCCGGAAACAGAGAAATCAGCGGTTGGTTGGCCGGAGGAAGAAGGTGTTTCGGCAATCGTTAGGCCTTTAAAAACTAAAATGTTGGAGTTGGTGATGGCCCAACTGGTGGTGGCCATGGTAATTATTCCTCCAGAAGGCGTCAGATTACCACTTTCAGAAATATTCAGTGTTTTATTAACGGTAAAGTCGCTGGAAGTGCTGGGGCTACCAGTAATTGTTAGATTGTTAAAAACCAAGTTGGTGGTGGCACCCCCATTATTAGCAATCGAACCACCGGTAAAAGTGATCGTCCCATCAGTGGGAGCCAAAGTTTTACCAGAGTTAATAATTAAGGCCCCACTAATCGAGAAATCAGCGGTTGGTTGAGGTGAAGGTGTGCCATCAATGGTTAAGCCTTTGAAAACTAAAGTCCCAGAATTACTAATACCCCAGACTGTGCCAGTCATGGTAATGGTACTCCCGGTATCTGGGGAGAAATTCTTACCGCCGTTAACCGTTAAAGTTCCAGCAATCAAGAAACTAGCGGTTGTTTGACCGGAGGAAGATGGTGTTTCCGAAATGGTTAAGCCTTTAAAAACCAAGGTTCCGGTATTAGTGATAGCCCAACTGGTAGTCGCCATGGTAATCGTACCACCTGTAGGAGAAAGATTACCACCGTTAACATTTAGTATTTTATTAACCGTAAAGTCGCTTGAGGTGCTCGGACTACCAGTAACCGTGAGATTATTAAAGACTAAGTTTGTCGTTGCTCCCCCATTGTTGACAATCGAACCGCCAGTAAAAGTGATAGTTCCATCGGTGGGAGCCAAAGTTTTACCTGAATCGATAGTTAAAGCTCCACTAACAGAAAAACTGGAAGTCGGTTGTCCAGAAACCGAAGGTGTTTCGGCAATCGTTAGGTTTTTAAAAACTAACGTTCCGGAATTGGTGATGGCCCAACTGGTGGTCGCCATGGTAATAATACTCCCCCCAGAAGTTGTAAAAGAACCTCCAACGACATTTAAAATTCCATTGACAGTGAAATTAGATGAAGTTGAAACAAATCCGTTAAGCGTTAAATTATTAAAAGTTAATGTTCCGGAATTATTAATCGAACCTGCACCACTAGAAATGGTAATCGTCCCGTCAGTTGGCGCTAGGGTTTTGTCAGAATTAACACTTAAGGTTTGAACAGAAAAACTATCAGTGGGCTGAGAAGAGGGAGTTTCGGTAATAGTCAAGCTAAAAAAAGCTAAAGTTCCCGAATTACTAATAGCCCAATTAGCAGTAGTCATGGCAATCAATGCTGAAGGAGAGAAATTCCCGGAAGAACCAACCGTCAAGGTTCCGGCGATATTAAAAGGAGCAGCGGAACTAGTCACGGTGGCAGAAGGCACAATGGTAATATTCTGAAAAGTTAAAGTCCCTCCTCCTAAATTAGAAATGCTAGTATTATTGTTAAAAGTCATCGTCCCCGAAGATGGCGTAAAGACTCCAGAAGCGCCCACAGTAAAGCTTCCTGCTCCTCCTAAACCCACTGTGGCACTGTTGGCCCCTGTAGAAATAGCGTTGGTACTAATGGTTAGTTTGCCATAGGTTAAGTCAGACAAAACCTGCCCAGTACCAGCATAATCAACAGTGAGGCTGGTTAAAGTTTTGTTAGTAATACTATATTGAGTCGAAAAGTCAGCTGTGGCACTGGTTCGAGTGACTTTGACAGTACCAGTTCCGGTGAGAGTTCCTAACCCAGAGATAACCACTCCGGCATCAGGATTTAATGTAGTATTAGCCCCATTCATATTGAGAGTCCCACTAGAAGCAATACTCATATTAGTACTCACGGCAATGGCGGCGGTATTGGAAACAGTGAGATTATAGAAAGCGGTTTCGGTAGTGCCGTTGATTGTTTGTGAACCAGAGCCGTTAAGAGTGACTGTTGAGGAAGCTTGGGTAAATGTCCCATTGTTTGTCCAGATTCCGGCCACATTGTAAGCGGCGGTTGTCGTTGATGTTAAATTGCCGGTAATCGTTAGATGATGAGTTGTTAGTGTTTCACTCCCAGAGACCGTCAAAGTATCTGTGGCCAAAACATCAATTTTTTCCGCGGTGTAAGTATTGACCGCGGCTTGGACCAAAAGACTCCCGGTTTCGGCGTCATACATGATGTCTTCGTCCTGATCAGCATCGTAATTGGCGGTCACCAAATCAGGAATACTTATGCTTTGCGCTCCGGTCCCACCGACTGAAAGAGTGTTGATGTTCAAAACCATGTCCGTCATGTTACCTGAACCGCTGTATTTTCCGATGGCTGATGATTCCAAAGTATTATCAATATCCCCATCTCCGTCAGTGGCAAAAACGGTCATAATATTATTAGCACTGGGCTGATTGACTCCGGTAATTGACCAGTTTCCTGAAGTAACTGCCCCTGTTTGTCCTGCCAAAGAACCATTCACCGCCACTCTCACCACTGTTCCTTCACCAACATTGGAAGTTCCGGAAACCGTAATTGTAGGTAATGTCCATTCAATCCTAATATATCCTCCATAACCTGTACCGCCACCACCAGTTTTACCAGTTCCGCCGCCACCACCGCCACCATAGGCTTCACCAGTGAGACCAGCTACATTATTCCCAGTAGAGCCATTTCCACCTTTGCCTCCATAAAGACTAACAGCCGCCCCACCAGTCGGAACAGTCCCAGGATTTCCATTCGCAGTCGTTCCTGCCGCAGAACCGCCACCAGCTGAATCCACCGCTGTCCCTGTGCCACCAGTACCACCAGTCCTGTTGGTATCGCAATTAGAAGCAGTCCCCGCAGTTCCGCCAGTATAAACAACTGGCGCTTTACCACCACCGCCGCCGCCAGCCGAATAGGTCGTTGCCCCAACAACAAAAGTGGAAGCTATCCCATTACCACCATTTCCGTCAACAGCTCCCGCACTTCCCAGAGTGCCAACCGAATAATTATAATTTTGCCCCTGAGTTAGAGAAACGACTGAAATACAAGCAGCGCCACCACCGCCACCACCGCCACCCCTTCCGTTTGTACTGGAAGCACCACCTGCGCCACCGCCACCGCCTCCAATTAAAATGATCGTATGACTACCTGTCATTTCAGCCGTAAATTGTCCTGAACCAGAAGTATATACCGCAGGTGAAGCATCAGCGGCTATTTGCCATTGTCTTACTTCTTGGAAAGCAACTTGATCATTAGTATTTATAAACTTTAATGGGCCTAAAAGATAAAATTGAGGGCTAACATCAGGGGCTTTAAAGCGATAGCCAAGGTTGATTTTTTCGCCATTTTTAACGGAAACATACCAGCTGATAACCTTAGTCTTTTCCTGTTGTTCAACCTTATCATATGATCGCTGGTAGCTCGTTAGGGTATTATTTTCAACTTCTGCGGCTATTTCCGCCAAAGTTGTTTCCCCCAAAACTTCTTCTTCTTCAAGTGGTAAAATTTCAAAACTAGAAGGGACGGTTTCTTCCACCACGCCTTCGAAATCTTGATTAGCCATAACATTAAAACTAACGGAATAAATAGCGGGTGGATAAATTCTGGTAGGACCAGTTCTCTCTACATCGAAATCAACCTGTTCTCGAACTTCAAAAGAATCATTGATGGTAAAGCTTCCATTTTGTGTTTCCGCTAGCAGTTCCATCTGATAAGCGCCAACTTCTTTAGTCTGATAAACAGCTTCATAATCCGGCTTTTCGGTGTAACTGTGGAGCTGGCATTCCGGATTAACTTTGATTGTTTCTTTTTCGGTTGACAGTTCTTCGGTTTCACCTTGGGGATTGGTAATTTTTAAAGTTAACTTGGCGTCACAAACCATTCTCCCTTCTTCGTTCAAAACCGCCATCGCCAATTGTGCCGTTTCCCCTGGCAAATAGATTGATTTATTGGTATTAATGGCCAAAACTCCCCAGGTAAAATCTTGTTCAATAAGAATTTCCGAGGATGACTCGTCAAGGATTTTTAGATGATATTTCCCGGGTCGAAACTCATTTGGGAAGGTAAAAATTATTTTTCCCTCTTCTGTTTGACCCACGTCTAATTCTATCTCCTTGCCTGAAGAATCGTAAATAAAAGCCTTAACTTCATTGGCTTGATAATCTCCCAAGTCGATTTGTAATTTTTCGCCGCCCCTAAGATTCCCCTTTACCAAGGTGGGCTTTTTGTTCTTTGGTTTTAAAAGGGTAAATAAAGTCTGGAGTTGAGCCGAGGGAGTCGTCTCTAAAATCGAGAGGTCGAGCGGACAGAATGTTGCCGATTCGGTGGCCTGGGCACTTTCGGTAGCAATTTCTGCTGAGGGGCTACTCTCTTCTAGGTTTAAATTTAAAATGGCCTCGAGGTCAATTTCTTGTTCGGCTGATTCTGTAGCGACTTGACTTGAGGAAGAAGCTTCTTCGTTAACGGCTAAAACAGGCCAGCTAGATAAAAATTGATTCAACAAAAAAATGCTGATCAGGCTAAAGGTTAGTAATTTCCGGACAGTCTTTTTTCGGACAGTCATTAAGTTTTTTTAAATACAACAACTAGCTGTTTCTCTCAACAGCTAATTAATCATCTCCTAATTTAAATCTATAACTTTCTCCCAAAGAATGTCAAGCTGTAAAACGTAAGTTTGGGAGGGATATTTAATTATTATTTATAATTTAATATTACAAGACAAAAAATTGAATGAGATAAAATGTAAATTAAAATATCAAAATATATAAAAGTATATAGGTATCCTCCATTATTTTAAAGGGTGGTAATTTTAATTGACTTTTGTTAAAATACATAATGTATGGCAAAAAAAGGTCCAAGACAATTAATTGCTTTCGTTTGTACGGTTTGTAAAAGCCAAAATTACGTTTCTGAAAAGAACAAAACTAACCAGCCGGAAAAATTGGTTTTGAAGAAGTATTGTCGAAGGTGTAGGCGTGTAACGGAACATAAGGAAACGAGCAAACTAAAATAGATATAGAAATTAGATATTAGAAATTAGAAATTTTTATCTCTAGGGCTGTGATGAAATGGAATCATGGCGGTCTCCAAAACCGCTCTTCCAGGTTCGAGTCCTGGCAGCCCTGCACATCTGAACGGGCTTGAGGCTGAAGTAGTATATCAAACGGCTTTCTGAAGCTAAATTCAAGTTTTTTACCCCTCAATAAGAGGTTCCAACCGACTGCTCTTACCAAATCCCGCTTTTGTTCCAAAGTTCCTCTTTCCATAATCTCTCGTGCCTGAAATGCCGTTTCAAAGAATCCTTCCGCAAGTTCCAACCAATTGTTTGAAGTACTTTCTCTATCCTCTGTCTTCTCATTTAGTTCCAACTTTCTATCAATCAACAGTTTTTTTGACTCTGAATATTCTTGAGCTGTGATTTCCTCATCAAGCCTCATTTTTAAAAGTTTTTCCAAATCTCGTTTTAACCTATCTTTTTCTGCCTCAAACTGCTTCGTAATATGAATATCCCTCTCTGCTTCCTCACTATGCTTTGCCTTTAAAAGCTCTATTCCAAGCTCCCAAACTTCACGGTCAATTGTAATCTTTGACATATAACCTTTAATCATTTCTTCAAGCTCTTTTTCTGTTATCCAAGGCTGGTCGCAATGTCCTCTCCTCTTTGTGCAATGGTAATAAGTATAACTTGCATCTCGGTTAGTGCCTTTATAATGTTTTATTTTCGTTGTAGCCGTTATCGAACAACCGCAATTAGAACATTTAATTGAACCCTTGTAGGTATGTATCCAATCTTGTTTCTTAGGCTTCCCTCGGTCTCTCAAAGCCTCCTGAACCTTGTCAAACAACTCTTTAGTAACTAAAGGTTCATAACTCCCCTGGTGATATTCTCCCGCATGTCTATAGACACCGTAGTACATCGTTCTTCGCAAAAGAGTATACATCCCGCTTTTGGCTATCTTCTGATTAGAAGTGCTCTTTAGATTCCAACCATCCGCTTTTTGACATATATCCTGAACAGAATACTTACCCGTTGCAAACTCCTCAAAAAGTCGTTTAACAAATAGGGCTTTTTCTGGGTCCGGAGAGATATTTCTGGAATTTCCTATCTTCATATTCAAATAACCTAATGGTGCCTTACCAACAAATTCTCCTCGGGCATACTTTTGTCTATTCCCTCGCCTCACATTGGCACTTATTTGCCTCGAGAAGTCGTTAGACATACCAAACTGGATGTAAAGCATCATCCGATTGTCTTCCTGCCTAAATAATTCGTAGGGAGTTCTTATCTCTTGAAGAAACTTATCGTCTAGCGCTTGAATGACTCTTCCGCCATCTCTAGCATTTCTAGCCAATCTGTCTACCTTCCAACATAAAACCCCGTTTACCGAACCTTCTTCACAAAGAGTCATCATTTTATCAAAAACTGGTCGACCTGGCTTAAAAGCAGACTGAGACTCTTCTAAAACATCAATAATCTGAATCTTTTCTTTTTTGGCAAACTCTAGAAGCTCTCTTTTTTGTGCCTCAATGGAAAGCGCTTGTCTGTCTTCGCTTTCTGAAGACTTTCGACAATAAATTAGATATTTCAGGTTATTTTCATCCATAAAAGCTTACCTGTTGCTAAGTTTATTATAACATTTATCCCTATTCAAAAGAACTTCCATAAAATTTGTCAAATTCACCATAATTTCTTCAGCCTCTTGGCTAGAAATAATCCGACCATATCGCTTTCCAAAAATCTCTTTAACTTTTCTTACCAATCCCTTTTTCATTGTTGGCTTTCCCCACCTCATTGTGAGCCTTTCTCCTTAAATGCCTCAAAAGTTAACCATAAATCTTCCTTATTTTCGAACCAACCGTCGTTGTAAAAAGTAACCATCTTGCCAAATACATCTTGCTCTTTTCCGTAACTCAACCGGAGATAGACTTTTTTACCCCCATCTTCCCAATTAATCGTGCGTAAATGGTTGTAGAAACGACGAATAGAGTGAGTCCTTACTCTTTGTATGGCCTGATTATTTTTAATAACTTTTAGTGTAAAATTCATATTTGTTGTTTATAGGTATCATTGGTCCCCATAAACTCCTTTCTTTTTTTCCGAAATTTAATTAAGTAAGTAAAATAAGCAGCGGCGTTATCAATAGTTTTTTCTCCTCTTTGATGTTGTTTAATCATCGTTTTTATTACTCTATTTATTGCTCTTGGCGTCCAATTTTGAGCTACATAAAGCCAATGACCCTCTTTGGCATGGTAGTCAACAAGAAGCCTTTCTAAAAGTGAAGCTATTTTTTTAGGCGAAGTCCGATAATTGCATTGTTCTAATTCTGTGATAACTTTGTGTTTACTCTGAGTTAAGTCTAGTTTAACGTCATGTTCATAGGTACCATTAACACTACCACTAACACTAGTATTGTCATTTACCTCTTCTTTGCCTTTAATCTCGTGAAGAATGTTATCCCAAATCCATTTTTGGTCTTCCAAAGACAATTCAGAAGATTTACAAAACCATTCAGGTTTTTCTTTTTCATTAGAATAATTATCAATAATTTCTTCAATATGTACGTTCATCTTTCTCCTCCATCTTCATCTCTCTCCCGGGAACCAAAATATAACCAAGGCCTTTACAGGCATGGCACTGAGCTTTGCCCCAGTTAACGGTTCCAAAGCCATTACAAACTACGCATTTTATTGGGATATAAATTGGTTTTAAATTACTCTCTATCTCCTCCATCTTTTCCTTTTTTAGCAAACAAAAAAACCCGCCATAAAAAAAGAAGCTTTTACTTCCTTTTCTATGACGGGCCTTATTTTCTAAACTCGGACCTTTTTTATTTAGCCAATCCCGGCTTGCCGTTTTCTCGATTGGCTGAAGCTAGCGTACCATGGCCAAAATTCCTTGTCAAGGGTAAAATTTATTAGTTTCTGGGACCACCTCTTGAAAGCCAATTATGGAGTTTTTTGTCTTTGGGGGAGAATTTCTTCTTTTTCATAATTCAATAGGAGGTTAGAAATAGTTGTGTTTTCTAACAAGGCTTGTTTATATTTTATGCTTAAAACTTTTAATTCTGCTTGTAGGGCTAATATATCAAAACTTTGTTCTGCGAAGCTATTTTGACTTCTACTCATGATTTTCTCCTTGTACTTTGCCTGCCAGTTTATATTTTTCTAATGCCTCTTTTAAGTCCTTTTCAAATTTATTACTTAAACTTTCTCTAATCTTATCCAATTCTCCAATCTCGTTATCTGTCAAGTCATGGACGTCATTAGATACAGTAATCATATCTGTATATTTCCCTACACCTGGAGCAACCTCGCTTCTTTTTTTGGCTTCATATACCAAATATAGAACTTCTCTTAGAGACATTTTACTCGTATATGTATTACCAATTAAAGAGTTTGTCGCATGTACATCGCCAATGCCAATAGCACAAAATCCCGAAACATCCATTAAATTCATGATGCCTGGATGAAAAATTCCATAAACATGGGCTCCACTTTCATCAATACCTGCCACAATCAACGCAAGTACAAAACTTTGATTATCTTTGGACATCCCGTTGTCAATCATTAAAACGATTTGCTGTTCTAAGTCTTTTTGGTTTTGCATATAATCTTTTAGCTTTAATCCACGAGGTTCAAGATATAATTGTTCCATTCTTTTAGTCCGAAGAGCAACATATTTTAGCCTTGCCGCTTCCGCCACTTCTTTTACACTCGTTGCTCCCTGTTTCTCGTTTTTGATTTCTTCTATCAATTGTGAACCAACAAATGAATCACCAGAAAAAAGGATAAAAATCTTATCTGTTATTTTTTGGATTTTTTTATTATCGCTTTCAACCTCGGTATTAATTGGGAAACCGTAGGTTACTTCTCTATCAGAGGCTAAAATTAAAGATTTGCCATCATCCGCGATTGCGGCTATGCAAACTGTCATGCCCCGATTATATTTGAAGTTTTTAAGAAAATCAATCCTTGTTCTTATAGCACAAAAAACTTGCCTTCAGTAGAAATTAAAAAATTGATTAAAGTGATTAACATTTTTTGAAAAAAATTATAGAAGAAATAAATTTTTTGGCCTTTAGTTCGTTCTTCTTGTATTTAAAATGCTGTCATCTCTTACCCATTTTCTTATAAAGAGGCATGGCTTTTTGTACTCTCGCCGGCGAGAGCGGGTTAGACAAGGTTAAAAGCGTCCAACCGTAAAAAATTAAAAAAACAAAGTTCAAACAAGACTATTTATCACTTTTTTATATATCCACCTATAAGTTTCTACCTTGATAAAAAACTAGTCTTTTACCTTGAAATACCCTGCGCTTTAATACAAGCATTATAATGATAATCAAAAACTTCTTGCTTTTGTACTGCAAAAATACCCTTTGCTTCAAATTCTCTTTGTGCTACTTTGTTTACAGCAAAATTAGTACAGCGGTTTCTAATTTTTGCTGGTCTTATTTGAAACCAATAGAATAGAAATACAGCTAAAATTATTCCTGATATAGCAATAAGAATTTTATTGAGATTTTTCATAAGGCTTTATTTATCACCAATCAATAAAACTACTACAGAGCCAACTTCACTAACCCTTGTAGAAATACACCCTTTTGTAATTTGTATTCCGTCTCTTTCTGTCCAAAGCATTAATTCTTTATGTGGTGGTGAGTTTTTCCAAACTTCTATCACAGACGCATCTGTTGCTAAATTCAAAGCTAAATTTTCACCTAGGCCATTACCAGAATATTGATTTATAAAATCGTCAAAACCACTATGTTCTCCGGCTTTATTAGATTTAGCTGCTGCCATATTATTAGCCATCATATAATCTGCTCTTAAGCCGGCCAATCTACAAAGTTCATCAGAGACTGATAAAAATGGTTTACCATTAGAAGCACGATAACTATTAATCATGTTAAAAATATTGCTACCATTTAAAATCGGTAATGGCTGTTTGGTTGGTGTTATTTTAGGCCTATTTGAACTTGTCGGAACAGGAGAAACTTTTGCTTTTACTATTGTAGGGGTTGGTTGTAAAACAGTAGGTGTTGTTTTTATACCTAAAGACTGTTCTTCTTTTACAGGGCTACGCTCTAATTTTTCATTATTGGCGTAAACATAGCCAATTGAAGCAAGTAATAAAAAAATCAAAATAATAAGAATTCTATTAATGAAAGGAGAAGAATTAGTCTTTTCTGTTTGTTCCTGTTGATTCTTTTTTAGATTAATATCACATTTAATTTTTTTAGCCATGGCTTAAAGATAAAATATGTAATATATTTCCTGTTCAAATACTGGCATAAAAGTCATACTTTGTCAAGAAAGGCAGAAGTATGGCCACAATTTACGAAAAAGTAGGCGAAAATATAAGAAGATTCAGGAAAAAACAGGGGTTGACTCAAGAAAAACTGGCAGAATTATCTAAAATTGATTCAAAATCTATAATTCAAATTGAAAATGGTAAAAGAAATCCAACGCTTAAAACTCTTAGAAGAATAGCACTTGCTCTTAAAATTCCGCTTTCTAGATTAATGGATTAAATCCATTTCATTTTTCAAAAAAACAACCCATTTCGGGGTTATTTTCTCCGGTTTACCCAGAAACTAGGCTTCTAATCTTTAAGGATTACAATAGGTATTTATTAACGAGTTAAGGGTATCATAACGTGACTGATTCACGCTTGCGGGGCAGTTTGCGTTTATGGTTTTACAATTATCTAAACATCTTATTGCAGTTTCAGCTACAGAATTTATGCAAGCTTCAAAGTTCATTACTGCAGCTTCACATTGTGAACGACCACGCATGCCATCTTCTTGACATTTATTCGCACAGTCAACAGTTTTATTTTGACATCCCGATATGCCTTCTTCTATTTTAACTATCGTATTAGACGCATCCCTTACAGCATCTACTCCTACAGGGTCACAGTAATAAGTTTTTCCATTATGAGAAAGATAAACCGGTACTCTTTGCTGTTTTTGTTGATAAGACCCACCTGATTGAGGTGTTGATGGTTTAGATGTTGGAGTAGGAGTTGGCAAGGGTGTTAGGTTTACAGTAGGAGTTGGTGTTGGTTTTTCTTTTATTGTTTCTTCTCCCTTATTTTTTCCATAAAGATAAACAACTCCTAGCATAAGCAAAATAATAAAGACTATCAATCCTAAATGATATTTCGTTAAAATAAAGCCTGTTTTTGTTGGTTTACTATCCTTCTTCATTAGCTCGATTATAACTCTGCGTCTTAAAACTTATCAAATTAAAACAACTGACTACTATGTGCTTTCCCGCTAAACAGCTTTCCTCGAGATATGATAAAAATGCTAGATAGCCCCAAAATTGATGTTTTAGGCCATCTTACTACCTCTCGGACTCTTTTAGGTTCTTTAGGTAACAAAGCTCAGGTTCGTCTACTGGCCTCTCAAAACATTAGAATTGATGTTTTAACAAGGTCTCGTCTTCTTAAGTTTTCTTAAAAGAATGACTCTATTTATCTTAAGTTTTCGTAATAGTTAGCTTCCTGACATCCCTTTACTTTTCTAAAAGTTATATTAAAATAATTATATAACTTAAACAAGATGTCTGATAACTTTCTTTACTATGGTGATAATTTGGACGTACTCCAACGCCATATTAAGGATGAGTCAGTAGACCTTATTTATCTTGACCCTCCCTTCAAAAGTAATGCAACCTATAATGTCCTATTCGAAGAGCGTAATGGTTCTCAGGCCGCATCACAGATTAAAGCCTTTGAAGATACATGGACGTGGGATAGTACAGCAGCAGAAGCATATCGACAGATAGTAGAAAGTGGTGGCAGGGCCTCACAGGCTATGCAGTCATTTCGCCTATTACTTGGAGAAAACGATATGATGGCCTATCTTTCTATGATGGCTCCACGTCTTGTTGAGCTTCAACGTGTCCTTAAGCCTAAAGGTAGTATTTTCCTACATTGTGACCCAACAGCTAGCCATTATTTAAAGATATTGCTTGATGTAATCTTTGGAAATGAACATTTTAGAAATGAGATAGTTTGGTGTTACACAAGACCTGGAACAAAACATCAAAAACAATTCTCACGGGTTCACGATACCATTTTGTGGTATTCCAAAAGTAATGAGTGGACATTCAATGCAGATAATATTCGCATACCTTATTCGGAAAAAACATTAGAAAGGGGAAACTATTCAGTTGCAACTAGCAAAGTCACAAAAGGTATTGACCAACGCATTCTTCCAGAGGGAGGAAAAGTTCCAGAGGACTGGTGGCAAATACCCATGATTCAAGGTAATGCAATAGAACGACTAGGATATCCAACCCAGAAACCAGAGGCTCTATTGGAGCGTATCATCAAAGCTTCGAGCAATGTAGGAGAGGTTATACTTGACCCATTCTGTGGTTGCGGTACAACCATTTCAGTAGCTCAACGCTTAAAAAGACAATGGATAGGAATTGACATTACTTTCTTAGCCATTACCCTCATGAAGCATCGCTTACAAAATGCTTTCGGTAATGCTGTAACCTACAAAGTCATTGGAGAACCAGTTTCATTTCCTGATGCCGAAGCCTTGGCAAAGCAAGACCCTTATCAATTTCAATGGTGGGTTTTAGGGTTAGTTGGTGCGCGACCGACAGACCAGAAGAAAGGGAGCGATAAAGGAATTGATGGTCGTATCTACTTCCATGATGGAGGTGGAACAGAGAAAACTAAACAGGTTATTTTGTCGGTGAAAGCTGGCCACACAGATGTTGCACATATGCGTGACTTAAGAGGTGTAATGGAACGTGAGAAAGCCGAAATAGGTGTTCTCATAACAATGAATGAACCAACCCAGCCGATGCGCACTGAAGCTGCAGGAGCAGGTTTTTATCATTCCTCATTATGGAATAAAAACCATCCAAAGCTACAAATTATAACCGTGGATGAACTTTTAAAAGGGAAGGGTATCGATATGCCACCAATTGCACAGGTAAACGTTACTTTCAAAAAAGCTCAGAAAGATATAATTGATGAAGGACAACAAATATCCTTAGACGTAGAATAAAAAACGACCCTCCAGTTAACCAATGTTTTAACCAAACTATCCATCAAAGAGTTCGAAAGAACATAACGGTAGTTCACAGAATGATAAGTAAATATGGCCTAATCTGTAGCTTAAACAAAAATGAATCTTTGGTAATCCCCTGCATTTTCTCTATAATAGGTTCTCACATAATTCACTAGTCCCTGCCAAAAAATTTGAGCGGGCGATTCCCTCCGCCCCTGCCACAAGCATATAAACTGATTTATCCTGCTTGGCGCTCCAAAAATTTAAGGGTTGATTTTCTTTTCCTAGTCAACCTATAATGTTAAAAAGGCCCAAATCACTATGACCAAAGAGACCAAAATCCCCACTAACGAAGGAAGGTTAATAATAGTGTACCCAAAAGGGGAAATTACCATCTCACCCCATCTCCCCTTAAGAACTTCTAAATTAAACAAAGGCCAACAGGAAGCCCTCATTCACTTTTGCCAAGAAATGAGAAGGCCTTCCCCCCCTAAAACAGCATCTCTTCACAAGGAAGCGGTCAGGGTGTTAGAGAAAGTAGCGGGAGATATCTACAAGAGCTTTTTTCTTATCGACGATGGGGATAAAAGCGAAATTCATGCTTTCTCGGAGGTAAAATTGGAAAAGTACCAGGTTGACTGTGTAATTATTGGTCCGTATGGAGTTATATTGATTGAGGCTAAACCTAAAAACAGACCGCCAGGGAGAACAGCTCTTCCTCAACTTAAAAAATATGAAAGCATTTACAAAGAAAAATTCCCCCAGATCCCGTTTTTCTTTCTTAAAGCAAGCTATCGGAATCGAAACATCATCCTTTCTCCCCTTGCCAACTTTTAACAAATTCCCGGTTTCTATTTTTAAATCTGGATTTTGGAGAAAAGCCAGCTGCCAATGACTAAAATAACCAAGGAAATTAAAACCCTAAATATATCTTATTATATCTTATTATGACTACCTCCCCCGTAAAGCCGGCGGAAGTGAATCCCGGTAATCGAAGAACCAATTACGTATGGTAAGCCGCTAGGCCGGCGGAATAAACTCCAGAAAAATAGTTTCCAAAAGTAACGTCTCCCTTTGTATTTTACTCCCAAGAGCCAAAAGGAAGCCACCAAAGCTTTAAGATAATAAAAATGAAATTGCGGGACCTTTCTTGAAGGCGGCCGAAATTCTCTTAAGAAATTCTTCACCCTTTGATAATATTCTTTCGGAGAATAAATCGTCTTCATAATCTTTTGGTAGCCCTCAAGTAAAGTTTTTTTATTCATTTTGGGCTTAAAATTAAGTTCGGAAACCGTGTTGCTCCCCGAAGTTTCATTAACCAAACGTCCGGCTTCTTTTAAACGCTGATACAATCTCGTCTTTGGTAAAGCGTTTAGCAGCCCAACCATGGCAGTGACAATACCACTTTTCTGGATAAATTCAATCTGATGCTGAAAAATAGCCGGAGTATCACTATCAAAACCCACAATAAAGCCTCCCTGAACCTCAAAGCCAGCGTTTTGGAGTATTTTAACCGCAGCCACCAGGTCCCGGTCTTGATTTTGAAATTTATTACACTCCTCCAGGCTTTTAATATTCGGGCTTTCGATACCAACAAAGATGGTCACAAAACCGGCTTTAACCATTAGCTCCATCAGCTTAGGCTCATCGGCTAAATTAATTGAAACTTGGGTATTAAACAAGAAAGGCTGGTGATATTTTTTTTGCCAAGCAATAATCGTGGGTAAAATTTCTTTTTCCAATTTGACTTTATTGCCAATCAGATTATCATCGACAAAAAACAAACCGCCTCGCCACCCCCATTGACGCAAAGCGTCTAACTCATTAATAATCTGTCTTTTTGTTTTAATTCTTGGCACTCTTCCATTAAGCCTGACAATATCACAAAATTCGCAATTAAAGGGACAGCCACGCGAAACCTGGAGACACATAGAGGTATAACGCCTTTTGTCGATTAAGTTCCATTGAGGAACAACAGCTTTTTTAATATCAGGAAAGCTGCCAACCTCATAAATTCTTTTGGCTTTGCCGGCTTTTAAATCTTGC